>Ga0208357_1000038_pt1 | contig 91960 bp, 83 predicted proteins | sample NGESurdeep092012_6_FD_184487 | JGI IMG/M metagenome (GOLD analysis project Ga0208357, IMG submission 184487) | Arctic peat soil microbial communities from Barrow, Alaska - NGEE Surface sample F52-2 deep-092012 (SPAdes) | ecosystem: Environmental > Terrestrial > Soil > Wetlands > Peat ...
CATCGCCAACGGCGGCGTCGCGGGGCGCATACCCCATGATACCAGAATCACCATCTAATTGCGAGACACTACACTAGCGACGCGCAGCGCGTCGCGAAAGAGAGCTTTTCCGACATCGCAGCCTATGTCATCAGGCGACACGAGGAGCATGCTCAGTTCCGGAAAAGGATATTCACTCAGCAAGAAGAAACCGGCGACGCGGTTCAGGTCGTCCTCCGCGACGAACAACAGGCCCGTATTGACGTCCTCCTCGGTGACGGTCAGTTCCGCCCGACAGCGTTCAATAAAGTTGTCGTCGTAGCCCCAGTACCGCTTTGATTCCAGTGCCAACGCGGAGAGTCCATGGATCTCGGCTAGCGTGCCACGACGAACCTGCATTCGCTCATTATTGCGCTTGGTCCCACATTGACGATGACACCCACTGTTGCGCACAGGTACCCAGTCGGCGCCTGCGTTCACCAGTGAACACACGGTCCATCACTCGCCACAACAGTCCTTAAGATTGTGCAATTAATTCACGGTCGATCGCAGCCGCTCTACTACCCGAAAACGCCCTAAAACAACGGGTGTCGCGTCGTCGAGCACCAGAGTTGCGTCACTGAGTGACTCGGTCATCGCTTGAGCGCTCCAGAAGCGTACGTGACTTGCCCGCCAATCAGAGAACGTTGCGTGCCCCTCACCTTCGCCAACCACGTATTCGTAACCCACCTCACCAAGCGGAGCGATGATCACCTCAAGCGTCTCGATCACGCACACGGGCCGATTGTTCGAGTCGACCACCACGGAGCGTTGACCTTCGCATGGCAAGGGCTCACCCGTGATTTCGTACGCTAGAGCCAGCGACGTGGTCGTCACGTTGCGACCATCGAGGATGGCACTTATCAGATGATCTCGAAGTGGGCCCGGAAACGCAAACGCCGAAAGAGGCAACTCCGAATAGTCGTCAGTGAAAGTTCCTTCGTTCACTGCAAAATTCTAAGCCTCACAAAGTCAAGTGTCTTCCTTGCGTCCGAAAAGCCAATAGGCAATCGAGCCGGTCAAATTTGTGCTGGCAATCCACCACAGCCACTTGGGTCCTCGAACACCATCGTGAGATCGTCGACGAAGATCACGCCACATGAAGGGCGTCACGATCGCCCACACAATGAGCGCTCCCGCAAGGATCGGGTACCGCCTGATCAACTTCACGTCTCAAGTATGTCATCAACGAGCCAAAAGCGACTCGTCAACTCGTGAGACGATGAGACTCTCCGTCGTTTCACCGCCTCGACGCGTCACCGTCAAACCTCGACTACTCAAAATACTCACTCACCACGGTGCCGGTAGCGCGCGTTCGATTGCTCTCGCTATGTCGTCATAGCCATGGTCGTCAAGATGAATATTTGGGCCAAGGGGCGCCCGCTTGCACATCCACGTCAGTTGACATACTCTCGCGACGTTCTCATGGACCTTTCCAACTCCGGCGATTTTTACTATTCCGACATCGTGACTTTCAAAAATTGCTCCCGTCGCCGCCATCGGAATCGAAGCCGCGGAATAGGCGTTTCGAAGTACGTCATTGAGTCGGCTCATGGCGTCTGCGCTCGCGGCCGCAAACTGACTCCCTCCAGAACCCTGGATCACGGCCGTCAGATACGGGTCGTAGTGGCCAAGACCAACAAAACTGACCGAAGGCCCGGCCGCGCTCTTCAGTTCTTGAAGAATCGTGGGTATCTCCTGGGCAACGGTTGCAAGGCCGCTACTTACGCATGAGGCATCGAACTGCTGATTTCTCATGCACGCAGCAACATTGTTGAATCCGATGTCGATCGAGACAATTCCTGCGTCGTTGTGGTGAGCTTTTAGAAAGGAAATGGCTTGGGCCAGTTGAGAACTTCGACCTCCATAGCAAGGGTCGCTTCCATTTATCATCGATGTCGTTGTTTCACCCGGACATCCCAATTGAGTCAACTGCAGCGAAACGCCCCGCGATGCCTCGTACGAAACAAGATCATTGGCGTAGCCGTCCGAAGTGGGTTGACCGTCAGGACTCGTAAGTGTCGGTTGATAGCCAACGGACTCCGACGCGCCTAGGGCGAGATAAAAGCCTTTCAACGAGACAGACGGGCTCGCCGCGCCCGCGGTGGTTAGCCCAACGAGAGAAGGAAGCGCAATGGCAATGAATGTCGCGGCGGACAGACTCAACAGTCTTCGGTGATTACTCCTGGACCGCGTCACTTCACGCCTTCCCTCAATCAATCGCGTCGATGGAGTATCGAAGCTGAACAGTTTTGCGACCTACACTTAGCACTCGAAATCGAGAACTTTAGGAGTTCGGATTCCTACCTTCGAGTTCTCAACTGCAACCGCTGCGGCGCACGTTACTTCTAGAAAACGTCGACTTAATTTAATGTCACTGCATTCTTAAACAAGGTTTACGCAAGACCAATTGTTCGTGTCGACGTGCGCTCGTTGCAGTAGCGAGCACTCAGCTGCAGTCGCAAAACTGCCTATGTTAATTCCTCATTCGCACGTTCGCTGGTTAGTCCTACTTAACGAGAGCGCGAAGTGGTTCGACGTACTCGGGACCAGCGCGAAGGTACGAACCTCGTATGAGGGTCCAGGCTCGAATGCGAAACTCGTCGAGACCAGCCGCGGCAAAGGCTCGAAGGCGACGTTCAGTCTGGGCGGTATCGGTGAGGCGATTGTCCATTGGGTTCCAGAGAAACGACGGTACGTCATACTCTCGGTCGGCCAGATAGGGCTTGGGGTCAATCGCGAGGAAGCATTCACCGGAGCGGAGGATGTTGTGGTGGTGAAAGTCTCCGTGTACGACCCAGTCGGCGCTCCCGCCGTCGATGTCATCGAAGAGTTCGCGCGCCAATGAAACGAGTGGGCTGCGCGCTTGCTCTGCTTGATCGAGCCAACGCAGGACCTCGGAGTGAACGGGGCGAAATGGCGCCTCGGCCGGTCGCCATAGACGCAACGCAAGATCGACAGCAATCTCTGTCGCCTCTTCGTCGGAAAGTTGTCCAATATCGTCGCCGGGGACGGCACGCTCTTCAAGCAGGGCGACACCTGGGCGACGAAGCAACCGAACGGCACCGTCGCCGTCCCAGAGTTGGAGCGCGTCGCCTTCGTGGAGCGACTCGTCGTCGCCTCCCCACGGCACCTTGAGGACGCGGTCCTCACCGATTCGCGCGACGAATGAGGTGTTTGAAAGCGCGAAGGGCGCTCCCAGTTCAAGACCCCATTTCGCGCTCACGACCTCGGCGGACTTTCGCGCCGCGGTGAGGTCGACCATCGGATCGAACCCATCACTCACCTCGTCAGTCCGTACCCTCTCATCATTTCGAGCACGCTGAACGACGCGAACGATATCGCGCGGCGCGCGACCTAGTCGGTGTCGCCACCAGAGATCTCAGAGACCTTCTGCTTGCCCGCAGAGACAAACGGCATCATCGTACGTAACTTCTTGCCAATCTCTTCGATTGGGTGCTTCTTTCCGGCCTCACGGAGCTCGCGGTAGCGCGGGCGACCGATCTCATTTTCAAGAATCCACTCGGCGGCGAAACTTCCATCTTGGATTTCACCCAAGATCTTCTTCATCTCTTTCTTCACGTCTGAGGTGATAACACGCGGACCACGCGTCAAGTCACCGTACTCAGCCGTGTCCGAAACGCTGTAGCGCATGCCGGTGATGCCCTCTTCGTACATCAAGTCGACGATGAGCTTGAGTTCGTGCAGGCACTCAAAGTAAGCGCTCTCAGGCTGGTAGCCGGCCTCGACGAGAACCTCGTACCCCGCACGCACCAATTCGGTGACGCCACCACAGAGCACCACCTGCTCGCCAAAGAGATCCGTCTCGGTCTCTTCGCTAAAGGTCGTCTCGAGCACGCCGGCGCGCGTCGCGCCGATGCCGTCGGCGTACGCGAGAGCGATGTCCTTCGCCTGACCCGTGGCATCTTGGTGCACGGCGATCAATGCCGGCACGCCGCCACCTTCAACGTACGTGCGTCGAACCAAGTGGCCAGGACCCTTTGGAGCAACCATCGCCACGTCGACGTCGGCCGGAGGGTTAATCAGGTTGAAACGAATGTTGAAGCCGTGAGCGAACAACAAGCACTTGCCCGTCGTGAGATGAGGAGCAATATCCGCGTCGTAGGTCTTCTTCTGCTCTGTGTCGGGCACCAACACCATAATCACGTCGGCTTCGGCACACGCGTCAGCGATAGAGAGCACGCGCAGTCCCGCTTCTTCAGCCTTGAGAATCGATGAGGACTCCCCGCGAAGTCCCACGCGTACGTCGTAGCCACTGTCGTGCAAGTTGAGTGCGTGAGCGTGGCCCTGAGAGCCATAACCCAGAATCGCGATCTTCTTGGCTTTCAGAAGCTCGGGCTTGGCGTCTTTTTCGTAGTACATCGTCGTCATCGTTTAATTCTTTCTCTTTTGTAGTAATTGAGGGCTTAATAATTCGAGGTAGATAGTTAGGCCGAGACCGTCTGACCGAGTCTAGGGAGTGCCACGCGCCCCGTTCGCTGCAACTCGACCTCGGCAAAGCCCTCTAGAGCTTTCTCGAGTTGATCACAGGCACTTGGAGGACCCGCGAGCATCACGGTCACCGAAGTGGCGTTGACGTCAACAATGGAGGCTCCAGAATTGGCGACGACGTCGAGGACCAAACTTCGGTCGTTGACAATGCTGAGCGTCGCGAGCAAGAGTTCACGTTCCATTGCGTCTTTGGGCGCGAGGTCGGTAATGGCGACCACATTGACCAGTTTGTTCAACTGTCCAACAATTTGCTCTAGGGGCGCGGACTCAGCGTCAACGACGATCGTGACTCTCGAAAACCGAGCATTACCTTCGGCGGGTGCAACGGCCAAGGAGTAGATATTGAAACCTCGACGTGCGAAGAGTCCGGCGATGCGAGCGAGCACACCGGCCTTGTTCTCCACCAATACCGACAAGATATGGTGTCGAACCGGCGTGTGGCTCGTAGCGCCGAGGTAGGGCTCGGGGGCGGTCATTGCGCGTCTCCTCTGAGAGATGGGTGCACCATAATGTCGTCGTTGGACGCACCCGCGGCGACCATCGGAAAAACCTTCTCTGAAGAGTCCGTGCGAAAGTCGATAACGACTGGGACGTCGTTGATCTGATTGGCCTGGTCAATCACGTCGTACATCTCTTGGAGCGTGCGTGCGCGAAGTCCCACACAACCCATTGACTCAGCCCACATCACGTAGTCAGGCAGATCCGCGTTGAGGTAGACCTCGCTGTAGCGCTCCTCGTAGAACATCTCTTGCCACTGGCGAACCATGCCGAGGTAGGCATTATTCAAAATTGCAACCTTGATCGGAATTCCTTCGGCGCGAGCGGTCACGAGTTCTTGGGCCGTCATCTGAAAACAGCCGTCACCGTCAATGCACCACACGGTGCGGTCGGGTCGTCCGACCTTGGCACCGATGGCCGCGGGTACGCCAAAGCCCATCGTGCCCGCACCGCCTGAATTGACCCAGGTGCCGGGCTCTTCAAACTTCCAGTGCTGTGAGGCCCACATTTGGTGCTGACCAACGCCTGAGGTGACGATGGTGCCCGGTGCGGCCTTAGCGGCGATGGCCTCGACGACGGCTTGAGGACGAAGCGGCCCATCGGCTAACGGTTCGTCGTACGCGAGGGGGTAGCGCTCTTGCCAGGTGCGAATCTCTTTCCACCACACGTCGAGATTCTGCGGCGTGGCCATCGCCTCGTCAAAAGCCCTGAGGGCCGCGGCGACGTTCGTTTGCATGGCGACGTCCGCTTGGCGAACTTTATTGAACTCCGCACGGTCGATGTCAACGTGAATAATCTTTGCTCCGGCGGCAAAGCTCGAAATCTGTCCGGTGACCCTGTCATCAAAGCGCGCACCGAGTGAAATCAAGAGGTCAGCTTTTTGCAACGCGGTGACGGCGCTGTACATGCCGTGCATACCTGGCATACCGAGGTGTTGTTCGTGCGAGTCGGGAAACGCTCCTCGCGCCATCAACGTCGTGACGACGGGCATCTTCGTTCGTTCGGCGAAAGCCAGCAACTCCTGGTTCGCGTGAGACTTCAACGTGCCACCGCCCACGTAGAGCACTGGTCGCTCCGAAGCAGCGATCAGCTCAACGGCGCGAGCAACGTCAGTGGCGTCGATGGCAATCTCCGGGTGATATCCCGGAAGGTCCAACTCTTCAATCGAGGTCGGGTACCACCACTCCATCTTTGACTGCGCGATGTCCTTTGGCAGGTCGATTAACACCGGCCCGGGACGTCCGGTTGTTGCGAGATAAAACGCCGAGGCGACGACGCGAGGAATCTCGTGCGCTGACTGAATCAAAAAATTGTGCTTGGTGATGCCCATGGTGATGCCCGTAATGTCGCACTCTTGGAAAGCATCCGAGCCAATTGAGGCCGTGGCGACTTGGCCGGTGATGACAACGAGTGGCGTTGAGTCCATGTGTGCGTTGCCAATCGGCGTGACGATGTTCGTCGCACCGGGACCACTGGTCACCATGGCTACGCCCGGCCTGCCGGTAGCGAGCGCGTAGCCCTCGGCCATGTGCCCAGCGCCTTGTTCGTGGCGCACGAGAATGTGTCGAATTGACGAGTCGAGGATGGGGTCGTACACGGGAAGTATCGCGCCACCGGGCAGGCCGAAGATAGTGTCGACCCCCTCTTGTTCCAGGCTCTTTATAAGTGCTTGCGCTCCAGTGAGTTGCACAATGCTCCTTTGTGTTTAGGTAACAAAAAAGGCCTCCCTTTTTTGGGAGGCCTCCGGTCTGCGATTACGCGTGACTACCGGCGCCAAGCCCCTACTACTACCAGAATCTCGGTGCGCGTCTTCACGTAACTAGTTTAAGCACAGATTCGTCTTCTACACAACACGATCAGTGGGTTGTCACTACTTCTTTTTCTTACCGCTTGCCCGGGTGGGAGAACCGTTCGGGTTCGCCGATGTTTACCGAGGAGTAAAGAAGGCATTCAACGTGACTCTTCGGCCAGTTCGGCTCCGTCCACGAGAAGGTGGATCGAGAGCGCGTGTACATCAAACGCGATTTCGCGACCTTCGCGCGCTTGATCCGTGAGTTCGGCCATAAGCACCGAAGTAACGACGTGGCCCACAAAAATCGTTCGGGCCGACGAAAAGGGTGGATCACATCAATCGCAAAGGGCGTGACACGTGATTGGCGAATACTTCGAGCGTCGCGGTGCACTTATCGCTTCATGTCAACTCGGCAGACGCCGATCTAGGGTCGCTCACGTCGTCGCGCCCTCTAGTGAAAGAAGCATCTCGAGGAGTGGAATTTTTCCTCTTACGAAATATTTAAGAGTTACGTCGGTGATGCACTCTGGGTTCATAAGCCATACGCGGCACCGAATTGAGTGTCACGTGACACCGATGCACGCAATTTTGTGAGTTGCGCCGCGTCGATAATTGCAACCACTTCAAATAAACTTCATCGGTGTCTCGTGATACTGGAGCAACTGGTCGTGAGGCGTCAAGGGCGACGATTGCAAACGAACAGCGTCTCGCGGACCTTGGCGAGGCAATGAATCACCGCTCCAGCGCAGGCGCACGCCGAAAGCCTCGCAGTCGTAAGCGTAAATGGGTCCGCAGGGCCTCGATCACGATCGGCTTGGTCGTCGTGCTCATCGTTGGCGGTGTTGTTGCCGACTACTACTACCTCGGTTCACTGGTTAACCACGTCAATGTCAAGAACCTTCAGACCGCCGGAGCGTCAGAAAACGTCCTGCTCATCGGATCAACCAGCCGTTGCGCGTTAAAAGTGCAAAACGCGGCGTACGGACTCTGCTCCCAGGGCGTCACGGGTGTCAATAGTGACATCGACATGATCGTCCACCTTGATCCCGCGACGGGCAAGGTCTCGCTGCTCTCGATCCCGAGGGATCTCTTCGTGCCCAACGCTCGCCAGATCGGCGCCAATAAAATTGACGCCGCGCTCTACGAGGGACCGAGTCAACTCATCGCCGCAATCGAAGAAGACTTCGCGATTCCCATTAATCACTACGTCGAGTTGAACTTTGACACGTTCGCCAACGTCGTCAACGCCTTGGGCGGCGTAAAGATGTACTTCCCCATCCCCATCTTCGACCAAGAGTCCGGGCTCAACATCGAACACCCTGGGTGCTACAACCTAGATGGCTATCACGCTCTTCAACTCGTGCGTGCGCGCCACCTTCAGATTCAACCCAATCCGAGTAACCACGATCCGCGCTCGTGGCCCCAAGAAGCACAGTCGGATCTCGCGCGCATTCGACGCACGCACGAATTCCTCAGAGTGCTCGGATCAAAAGTCGCCGCACGAGGTCTCGGCGATCCACTCACCGACCAGAGTATTGCGACCGCGGTGTTGCCTGATCTCACGGTCGACAGCGGATTTAGCGAATCGACGATGGTGAGTCTCGCTAAGAATTTTGCTCACACAAGCCTCTCTGGCGCACCCCAGTACACCTACCCAGTAACCCTTGTGGAAACGGGCTCGCTGCTCTACCAGGGCTATTACTACGGTGACGTCGAGTTCCCTGTTCAACCGAACGGCGTTAACACCGTTAATCAGATCTTTGGCGTGGCAAGCGGCGATAACTCCTTCACCGGTGCGACCCTTCCCGCTCCTTCGAGCTTCACTATGTCGGTCGAAAATGGAACGGGCGTTGCTAACCAAGCCGCGACTACGGCTCAACAGCTCAGCGCTAAGGGTTTCCGTGTGGCATCGACGGGCGACGTGACGCCCGATGGCCCTGTCAGTGAAACAGTCGTTTGGTACGGCGGTCCACCGCCGCCTGCTCATGGCAACTGGATGAACCCGGGACTCGCCGCTGCGCAGACAGTTCTCAACCAACTTCAAGGACCGGCGATTCTTGGCTATAACCCCGCCAACGTGACCGCGGGTTCACTTGTTACCCTTCAGACGGGAACGGGCATGACCGTTAAGCCTGCGACAACGAGCACGACATCGACCTCGGCCTCAAAATCCACGACAACGACCGTTGCCACGACCTCGACGCAGTACGACCCACCGGGCATCAAGTCCAATTCGGTTTTCACGGCCCCAAGTTCAGTGAACGAAGCTCTAGAGCCGTGGGACCCCAGGGCGTGTAACGCGGCCGGAACTGGACCCGCAACTGTATCCACAAGCACAACGACGCCATAGTTGATTGCCCGGAATCGACGCGCACTCTTCACTGCTGCTCACTTTTCGTGAGCGGTCACAAAATTGCCTCTGTTGACCGATCTCACGACTTCGTTAAAAGTAGAAACGAAGCCTGAATCAGAGAACACGTTGATCGTCTTCCCGGTTGGAGAATCTCAGTCAGCACGATCAATGCTGAGAGGCCTAGGCCACGGAGGATTTTCGACGACTCGGAATCGTGTGTGCGGCGTCAGCGTCGCGAATTGCGAGCGACCACGGGATCCCTCCAATGCAGACCAAAGCGGCCACGAGGAACGAAACTCGATACGACGTGAAATTGGCGACGACGTGACCCCCAACGTGATGCGTCGCACCGATCAGGACTAACACCGTGGTGAGCAGTGATACACCGATTGCGCCACCAAGTTGTCGCAATGCGTTGTAGAGCGTTGAGGCTCGACCCGTATCAGAAGGAGAGATCGTGGCGAAAGAAATCGCCTGCGCGGGAACGAAGACCTGGCCCATCCCAAGACCCATGAGGAAGAGCAATACCCGCGGCCACCACAGACTCGTCGAAGCGCCCATGAGTGACATGAGTCCGATAGAGATCGCGACGCTGAAAAGGCCGATAGTCACGTGACGACGCGCACCCAATCGTTTATAGAGAAATCGGCTCGCCAGTTGCGCGCCGGCCATGACGCCGATTGCCTCTGGGAACGTACTGAGCCCTGACGCAAGCGGGGTCATACCTCGTCCGTCCTGGAAGTACAGCGTGATGATGAACAAGGTGCCCAAAAACCCAATAGACAACATGAGAACCACGCCGCTCGCTGAGCGAAAGAGGTGATTGTGGAGTTGTTTAAGGGCAATAATCGGCGACGAAATTCGTAGTTCCGTGATCACCATGGCGACGAGGAGCGCCACGCCGAGGACCATGGTGAGCAGCACCCCAGCCGACGCCCAACCCAACTCTGGACCCTCGGAGACTCCGTACATCAAAAGGCCAAGACCTGCACCCGCAAGAAGAAACCCGGCGACGTCAAATCGACCCGGCCGCGACTCGACACTGTGGTGAACGAAGAAACTTCCAAAGATCACCGCAGCGATGCCAATAGGCACGTTCACGTAGAACACCCATCGCCACGACAGTTCGGTCACCAACAGTCCACCAAGGACTGGTCCAAGCGCGGGAGCCAGAGTCGTAGGGACCGTGAGGATAGACGCCGCGCGCACCCTCTCCTCGGGAGGAAACGTTCGAAAGAGCATCGCCATCCCTACGGGCGCGAGCATCCCTCCGCCTACACCTTGAAGAATTCGAAACGTCACCAACTCGCCAAGGCTCGAGGCCGTGCCACAGAGTGCGGAAGCAACGGTGAACAAAATGATCGCCGCCATCAGCACTCGTTTGCCGCCAAAGCGATCACCCAGCCACCCCGAAGCAGGAATGAAGACGGCCAGGCTCACCAAATACGCGATAGAAATGCTCGCTACCGATGTCGGACTCACGGAAAAATCGCGGCCGATCGTGGGCAGGGCGACGTTAACGATTGTGACGTCCATGATGCTCATGAACATCGCCGCAACAAAAACGACGCTGACTGCAACTTTCTGACTTATTCGTTCTTGTTGGTCTAGATCGGATCGCATTACGTACTTTTCTTGGGGAATTGAGTTGTGAGTCGCGAGAAAGCCTGTGGTCCCATGCAGCGGAACCACAAGAGCCTAATGGGGCGGATATCTTCGATCGTCACCGCGGTGCGCCGAAATGATGTTTCGTGACTCGATCTATCACCAAGAGATTCTCACCAACGCGAAACGGCGCTTCACGTTCACGTTGCGCACCACAAGTGCTTGCCAAAGTATTCCGCGAACATTCACCATCTTCGACGTCAACAAAATGTCCAGTTTTCTGCGAGGCACGACGTCACTCTCGGCGTTGCTTTTTGACCCTAGCGACGAGCTTGCAGCTCAGCAATCACGGATTTGCCATTGGCCTTACCGCTCGTCAGTTTCATGACCTGGCCAATAAAGAACTGAGCGAGCTTCTCGTCACCTTCACGGTAGCGAGACCACTCGTCAGGGAATTGTGTTATCAACTCAGCGACGGTCGCCCCGAGTGAGTCCGAAGAAAACTGTTCGAATCCCTTCGCGCTCGCTACCGTTCGGGGATCTCCCCCATGTTGAAGAATCTCCAGCAACACAGTTTTTGCTTGCGTGGCAGAGAGCTCACCGTCTTGTTCCATTTTCAGCGCTGCAATGAAGGCTTCGGTCGTGAGACTGGCAATGTTGTCAATGCCCGCGGCGAGTTCGTTCGCCGCGCGCGCCAGCGCGATCGACGGGTCAATCTTCGCATCGATCGCCGAGATCACGAGTGCGTCGAATCCAAGATCGACGACGACCTCGAGTGCATCGAGTTGCGACGACGTTGGATCGTCCAGTCGAGCCAACAAGACAGCACGCCGCTCAGCGGGCATTTGACCGAGCGAACTGCGAATCCGGTCTTGCCACGCCTGATCGGGTGCCAAGTCAACGAGGTCGGGTTCGCGAAAGTAGCGGTAGTCCTCCGCCTCTTCCTTCGTACGCATCGTCGAGGTCTCTCCACGTTGCTCGTCCCAGTGACGCGTCTCTTGTCGTACCGTTCCGCCACTTCCAATGAGTTCGACCTGGCGGAGTGCCTCGAAGTCGATGGCTCGCTGCAGACTGCGAAGTGAATTCAAGTTTTTGATCTCACAACGCGTACCTAAAGGCGCACCTGGCTTACGAACTGACACGTTCGCGTCCATGCGCATTGATCCCTCTTCCATGCGGCCGTCGGACGCTCCCGTGGCGATTAAAATTCCTCGAAGTTCCGACGCGTAGGCGCGCGCTTGGGCCGAGCTACGAATATCGGGACCAGAAACAATCTCCACGAGTGGCACGCCAGATCGGTTGTAGTCAACCAAGGATCGATCGGCCCCTTGAATTCGACCGCTACCCCCGAGGTGTGTGGACTTACCGGTGTCTTCTTCTAAGTGTGCGCGCTCGATTGAGACACGCGATCCATCGGGCAAGTCGAGATAGCCACCGGAGTTGATGGGCAGGTCGTACTGGCTGATCTGGAAGTCCTTTGGCATGTCGGGATAGAAGTAGTTTTTACGGTGAAACGTCGACGACGCGATGGTCGAATGCAGGGCAATGCCAATAGCCATCGCGAGATCGACCGCGTGGACGTTCAGTACAGGTAGTGACCCGGGAAGTCCAAGGCACACAGGACAGATGTTGGTGTTGGCGTCAGATCCAAAAACATTCGCGCAACCGCAGAACATCTTCGTGACGGTCTTAAGTTCGGTGTGAACCTCAAGACCAATAACCATCTCCCAGTCGTTAGGTAACGTCATGATCGCCCATCCGCTACTTCGAGTACGCGCGAGGCGGCAAAGAGTTGCGCCTCGGAGCGACCGGGTCCGAGCAACTGAACGCCCACGGGCAGGCCGCCCTCGCCCGTGCCAAAGGGAACGGACATCGCGGGGTCGCCCGCCAAGTTGGTAGGAATTGTGTAGACGTCCGAAAGGTACATCGCCAAGGGATTATCCGTTTTTGCGCCAAACTTAAAGGCCACTGAGGGCGCCGTCGCGCCAATAAGTAAGTCGGCCTCTTGGTACGCACGTCGAAAGGCGTCGATCATCTGAGTTCGAACTTTCAATGCCTGTCCGTAGTACGCGTCGTAGTAACCGGCCGAGAGTGCATAAGTGCCAAGCATGATGCGCCGCTTTACTTCAGCGCCAAAACCCGCGGTGCGCGTCGCCTCGTTCATCGCCGCGACGTCATCAGCGTTGACGCGCAATCCGTACCGTACACCGTCGTAACGCGCCAGATTGCTCGACGCTTCAGCCGGCGCGATGAGATAATAGGCGCTGAGTCCAAGGCGAAGCTCTGGTATCGAGAGTTCGACTATCGTCGCGCCCGCGTCTCGAAGGGCCTCAACCGCGCGATGTACCGACGCAATCACGTCATCGTCGGCTCCTTCGTAGAGTTCGCGAACGAGGCCAATCTTCTTGCCAGCGACGCCGTCGTCGAGATGATCGACGAGCGAAGGCGACGGTTCGGGAAGCGACGTGGAGTCCATTGGGTCATGTCCCGAGATCACTTCAAGGAGCAGTGCGGCGTCGGTGACATTTTTTGCGAAAGGCCCAATCTGATCGAGGGAACTTGCGAAAGCAATGAGTCCGTAACGTGACACCAGTCCGTACGTGGGCTTGACACCAACGAGCCCACAGAGCGCGGCGGGTTGGCGAATAGAGCCACCAGTATCTGATCCGAGTGAGATGGGCGTCATGTCGTCCGCAACGGCTGCAGCCGAGCCACCCGACGAGCCACCAGGAACGCGCGAAGGATCCAGAGGATTGCGCGTAGGACCGTACGCCGACGTCTCGGTCGAGGAGCCCATGGCGAACTCATCCATATTGGTCTTTCCCATCGGCACCGCGCCGGCGGCTAGCACGCGATCAATGACCGTGGCGTTGTAGGGCGGTAACCATCCCTCAAGGATCCTTGAACCGGCGGTCGTCGGCACGCCACGCTGACACATGTTGTCTTTCAGCGCGACGGGTACACCGGCAAGCGGTCCAACAGCATCACCAGCTGAAAGACGCTCGTCGACTCGTCGGGCCGCCTCTAACGCCCCGACCTCGTCGACGAACAAAAAGACGTTGAGTTTATCGTTGTGCGCTCGAATCGCTTCGAGGGAGATTCTCGTCTCAGCCTCGGCCGAAGTCGCGCCACTCTTGACGTCATTGGCAATCGCCGCGGCACTTCTCACGGCGCTTCTCCCATGATGCGCGGCACCGCGAAACGTCCGTCCTGGGCGTCGGGCGCCATGTCAAGCACCGCAGCGCGCGAAAGGCTCTCGCGCAGCACGTCCTCACGAACGACGTTGATGAGACCAAAGGGATGTGCCGTCGGAATCACGTTCTCGAGATTGAGTGCGGCGATGTCGTTCGCGTGCTCGAGGATTTGACCTAACTGCTCAGTGAACTGATTGAGTTCACTATCGGTAAGTGAGAGGCGCGCCAAATTGGCCACCTTAGCGACGTCTTCTCGTCGAAGTGGTGGGCTCATTATTGGAGTACCCGCGCGAGAAAGTCCACGGTCGAGGTTTCGACAAGCTCCTGATCGTTGTCGATGGTCGCGACGTGATACGAATTCTCGAGCCAAACGCGCTCGATTGGACCGGCAACGTGTTCCATGAGATCGTCGCCGTTGTCTGACGTGACGACGTGATCTTCTCGACTCGAGAGCAGCAGACTGGGCGCGTTAATGAGGTGCAGGTTCTCGTGCACGAGCTGGACGCCCTCAAAGAGACTCTTCGTAGCCGCTAGCGGCGTGGCGTCATAGGACGCTTCTATCGTGTCTTCCTTTTTGATGTCCGAGCCTATGGATTCGATTGTCTCAACACCGGTGTCGAGCAACGCCACCACCATGTCGGACATCTCGGTTGGCGGGGGCTTGACCAGAGGGTTAATAAAGACACACCCAACGACCGAGGAGCGCACTTCGGCAACGTGTGCGGTCAGGCCTCCACCCATTGAAAGGCCCACGACCGCGACACGCTCACAACGCTCGCTGAGCGCGTCGTAGGCCTCGACTGCGGCCCCTGACCAGTCGGCCCACGTCGTTGTCATCATGTCCTCGATCGTCGTGCCGTGTCCGGGAAGCCGTGGAAGCTCAACGCTGTAGCCCACTTTGGCGAGAAGCTCAGCCAACGGGCGCATCGAGGCTGGATTGCCCGTAAAGCCGTGCAATACCAGGACTCCAGACGGTCCTGCGTGATGAGAAAAGGGCTCGCAGCCCGGCATAATGTCAACGCTCATAGGTCAAGACTACTGGGAGATTTTGAGCGCCTTCTTAGCCCGAGTGCGAGGAATCGAGCGCATGAAGGTCGCGGCCACGAGACCTACGGTCGCGACGCACGCACCGATGATGAATGAAGTGTGAAACGTTCCAAGCAGCGCCGGCCCGGGATGGGCGTGACTAAGCCCTCGTCGCCGAGCAATCGACTGCTGGACGGTCTCGAGAACCTGGATCCCCGCCACCTCACCAACTTGCATGGCGAGCAACTGCGCGGCCGACATGACACCGAACTCACTGACCTTCACCTCGTTGGCCATCACGGAACTCGACGACGGCATTGCGACGCCCATGCCTAGTCCCGAGAGCGCCAGAGCGAGCACGACAATCCACGCACCCGAACTTGGCTGGAGCAACGCGAAGAGACCCATCGACGCGATGAGAAATATCGCTCCAGCGACAGCACTTCTCCGTTCCCCTACGCGTATCGCGACGTAGCCCGCAATTGGTGAACAGATCGCGAAAGTGAGTGGTCGTGCGATGGCGATCGCGCCGACGCGAGGAATGGAGTAGTTGTAACCCTGTTCCATCAGCAAGGGAAAGAGAAAGAACGCACCAAAGTACGAAAAATTCGCCGCCGCTCGAAGAACCATCGGCATGACGAAATTTCGGCGTCCGAAGTAAAAAGCTGGGATGAGAGGATGATCAGAGTGTCGCAGTCGATAGATGAACATCCACGTCATCGCGGCGCTCAGCGCGAACATTCCGAGCGTCCATCCGTTCGTCCACCCTAGCGAGGGTCCAACTGAAAGTCCGAGCATGACCATCGTGACGGCAATCGATAATGACCAACTGCCAATCCAGTCCATCTGCTTGAACTCTTGTCGAGCTCGCGCTTTCTTCTGGGCCTCTTCGGCGTCTGCGCCACGTCGTCGAGGCAGCACCGTCGCCACGACGGCGAAGGCCACCACGATTAACACCAGTTGGAACCAAAAAAGTGCGCGCCAGCCAAAAGCCGCGATTATTGGTGAGCCAAGCGACACCCCAATGACGGGCCCACCGGCACCGACGAGGCTCCACCACCCCATGGCCTTGACCCGCTCTTCTCGGGAAAAGACCATATTGATGAGCGCGCCCGAGGCAGTTCCCGTGGCCGCGCCCTGCACGCCGTCGAGGGTGCGCGCGAAGAGCAACATATCGACGTTGTGTGAGAGCGCGGTCAAGATGGCAGAAACCATCGCGCCCAGGAGTCCAAAAAGGTAAAGACGACGATGACCGTAGATGTCGCCGGTCTTGCCGAGAATCGGCGCGGCGAGACCGTACGCCAAGAGCGGGCCCACCATGGTCCAGGTCAACACCGTCACAGAAGTGTGGAACTGTGTCGCCACCGTGGGTAGCGCCACGATAAACACGGTGAACGTGAAGTTCAGCGCGAAGAGTCCCGCGAGAAGTGACCAGAGCACCCACCACGGATAGCGCGAGGATGCCTCGGCCTTGGATTGAACACGCTGGCGAAGGAGCAAAAACCAGTTGAGGTCGCTTCCGGCTTCACTCCCGAGCGTGCCAAAGGCCGCGCTCGCCGGATCGCTGCGAGCGTTTAAGAGGCCGTCAGGATCTTCTCGGTCGAGATGGGTGAGCGGGCCTTCTTCGCTCACTAGAGCAGCGTTGGCAGTTGTGCTGCGAGCTCACTCACCAACCAGCGGTCATTCTTTTCGAGCGTCTCGGTCATGGTCCAGTTCTGAAACTTACGAACAGTACCGCCCTGGACAAAGTAAACCTGTCCCGTCGCGGCGCAGTCCTCCATCGCGAGTGTGGCAACGAGTGGCGAGATGTTCGCAGGGTCCCACACGTCAAAGACCGCCGCGTCCGAGGGCTTCACGACGTAATCCGACAGCCCAGGCGTCGACTCGGTCATTCGCGTGCGCGCGGCGGGTGCGATTGCGTTTACACGAACGCCGTAGCGCCCGAGCTCTTCGGCGATGATCACCGTGAAAGCGGCGATCCCCGCCTTCGCAGCACCGTAGTTTGACTGACCGACGTTGCCGAGAAGACCCGAAGTGGACGAGGTGTTGATAATTGACGCTTTGACGCTCTTACCGGCCTTGGCTTGCTCGCGCCAGTACGTCGCGGCGTGACGCGAGGGGATGAAGTGACCTTTCAGGTGCACGTTGATCACTGAGTCCCAATCTTCTTCGCTCTGATTGACGAGCACGCGGTCGCGCAGGATGCCTGCGTTGTTGACCAACACGTGAAGATCACCAAATGCCTCAATCGCGCAGTGAATGAGGCGTTCGCCGCCTTGCCAATCCGCAACGTTGTCGTGATTCGCCACTGCCTCGCCGCCCATGGCCTTGATTTCAGCGACGACTTCCTCAGCGGGTGTCGCCTCACCAGAGGAGCCGTCAAGGCCGCCCCCGAGGTCGTTGACGACAACCTTGGCGCCTTCGGCGGCGAAGAGCAGCGCGTGTTCTCGACCGATACCTCGTCCTGCTCCGGTGATGATGGCAACGCGACCGTCAAGTGCTCCCATGGAGGCCCCCCTGTAAAAGTTGTGGTGCCCCGATTGTAACGACGATGAACGGGAGCCTACGTCTGATTTCGTCGCCAAAAGTATGGTGGGCGCGCGTGCGCGTGATAGTGATCGGGAATGTTGCGCATGTGGTCGTCAATGGACCATGGCGTCTCAGCGAACTCGGCGTCGGCCACGTGGCCAAGCGCGTCATGGAGGTGACGCTTGACTTCGGGCGGAGGCGATGCGTCGTGTACTCGCCACACGACCATCGGTACGAGGCAAATCTCGCAGTCACCAATCCAACAGGTATCGTCTTCGAAGTAACGCTTGGTCACGACGGCCGCTTCGCAAAGCTCGCAGCCGTCGCTCATTTCACGGTCAGGGTAACGTGCGACTCCCACGCCACCATCGTGCCCGCCTTGGGGCTCTCAGAGACAACCGTGGTCCACTTGGTGGAATTAGAGTTCGGTCCGGTGGTCGAAAAGTACAGCGAGGCCTTCTTCATCGCCGCGTAGACCTGAGCCTGTCCGTCACCCACGACATTGGGCACGGCCCGTAGTCCTCTGCCAGCGAGTGTGGTCGTGGTGGTCGGCGCAGTGGTCGAGGTCGAGGTCGTCGTACCCGACGTAGGAAGCGTCGTCGTTGTCGTCGATGCGCCTGTCGCGGGTCCCTTCGACAAGGAGAGCACCACTGTTGAGTTCTTTGGAACGGTCGGCGGATTGACTGTCTGGTGGTACAGCACGCGAGCGACGTCATTGAGGGGTATTGAGGTAGAAAATATTGCCGCCGACGCCGGGCACTGTGCTTTGACACTCACGGTGTGCAATTCAGCCGTTGCGGTCGCGCAACTCTCGCCCACGAGATTGGTGGGCAGATGGACGCTGACCGGTCCAGAGGACACGCTCACTTTGATCACGAGTCCCGATTTCGACGAGGTTCCCGCGGGGGGCACTTGGCTAACAATGTCGTTCAACGGCACGCTCGAGGAGTGGACGCGCTGGGTCACGCTCAACGTGAAGCCGTCACCAACGAGGGCCGCAGACGCTTGGGTGTACGTCATCCTCAGAAGACTCGGCACCGAGTGCTTCTTCGTAAAGAGGCCCGACTTCCACACGGCGCCCGCGCCAATAGCGACGACAAGAATGACGAGGGCCGCGATCAGAAAACCCCAACGACGTCGATTTGGCGCCCGCGGTAAGTCATACTGACCGCGATCGAATCGCGGCGTTCGACCAATGGGGCCGACGGGCTCGTTCGCGACAGCGTGCGAAGAAACGTGTCCACGAGGCGCACGTGAAAACCCGTCACCGGCAATTGGGGTCGCGCCCGTGACTTGGTCCGCCGATGGTGGCTGAAAGCCGATGGAACGACGTGGCGCTTGTGGCGCGTAACCGGCGAGCAGCGGCAGTTGTTCATTACCTGGTCGCACCACGAGTGGCGTGGCATCTCCCACTACGCCCCCAAGTCGCGCTGAAAGTTGCTCAGCGTCGAGGCGCAGTCTGGGGTCAGGCACCGCGGCTTGGGCGAGGATCATGTCAAGGGTTCCAAGATCGAGGCGTACCGGCAGAGGGGCATTGAGGCGAGCGCGCAACATTGCCTCAGGCGTCGCTCCTTCGAAGGCCGCACTTCCCGTGACTGCTTCAAAGAGAATGAGCGCCAAAGCGTAGACGTCGCTCTTCGGCGTCGCAGGATCGCCCACGGCCTGTTCGGGCGACAGATAACGCGCGTCGTCGAGGCTCATTCGCTCGCGATAGGGCGTTGCGAGACCAGCGAGCGCCACGTCACTCACGCGCACTCGACCTTCATCGTCAAAGAGCAGCTTCGACGGCGAGAGCGAGCCAAGGACGAAGCCCTGTTCGTGCACGTAAGCCAGTGCGCTCGCGACGTCGCGACCAAGCTTTGCACTGTCGTCGATGCTAAGTTTGCGCCTCGCGTTGAGTACGTCCTCGAACGATCCCCCACTCAGATATTCCGAGATCATGAAAATCGCGCCAGACTCTTGGCCCCCGTCATAGACGCGAGCGAGGTGCGGGTGGCTCAACGTTGACGCGCGAACAATGTGATCACGAAAGGCCCGACGAACGTCCTCGTGTGCCGCGAGATCAGCGAGCAAGACTTTGACGACGACGCGCCGGTGGAGCGAAAGATCTTCGGCGGCGTAGACCTCGGCGGTATCACCAACGCCAATAATCTCGAGAATTCGGTATCGTCCCGCGATGATGTGGTCAGTGAGAAAAGTGGACGCCATCGGCTAAACCCTAGTGAGTACTCCCTAGGGGAGCGTTTCGTTCCATTGACCGGTGGAGAGCAATGTTTCAAACTCGCCAGCGGCAACCATTGGAATACCCAGTTCTTGCGCCTTGGTCAGCTTTGAGGCGCCTGGAGACTCGCCCACCACGACGCAGTAGGTCTTTTTCGAAACCGATCCCGGCGACGTGCCTCCGCGAGCCACGATCGCTCCTTCAGCGCTCTCTCGCGAATAGCCCTCAACGGCGCCGGTCACCACGACGGCCTTGCCCGCAAGCGTCTGCGCAAGTGCGCGATCATCGTCGGGTTCGCTGAGGGTGAGGCCCGAGGCGGCCAAGCGCGCGACGAGCTCTCGACTCTCGTCTTCTCGACAGTGCTGATAGACCGACTGCGCAATCACCGGTCCTACGCCGTCTATCGCTTCAAGCTCTTCTAAGGGCGCGACGGCCAAAGATTCAAAGTTTCTGAAGCGTGCGCCAAGTACGCGCGCCGCTACAGGTCCGACATGTCGAATGCCGAGCCCAACGAGCACACGACTGAGCGGCATGGTCTTGGCCTCGTTGATCGCGCGTACCAGCGAGGTCGCCGACAGCTCTCCGAGGCCTTCGAGGACCGAGAGGTCCTCAGCGCGCAGCGTAAAAAGACCGGCGGCGTCTTTGATGAGACCCTCCCCGAGCAGTTGCGCAACGCGTTGTTCTCCGAGCCCTTCAATATCGAGTGCGCCGCGCGACGCAAAGTGCACGATCTGCTCGAAAAGTTGCGCCGGACAGAGCGGGTTCACGCAGTAGGTATCGCTCTCTTCGCCTCGTCGCTCGAGAGGCTGACCGCACTCTGGACACACTGTGGGAAACACCCATTTCTTGGCTCGGCGCTTACCCGGTTCTATGACGGCGCCCGCGACCTCTGGGATTACGTCACCGGCCTTACGAACAATGACCAGGTCACCCGGGCGAACGTCCTTGAGCGTCACTTGATCTTGATTGTGCAACGTGGCCATCGACACGGTAGAACCAGCAACCACCACAGGCTCGAGGACGGCGTACGGCGTGGCCCTCCCCGTTCGGCCAATGGAGACCTCAATTGCGAGAAGGCGCGTCGTGCGCTCTTCGGGAGGAAGCTTGCGAGCAATGGCCCAGCGCGGTGCGCGACTGGTGACACCTAAACGCACTCGTTGAGCGAGGTCGTCAATCTTGATGACCACGCCGTCGATGTCGTAGCGAAGATCATGACGATGTTCCTCAAACCAATCACTTCGAGCGATCATCGCGTCGGCGCCTACCTCAAGACTTGACTCGCTCGCAGTGAGAAAACCCCAGTCGGCCAACTGGTGCAGGGTGTCGAGGTACGACGTGAATGAATAGCTGCCATCGAGATCGACGAGTTGGTACGCGAGAAATGACAGAGGTCGTTTAGCAGTCGCTTTAGGATCCTTTTGACGCAAACTTCCCGCGGCGGCGTTGCGAGGATTGGCGAACTCTTTATCGCCCGCCTCTCGCTGTTGACGGTTCATCTCCTCGAAGTCGGCGCGTGCGAGAAACACTTCGCCTCGTACTTCGACTCGACCTCGTGAGCCCCCCAACAGCGCTTTAGGCAGGTTGCTAATCGTTCGCACGTTCTCAGTGACGTCCTCGCCAACTCGTCCATCCCCTCGCGTCGCGGCCCGGAACAGCGCCTCCTCCACGTAGGTAATGGACATTGCTAGCCCATCGATCTTTGGCTCAACCACGAAGCGCAGCAACGTGGGGTCGATCTGGAGCCCCTTTGCGACGCGTTCACCCCAGCCACGAAGTTCCTCGACATCAAAGACATTGTCCAAACTAAGCATCGACTCAGCGTGGGGTACCTCACCAAAGAGATTTGAGCTCTTCGCCCCCACCGTGGTCGAAACCGACTTCTCGTCGCGAAGTACTGGGTGATCGGCCTCAAGTTGACGCAGTTCGCGCGCGAGAGCGTCATAGTCCGCGTCGGGAATAACCGGCTCGTCATTGATGAAGTAGGCCTCGTTGTGACGAGCGATTTCGTCGCGCAAGAACGCGACGCGCTCGGCGTGGTTCACGAGGAGGTAACGATCGCCGCACCTTCTACGACCGTAGGATCTTCGACTCGATAGAGCACGACGGACTGACCAGCAGCGACAGGCCGCGCAGGCGCGTGCAAATCGAGCCACCAGCGACCGTCGTGACGAAGGGTGGCCAGTTGGGGTCGTCCGTGGGCGCTGCACTGGGCGAGCACGGCGTCGCCGTCGTTGAGCGACTCGCGCGTAAACGAAAGTGACGTCTCGTCAAGGTGTATCGACGAGATGAGTATCTCTTCGAGGCGTCCGACCTCGACGCGCTTCGTGGTGAGGTCAATGCGCGAAACGTAGCGCTTCGCACCGTCACGACCAGGTAGCACGCCACGACGTTGGCCAACGGTCATAAGTTCCGCGGCGTGATTTTCACCGAGCTCTTCTCCCGTAACGGAATCGACAATGGTCGCGGTGGTCAGCGAGGCTCGCGAACGCAAGAAGACTTCTCGGCCCTTGGACGCTTCAATGAAACAGACGTCTTGACTGTCCGGCTTGTTCCACGTACGAAGACCGAGGCGCTCGGCGTGGACACGGACGTCACTTTTGTTCAAATGCCCAATAGGAAGTATCAGCATCGCAAGTTGTGCGGCACCCAAATAGCCGAGTACGTAACTCTGGTCTTTCCGGTCATCGGCACCACGAATAAGCAGGTGTCCACCATCGCGTTCAACGACCTGCGCGTGATGACCAGTCGCGACAGCGTCAAAACCCAGACGAGTCGCTCGCTCGAAGAGCAAATCGAACTTGATGTGGCGATTGCACTCAATGCAGGGATTGACCGACTGACCCGCCAAGTGCCCCTCGACGAAGGGCGCCACGACGTGACGTTCAAACTCTTCGGTGTAGTTAAAGACGTGGTGATCGATGCCGAGGGTCTGTGCGACGCGCCGAGCGTCGTCGACGTCAGCGACCGAGCAACATCCTGAGTCGGATACGCCGCCCCACAGTTTCAGCGTCGCGCCCACTACCTCGTGACCTTGCTCAATCAAGAGGCCTGCGGCCACCGACGAATCGACGCCGCCACTCATGGCTACAAGGACTTTCACACGTACAGTCTGCCAGGCGCCGGGACTTCTACGCCCCGGCGGTCAATCGATAGACCACGGACGAGAGGATTCGAATCAACGCGTCTACGTCTTTTTCGGTCGTTTCGGCACCCATGGAGAAACGAATTGATCCTCGAGCTCGCTCGGGCGAGACGCCCATGGCCGAAAGTACGTGACTCTGGGTCGTGGCGCCACTCGAACAACTCGCGGCCGCGGAGGCGTAGACGCCCTCTTGGTCGAGAAGGAAGAGAAGCTCATCGCTCGCAAGGCCGTCGAATGTGACGTGCACGGTGCCTGGCACGCGTGCCGCACCCGGCGCCGTAATGAGGCAGCCTGGCAGAAAACTGAGCGACGCCATCAGCTTGTGCTGGTAGTCAATAACTCGATCGTTGACCTTTTCCATTTCTCGCTGCGTCACGCGCAGCGCCGTCGCGAGTCCAACGGCCGCGGCGACGTCAACCGTGCCGCCACGACGGCCACGCTCTTGCCCCCCACCTGGGGTCACCGCGTCAAAAGGAACGTCATTTCGAACAACGAGCGCGCCCGAGTTAACGGGGCCACCCAGTTTGTGCGCACAGATAGAGATCAGATCAATAGTCGCGGTAACAGTCGGCAGGTCTAGCCATGGCGCCGCCGCCACCGCGTCGGTGTGGGTCGCAACGCCGTCGGCAATAACGCCTTTCGCGAGCGAGTTCACGCCGTCAAGTGGCTGACGTACACCGGTCTCATTGTTGACGGCCATAACACTGACGAGTGCAGTGGCTTCGCTGAGCGAGTCGTGGAGAGAATCGAGATCGACAATACCTTCGGCGTCTACGTCGACGTAGCGAACGCTGACGTTCTCAAAGTCGCGCGCCATCATCTCAGCGGCGTCAGTGACCGCGTGATGTTCGATTGACGAAATAAGAATCTCGGAAGCTTCGTGCGAGCGCCGGTGATGATTCGTCACCCCCACAATGGCGAGGTGACAAGACTCAGTGCCGCCCGCGGTAAATATGACTCCTCCAGGTTTCGCGCCCACGAACGCCGCGACTTCATCACGCGCCTCTTCAATGGCGCGTCGCGCTTCTCGAGCTGCGCGGTGACTTCCCGATGGATTACCAACGACACCGTGTTGCCATGGCCCCATGGCCTCTGTCACCTCGTCAAGACGCGGAGCCGACGCGGCATGGTCGAAATAGTACGTTGCGCTCATGTCACGTAAAAGGACTTGGCGTTGGTGAACTCGCGCGCACCAAAAGCCGAAAGTTCACGGCCGTAACCGGAATTTTTCGTTCCACCAAAGGGCAGTTCGTTCATTGAAGCCACGACCGCGTTCGCAAAGACCGTGCCAACGTCCAGCCCGGCAATGGCTGCGTCAATTTCCTTTTCGTCCTGCGCCCAGATCGATCCACCGAGGCCCCAGGGCGTGCTGTTCGCTATGCGAATCGCGTCCTCTAAATCCTCGGCGACGTAGACAACAGCCACTGGACCAAAGAGCTCTTCGCAGCCCGCGCGCGATTCGGCGGGCACGTTGGTCAAGACTGTCGCGGGATAGAAATAACCCGTGCCCTCGGGAGCGACGCCGCCCGTCAACGCAACAGCGCCGGATTTAAGCGAGGCAGACACCTGCGCCGCCAATAAGTCACGCTGCGCACTAGAAACCAATGGTCCAAGTTCGGTCGCGGGATCCATTGGATCGCCTACACGCACGTTCTCCATCGCGGCTACGAACTTTTCGATGAACTCATCGCTGCGCTCGCGCACCACGATGTAACGCTTCGCCGCAATACAGGCCTGTCCGTTGTTTTGAATTCGTGCAGTTACGGCCATTGGAATTGTGGTGTCCATATCGGCCGATGCCGCGATGATGAAGGGATCTGATCCGCCGAGTTCGAGCACGCATTTTTTCAGATTCTTGCCCGCGATCTCCGCGACGGATCGACCGGCTCGCTCCGAGCCAGTGAGGGTCACCCCCGCCACGCGAGGATCAGCAATCACCGCCGGCACCTGATCAATCTCAATAAAGAGATTGGTTACGACGCCCGGTGCGAAACCAGAACGAAGAAAGAGGTCCTCTAGATACTTCGCGCAGCTCGGCACGTTCGGTGCGTGTTTGTAGAGGACGACGTTGCCGGCCATGAGTGTCGGTACAGCCATGCGAATGACTTGCCACAACGGAAAGTTCCAAGGCATCACCGCGAAGATTGCGCCCACGGGGTCGAATCGCACACCACTTCGTGAACCCTTGGTGGGAAGGTCCTGTGCCTTCAACATTGATTCAGCGTGCTCAGCGAAGTACCGCATTGATACGACGCACTTCATGACTTCACCCTTAGCAGCAGCGAAGGTCTTACCCATCTCGCTCGTCATTAGTGCCGCCACGACCGGAACCTCGCTCTCCAAAAGCTCCGCGGCGCGCGTCATCAACTGCGCGCGCTCGCTAAAGGAGGCGGCCCTCCAACTTTGGAACGCGACGGAGGCGACCTTCAGCGCTTGATCAACGTCAACCGAACTATGCGCGGCGAACTCGGCGACAACTTCTTCACTTGTGGGGTCTATGGCGACAAAGGGCATGGTTCTAGTCTGCCAGTAAAAACGGTGTTTGATCCGGGGTCATGCCCATTTCGGACCAAAACTCAGGCTGAAAAACTTTTATCAGGAGCAGAACGATCACCAGAGCGCCGGCAGACGCCAGCGTCACCGGGCGCACGCCATAAATCTTTGCGAGATCGGCCTCCACGAAGGCGCCGAGGGGATAGAACATCGAAAGGGACAACGTGTACAAAGAGAGAATTCTCGAGCGCTCGGCGCGCGGCGCGTGTAGCTGCACCGACGTATTAAGCCCCGACAACGTCCCCATGTAGGCGCCACCTAAGAAGACCAGAGCTCCGAGGGAGAAATACACGCTGGGCAAGAGCGCGTAGAGGGCGAGCGAGATCGCGAGCACCACGACCGATCCTCGAAGAACCATCAATCTCGACGTTCGCGCAGCAATCGTCGGCAACGTGAGTGCCGCAATCACGGCGCCCACACCCTGGGCAGTGACCAACCAGGCCGTATTGGTATGGAGCACAATGATCGCCATCGCGGGCACGAGCGCGATAAAGGGACTCGCGACAAGAGCAATGGCCCCTACGCAAATGATGGGATTGCGACACCCCTTCGTGACCCAGGCTCTTCTCGCACCCTCAATCGTTTCGGCGAAGAAGCGAACACGCGTCGTTGGCTTTGGTCTATCTGGCGTCTTCACGAAAGAGAAAACGATCAAGACAAAGACGAACGACGAAGCGTTTAAGGCAAAGCAGAGGCCAACTGAGCCGAGCGCCAAGGCCACGGCCGCAAAGACGGGTCCAATTATTCGTCCCAAGTTGAACTGCGCGGAAGAGAGCGACACCGCCGCGAGCACTTCGTCCTTGTCAACGAGGTCGGGCAGTAGCGACTGCCACGCCGACCAGGACGCCGAACCGCAGAGTCCTTCACCAATCGCGAGATAGACCGCCAGCGAGGGCGAAAGATGGTGCGTAATCGCCGCAACGGCGAGTGCGCTTGCCGTACACGCCATAAAAAAGTTGTTGAGTTGGATCCACCGCTGGCGACTCCAGCGATCGGCGACGACTCCCCCTAAGGGAGAGCCAATGAGCGCCGGTGTCCACGCCGCCACCGTAAGTAATCCGAGCCACACGGGATTACGAGTGGTGTCGGTGAGATAGATACCGAGCGCGACGTTTTGCATCCACGTACCAATGGATGAGACGAACGACGAGGTAATTGCAATCGCGAAGCTTCGGTGCCGCAGAGGGGTCAACGAAGCTAACGCCATGAATTGTGTTCCTACCTTGGGAGGCGACTTCTCACCTCAACGACAAATTACGACTCGTCTTTTTTTCCTTGGGGACGAAACGCAAACCACCACACCGAAATAATGGTCGCCAAGGCACCCAAAACACCGATGCTCGACTTGACGACTTTGCCCTTGTTGTTCTCGCCCACTTCACCATCGTAACGACGAAAAGACCGGGGGCTTGCGCCCCCGGTCCTAACGAAACTGCAATGACTACCTGGTCCTACTTGGATGCCTCAGCGGTAATCTCGAGGACGATCTTGTTGCTGACGATCAGGCTGCCGTTTTCGAGGGCACCCTCGAAGTTGATGCCAAAGTCACGACGGTCGATCTCGCCGCGAGCTTCGAAGCCGGCGACGGTGACGCCTTCGCCCATGCCGGGGCCCGAGCCGAGGTATTCAAGGTCAAAAGTGACCGACTTGGTCACGCCGTGGATGGTGAGGTCACCTACGAGGACGAAGTCGTCACCCTTGGCCGAGAGTGAAGTCGATGAGAAGGTCAGAGTTGGGTACTTCTCGAGTTCGAGGAAGTCCGCACTCTTCAGGTGACCATCGCGCATCTCGTTATTTGTCGATATACTCGCTGCCTGCACTGTGAACTCGACCGATGAGGTCTCAGTGGTGTCACCAACGGTGAAAGAACCCGAAAAATCGGTGAAGTGGCCACGAACCTTTGAGGCGACGAGGTGGCGGGCGATGAAACCAACGTTCGTGTGGACTGGGTCGATGGTGTAAGTACCGGGAGCTGGAAGGTTGCTCATAGTGAATCTCCTGTTATCTGTAGACACTTATTGTGTCCCTTCACTATAGTTTCTTATGCAACTACTTGTCAAGAAGCATCTTGATAAGCAACTAAATGCTAGAGTGGCTCCATGGTAATCCAATCCAGCGCTTGCCCCTCAAACGATGAGAAAGTCGCCCTTTTTGGGCTCTTGCTCGAGACCAATGCTCGTCTCTCGAGGGATCTGGGAGGCGAACTCGAGACCTTATGTCAGTTACCCCTCGCCTGGTTTGAGGTTCTTTTGCAACTTCGCCAGTCCTCTGATGGCCGACTCAAAATGAGTCAGATGGCCGAAGCGATCGTGCACTCGACGGGTGGCACGACGCGCTTAATCGACCGCCTCGCGGAAGCCAACTATGTGAAACGCGAACACTGTCCGAGCGATCGTCGCGCCATTTTCGTAGCCATTACCGACGCTGGCAACGCCAAGCTCGACGAAGCACTCGGTGTGCACCTCAGTTACTTAGACAACCACCTCGCCGCACGTCTTAGTCCTTCTGAGCGCACGTTGCTGACGGCACTGCTGACAAAACTCAACGCGCCGCGTTAACCCTTACTGACCCACGCAAACGCTTCGCGCTCGTCGTCCAGCTCGAGTTTCGTTCCCTCGCCCACGCCTACGTTCGTGAGAATCTCGAGCGCCAAGACTTCACTCGCGAGCGTAGAGAAGCCGTCTTCCAAATCATCGAGACCCGTGACATTCAAGACGATTCGGTCCGCCACGTCGAGGCCGGAGTTCTTTCGCAGGTCCTGGACTTGTCGAACGACGTCGCGCAAGTAGCCACGCCGACGAAGTTCGGCATCCAACGTGAGATCGAGGGCGACCACTTCGGCCCCGTCACGTGACACGGCGTAGCCACCTTGGCCCCTGACGCGAAGCTCTAAGTCCTCGCTACTGAGCTCGAACACGCCCGTTGACAAGATGACGCTTATCAACTTTCCTGATTCAAGTGCGCTGGCGGCCGCGACAGAGTCGAGGGCCGCTAAGGCGGGCTTAAGTTCTTTCACGGCTTCACCAAGTCGCGGTCCAACCACGCGAAAATTGGGTACGAGTTCAAAGGAAAGAACGTCAGCGAGTTCGCGTCCGTACTCAAGGACGTCGACGTTGAGCTCTTCTTCGACGACGCCCGCAGGTGGCAACGGTGAACTTGGCGGGAGAAAGACGAGAGCGCGAGAAAGCGGTTGGCGAACTTTTACACCCGCTTCGGCCCGGGCGGCGCGACCCAACGAGGTGAGACGGCGCGCGACGTCCATCGACCTCTCGAGTGGTTCGTTGCGCCGTGAAAGATTCGCTTGTGGCCAGTCAACGAGATGCACGGAGTCCTCGTCACTGGCGTGATTGAGTTCTTGGTAGAGGCGCTCGGTGACGAAGGGGCAAAAGGGCGCCAGCAATAAGGTCACGCGCTGGAGTACTTCAAGCAACGTGGCCTGGGCGGCCAGCGAGTCTGATCGCGGGGCCTTTGGATCCGTCCGCCAGAAACGGCGGCGGCTACGTCGCACGTACCAGTTCGAAATATCGTCGATGAACGCTGCCAAGGCATCAGTGCCGCCAAGAGGTTCGTAGCCGTCGAGAGCCTCGGTGACGAGGTTCGTCACGCTCTCCATTCGAGAAAGTATCCACTGATCGATCGCGCTTCGATCTTCAAAGGCTGGAATATCTGCGTCGTGTGGGTCGAATTCATTGAGTGAGGCGTACGTCGTAAAGAAACTGAAGGTATTCCAGAGCGTCGCCAAGGTTTCGCGAAACGAGGCGTCGATAGCGCTGAGTCCCGCACGCGTGGACGTCCACGGCGAACCCTGAGAGAACATCCACCAACGCAGAGGATCCGCGCCGCGCGTATTCAATACTTCCCACGGATCGATGACGTTACCGACCGACTTACTCATTTTCTTGCCGTTCTCGTCCACGATGTGACCGAGACAGAGTACATGTTCGTAAGGTTTCGCGCCAAAGACCCCAGTATTGACCGCGAGCAGGGAGTAGAACCATCCGCGGGTTTGGTCGATGGCTTCAACGATGAGTTGCGCCGGGAACTGCATGGCGTCAGCGCTTCCCGGGACGTGAGGGTAGCCAACTTGGGCTGCCGGCATGGACCCTGAGTCGAACCACGCGTCGATGACAGGTTCGACCCGCTTCGCCTCAAGGCCACAGGTCGGACAGGGCAGCACTACTTCGTCAATGTAGGGACGATGCGGCTCCACGTCGCTGAGGTCACGTCCTGTAAGAGCTGAGAGCTCAGCGCGCGATCCGACACAGATCAAGTGATTGTCCCTGCATCGCCAGATCGGCAGCGGCGTTCCCCAGTAGCGATCGCGCGAAAGCGCCCAGTCAATATTGTTCGCGAGCCACTCGCCCATTCGACCGTCGCGAATGTGAGCGGGGTGCCAGTCCACCGTCGAATTCTCTGACGACATCTGTTCCTTGAACTGACTCGTCGCCACGAACCAGCTGTTTTTAGCCCAATAGATCAGCACCGTGCCACTGCGCCAACAGTGCGGCAGTGAGTGGGTGTAATCAAAGCGACGGATCAAGAAACCAAGACGATCCAGTTCGTCGTTGATTTCGTGATTGGTCTCACGAACTTTCTTTCCCTCGAGCCAAGGGACCGCGGCGCTAAACGTTCCGTCGGGGCCAACCGGATTTAACGTTGGCAGGCCATTCTCACGGGCAATCTGTCGGTCGATCTCTCCAAAACCTGGTGACTGGTGCACGAGACCGGTGCCGTCTTCGGTCGTGACGTAGTCGGCACCTACCACGTAGTTTACGTCGACCCCCTCAGGCATGGGCACATCATTGAAAGGTCGTTCGTAGTGAACCCCAATGAGGTCGCTACCGAGAAACGTCGCGCTCGACGTTGCACCTTCTCCAAAGACCGCTTCAACCAAATCAATCGCCACAACCATGCCGTCAACAACGCCGTAGGTGACCTCAGGATTAACGGCGACCGCGACGTTGGAGAGCAGTGTCCAGGGTGTCGTGGTCCACACGGCTAGGTGTGTCGCTCCACCGAGGTCGGTTCGACCCCCTACGTCAGTGAGGCGAAACTTGACATAACAGCTTTCGTCCGTCTCGTCGGTGTACACGCCAGGCTGTCCAAGCTCGTGCGATGAAAGTCCGGTTTCACAGCTTGGGCAGTAAGGAATGACTTTGAAGTCCTCATAAAGGAGACCCTTATCGAAGAGTTGCTTCAAATGCCACCACACGGACTCCACGTAGGACGAGTGGAAGGTGTAATACGCGTGCTCCATATCAGTCCAGTAGCCAATACGTTCGGTCAGGCTTTCAAACTCGCCGACGTAGGTGAGAACAGACTCACGACAGAGCCGCGTGAACTCCTCGATGCCGATCTGTTCTTCAATCTGCTTCTTACCCGAAATGCCTAACTGTTTTTCAACCTGAACCTCAACAGGGAGACCGTGCGTGTCCCAGCCGGCGCGTCGTGAAACGTAGCGTCCCTGCATCGTGTGATAGCGACAAAAGAGGTCTTTGTAGACGCGCGCCCAAACGTGGTGGAGTCCCGGCTTGCCGTTCGCAGTAGGCGGACCTTCGTAGAAAACCCAGGGTTCACCGCCCTCGCGCAACTTCATCGAGCGTTCAAAGACGTTGTTGGACTTCCAGCGGGCGAGTTCGGCCTCTTCAATGGCCACAAATTCGAGTTCGGCGCTGACCGGGCGAAACATGATTCTCCTTTAATGAACTCTCACATCGTAGTGAACCTGATGAGCGAAGCAATCCGACATCTACTGTGGTGAAATGTCAGATTTCGTAATTAGCGACGAACCCATTACCTCGAGTGGAGCTCTCAGCGTCTTTCACGCCGCGATTGATGAACTGGATCGACGATACGGCGGAAGTGACGAAGGTCTACTCCTCAAGCCTGACGAGCTCGCCGCGCCACGAGGAATTTTTCTCGTCGCACGTCTCGATGATCACCCCATTGGTGGCGTTGGTGTCCGCCCCATAGGTGACAGGGCGTCGAACATTGGCGAGATAAAACGCCTGTGGGTGCGCCCTGATCAACGCCAGCACGGCGTGGGGAGCCAGCTCATGAGCGTTATCGAAGAGCGCGCAAAATCGATTGGTTACCACCAGCTCTACCTCGAGACCGGTTACGCCCAGCCAGAAGCATTAGCGCTCTATGAAACGACCGGGTGGAATCGAGTGGAGGAGTTTCCCGAGGGGACGTGGTCGCATCCCGGAGCGTACCGATTTACGAAAATGCTCTAGGCGAAGCGCGCGTCAAGCCACTCGGGTGTGAGGCCTTCGAGTGATGCAAGTACCAGGTCCGCGAGGGCAAACGCTGGAAGTGCGCGATCACTCTTAACAGGTACGGCGACGACGTTCATGTTCGCCGCCTTCGCCGCCAAGACCCCAGCCGCGGAATCTTCGAAGACGAGACAGTCTCGTGGCGCAACACCTAGCGATGACGCAGCGCTGAGGAACACGCCAGGATGGGGCTTGCCGTAGGGTTCGACGTCGGCCGAATGAATGGCCGCGAAGCGATCTAAGAGTTCAAAGTGCTTTAAGCAACGAATAATGAGTGGCATTGGTGTCGAACTCGCCAGCGCAAGTGGACCACGTTCGCCCGTGAGCTCAAGCGCACGAAGTGACCCGGGCAGCAGCCGTCCTTCGCTCTCGACGAGATCACCCACGCGCGCGAGAAGAGATAGTGTCACGTCGTCTGTCGATGGACTTGACCAGGGAAAGCGCTCAAACCAATAGTTAACAACTTCGGTGACGAACATGCCCTTGGTGGATCGACTGGCCTCTTCGAGAGGTACGCCGAGCGAGCCAAAGATCTCCACCTCAGCCTTGTGCCACAAGATCTCGGAGTCGAGAAGTAACCCATCCATATCAAAAAGCGTTGCTCGTAAAGTCACCACGCAACCTTTACACAACTAGAAGTACCGTGTCTCCATGAACGTGCGACCGTCGCAACGACGTGACGTCGATTCGATTGTCGAGCGTGTGCAACAGCGTCTCGCGAAAGATGCGCAGGTCAATCCACTGCTCAACCCGAGTTTTTCGATTGACGTTTTATCTGACGCGCTGAGCTACGCGCTCGGCCAGACCTGGGTCGCCACTAAAGGCGACGAGATTGTTGGTCACCTCTATGGCGCACTTTTGGCGAGCACCGAGTATGACAACGGCGCGTGGATCGGTCCTGACGGAGTGTCATTTGACGACAGCGACGTGCTCGCTGATCTCTACGCCGAGGCCGCAACCACGTGGATCGATCAAGATGCCGTCGAGCACTACGTCTGGGTACTCGACACACCAGAGGACACTTCACCCTGGTACGAACTGGGATTCGCGCGCATGAACCTTCGCGGCGTCCTCGCACTTGATGCGCTCCGTCATCACACGTTGGCACCCGGCTACGTCATTCGCCGCGGTGGCCCTGGTGACCTCGACGTTGCCATAGAGCTCGACCGCGTGCTCGACGAGGCTCAGCAACGAGGTCCAAGTTTCTCACTCTTTGTCGACCACCTTTCACGCCCCGAAGAGTTACTTGAGGCGCTCGAGGACGACGAGGTTCACCACTACGTGGTTGACTACGTCGGCGAAAGCGTCGCGCAGTGTCTCACGTTTCCCCTCGAAACGAGGCGCGGATCGTTTGACAAGTCGCTCCACGTCAGCGCGGTGGCCGTTCGCCCAGAGCATGAACATCGCGGCGTCGCCACCGCCCTCATCGATCACGCCTTAAACCACGCCCTCGAGGCCGGATTCCACTACGCGGAGGTGAACTGGCGCGTCACGAACCGCCGCGCCGGAAAGTTTTGGCGTCGATACGGATTTTCTCCAACGTACGTGCGACTGCACCGCACAATTGGTACGAGTTAAAGAGCTGACTCGATCGCGTTGACGAGCGCAGGGTCCTCTGGTGTGACCATTGGTCCAAAACGAGTCACGCTGCCGTCCTTGCCGACGAGGAATTTCTCAAAGTTCCATCGAATGTCACCGGTGTAGCCCTCGGCGTCGGCGACTTGCTCGAGTTCGGCGTAGATCGGATTTTTGTTCTCGCCATTGACTTCAATCTTCTCGAACATGGGGAACGTCACGCCGTAGGTCGTTGAGCAGAACGTTTGGATCTCTTCTGCGCTGCCGGGCTCTTGTTCACCAAACTGATTACAAGGAAATCCCACGACGTTGAACCCCTTGGCTGCGTACTTCTTCTGCAGTTCTTCGAGCCCTTCGTATTGCGGCGTCAGCCCACATTTGGAAGCGACGTTCACGATGAGAAATGGCTCGCCTTTGAAGTCGGCGAGCGAACTCTCCTCGCCCGCGAGCGTGTGTACTGGGGTGTCATAAATGTTCATGACCGCACCCTAACGCCGAACGATCAGATAGTGCCAGGCGTAGGCTCGTCGCATGTGGGCTCTGACAATAAGAGAGAAAGAACTCGATCTAATCGAGCGTGACGCTCCGGTGCCCGGTCCCTACGACGTCGTGGTAACAGTGCACGCAGCTGGCATCAACGCAGCCGACCTCATGCAGCGCCAGGGGTTTTATCCCGCTCCTCCCGGCTGGCCCGTTGACGTACCAGGCATGGAACTCGCCGGTGTGGTGAGTGCGGTCGGCGATCGGGTCATGGAGCCCGTGCTCGGACGACGCGTGTGCGCCGTCGTGGGCGGTGGAGCGCAGGCGACACACTGTCTGGTCCCAAGCGAACATTTACTCTTTCTCCCTGACGATGTCACGTGGGAAGAAGCCGGAGGCTTTCCCGAAGCGTTTACGACCGCGTACGACGCACTGGTGAGCCAGGGCAATCTTCATGATGGTCAGCGCGCCTTGATCTCTGGCGCCGCGGGCGGAGTAGGCGTCGCGGCAGTTCAAATCGCTCACGCGCTCGGCGCGCACGTCACTGCCGTCACGCGCACCACTGAGTCTCACCAAGCGCTGCGCGCGCTGGGCGCTGACGACACAATCACCCTTGAAGAAGTCGGCTCCATCGAGCCAGTAGATGTCGTACTCGAGCTCGTTGGTGCCGCGCACCTCGAAGTGGCGCAACGAGTGTTGAATTCTTTCGCGCGAGTCGTGGTCATTGGTGTGGGTACTGGAAGTCGCGTCGAGTTAGATCTCTTGGGAATAATGAGAACGAGGTCCACATTTACCGGATCAACTTTGCGCTCGCGGTCGCGCGAGGAGAAGGCGAGCGTCGCTCGCTCGATTGGCGACGCCCTGATACCGCGCTGGACGAACGGCGAACTCAGAGTGCCTCTCGCGCGCGTCTTTGATCTACGTCACGGTGCCGACGCCTACGACTACTTTGCTCAACCTGGAAAGTTCGGCAAAGTTGTGCTGCGCATGGACGAATTCTTGTCGCCTTGAGCACTGCAATCCCCGTCCCGCCTCCCCACCCCTCACGCTGTGACCCCGCGCGCGACGACTACCAGGCAATACTCGTCGCGCATGAAAAAGCGGTTGCCGATGGCGAAGCCACGTACAAAGACCCCTCCACGGGCCTGATGGTGTTAACGATCGCTACGCATCTCGCGCGCGGCACGTGTTGTGAGAGTGGATGCCGCCACTGCCCCTACTTACAGTAAGGAGTCAAGGGGCGTGGCGCTAAGGCTTAGAGCATCAGCAACGGGACCGTACGTCACCACACCGTTCACGACGTTCACGCCCTCGGCCAGTGCATCGTCGCTCATGACGGCCTCGCGCCATCCGCGGCGCGCCAACTCTAAAACGTAAGGAAGCGTCGCGTTCGAGAGCGACTTCGTCGACGTCGCGGGAACCGCGCCAGGCATATTCGCCACACAGTAGAAAATGGAACCGTTCACTTCGAAGGTCGGATTCGAGTGGGTTGTGGGACGAGTCGCTTCGAAGCATCCGCCTTGGTCGACCGAGATGTCGACTAACACCGAACCTTCACGCATGCGACCAACGAGTTCATTACTTACGAGTTTGGGGGCCTTCGCGCCCACGACCAGCACCGCACCAATCACGATGTCAGCCTGAAGACAGGCTTCTTCAATGGCCAGCGTTGACGAGGCGATCGTTTCGACGCGACCGTCAAAGTGAATATCTACTTGACGCAATCGCTCAAGGTTGCGGTCAAGAATCTTGACATTCGCGTGCAGTCCCGCTGCCATCGTGGCCGCAGCCAGACCCGACACACCCGCACCAATAACGACCACGTTCGCCGGCGCTACGCCAGGGACTCCAGCGATCAGGGTCCCGTGCCCACCGCCTGGGCGCATGAGGTGGTGAGCGCCCATGAGTGGCGCCATTCGTCCAGCGACCTCGCTCATTGGCGTCAGGAGCGGAAGTGAATTATCGCTGAGGCGAACAGTCTCGTACGCAATGGCGACGTTGTTGGCTGCAATGAGTGCATCAGTGCACTCGCGCGACGCCGCTAAGTGTAAATAAGTAAAGAGGACTTGATTCTCGTGCGCGCTGAGAAGTTGATACTCCGACGAAATTGGCTCTTTTACTTTTAAGATCAGTTCGCTCTCGCCCCAGACCTCAGTCGCCGTGTCAACAATTGTTGCGCCGTTAGCCACGTAGTCAGCATCGGAAATCGATGAACCAACACCCGCACCTTTTTCGACGAGGACGCGGTGTCCCGCGACGGTCAACTCCCTCGCTCCCGCAGGCGTCAGCGCCACACGGTACTCATCAGTCTTGATCTCTTTAACTACGCCGACGATCATCGTTGGTCATCCCTTCACTCATCACCACGCTAATCAGTCGCCAAGCCCACGCCCCACGACGTTAAAAATCGAGATTGTGCATCACGTGCTTAATTCGCGTGTAGTCCTCGAAACCATACGTCGAAAGATCCTTGCCGTAGCCTGACTTCTTGAATCCACCGTGAGGCATCTCAGCGACCAGCGGAATGTGCGTGTTCACCCACACGCAGCCAAAGTCAAGGTCGCGCGCAAAGCGCATCGCCCGGCCATGGTCTCTCGTCCACACTGAGGACGCAAGTCCGTAGTCGACGCCGTTGGCCCACGCGAGCGCTTCACCTTCATCAGAGAACTTCTGCACCGTAATGACGGGTCCGAAGATCTCGTTTTGAATCATTTCGTCATCTTGAAGGAGGCCCGCGACAACGGTGGGTGCGATGAAATAGCCGTCGTCGCCGACTCGCGAGCCGCCCGCTACTACCGAAGCGTGTCCAGGAGTACGGCCCAAAAAGCCCGTCACACGCTGGAACTGGCTGAGATTATTCACCGGACCAAAGAGCGCGTCGTCATTGTCCGGCGTGCCAATAACGGTGTTCTTGGCTTGCTCGGCGAGCGCGTCGACGAAGTCGCCGTAGACACCTGACCCCGCCAACACTCGCGTCGCGGCCGTGCAGTCCTGGCCCGCGTTGAAATAGCCCGCGATAGCGATGCTCTCGACTGCACTGGCGACATCGACGTCATCAAAAACCACAACGGGCGCTTTGCCGCCGAGTTCGAGATGGACGCGCTTGAGGTCTTTTGAGGCGGCGCTCGCAACTTCCATACCCGCTCGCACCGATCCCGTGATTGACACCATTGCGGGAATCGGGTGATCAACTAACGCGCGACCCGTCTCGCGATCGCCACACACCACACCAAAGACTCCTTCAGGCAGCACTTCAGCCATGAGTTTGGCCATGAACAGTGACGACGCGGGTGTTGAGTCACCGGGCTTAAGGACCATGGTGTTGCCCGCGGCAATTGCCGGAGCCCACTTCCAAACCGCCATCATCATGGGATAGTTCCACGGAGTAACCGCGCCGCAGACCCCGACTGGCTCGCGACGAACGTAGCTCGTCATGCCCTCCGTGTACTCCGCCGCACCTCTGCCTTCGAGCATCCGAGCAGCACCGGCGAAAAAACGAATCTGATCAAGCATCGGAGGAATCTCTTCGCTCATCGTGACCGAGATGATCTTGCCCGTGTTCTCTGACTCCACGGCTACGAGTTCCTCGGCGTTCGCCTCGAGGAGATCGGCAATCTTAAGGAGCGCCATTGAGCGCTGCGATGGCGTAGTGCGCTTCCATGAAGCAAAGGCCTTCGCCGCGACTTGGAAGGCGTGATCGACGTCAGCTTCGTTGGAGACCGGCATCTCGGCGAATGGTTTGCCAGTCACTGGACTAAGCAGTTCGACGTACTTTCCGCTCTTCGGCGCAACGAATTCGCCGCCAATAAAGTTGGCCAAACGACGCATAGATACTCCTAAAGTTGGGCTGTCTCGCAACAGCGCTCAACGCCACTCTGCCAGAGATTCACTGGGCTTCGCAAACTCAAAGTGAGTTATGCGTCGTCTCTAGGGCAATTAACGGCGCAAACCGTCATCATTTACGCCTATACTGTCATTATCCGCAGCCTCAGGGACCACAAGTCTCCGAGCGGGGAGAAGCCAATGCCGGGACCAAAACCACAACGCGAAAGCAAAACGAACGACGAACGTTCGAATTTCGAGCTCATCAATACAGCTCCGGGCGGTCTTGACGCGCCGGACCGAAAGATCATCGGTCTCTTGCAACAAGACGGTCGACGCGCCTACGGCGCCATCGCCGAAGAGATCGGACTCTCGGAGGCGGCCGTTCGCCGTCGCGTCCAGCGCTTGCGCGACTCGGGCACGATACAGATCGTCGCGATCACCGATCCACTCCAACTCGGTTACGGCCGTGAGGCCCTCATTGGCATACGGGTGCACGGTGACGTTCGGCTAGTGGCGGACAAGATTGCGGCGATTGACGAAGCGAACTACGTCGTTATGACCGCGGGCAGTTTTGACATCATCGCCGAAGTAATTGCCGAAGACGACAACGACCTGGTGCACCTCTTGAACGACTCCATTCGTTCGATTCCGGGTGTGACCGAGGTCGAAACTTTTTTATATCTGAAATTAGCGAAACAGACCTACGCATGGGGGACAAAGTGACTCTTCACGAAACCATTACTGACGGCATCGTTGTTACCGACGAGAAACATGCCAGTCATAACTACTCTGAACGGGCCCGACGCAACTTGTGGCTACAAATGTCACGCATGGGTGCCTACGACGAACACAATGAAGTGCCAATCATGGTGCGCGGCAAAGGCACGCACGTCTGGGACGCGAACGGTACCAAGTACTTCGACGGACTCTCGGGACTTTTCACGAACTCCCTTGGACACGGGCGTAAAGACATAGGCGAAGCCGCCGCCGCGCAGATATCCGAACTGGCCTTCTTTCCGCTGTGGACCTACGCGCATCCAAAAGCCATCGAGTTAGCTGAGCGATTGGCAAGCCTCACTCCTGGCGATCTCAATCGCGTCTTTTTCACCACTGGTGGCGGCGAGGCGAATGAGAGTGCTTGGAAGTTGGCCCGTCAGTATCACAAGATGCGCGGCGACCTAGACCGCTACAAAGTCATTAGTCGCGACGTGGCCTACCACGGTACGACGATGGGTGCGCTAACGATCACCTCGCTCGAGGCGTATCGCACGCCCTTTGAACCCTTGGTACCCGGAGCCGTCAAAGTACCCGCGGTGAACTTCTACCGTGCAGAGCGACACCCCAACGACTTCGAGGCCTTTGGACTTTGGCACGCTCGCCAGATTGAAGAAGCGATTCTTCGCGAAGGCCCCGAGACCATCGCTGCCGTGTTCCTCGAGCCCGTGCAGAATGCCGGTGGCTGTTTCGTACCACCCCAGAGCTACTGGAAAGAAGTGCGCGAGATCTGTGACCGCTACGGCGTGCTGCTCGTCTCGGACGAGGTTATCTGCGCGTTTGGTCGAATTGGATCGTGGTTCGGTGGTCAAAAGTACGACTACGTGCCCGACATCATCACCCTCGCCAAAGGCGTCACCGCCGGTTACGCACCCCTTGGCGCAATGATCGTCTCCGACCGAGTGGCCGAGCCATTCCAAGACGAGGACGCGGCGTTCTTGCATGGCTTCACGTGGGCCGGACACCCGGCGTCGTGCGCGGTAGCCCTCAAGGCCCTCGAGATTATTGAAGATGAAAAGGTCATCGAGAACGTGGTGGCGAACCAGGACTACTTCCACCAAAGCCTTCTAGGTCTCAAGGACATTCCCATCGTGGGCGACGTGCGAGGAACGGGCTACTTCTGGGGAATTGAGCTGGTCAAGGACCAAGGAACCAAAGAGACATGGGCCGGCAACGACGCCGAACGGCTTCTTCGTGGCTATGTCTCTCCCGAGATGTTCCGTCGAGGACTAATTTGTCGCTCCGACGACCGCGGCGATCCCGTCGTGCAGCTCGCGCCTCCGTTGATTTCGACGCGCGACGACATTGACTTCATGGTCGGCGTGCTTCACGAGGTCTTTACCGGAGCGGCCAAGCTCAACTTATAGTGGAGCCTCCAGACTCGCTGTGGTGGTCGTCTCTTGATGAACCAACGCCTCGAGCGTCACTCCGTCGCCATCTCGACGTGGACGTTGCGATCGTGGGCGGTGGGTTTACTGGTCTGTGGACCGCGCGCGAGCTGAAACGACGAGACCCTTCACTTACGATCGCGGTACTTGAGAAGTCAGTCTGTGGTTTTGGCGCTTCGGGACGAAACGGCGGCTGGGCTTCATCTTTCTATCCCTTAAGTGACGACGCAGTCATAGGCCGCCATGGGCGCGACGCTTTCGAGCATCTGCGAAGCGAACTCAATCGCGCCGTCACGTCTTTAGGTGACGCCATCGCCAACGACGCCATTGACGCGCACTTTGTGCGCGGCGGCACCATGACCTTTGCTCGCAGCTCCGTTCAAGCGAAGCGCCTTCAAGAGGCCGTTGCCCACGCTCACGAGCTCGGCGCCACCGACAACGATCTCACGTGGCTCGACGCCAATCAAGCCAAAAAGCACGGAACGCTCGACGGCTCGCTCGGCGCGACATTCTCACCACACTGCGCCCGGCTTCATCCCCTACGTCTCGTTCGGGGACTGGCGCAAGTGAATGAGCGTCTCGGCGTTCGCATCTATGAGAACACGACGGTAACGCGCTTCATTGGACCCAAAGGCAATCGTCTCGCCGAAGTTATTACCCCTCACGCCAGCGTGCACGCACGTTTCGTTGTACGAGCGACAGAGGGATTTTCGTCGACTTTCCCTGGTCTTCGCCGAAGCGTCGCGCCGATTTACTCGCTCATGATCGCAAGCGAGCCCCAGAGCCAGCAGTTCTGGGACACCGTTGGCTTCTCCGACTGCGAAACCTTCGCCGACGATCGCCATCTCATTATCTACGGACAGCGAACGAACGACAACCGTCTGGCCTTTGGCGGTCGCGGCGCGCCCTACCACTTCGGCTCGACCGTGGAAGAACGATTTGATCAGAGCCCGAAAGTCTTTGCCCTCCTCGAATCGACGTTACGCGAACTGTTCCCGTCTTTAGAAGGATCAATCACCCATCGTTGGGGCGGCCCACTCGCGATGCCCCGTGACCTCGAACCATCGGTCCTCGTTGACTACTCATCTGGTTTCGCCAGTGCGGGCGGCTACACCGGCGACGGCGTGGTGCTTAGTTACGTCGCGGCGAACGCTTTAGCTGATCTCATTAGCGCACCCGGCGTCGATACTTCATACACTCGACTCCCCTTCGTGCAGCGATCACCAAAGCGCTGGGAGATTGAGCCATTTCGCTGGCTGGGAATCAACATCGGATTGACGCTTGCCGCTTGGGCCGACCACGTTGAAGAACGCAAAGAGAAAGCAAGTCGCGCGAGCCACGTGCTTGATCGACTCTTCAATCAGTTTCCGCCCTAATGAAGAATGTTGACCGCGCGCGCCGCCACAATGGCAATCGTGACCAGCGAAGCAACTGATTCGCCCGCAAAGAGGACTTTCGCCTGCCAGGACAAAGGCATGGCGTCAGCCGGGGCAAAGCTCGTCCCGTTGGCAAACGACGTGTAGAGATAGTCGAGAAATCGCGGATGCCAATCAAGCGGCGCCAAGGAGGGATTCTCCATCTGGGGAAACTGAATATCGGGCAACCGTTCGTCGTTGCCCGCGCGACGATGTGGACCACCGCGATCGAGTTCCCAGAACCACAAGCCAAAGACGATCACGTTAGTGATCCACACCGACACTGCTGAGTAGATGAGAAGTCGACCTTGCGAGATGTGCGTGTTGAGGAGACGATAGACAAGAAGCCCTACCGAGGTGAAGTTGGCGATGGTCACAAGTGCAATCAGACTGATGCAGAGGTAACGAACCCATTTCGCGTCGTCGGGACGTCGGTGCCGACGTGCCGACAGCGGAAAGAGTGGCAACACCACTAAAACAGGGAGCAGCCAGCGCGGTCCGACAGAGATACGGCTCGACAAAAGTAGGTACAGCCCTGCGCAGACGAGAAGCGCTAGAGAAGCGGGCCAACGAGGTTCCGGGCGAACCGTTGCCACGCACCGACCTAACTGACTTGCGATTGAGAGAGCGTCATGAGATTTTTGGGAATAAGGAACGACGTGAACTTCTCAGCGTTCAAAAGATGTCCGAGGGCGGCACTCGAAATTGGCGTGACGTTCTTTCCGCTTGGTGCAACGACCTTTACAGGCTTGTTATAGGACAGCACCGTAACGCTCAGCGTCGTACTCGACTTTTTTGATGTCGTGCGAATCGTGCTCTGGGTAACTTCGCCCCCGCCACCGACCGTGATGGACCAGCGAATCGAACCGAGCGTGGATGTTGACTTCGACGAGCCCAGCAGGCTCTGCAACGCCACGTGGTCGCGGTAAAAGGTGTACGTCGTTGAGTAGCCGCTCTTGGTGATGCTCTCGGTCGTAAAACCAGTTATCAATTTGATGTCCGGCTTGGTCATCTCGAGCGCGACGCCAAAGAGTGCGGGAGTCTTATACGCGAGCGATAACCATGGGCCGCTTGACACGTCCGCCGAGCGAGCATAGAGATGCTTATTGAGCAAACGCAGTTCAACGGCCGCGGTCGTGACCACCAATGGAAATTGCACCGTGGCGTCAACTGTGCTGGCGTCAAAGTTGACCGCGACATTGGCGCTCAGTCCAAAGGAAGCGCCCGTTGAGAGCGTGACGAGCAAGTTCGCCGTTTTCGGCGGGTAGCCATGGAGCAGAAGTGGGTCTTTGGCCAAAGAACTCGGATTTGAATCGGTCGCGGCAATCACGACGCCCGTCACCGTGAGGGCCAAAGCGACGACAGCCAGCACGAGTGCCTTGAAATGCTGCTTTACCGCCACCCGACCACCCTAACTGTTTGGATCTGCGTAACGATCGGCCCTAGGCCACGGGTTCGCTGAGAAGTTCGACGAGCAGTTCGTGCGAAATGTTTCGACCGCTCGCAATGAAGCCAATGCGTGACGTCAAGTCATCAACGTGATTCGCGGTAATGGCGGCGTAGGAGGCGGCTGCCGAACCTTCCATTATCAAGCCGTTGACTTCGGCAATCTCGCGCACCGCCTGACGAATCTCGATTTCCGGCACGAGGACAAGTTCGATACCACTCTTCGCGACCAATTCATTCGTGATGGCGCCGTCGTCGCCGCCTCCCGCGAGGCCGTCGGCGATCGTAAATCGATGTTCGACCTCATTCATCGTCGCACCTCTCAAGACGTGATACAGCGCCGCGCTCTCTTCGGGTTGTACGCCCGTCACCCGAATATCGGATCGACCCTGTGCGTCACGCGAGACCAACGTTCCGGAAATCAAGCCACCGCCCCCCACCGAAACCACTACGTGTTCGATGTCCTGGGCCTGGTGCAGCATCTCATCGAACATGGTCGACTGACCGGCAATGACGTCACTGTCGTTAAAGGGTGAGACGTAATGAATGGAACGTTCTTTACCCAAACTCACCGCGAAGTCTTGTGCTTCATCAAAGGTTGTTCCGTGTTGAATGAGTTCAATGTCGTACGTCGCGAGCTTCTTGACCTTGGCCACGGATGCGTTTACCGGTACAACCACCGTTGCTCGAACGCCCAATAAAGAAGAAGCGTGCGCGATGCCCAGACCGTGATTGCCAGCCGACGCCGTTATTACCGCTCCCGAAGGATCGCTGCGATGCGTCGCGTCCAACGCCGCAAGGGCGCCTCGTATTTTGAACGATCCTGTGACCTGAAGGCTCTCGAGCTTCGCGTACACCGGCCGGCCGCGCACTATGAGCGTGACGGTCGGTGTGGGAATCAAATGGTCAGCAACAACGGCACGCGCGCGTTCAAGTTGCTCGTGCGAAGGGGGTGTTACAAGGCCACTCATCCTGTCCATCCTACGCTGCAACTTTTTATACTTTTCATACTCTCAAGTAAGGTCAGCGAGTGCATACGATTCTCGGCGTCATCGTCGTCACGTCACTCGCCTTTTTCGGCACAATGGTCGACAACTTCTTCGCTTTCGCCGCACAACTTGTCGTTACCGAGCGCGCACGGTTTCGACGGGTTAGTTGGGCCCAAGCGCTCGGCGTCGCGACCATTCTCGTAATCGCGAGTGCTGTTGGTTCAGTGCTCGCGCCCATCCCACTTCGTTGGATCGGAATACTCGCCATCGCGCCCTTCGCCTTCGCGATGCGGTCGTGGCGCCATCGGGCGACGCCACGCTCACAGTACCGAAGAGGAGGCATCACGACGTTTATGGTCACGATGGCGCTCGGAGGCGACAATCTCGCGGTCTGGATACCGCTCTTTCGAGCCAACGGCTTCGTGCGAGCTTTCGTTGCGACCGGAACGATCGCGCTGTGCGAAGTGCTGTTCCTCATTTGTGCGCAACGTCTTGTCACGCATCCCCGCGTCGCTACGTGGGGGAACAATCACGCACCCATGTTCATGCCATTCGTGTACCTCGCCCTGGGCGTTTTGATCTTGATTGAGTGTCACACGATCTAATCAATTTCCGTGTCGCCTTTACGCGGCGACCGGTAACGTGGAAACCATGGCTCAAAGCAGTGCTCAGCAGACTTTGCGCCGTCTCACCATTATCGTCGCGATTCAGTGGATGGGCGCGACGCTCGGCCTCCCGCTCCTTCCGCTCTTTCTCGAACACCGTGACGGCACGCCGAGAATCATTGGACTGATCATGGCGGCGTTCTTCGTCGCTGGGGTTGCGACCCAGTTCGCTTCCGGTCACCTCAGTGACAAGTTTGGTAGACGGCGTTTGCTCGTCTTCAGCCTCGTCACCTACGGCCTCGCCAGCATGACGTATCTTTTGCCGGTGTCGGCGCCATGGTTGGCGCTGACGCGCGCCTTCCAAGGCGCGAGCGCGGGTGCCATAGAAGTAGCCTCACTCTCAGCCGTCGCCTCACTCTTTCGCGAAGCCGAACGTGGTCGAGCGGTCTCTCAGATATTTGCCGCCCAACTCTTTGGCATCGCCGTTGGCCCCGTTGTTGGGGTGGTGGCGACGGTGAATAGCCTCGGATGGGCATTTTTCGCCACCGGCGTCGTAAGTCTGATCGCCGCGTACGTCACGACACGAACCAATCTCGGTGACGTCGAGTACGACCCATCACCGCTGCCCAAACTGCGGTGGAACAGTCAACTCGTTGGCGCCCTCGTCGCAGCCAGCGCAACCGGTCTCGCCATCGGTGTCTACGAGGCGTGCTGGAGCCTTTTGCTCCACGCACATCACGCCAGCACTCTTCAGATTCGTCTTAGCTGGACCGCCTTCAGTGTCCCCTGGGTGGTGCTGTCTCGGCTCGGGGGTCGTCTCGCCGATCACGCAAACCGACGCTATATCGCTCTTTCGGGTTTGCTCTGCGCCGCGTCGTTTCTCGCGCTTTACCCCCATATTCACAACAACAATCTGATACTCGTTCTTGGTTCTTTCGAGTCGATTGGCGCGGCGCTCTCGGTGCCTTCGATCTCCTCGCTCATGAGTCAAGGTGCTGCAAACCGTGAACTCGGCCGACGCCAGGGTCTCTACACGATGTCCAACACCGGTGCGCTCGCTCTTTCAGCTGGCACGTCGGGATTCCTCTTTAGCATCAACCCCGTGCTTCCCTTCACTTTGATCGCCATCGTCTCGGCGAGCCTTACGCTCACCACCCTTTTCTGGTGGCGAAACGTGACGGGGAGAATCGCCTGAGAAACCGCTGCGCAATCACAAAAGAGCGGCGCACGTGCGCCGCTCTTTTGTAGAACTTCGAAAAGCCGAACTACGACTTCCAGATTTGATCCCAACGCGCTGAGCCACCGTCAGGACTGAGTGCACGAGTCGTGCCGTCACCGGCAGTTCCTGAGACCCAGTTCTGTACGTTCTTACGAGCGGCCCACGCGGTAACGAGCGTGTCCATCCACAAGTACGGAATGACCTTGGAGAACTGTGCGTTCACAGCAGACCACGCATTCTTTTGCGCAGCCGAACCTGGCTTAGAGGCGAGAGCCGTCAACATTTCTGACTCAATCGTCGGGTCGGCCTGGTGAGCAAAGTTCACGGCACCGGCGATAAACGTACCCGCCGGCAGTGCGGGCATGCCGAGTCCCCCCGCTGCAGGTGACGTCGTGGCGTTCTGCGAGAGGAACCAGACGTAGTTCAGCGATGGGTCAACGCCACCAAACTGGTTCCACGTCGCGCAGTCGTACTGACCGTAGATGACGTTGTTGATCAACGTACTTTGAACGAGCGGACGGTTCGTCACCGTGATGCCAACCTTCGCGAGTTCCTGCTGGAAGAAGGAGAACGCTCGCACGGCCGACGCGTTGCCCGAAACAGAGTCAATGACAAAGCTCACCGTCGAGACACTGTTTTTTGCCTTGTACGCGGCGACCAATGCCTTGGACTTTGTGGGATTGTAGGCCGGATACTTAGGATTCCTGTAGAACGGTGACGACTTACGGTAAATACCGTCCGCCACTGCGCCCACGCTGCCGTCAACAACCTTGAAGTACGTTGCACGGTTTATTGCCATGGCGCACGCCTGACGGATCGTCAAGTCGTTGATCACGGGCGTCAACGACGGGTCCCACTGCAGTGTCGTGGGGTTCACGGCGCCCTGCGTGCCCAGGTAGTCAGCTTCTTGCACCGCGGTAGGCGGAACTTGGCCCTTCAAAATATACGGAAGCGCGCCAGGTACCGTCGGAGCAAACTCGCCCGCCCAACAGAAGTACTGATTCAAAGTTCCCGTGGTGTTCATGATGAGACAGTTCACCGATGGGTCACGAGGGTCGTTCTCGTCGGTACGGTACGTGATGCCCTTGAACTTTTTAAGTGCGGCAATCTGTGCGCCAGCTTCTTGAAGAATCATGTCGACTGATCCACCCTGCAAAGCCTGGTTTCGTGCCGCGTCATCAACAATGGTCTTGAAGTTGATCCCGGCGAGGTAGGGCAACTTACGCCCAGCCGCGTCCTTACGCCAATAGCCCGCATTCTTCGAGAACTGTGACTCAACGCCAACCTGCCAGGTTTTTACCTTGAAGGGGCCGGTACCGATGGGATTGCCCGTGTACGTCGGAACGAACGACGTCGGGTGAGCCATGTAGGAAATCTGCTGTTCGGCAAGGGTTGTTGGCAGTGACGAGAACGGGATCACCATCTTGTACATCACTGTGTAGTTGTCCACCTGGGTCACCGAAGAAATGATGGGCTTGATGGCAAGTCCCACTGTGGGGTCGGCGTTGGCGGCGGTGTAGTTGGCTACGACAATGGCGGCGTTGAACGGGTCGCCATTGGTGAACTTCACGCCTTGGCGCAACTTGATGGTCCACGAGGTGTAGTTGGCATTGTGACTCGCAGAAAGTGCGAGCATCGGCAACGCCGCTTTGCCGTTCACAGACATGACAAAAAGTGGGTCGTAGAGCGCGTTCGCGACGCAGAACCCTGAGGCGTCCAATTTTCCTTGTGAACCATTAAAAATGTGAAAGTTGGGAACGTCAGAAATCAACCCCACCGTAAGGGTGCCACCAAGTTTTGGCTTACCTTTATTGACACCTACAGTCGCGCCCGCCACGTTGGCGAGTAAACCGTCGACGACGGAACCTGCCATAGCGACGCCACCGATCGTGGCTGCCGAGTGAGTAAGAAACGATCGACGATCGAACGTTGATGACATCTCTGTCCTGCTTTCCCCCAGAGAAAGCGCCTTGTGCGGTTTCTCTACTGCGCGAAACTTAGCAAGAAGTTGCCTACTGGCCAGTACACCCTAGGAAACTTGGAAATCAAGTAAATACTTCAGGATCCAGGCGGAGGGAGGGGCCGCCTGGATCCTGAGAAATCGGGCAAATCAAACGTTTTTACGTACCTCGGACTTGCCAGAGCCACTGAACCCAATGGCCTCAAATAGTCGAGCAACCGAAAGAAGAAGGTCCGGCGTCGGGGACCTATGAACCAGGGGGTGATGCACGGGCCTTCTCCTTTTGGTGCTCATCGTCAACTTGACAATGAGAATTCTGGCGCAGTCGTCTGTACATTCCATTGAATGAGGATAAGAAGCCTCTAAAACCAAAGATTGTTAACTAGGCAAGAAATCCCGGCTTTCCATCCTTCACGCTCTTTTAGTTTCGGGCATACTGGGCGCGTACGACTAGCACCTCACGGGGCCGTATTAGAAGACATATCTATTAGGGAGGACCACAAGAGTGGCATCAACTATCGATTCGCATGACGGATCAGCAGGAGATTCGGCGTTTCACGTCGAAGAGCGCGGTATCGATTTCGTTCCAGAGTCCGAACGCTGGGCAACGCCACGAAACATAGGAGCGCTGTGGGCCGGTTCGGCCATCAACATCGAGTACTTCATTTACGGTGCCCTATTAATGGGCTTTGGGTTCAGTTTCTGGACTGCGGTGAGCATCATCATTATTGGCAATCTCTCGTATCTTCTCCTGGGACTGGCTTCACTGCAAGGGCCAGAAACCGGTACGACGGCCTTTACGATCTCGCGAGCTCCTTTTGGGACAAATGGATCACGCCTCGTCGCCTTTTTCAACTGGATAACGCAACTGGGGTTTGAAACCGAAGGCCTAATTCTCATCGTTGGTGCGGCGATTGTCCTCTGCCAGATGGCGGGGTTCTCCATTGGCTCGCCAACGAAGGTGATTTTCATCATCCTCGCGGCCTCGATTCAGGCAATCATGCCCTACTTCGGTCACGCGACAATGGTGAAAGTACTACGAGCGCTCATCATTCCTTTCGGCGCCATCTTCGTCTTGCTCGCGATCTACGATCTCAAGCACGGATCGTCGAGCTTTAAGGGCTTTGGAGGTGGTTGGCAGCTTTATACGGCCGGCCTCGCTTTCACCATCGCTCTTTCGGGCCTCGGTTGGACGGAGTGCGGAAACGACTACTCGCGCTACCTACCGCGCGACGCGTCCAAGGGCTCAATCGTGGGTTGGATTTTTGTGAGCACGGCAATTCCCGAGATCATCATGATGATCCTCGGTGCGGCGACTTTCACGTTCCTCTCGTCGAATGCGGAAGTTGCGGCGTGGAACGGGGCGAATCCTTTTGAGGCGCTGCACGGCCAGCACTACATTCCCAGTTTCGTCGTGGTGTTGTTTTTGTTGTTCGCCATCGTCCAGCTCTTTGGCATTAACTCACTGGACCTTTACTCCTCAGGCGTGTCGCTCCAAGCATTAGGACTTCGTCTCAAGCGCTACCAGGCTGTGGTGCTGGACTCAATTCTCGCGTGTGGTCTGACGATCTGGGCAGAGTTTCAATCTACGTTCTCTCTTTACATGAAAGAGTTCGTAGGCGTCATCATTGTGTGGATTGCTCCGTGGTTCGCCATCATGATGGTGGACTGGCTGATGCGTCGTTATCGCTACAGCGCAAAAGAACTCCAGCGCCGCGACAATGGAGGTATTTACTTCGTTGGCACGAGTGGCATCAACTGGAACGGGATCGTAGCTTTCATCGCGGGACTCGTAACTGCCACACTGTGCTACTCGAAGGCTCCGCCGCCCGTGAACTTCCCCTTTCACTGGATGACGCCGGTGTCAAATCACTACGGTGGCGCGTGCGCGGGCAACTTGGTCCACAGCGTGTGCACTGCTGGCTGGTACGGCGGGGCGGACTTCTCAATCCCGACGGGCATCATCGTTGCCGGCGTTCTCTACTTCGTACTCGAGAAGCTGACGGGCAACGTCACGAAACAAGTCGTTCAACAAAAGGAACTGGAACCGGCGAACTAGGTCGTCCCGCTGCTCCCGCCAGAACTCTGGCGGGAGCAGCGGATCAGCCGTTCCAGTCTTCGACGAGCCCACCGGTGCCGTCAGGGCGAAACACGGGAATCGAACCTAAAGCGCGCACCATTGAAGCGTCGTCGCCGAGTGATTCGCGCCATAGCGACGCTTCGGTCACGAGTGTGCCGATGACGACAATCTCCGCGCCAATCCCTCGAAGCAAGCGCAGCGTCGCACCCGTGGAGGCGCCAGTGGAAATGACGTCGTCAACGATGGCCACGCGTTTACCCTCAACGTCGCCGAGGCGCGCTCGATCAAAGAGCAGACGCTGCTCAGCGTCAGTGGTGATGGACCGCACCGGTTCGCTGAACGCGTCAGCCAAGTGAATCTTGGGCGTCTTGTGCAAGGTGACGTACTGATCGAGTCCTAAGTGTCGCGTCACTTCCACCGCCAGTGGTATCCCCATCGTCGCCACGGTCGCCACGATGTCCACGTCATAGGGTGCGAGCACGTTCGCTAACTCTTCGCCAGCTTTGGCCATAAATGCGATGCCCATGTCAACGGTAATAAGCAGCGCCAACGCCAAATTTTCGTTCAACGACACCACAGGTAGATCAACATGTTGCGATCCGATTTCCACGGAATACGTTCCTCTAGTCACGGTGGGGAGCATACTTAGTTCATGACGGCTGCAAAATCACCACTGACACGTGCACTCGCAAATGAGATGCTCAAAACCGCCTACAGCGAAGCTCTGCTGGGTCTGAGTGAAGGCGGCATACCAATTGGCGCGGCCTTATTTCTGCGTGACGGCACGCTGCTCGGCTCTGGCCATAATCGACGAGTCCAAGAAGACGACGCCTCCGTGCACGCTGAAACCGACGCTTTTCGAAAGGGCGGGCGGCGGCGTGACTATCCCGAGTGCGTCATGGTCACGACTCTCTCGCCATGCTGGTACTGCTCGGGTCTCGTGCGTCAGTTCAACATCGGCGCCGTCGTGATTGGCGAGTCGAAGAACTTCCACGGAGGCCACGATTGGCTCAAGGAATTGGGCGTCGAGATTGTTGTGCTGGACGACCTCGCGTGCACGACGATGCTCGGTTCATTTATTGGTGAACGCCCCGAGTTGTGGCACGAAGACATTGGATTCTAGGAGCTAGCGCGCGGGAGGACCAAAGAGGCGATCGCCCGCGTCGCCTAGACCTGGCGTGATGTAACCGACGTCATTAAGTTCCGCGTCAAGCGCCGCGGCAACGATCGCCACGTCGGGGTGGCGAGAGAGCACGAAATCGACGCCGGGCTGTGACGCGATGAGGCAGAGCACCGTGATCTCTCCGGCACCCCTCTCGCGCAACATCTCAATCACGCAGTCAAGGGAACCCCCAGTGGCGAGCATGGGATCACAAAGTACGACGTGCACGCCTTCGAGCGTCTCGGGCAGCCCGTCCAGGTAGACGTCAGGTTTCAGCGTCTCTTCATTTCGTCTGAGCCCAACCAGACAGACGCGGTGGTGCGGGAGAACCTCCTGAACGGCCGGGCTCATGCCAAGACCCGCTCTCAGAATCGGAACGATCAGATACTCCGTGTCAATTTGAACGGCGGGTGCGCCCTTCACGACAGGTGTGTCGACGGTCGTGGGTGTTGCGGGAGCATCGCGAAAGGCTTCGTACGTCACAAAGCGAGAGATTTCACCAGCTAAGCGCAAGAAATCAGCGTTCGACGTGTGCACGTCGCGAAGCTGGCGAACCTTGTCGGCGACGACCGGATGTTGAACAACAAGTAGCGATTCCACGTGGTCACACTACGTCGTCGCGCTCGCTTCTGCGCGAAGTGGAGCCTCTTCTCCACGAGTGAGCCCTCAAGTCGTTCAGTAGAATTGATTGATGTCTTCTTCCCTCTCAGAGCGCGTTCAGCAAGCGCGAGAGGGAGATTCGAATCCGTTAGGAGGGGTCACTTCAACGTACCCCGGTCCTCGCGCCGAAATCTCAAGGGATCAGAATCTTCCCTGGTGGCGACGAATTCTGCCCGTCATCAAGTCCCATCGGATCGCGTTCATCGTCGCGATCGGACTCTCGTTCGTCAGTCTCATCTTTCAAGTTTTGGTCCCCAACATGTTGAGCCACGACATTGACTTCACGTTGATGAAACATCAACATTCGCTGCACGGCGACGTCATCGCGATCGTGATCGTCGGACTACTGGCGGGCGTGACGGGGATCATCTCGCGTCGTTACGTGTACGACACTGCCTACAACGTCGAAGCCGACTTGCGTTCACTCATCTATGAACACATGACGTGGCTTTCCTTTAGTTTCTACGACCGGGTGCAGTCGGGCCAGCTCATCAGTCGAGCGAACAGCGACATTCGAAGCGTGCAGATGTACTCCACTTTCGCGCCCCTCATTATCGTGCAATGTTTCATCGGCGTCATTGCCTTCGGCTTCATGCTCCACATCAGTTGGGTTCTCGCACTCATTGCCATGACCGTGATGCCGCTTCTGTACTTCGTTGGTATCAAGATGCGTCGCGTAATGTTCCCGATCTCGTGGATCACCCAGGCCCGCCTCGCCGAGGTCGCCATGATCGTCGATGAAAATGTCAATGGCGTACGCGTCGTGAAGTCTTTTGCCCAAGAAGAAGCCGAAATCGATCGGCTCGCTGACGCCGCCGAACGAGTCGCCTGGGCCTACATCAAGGACGCCAACATTCGCGCGGTCTGGTCGCCGTGGGTTCAGAACCTTCCCCAGCTTGGGCTCGCGCTGGTGCTGTTCTTCGGCGGTTACATGGTGCTCCACGGCGAATTAGCAATCGGCAACATCCTCGCATTCAATGCCTACCTTTTGATGCTCCAAGCGCCTTTCATGATGCTCGGGCAATTGGTAATGATGGGCCAGCGAGCCAAGGCCAGCGCTGAGCGAATCTTCGAGATTCTTGATGAGAACCCCGACATCGTCGAACGTCCCGGCGCTTACGACCTCGACCAGGTCAAGGGCGCTCTTGACTTCAATCACGTCAAGTTCACGTACGATAACGGCGCAGAGATTCTCACTGACTTCGACGCCCATATCGCCCCTGGCGAAACTGTCGCGATTGTGGGGCGTACCGGTTCGGGAAAGTCGACCGTAGCCCGTCTCCTCACGCGATTTTACGACGTCACCGAAGGCTCCCTCACGATCGACGGTCACGATCTTCGCGACGTAACCCTGCACTCACTAAGAGAAAATGTTGGCGTTGTGCTCGACGAGCCGTTCCTCTTTTCGGTGTCCATTCGCGAGAACATCGCCTACGGTCGGCCCGACGCGACCCTCGACGAGGTCCAAGGTGCGGCACTGGCCGCCAACGCCGACGAGTTCATTGTTCGCCTGCCTGACGGTTACGACACGATCGTCGGTGAGCGTGGCTACACGCTTTCGGGTGGACAGCGCCAGCGCATCGCCATCGCGCGAACGTTACTTCTCAACCCACCCGTTTTGATCCTCGATGACGCAACGAGCGCTATTGACGTACACGTCGAGTCGGGGATTTACGAAGCGTTACGAGGACTGCTTTCACAGCGCACGACGATCGTTATCGCGCACCGCATTTCCACCATCGCCCTGGCCAGCCGCGTTCTGCTACTTGACGAAGGTCGCGTTATCGCGAGTGGCACCCATGACGATCTATTGGCGAAAGTTCCTCTTTACTCGCAGATTCTCGCGCAGGCCACGACTACGGGCGAGGTGGACTGATGGGTTGGGGCGGCGGCTGGGGAGCCGGCGGCGGCGGTCAAGCGTTCGCCAGTAGTGGCAACACTGGACTTCCTTTCGGTGGGATTCCGAGTGAGTTGATGGACGAGGCCACCAAGTTGGTGGCCACCGAACCGGAACACGCACCTTCGCACGTTCACTTCACGCAGCGTCCGAGTGAAAAGGAACGTGAGCGTCTCACGTTGCCAAAATTAATCGCGGTCTATCCCAAGTGGGTTTTCGGTGGTTCACTCCTCGTCATCATCATCAGTCTCACCCTCCAAGCAGGACCATTACTAACTGAGTTGGCCATCAGTCACGGGATGGAGCAGGGGCACCATTCGCTCACGGTCATTGGGGTCTGTGCGCTCTTGTACCTTGTGCTCGGACTTATAAGCGTCTTCTTTCAACGAAAGCAAGTCGAGGTAACGGGCAAGCTCTCGTCACGAGTGATGCACGACCTTCGCATCCGCGTCTTTACACACTTTCAGCGACTAAGCCTCGACTTCTTCACCGATGAAAAGGCTGGCGTTCTCATGAGTCGCATGACCAGCGACATTGAGAATCTCCAACAGCTCCTCCAAGACGGCATCAGTCAGTTCGCCTTGCAAGGACTCACGATGGTCGTCATCACGGTCGTACTCTTCTTCTTCAGCCCGGTCCTCGCGGCGTGGACGGTACTACTTATCGTGCCACTGCTCTTCGTCTTTTCCATCTGGTTCCACCACGCCTCGGAGAAGGGTTACCTCTTAAGTCGAGACCGCATTGCGCTCGTCTTGGCCGATCTCTCTGAATCGCTCTACGGCATTCGCGTCGTTACAGCCAATAATCGTCAGAAGCGCAACATTCGTAACCACCGCCACGTCGTAGGTGCTTACCGTGACGCGAACCTTTACACCGGTCGCGTGAACGCGATCTATGGACCATCCACGCTCATGATTGGAATATTGGGACAGGGCTTATTGCTTGGTATCGGCGGACATATGGTGCTCGAGCACCAACTCAACCCCGCGGTGCTTATTGCGTTTTTCTTGTACCTGAATCGATTCTTCGCGCCAATCCAACTCTTGGTTCAGCAGTACAACAGTCTTCAACAAGGCCGCTCGTCAATCATTCGACTTCGTGAACTTTTGCAGATTGCGCCCTCCGTTGATGAAGTCGAAAACGCCGTTGATCTGCCCACGATCGAAGGCCGCATCACCTTTGAGGACGTGAACTTTGGCTACAACCCCGACGCGCTCGTCTTGCGCGACGTGAACTTAGAGATCGCACCAGGTGAATCCGTCGCGTTCGTTGGACCGACCGGAGCGGGCAAGTCCACAATGGCCAAGCTCGCCAATCGTTTTTACGACCCCACATCTGGACGGGTGTTGCTAGACGGGATTGACATTCGCACGGTGACCTTGCACTCACTTCGTTCGCAACTCGGAGTCGTGCCCCAAGAAGCCTTCCTCTTTGCTGGATCAATTCGAACGAACCTGAGCTTTGGCCGCACGGACGTCAGCGACGATGACATCGAAACTGCGATTGACGTCGTGGGACTGCGCGAATTAGTAGAGCGCTTGCCCGACGGCCTCGACACGCCCGTTCACGAGCGAGGCCAAACGCTCAGCGCTGGTGAACGTCAACAGCTTGCCCTGGCGAGGGCATTTCTAGCGCGGCCGCGCTTGTTGATCCTTGACGAAGCGACCTCATCGCTTGACCTGCGGAGCGAAACCGTCATTGAGCACGCACTTGACACCCTTCTCGAAGGTCGCTCAGCAATTCTTATCGCGCACCGACTCACGACGGCCCAACGTGCGGACCGCATCGTCGTCATCGACCATGGCGGCATTGTTGAGATGGGTACGCCTCAAGAACTTCTCGCACAAGGTGGTGCGTACGCGGTCATGTACGAAGCGTGGCTCGCCTCGGGTGGCCGCGACGCCACGCGCGCGGAGTCCTAAAGCATTTCCTTTACGGTCTCAATGAGTGAGGCCGCGGTCTGATCGCCTTGAGGAATCGGGTGGACTTGGAGGTGGGTCACGCCCGCCGCCTTGAAGGCTGCAACGCGCTCGTTGACGTAGCCTTTTGGACCACAGAGTGTCGTGAGCTCCAAGAACTCATCGGGCACCGCGGCCTCAGCTTCCTTCTTCTTGCCAGCGAGGTAAAGGTCCTGGATGATTTCGGCTTCTTTCTCGAAGCCATAGCGAATGGCCAGTTCGTTGTAGAAGTTCTTCCCCTTGGCGCCCATGCCCCCCACGTACAACGCGACCATCGGGCGCTGAAACTCGCGTAAAGCAACGACATCTTCGCCTTCGCCAATTGCGAGAAGTCCTCCGGCGTTGATCATCATTGGACCACGGCTCGACTCACGCTTAGCGTTGCCCGCCGCGATGGCCTTGCCCCACACATCGTTCGCCCGCTCAGGGATGAACAGGATTGGTAGCCAGCCGTCGGCGATCTCAGCGGTCAGCTCGACGTTCTTCTCTCCGAGCGAAGCAATCCAGATCGGAATCTCACTGCGTACCGGGTGCGCAATGATCTTGAGCGGTTTTCCGAGCCCTGTTCCCTGCTCCGCGGGGAGTGGCAAAGTGAAGTTCTTGCCCTGGTGGACGAGGGGTGCTTCGCGCTTCCACACGTCGCGACATATCTCAACGATCTCGCGCGTTCGCCCCAATGGGTTGGAGTAGGGCACGCCGTGAAACCCCTCGATGACTTGGGGACCCGACGCGCCCAGGCCCAAGTGAAAACGGCCATCCGAAAGAGCGTCAATACCGGCCGAAGTCATCGCGATCAGGGTGGGGGTACGGGTATAGATGGGCAATATGGCCGCGCCGATCTCCACACGATCGGTTAAAGCCGCGAGGTAACCCATGAGCGATGGGCCGTCGAAGCCGTACGCCTCCGCAACCCACACCAGGTCAAGTCCGGCTTTTTCCAAGTCCACAACGTCGCGCGCTGCCTGCTTGAAGCCACCGGAGTAGCTCATCATCGTCGTAATTTTCATCACCGACCTTTCACACGTTCTGAGTGTCAGAGTATCTGACGAAGGAAGATAAGAAATTCAGTTGACCGGGCCCAGTAATGACCCGCTCTGCCCTAGCCTGGAGATGGAAAGCAACGGCGCTTTCTTGGATCAAAGGCAGATGACTGTGGTCACGCGTCCTGACGAAGAACAACCCGACGAATTCAATCCCTGGTTGCGTGTGGCATCACTCATCGAAAAGGCTGGCCATTTACTGGGTCTGAACGATGGAATGATCCAACGAATCGTCACCCCTGAGCGAATTCTCGAAGTTGCGGTTCCCGTTCGAAGAGATTCGGGCGAGGTCGATATGTTCACCGGTTGGCGCATTCAACACAACACGTCACGCGGTCCAGGTAAAGGCGGGATTCGTTTTCACCCAAGCGTGAACGTCGATGAGATTGCCGCACTCAGTGCCGACATGTCGATCAAGTGCGCTGTTGCGAACATCCCCTACGGCGGGGCCAAGGGCGGCGTCAAGGTCGATCCCTCGTTGTTGTCGCGCGGAGAACTCGAGCGACTCACGCGTCGGTACGCTTTTTCTATCGCGCCAATGATCGGACCCGACCGCGACATTCCCGCTCCGGATATCAATACTGATCCCCAAGTCATGAGTTGGATCATGGATACCGTGTCAATGTTGAGTGGCCACAATGTGCCCGGTGTCGTTACGGGCAAGCCCCTCGCCATTGGCGGCTCACTCGGTCATGCAGGGGCGACATCCTTTGGGGTAACGATCTGCACGATTGCACTTCTCAAGCAACTCAATCGCACGCCCGAGGGAGAGCGCGTCGTGATTCAGGGTTACGGCAAGGTTGGCGCGCCACTCATCAAACTCTTGAGTCAACGAGGCATGAAGGTTGTGGGTCTCGCCGACGTGCGGGGCGCAATTCACGTACCCGACGGGATTGACCATTTGAAGATGGCGGCGCACTTCGAGGAAGCCAGGACCATCATGGGCTACCCCGGAGGCGACGAGATTCACGCCGACGAACTCTTTAGCTTGCCGAGCGATATCGCCATACCCGCGGCCCTCGGTGGTGTGATCGACGAGAAGGTCGCCGCGAGCATGGCCGCGTCATTGATGGTCGAAGCTGCGAACGGTCCGACAACGGGCGAAGGCGCGGCGATGCTGACGAGTCGAAATATTCAAGTAGTGCCTGACGTACTTGCGAACGCCGGTGGCGTTGTGGCGTCCTATTTTGAATGGGCGCAAGACCTTCAAGGTTTCATGTGGGAGCTCGAGCTCTTTCAGCAACGTCTCGAAAAGACGATGCACGAGGCATTCGACTCAGTCTGGGTTCGCCACGAACAACTCAATGTCCCACTTCGCGACACGGCCCTCGTCGTAGGGGTCGAGCGAATTGCCGAAGCGACCGAACTGCGCGGACTCTTTCCTTAAAAGTGGTATCCGTCTGAGTGCAGTAGATTCGCCGGATGGCGCTCACAGCCGGTCCGCCAGCAGTCCTACCTCGATGAGTTCTGTTTCAGGTTCAACCGTCGCAACTCGAGGAAACGCGGGACGCTCTCCTGCCGCCTCCTCGAGCAGTCCATCGCTGCGCCACTGGTGACCGAGGCTGCGATGCTGAAACGGGCGATACCGCAATCCAAACCCATAACGCCGCCCGACATCAAACGCGTCCACGCCGACACTCTTGACCTCAAGGTGAGACCGAAGCCGTGGCGCCGCGCGTCAGTGCTGTGAGGAGGTCTTAGGCTCCCGTTCTCAGCAAGACACTGAGAACGGTATGCCGTACGCGGTCTTTGGCAGTTGCACGCAGTTGTTCACCGTGAACTTCGTATTGAGACTCATCTCTACCAGGGTGGTGAACTCCACTTTTCCGCCTTGTCCCGCGAGAAAAGTGGGCTTGTGGCGAAGTGTGGCGTGAAAGTTCTTCGCAGCTGAAACCACGTCGGCACCTGACACGGCGTGTCCCGTAGCCGCAGCTGCGGCGATGGCCCTATTGCTCACAGCAAGAGCGGTGCCGTGACCATCCCAGAGCCCCCGAGCTTGACGCGGGCACGGAATGACTTTCGGTGCGCCGCCTACCGTGTCAGGGAAGTTGAGACAGGTATCGGCGTACGTCGTCGAACTAAAGAACAGAACGAGCCGCGAGTATCCGAACACGTCACCCAGGTTTATCAGCAGCACAAGGTTCGAAGTATTCACGGTGCTGATACCCACTGAGTTGCTCACATCAGCCGCGGTGACAACGTGGGACGGGTTGTCGCGGGTCGCGGTTGCTACCGCGTATTTTGCGATACGCAGGGCCACAATTGATGAGGTCGAGGCGCCGACGGGGCTACCAACGCCAACGAGCACCGCTATGGATACCGCCGGAGCCAAGGTGCGAATGATACGGGCCCAGAAACGTCGTCGTTGCAGTTTCGTCATCATGTTCCCCTCAGTGCGCGTGCTGACCATCCTCCTCCATAATGACGAGCTGGTCCGGGCAGACACAAAACCGACACTTTTGTCCACGTAGCTCCGACCGCAAAGACAAACGAATCGCTGCTGCTCGTCGATTTCTACGTCATTCAGACGGATACCCCCTTTCTTTAATCCTGGAACGAGTAAGTGCTCTCGCTCTAAGCGTCCGAACTTTTTTGAAATCGCGCAACGCGACGAAGCACACCCAAGAAGTAATAAGCAGCAAAGAAAATTCCAACTGGCGTTAGTAAGAGGCCGATCGCCAGAACAACAATCCACGCGGTTTTGGACGAGTTGGCCTGGTAGAAAGCCACCCGGGACTTTCCAGACACGTCCACGATCGCCACAATCGGTAGAGCGTAGGCAACGAGCATAAATACGAAGCCCACACCAACGAAACTCAGTGATGGACCGAAGATCATGGCGGACATGCCAGATCGTATCCCGGGTCATCCATTGAGCTGAGTTCTACAACACAACCTTAGGTTCGCGCAGGACAATTGTTCGAGCGAACTTGTCATGAAGCGTCTGATTTTTCTTATCCCACGCCACCCAGAGCAGATCCAAGTAGTGTGGCACCACGAGCGAAAAGTAGATCAAACCCTGTTTCCCATTTTCGATTGTCTGTTGATTGGTCGGATTCTGCTTAACGTGAAGTTGGTACAAGCTACCTATGAGCAATAAGGTGCCGTACCCGAGAGCTCGGCGAAACGCCCGACTTGGTTCGACCTTTCCACGATTGTCCGCGCGAACGCAACGAACTCTCACCACTCTCATTCCCAGGGTCTGGCCATTGCCGTACCCGATGAAAAGTGCGCCATAAAAGATCGCCGCCAGCGTTTCAATAATCGCAGAAAGATAAAAATTCTGATGGGAAAGCCTGAGCGGCTCCGCGACGACGATTCCGAGCAGTACCGAATCCATAGTGAAACTCAACGCCCGCCACCAGAAGTGCGCGAGCCCGGCGGTTTTCACTGATGCCTCTGTGTCTATCGAGTTGTACGCCTGCGAAGAGGCGCCACAGATCGCGCAGAATTTTTGGTCATTCAGCGCTTGCGTTCCACAGTTTGCGCAGTACGCCACGGTAACCTCTCGAACTTTCGGTTTCTCTGAGTTGCCCCACACTACAAAACGTAAAAGACAACGTTGTGAATATCAACGAACTCCTATTTGAGACGATTCATCGTGAAGGACGTAGAGATCTCGAAAACACGACTCGTCATCATCACTGACGACTTTGCCCTCAACGTACCGACCTGAGGTGTCACTGCTGCTGAAACGCACTAAAGGGGCGTTATTTCAAACCGAGTCGCTGCAGCGTGGTGGCTACAGCGACTCGGCGAACCAGTTTAACTACTCAGACTCTGTTCGTTCGGTTTCTTGTCTGGACGAGAAAATGCCTCGTAGAGTCCGCCCACAATCACGATGATGAACATGACGAGCAGGGTGACCCAGCCGTAGTTAAAGAGAACGCCTCGTCCACTCGACAGCGAACTCGGCCAGACAATATCGAGCAGCATCAAGAGCAGATAGATACCACCGGCCAACGTGACCGGCGTACTCCACTTGCCGAGCGTGAAAGCTCCACTTGGCCTCCAGCCTCGGCGCTTCGCAATAAATGATCCCATCACGGTGAGAAAGAAGGATAAATAGATGCCTGAAGTCGCGAATGACACCAACGCAAAAAGCGCATTCACGTGCGCCGGGTAGTAAAACCACAGCACGTGGACGGGCTTTGATGGATTAACAAGCACCAAGAGCAAGAACGCGAAAGGTATAACGGTCGCCAAAATAATCGCGTTGCGTGGCGTCTTGTGCTTTGGCGTCACTTTCTTCAACGAACGACTCGCCGGCAACGCGTTATCTCTCGCAAGTGCAAAGACCACGCGAGAGCCCGCACCCATGACGGCCGTGCCACAACTAAAGAACGCGATGATCACCATCACTAGGAAGAAATCTTGGAGCCAACTGGGTAGTGACGCGAGGATAACGGGAATGCCGCCGGTGACGACGGAAGCGAATCCGGTCTTTGGAATTGCGAGTAAGAGACCAAGCACCAGGACAAACGATGCAACACCGCCATAAAGAATTGCGTTACGCATGGCTTTGGGGACTTGACGACCTGCGTCAACGGTCTCTTCAGCAATGTCACCGGCTGATTCAAATCCGTAGAAGATATACACATTGGCGAGAATCGCGACGAGCGCCGCGCCGGTCAGCCAGTGACCACCAAAGTTCACGCCGAAGGCATTGGTCTTGGCGAACTGGGCGCCTTGAGTCGTAAAGATGTAACCCAAGTTGTGGTGAAAGCCCTTTATCGCGAGCGCGATAAAGACGCCAAACGTTCCTATTGTCTCCACGTAGACACCGAAGCGCGCCACGCGGCCAAGAATCTTCGCACCTACCGAGTTGAGAATCGCCGAAATGACGATCACTATCGCCACGACACAGAAAATCGTGACGTGATTCGATGGATCGAAATGTGTCTTGAACCAGATATTCGAAAGGTCCGTGATATAGCCAACGATGCCTGAATCGACGGAGGCCACGGTGGCTAAGAGAGCGAAGCCGTAGATCCAACCAACGAACCAACCAAAGCGCGGCCCTACGTTGAACTTGCCGTACTGATACAGCGCTCCCGAGAGTGGGTACTCACTGGCCAACTCGCCAAAAACTAGCGCAACCAGCGTCATAAAGGCCACGACTATCGGAATCGTCCATATGTAACGTGGGCCACCGGCGCCTATGCCAATAACGAAAATGGAGTAGATGCCCACCATCGGACTGAGATAGCTAAATGCCACCGAAAAGTTGTCAAAGAGTGAAAGCACTCGCGACAGCTCTGGCTTGTAGCCAAGTGCTCGAAGGCGCTCATGATCCTTCGAGTCCGTATCGTATGTTGCCATTACGCCCCCCAGCGAGACAACCCAACGCCGGGTCGTCAGACCCTTACGATAACGAACGCGTAGCCTCCGCGCTGGCATTGTCATAACGTGCGGTAATCGCCAACGCCCGGTGTGCAAGTCTTAGTGCGTGGCTAACGACAAATCGGTTCACGATGACCCCGAAGCCACTATTCGCGCACTACGCGACGAGATTCAGCGACTAAAAGACGAGATCGCGCGACTGCGCGCTGACCGCGACGAACGACCACCGCACTACCTCTAACTCGAGGTTCGACAACGACTTAACAAGCCAGCGCAGAATTCTCGCTCGCCAGTACTTGTGCGGCCTCGGCTTCCAATGTCGCTTGAGGCAACGCTCCCAACGTCACCGCCCTTTGAATCGCGCTCGACGTCAGCAGGGCAAGGTGAAGCGAGGCTGCGGGCGACGTCGATGATCCCGCTAGTACAAGGTCGGCGCCCGCTTCGAGCGCCTTCACTGACGCCGCGGGCACGCCGAGGTGTATGAGGCTCAACGCACCCGCCGAAAGTGAGTCGGTGACGATGAGCCCACTAAAGCCCATTTGGCCGCGAAGATACTGAACCACGTTGGGTGAAATGCTCGCCGGTAACGAGGTAAAGCCCGGAATGGTGGCGTTCGACAACATGACCGCACTCACGCCGTCCTTGATTGCGGCCTGGAATGGAACGAGACCCGTTTTCTTAAGTGTTGACCACGGCAGCGTCGCGGCTGGTCCGTAGTCGGTGTTGCCAGTCGCGTGGCCAAGTCCGGGAAAGTGCTTGACGACCGACGTTACGTGCACTGATCGAAGCCCGTTAAGAAACGCGACGCCGTCGCTCGCTACCGTTGACGGCACGCCACTGAAAGAGCGGTATCCATCAGGATTTATCGCACCGGGCTCTTGTGCGCGACCATCAACGTCGAGCACGGGTGCGAGGTCAGTATTGATACCAGCAGACGTCATCGACGCGCCAACTCGACGACCTTCTGCAGTAATCCGAGCGACGTTCAGGTTTTTGCCCATCGTCTGAGCCCACGGCAACGTAGCGACCAAGTTCGTCAGTCGCTCGACACCGCCGCCTTCTTGGTCGGTCATCACGAGCATGGAGTATCCACCAGGTGTCTCGTGCTGCAACGTGGCAACAATCAACGAGAACTTTGCAGGTGCGGTCGTACCAAAGAGGAGGATGCCGCCGTAGCCCGCCTTGGCGGCGGGACCCATAGCGCCAATATCTAGAGCGTTGACCGATACCGAGACCGTCTCATTTGCTTGGTGAACGAGTGTCCACGTGGAGACCTTCTTCATCGCGCACGCAAGGTTCGATAGTGCAATGGTGGTAGTCGGCGGTGACGTTGTTGTGGCGACAGCCGTTGTTGTCGTTGTTGTCGTTGTCGTCGCCGAAATTGAGGTCGCAATACCAATGACACCCAGCGAGGTCACTGCCAACACCGCGCCGAGCACCCGCGTCCTTCTCATGCATCCAGGCTATGGTGACGTGTCGTTTTACCTGCACCACTACGCTGACGTGTCGAAGTGAGGTCGCTATGACAGAGCTAATGCCCGCCGCGTTCATTGGACACGGCAACCCCATGAACGCAATTGAGAACAATCGCTACACCGAGTCCTGGACTGCGTTTGGCGCTTCGTTCGCCACGCCCAAGGCTGTCCTCGTAATTTCAGCGCACTGGTACGTCAACATCACGGCCGTCACAGCGATGAAGATGCCGCGAACGATTCATGATTTCTACGGATTTCCACAGCAACTTTTTGACGTTGTCTACCCTGCACCGGGTGATCCCGAACTCGCTGCACGGGTCATCGACATTGTCCAGCCAACCTACGTTGGCCTCGACTCTGATAGTTGGGGCATCGACCATGGCACGTGGTCAGTACTCGTGCACATGTTTCCAAAGGCCGACGTGCCGGTGCTGCAGCTCTCCATTAACTCCGAACTCCCCTTCGACCATCACTTCAACCTCGGCACAAAACTTCACGATCTGCGAAAAGAAGGCGTGCTCATTCTGGGCAGTGGCAACGTCGTGCACAATCTGCGACTCATCGATTGGAATTCGCCGGGCGAAGGTACGGACTGGGCACATCGATTTGATGACTCGATGCGAGAGATCATGACCAACGACGCGACAAATCTTGGAACCGCGAACGCACACCGTGACTACGCACTGGCTGTGCCGACGCCCGACCACTTTCTACCCTTGGCCTACGTAGCAGGACTCTCCGCGGCGGCACAGACACCCGCGACCACGCTTCTTGATGGCTACGAGATGGGATCGCTTTCTATGACGGCCTACGAAATTACGGGGTCGAAGTCCTAGTTTCGCTTTGAGTCTTGAACACCTCGATAGACAGAAAGTCCTAGCGAGATGACAATCAGGACTGGCAACACCACGACGGCCACAGTATTGGCGTGCGCGGAAAGGCTAAGAAGCGCCACGATACCCAAAATGGCCAGCGCGGCGAGGAACAACTCGGGCGTGTCGCCAACGAGAAAGTCCCACCAAAACATGCCGAAGCCCTTAATCATTCGCACCGGCCATGACGAGTTGCTCTTCATGCGGCGCTCACTTGCTGAGGGGCCTCGGCGGCACGAATGATCACGTGTATGACCCACGCGATCAAGGCGTAAAGAACAACTAAGAACAACAACGACGCATCGTTGCCGGGCCAACGAACCTTCAACCCTTCTCCAGTGAAGAAGGTCCCGTAACTCACGAGAAGTATCCCGACGGTCATCTTCAACGAATTCTCAGGAACCTTCGAAAGCTGTTTCGCAACGATCATGCCGATGACGCCCACGATGACGAGCGCCGCGAGCGCCGCCAAAACCGCGTCGCCGAGTCGGTGCGCCGAGGCGCCGAGGGTGATGACAATGATCACGACTTCCATGCCCTCAAGGAAGACCCCCTTGAAGGCCATGACGAACGCGACGCGACTTCGCGCGGGACCTTGTCCCTCGCTCTCTAACTCGTTCACCATCTTTTGATAAATGGCGTCTTCGTCGTGCTTTGCCTTGAGCCCGCTGGAGCGAAGTAGGGCCTTGCGCAACCACTGCATACCAAAGATGAGAAGAACGCCTCCGACGATCAGTCGAAGGCTCGTTATTGGAAAGTGTCCAAGCGCGGGTCCAATTGCCGCAATAAGAACGCCCAACGTCACGAGTGCCGCGCCCACGCCTTCGAGCGCTGACCTCCAGCTTTCGGTGTAGCCAACAGCAACAACAATTGTGAGCGCTTCGACCATCTCGACGGCGGAGGCGAGAAACACCGCTGCCACCAATACGAACACCCCTGAAGATACGGTGACTCCTACCACGTTGCTTTCGCCTCTCTCGATGCATCCATTACAAAACACGACTTTGTATCAAAGCAAACTTTAACGTTTTGACCGCGATCAAACTTCACCGACGAGTAAACCTTCGTCAGCGAATAGCCGCCGCCAAGGTCTACGACATGATCGTAGCCATGGCCTTTGAAGGCCACGTCACGAATCGATCCGCACACCCCGTCGTCGTGCGAAGGGGCGGCGAGGGTCACACCGGCGGCTCTCACGAACACGCGCAAGTCAGCGCCCGGGGCAATCTTCTCCATTGTTGACGCTTCGATTGCGTAGCCCGATGAAAATGGCAGCGACACTTCAGCCCGACGCTTGCTCGTCTCGCCGAGAACATGAACCGGAAACTCTCCGGCAACGCCAGTGAAGCGAGCAACGAACGCCGTCGCGGGTTGACGATAGATGTTTTCGGGCGTATCGAGTTGTATTAGTTGACCTTGATTCAACACGCCGATCTGATCGGCAAGCGCGAAAGCCTCAGACTGATCGTGCGTAATGTAGATGGCCGTCGCACCGGCCTCGCGCGTCAACGTGGCGATTTCGATACGAAGCTGCTCCCTACGATCAGCATCCAAATTGGACAGCGGTTCGTCGAAAAGTATGAGTCCGACTTCTGCCGCGAGGGCTCGCGCTAAAGCCACGCGCTGTTGTTCACCACCGGACAGCTCGTTAGGAAACCGCTCGCTGAGATGGCTTATGCCCACTCGATCTAAGAGATCGTCACACCGTCGATGTCGATTCTCCTTCGTCAATGACGACGTGCTTAATGGGTAGGCCACGTTCTTTCGCACGTTAAGATGAGGCCAGAGGGCATAGTCCTGAAAAACCATCGCCAGTCGTCGACGTTCTGGTGGCACGAACGTCTTGCCACCAACCACGACATTGCCGCCGATGGAGATCGTTCCGCTCGACGGTCGATCAATGCCTGCGACGCAGCGCAGCAACGTTGTCTTGCCCGAACCTGAGGGGCCGAGGAGTACGAGGAACGTGCCAGGTTCGACGTCGATGCTGACACCATCAAGCGCCCGCTTTTCGCCAAAGTCCTTAGCCAGGTCGAGTACCGACACGCCTACGGCACGTCGCGCAGTCTCGCTCATGATTGAATCCCACTGAAGCCCACGCGACGCCAACCCTTCGGGGTAACCAATCGGTAGACGGAGAGAGCGATGCCGATAACGGCGAGCATCTCAAAGAGCGTCATAACGGTCATCGCAGTCCCGGTATTAGGGGCGAAGTTTGCGAGATAGGACTGGATAGACACGGACGCCGGCTCCTGACTGGGTGGATAGAGGATCTGCGAAATCGCCAACTCCGCGATGGTCTTGGTGAATGTGAGGAGCCAACCCCACAACAGCACACGCGACATGAGTGGAAGATTGGTGGTGCGCCATGCGCGCATTCGTCCCGCCCCGTGCACTCGCGCGGCGTCGCCCAGCGAAGGTTGGATCTGGCTCACCGGGCCGGCCATAAAGCGAGTTTGTCCTGGAACAGCGTTGGCCACGAGTGCCAACATCAAGAGCGGAAGGGTTTTGTAAATACTGACGACGTCATGAGAAATGAAACCCAGGTTGTAAAAAAAGATGTAGCCCACACCAAGGACGACGCCGGGGACCGCGACGGAGCCTAGAAGAAACACATCGGTGATGCGTTGAGTCCAACTTCCAGGATTCGCGATGAGACGTCGGGCCAAAATGATGGCCAACACTCCGGTGCCTGTCGCCACGACGAGCCCCAATTGGTTCGACAGCAGCAGCGGAGCACCCAAACTGTCACCCTGAATAGACGGCTTAAAGATCTGCGCGTAGTAGGTCAGGGTGAAGTGAACACCATTGGACGATTCGATGCCGAGATTCTTCACCAGCGAGCCGATAATCGCACCGAGAATCGGCACGCCGAGCGCCACAAAGAACACGCCCGCCACTGCCGTGGTGGCGAGCGCGCGAGGGCCAGGGGCGAGCTCTCGCCGACGAGGGGCGCGCGTACGTCCCGACAACACCGCGTACGAACGTTTTCTCATGACCCTGGATTGAAGGACGACGGGTGGAATAACGGAAAGTATCAACACAGCGGCAATCACCGCGGCGACTGAGAAGTTCGCCGGAAAGTTGCTGATCGCGTTGAAGAGCATGTACGTTGCCAATGGGAAGTGCGAGTGATACCCGAGCGTGAAGGCAACGCCAAAGTCGCTCATCGTCTCGGCGAAGCAGATAGCGAGGGCGCTTAACAACGCGGGCGCGATGATGGGCAAAACAGTCTGCAGACTGCGAACCGGTCCGGCGCCGTGAATTCTCGCCGCGTCTTCAAACTCTGGGCCAAGCCCTTGAAGGCCCGCACTTACGATGAAGTACGCGAATGGCAACGCCGCACTCGTTAAGACGATCACGATACCCATAGGACCGAAGAACTCGCCGTAAATCCAATGCGTGTTGAAGCCAAGGGCCTGCGCCGCGCCAAATGGCTGAAGGAGGTCGCCCCAACCGAGGGTCATCATCCACGTGGGCATCATGAGCAACAGCCACATCGCCACAGCCCAGATTCGACGCCCTCCCACGTTGGTTCGATGGATTAACCATGCCAATGCTGTTGCGATGCACACCGAAAGAATCGCGACGATTGTCGAGACCCAAAGTGAGTTGAAGATTCCTTGACCGAAATAACTGGAAAACGCCTGGCGTACATAGGTAAGCGTGAACCACTGCGGACCCTGTTGAAAGACGCGCGGACTGACACCTAGAAGAAGAAAACTTCCGACCGGTGCGATGATCAGCAGCGTCAAAACGATCCAAAGGATTACTCCACCGAGTGAACCACGTTTCTTTGGCGACGCCGCTGATGAGGGCGTTGCGGGCGCGGTCGTCTCAAGAGCGGCGATCGCCATCACTTACCTTTCATGAAAACTCGGCGCCACGGTTGGGGAGACAACCGAGGCGCCGAGTTGGGAGTTGAAAAATCGAGGAGTCTTAGAGACCGTTAACAATGTTGCTGTCGAACCAGGTGTTGACCTGTGTCTCGAGTTTTCCCCACGTGTAGGGGTTCGTTGAGATCGCGTGCGTGCTCGACAACGGTGGGATGATTGGATTCGAGGGCTTCTCGCCCTTAATCACAGGCCAGAACAACGAGTCACCCTGGGGGTCACCCGTCTGCATCACCTTTTGGCCCGCTGGCGAGAGGACCCAGTCAACGAACTTCTGGGCGTCTTGGCGAACGATCTTGGGCTGTTTGCCGTCGATACCAATGACACTGGGAAGGGCGATGGAGGGATTGAGATACTTCACCTTCATGCTTGGAAAGTTGGTGAGGGCGGCGCCGTAGCACGCGGAACTTTGAATGGTGGCCATTGCGATGGAGTGTCCCTCCATGGCAGAAATGGTCGCACCGTTCACGGCGTTGACCACGAGGCCATTGGTCTTGAGTGAGCTGTAATACGACTCACCGGCCTTGACGGCCTTTGCCGTTGAGCCGCTCTTGTACTTGCCCAGATAGGACATAATTCCCGCGATCATTGGGTACGTAGGTCCGGACTGCGAAGGGTCGTTCATGCCGAGGAGACTTTTGTACTTCGAACCTTCGAGCTGCTGCCACGTACTCGGAAGTTGCGACGCCGAGATCTGCGACGAGTCGTAGCAAAGCGCGCCCGTGACCGTAAGACCCGTAGGCGTGAAGCTGCCGTCCTTAGGGATATTCTCCAGGCCCAACGAGTTGAACTTCACCTTAGGAACACTGTTGTGGAGAAGTTTTCCTTCGCCATCAAGTTGAGCAAAGGCCGACGCACCATCGACCCAGAGCACGCCCCACTTAGGGTTGCTTCCCTCTGCTTGAATCTGCTGCAAGAGCGGGCCGGTCGAGTTGTCGTTCAGCGTCACGGTGAAGCCAGGATTCGTGGCGTTAAATGCGTCCACCGAAGCGTGGTCGTACCCCTGGGAGGAATAGAGCACGAAACCGGGGTTCGACGCGGCGCTCGACGTGGCACTGATGACCGCGATGCCGGACAGCGATGTCACAGCGGCCGCGAGCGTCAGTACCGTAAACCGCTTTCGTAAAGCATTTTTTTGTTTGGATGTGGTAGTCATGCGGTATTTTTAAGCCGCCAGAATTACCCGTGGGTGACGTCTTCGCCTACGAATATAAAAAACTCTGTAGCAGTTACCTACGCCGTTCTACTTTCCGCGACGTCGAAGTTCGTCATCGACCGCCGCGGGGTCGAGACCTCGACTACGTAGCAAAAGCAACGTGTGGAACCACACGTCAGCCGCCTCACTCACCACGCGCTCGTCATCCTCGCTCAAGGCGGCAACAGCGAGCTCAACCGCTTCTTCTCCGACTTTACGCGCATTGAGCGCAACGCCGGCGGCGAGCTGTGACGCAACGTAGGAACCTGCGGCGTTCTGCGCTTCTCGCTTCAAAATCTTTCGCCAGAGCCACGGCGTGAAGCACGACGTTGAACCGTCGTGGCACGCAGGTCCATCAGCGTGAACACTCACCAGCAGCGCGTCGTCGTCGCAGTCGTGTTCAATATTCGTCACGTGAAAGTAGTTTCCCGACGTTTCGCCCTTTTTCCAGAGCTGTTGACGTGATCGTGAGAAGAAATGCACGAGCCCGCTCGACGTCGTGAGCGCTAATGCCTCCTCGTCCATCCAACCGAGCATCAAGACCCGTCCAGACACTTCGTCCTGGATGATCGCTGCGCGAAGTTCTTCAGCCATGGCGTTCCTTAAAGGGTCGTAGTTCAATACCTAGCTCTTCAATCTCTCGACGGAGTCCCGCCAAACCCGCTGGATTCTCATGCACAATTGAGGCCACGAGTGCCGCGTCGGTCACGCGCAGTGCGTCAGCGACGTGTTGCGCGCAACCCGCGCCCCCTGAGGCAATCACGGGAATGGTCACTGCCTCACGCACCGCGACCGTCAATGCCAAGTCGAAGCCACTTCGTTGGCCATCTTGTCGAATCGAGGTCAGCAAAATCTCCCCAGCTCCACGCTCACAGGCCTCAACGGCCCACGGCAACGTCGCCGTCGCAGTGGCGACCCTTCCGCCGTGCGTGTGAACGACGCCGTCACCTGCGTCGATCGCCACCACGACTGCTTGAGAACCAAATCGATTTGCAATGGCGGTGATTAACGAAGGATTAGCGAGAGCCGCTGAGTTCAATGACACTCGATCGGCACCGGACTCAATAATGCGCGACGCGTCATCCACTGAGCGCACCCCCCCACCTACCGTGAAGGGGATCTCAAGAACATCGGCGACCTGAGCCACTACCGACGTCATCGTTGCGTTCTCTTCTGGTGTTGCGGTGATATCTAGAAACACCAACTCATCAGCGCCACCGTCGCTGTAAAACTGGGCGAGTTCAACCGGGTCGCCTACGTCACGCAGCCCAACGAAGCTCACGCCTTTCACGACACGCCCGTGGGCGACGTCGAGGCAGGGAATTAAACGAGCGAGAGGCATTGGTCGAGAAATTCGAGTCCCGCGGGTCCACTCTTCTCAGGGTGAAATTGAACACCCAAAAACGCGTCGCGACGAACCGCGACGGTCACGCCGTCGACACTGGCGACGGCGTCGGGTGACTCGACAGCGTAGGAATGAGCGAAGTAAAACGCTTCGCCCCAGGGTTCGACAATTGACCAACCGAGTCGCGGCACACGACCTTCGTGAAGGCGTACGACCTGGCCGTCGAGAAGACCAAGCCCCTTGACACCTCCGTCTTCTTCGCTCGACGCCATAGCCAGCTGCATACCGAGGCATATTCCAAGGGTGACGTGTCCACTATCGAATCGTTCGCGAAGTGCAGTCGCCGCGCCGGTGTCGTTGAGATGATCCATGGCACTGCGCGCCGAACCGACGCCGGGCAGAATGACGAACACGGCATCGCGAATCTTCGAAGGGTCACTCGAAACAACGCTGGAACGCCCAAGGTGCGTCAACGCCGCACACACTGAACGAGTGTTGCCCGCGCCGTAATCAACCACGATGACGTCGCTCACAGACTGCCCTTGGTCGAACGTACGAGCGAGCCGTCCTTCGTGAGGGCCTGAGCTAACGCTCGACCGACCGCCTTGAACGAGGCCTCAGCGACGTGGTGCGCGTTCTCGCCGCTGGCGGTGACGTGCAACGTGATGCGCGCCGTCTGGACGAGTGACTCAAAGGCGTGCGCGGCCATCCCAGGATCAGGGGAAATGGAGACGATTGCCGTTGCGCGTCCCGACAAGTCGACGACCGCGTGGGCTATTGCCTCATCCATTGGCACGCGGGCCTCGCCGTAGCGGGTAAGACCCTTTCGATCACCGAGCGCGAGATCGAGTGCTTCGCCAAAGGTTCGAAACATATCTTCAACGACGTGGTGTTCGCCCGTCTCCAAGTCACCCACGCCCTCGAGGCGCAGATCCATACCGGCGTGAAAGGCGAGTTGTTGAAGCATGTGATCGTAGAAGCCTTCACCAGTACTTACGAAAACGCGCCCCTCACCGGGCACCCGTAGCCGAACGTTAAGAAGCGTCTCGGCGGTGTTTCGTTCGTAACGAAGATACTGCGCTGGCATCGGCGTATCGTTCAAAACGCTGCGCAGCGCATCCAGTAAGAAGTCGTTATCGAGTTCGTCACGAACGCTCACGCGAAGACCACCCGGGTATGCCCTCGTCACCGCGCCATAGGGCAACAACTTATCGACGAGCGTCTGAGGATCGTCCATTGGAATAAAGAGAAAGTTGGTGTGCGAACGTAGCGGGGCGAGACCTAGCTCCCCGAGTGCCAACGACAGTCGGTCACGCTCGGTCAACGCAGCACTCAGATCAAGCGGCAACGACAGCGCGGCGAGCGCCAGCGCCGCCGACAAGGACGAGACCGACAGCGGGGCTTGATACGAGCTAATAATCTCGATGAGTTCTTCGGTGGCGAGGGCGTAGCCCACGCGCGCACCGGCGAGTCCATACGCCTTTGAGAACGTGCGCAAAATAATTGCCCCATCGGGAATCAGGTCGAGCGCATCGACACCGGCGTAGTCGGCGTAGGCCTCGTCAATGACGAGTTGTCCGGGCACGTCGGGAATGTCCGGCAACTCACCCGTCGGATTATTGGGTCGACAAACAAAGACCAGATCGGCCTTTTGAGGATCGTCGATGATCGTTGCTCCCGCCATCGTTGCCGCGAATCGGTACATCGAATACGAGAACGGTGGCACCATCGCAACGGTGCCACCTTCAGCAAAGAGTCGCGCCAGCAGCACGATGAACTCGTCACTTCCGGCACCAATCGTCACTTGCTCAACGCCGACGTTGTGGCGAGTCGCTATCGCGTCACGCAACGACTGATAGCGACCTCGGTCATACTCGTTAACTTCCGCGATCGCTCGAGCTAGTGCGGCGGGACGCGCACTTGCAGGCGGCGTCGCCGCGACGTTGCCGTCAAAACGAACAATCGACGTGGGACTCAGTCCGACGCGTTGAGCAATGAGTTCGGTGGAGGGCGGCCATTGATAGGCGTCGAGGGCGACAGGTTTCACCGGCGGGCCGTGGCCTTGTGCGCGGTCATGCCTTCAAGCTCGGCCAACGCTTCAATCGTCGGCGCGAGTCGTTCGAGGCCTTCCTTGGTGACACGCTGTACGGTCACCGTCTTCATGAAGGCCTCAAGTCCGAGACCACCCGTTGACTTTGCCCATCCACCTGTCGGCAACACGTGATTGCCGCCCGTGGCGTAGTCCCCCGCTGGCACTGGAGAATAAGGTCCAACGAAGACCGCACCGGCGTTGCGAATGCGACCAGCCAGCGACTCGGCTCGCTCGCCCAGCAACGCCACGTGTTCTGCGGCGTAACTCTCTACCTCGGCCAGCGCCTCTTCAAGATCATCGCCCACACGCACGACGTAGCCCTTGGAGTCGGGACCGTGCTCCATCTGCGCCGCAATCTCCTGGGCAATTAACGCCTCGTCGACCCCAGCGTCGGCGACCACAACAATCTCACTGGGACCAGCCGGCAAGTCAATGGCAACATCTTGGCTCACGAGCAGTTTCGCCTTGTTGACGGCGCCACTTCCTGGACCAAAGATCTTGTCCACGGGCGCGATCGACTCGGTGCCGTACGCCATGGCGGCGATCGCTTGCGCGCCACCAATCGCCCAAACCTCGTCAATGCCAAGGAGTGCCGCGGCCGCGGCCACGGCGGCGGAGCCTTCGGGTGGCGTGCAGACCACGATGCGCTCCACCCCAGCGACCTGCGCGGGGACGGCACTCATGATGAGCGACGAGACCAAATTCTTAGGCACGTAAATACCCACCGAACGAATCGGCGTCCAGCGGCGCTCGAGTGTAACGCCAGGCGATACTTCCATCATCAGATCCGCGGGACGTTGGGCCGCGTGCCAGATTCGTACCGCGTCAGCCGCGGCCAGAACGGCGGAGGTGGGAATGTCCCCATACGCCACGGCCCGTGCGGGCCTGTCGCCCGTCGTGCCATCAAAGCGATTCGACCATTCGGCCACCGCGGCGTCACCGCGCAATCGAACGTCATCGACAATCTCGTCGATAGTGATCGGTCGATCAGTCTTGACGAGCTTGCTCATGACACCATCCGCTCAACTGGCAGCGTGATGATCGAACTTGCGCCAGCGGCTTCGAGTTTTGGCAACAGCGACCAGATGTCCGCCGCAGGGACGAGTGCGTGCACCGCAACAACGCCAGGCGTAGCGAGGTCAATGACGGTAGGAGAACCGGCCGTTGGCAAGAGCGCGGTCACGTCGGCGAGGCGATCTCTCGCTACGTTGCACAGTAGGTACCGGTTCGCCCGAGCGTTGATGACCGATCCCAATACCATCGTCAACGTGCGTCGAGCTTCAAAGTCCTTCGCGTTAATTTGCCCAACGAGAACGGCTTCAGATTCAAACAGCACGCCAATCGAGCGCAGTCCGTTCGTTCGAAGGGTGCTACCGGTTGAAACAAGGTCAATAATGGCGTCAGCAAGTCCGAGACGAGGCGAGATCTCCACCGATCCAGTCACCGTGACGATCTCTGCGCTCACGCCGCGATCGGCCAACGCTTTGGCGGCGATTCGCGGATGCGAGGTGGCGATGCGTCGACCTTGGAGATCCTCTATTCGTGTCGCCGGGTCATCGCTGGTCACCGCGGCCTGCAGCGAACATGTGCCGTACCCCAATCGCAACAACACCTCGACACTGCTCTCTCGTTCATAGACCAGATCGAGTCCTGTAATACCGCAGTCCACAACACCGTCTTGGACGTACTCGGGCACGTCGTCGGCGCGAACGAAGAGCAGATCAATGTCGGCGTTGCGACAGTGTGCCTGCAAGACCCGTTCACCGGGCTCTTGGGGCGAGACGCCACTGGCCTCTAAGAGCGCCCACGAAGGTTCGCGAAGTCGACCCTTTGAGGGTAACGCCATCGTGAGTCGCCGAGTCATCGTTTGCTCTGCTTTAGGACTGAGCGATATCCGCCCTCGCCGTGATGTAACCACTGCGCCACGCGCGTCACCGTCGCCGTCGAGGCGCCCGTTCGTCGCGAGATCTCTTGATACGGCACGCCCTCGTCCACAAGGCGAGCGACCTGGAGTCGCTGGCCCATAGCATCGAGTTCGGTCGCCGTGCAGAGATCCTTGATGAAGGCCGCAACGGCCTCAGGATCACGAAGACGAGCAAAGGCCTGGACGAGTTCATCGAAGCGTGACGCTGTTTCAGGGCTCGCTTCTGCGGGTACCACTTTTCCACTTGTCATGCTCATATGCTAGTATGCTACTTCGCTACCATGCAAATCATTCCCGCACTTGATCTCCTAGGCGACGACGCCGTTCGCCTCGAACAAGGAGATTTCGCCAAAGTTCTCTTCCGTCAATCCGTCGAAGAGTTCATGGCTCGCCTCGTCGCGACAAAACCGGCCTTAATCCACGTTGTCGACCTCCAAGGAGCGCGCGACGGCGCTCTTCGTCTCGAAGCCATTGAGCGTTGCCAGCGCGCCGCTCTGGGAACGCCCCTGCAGGTGTCTGGGGGCATTCGTTCTCTCGACAGTGCCCGACGTGCCCTTGTCGCCGGAGCATCACGCGTCATCGTGGGCACGGCCGTATGGGAGTACAGCGGCGGAGCCCTTCCATCATTCGTGGACGCTTTGGGCGATCAACTACTCGTCGCGATCGATGTCAAGAACGGCCAACTTGCGGTCAAGGGATGGATTGAGAATTCGACGCTGAGCGTTGACGAGGCTCTCGAGCGTTGCCAGCAAGCGGGTGTGGCCCGACTACACGTGACGGCCGTCGAACGCGACGGCACCATGCGCGGGCCCGACCTCGCTCTTTACGAGAAGGTATGCAAGAGCGGCATTGCGGTCGTGGCGGCCGGTGGCGTGCGCGACGACGCCGACGTCGAGTCGCTCGCGCAAGTGGGCTGTGAAGCGGCCGTCATGGGCGTTGGCTATCTCGCGCGACTCGGTCTATCTCTTGAAACATGAGTGCTGACGTGAGGGACGTCTCTTCACGCACTTGATGGCGTGAATTACGATTCTCACTCATGGAAATCCGAGAAGCAACAACTGGTGACTGGGATGACATTTTTCCAATCTTCAGCGCCATCGTCGAAGCCGGTCAATCGTACGCATTGCCACTCGGGCTCTCGAGTGAAGAAGCTCGCTCGGTGTGGATGGAGTCGCCGCCTGCTCGAACGGTGGTCGCCGTTGTTGGAGGATCGCTGCTCGGCACCGCCAAAATGGGGCCTAATCGTCCGGGGCGTGGTTCGCACATCGCCACGGCGAGTTTTATGGTGAGTCCGAACGCTGAGCGCCAGGGCGTGGGACACGCTCTCGGCGATCACGTCGTTGAGTGGGCCCGCTCGCGAGGTTTCCTTGGTATTCAGTTCAATGCAGTCGTTGAATCCAACCGAGTCGCCATTCGCGCGTGGGAGAAACTCGGCTTCCGCATCATCGGAACTGTCCCTAAGGCATTCGATCATCCACAAGACGGGCTGGTTGGACTGCACGTCATGTTCCTGGACCTAAGCCAAAGTTGACTTCTGCATCGGCGCGTTAGGTTTTTTTCCTAGAAAGAACAATGCTCATCAGCGCAAAACCAATCCCGACCATAAAGATCGCCGTCCCAAAAACGAAGACCTGCGGTGGGATGCCCACCCTCGTCGCGCCGTACACCCACACGGGAAATGGCGGATTCGAACCACTCACAAAATTCGATGTTACGAAGTCATCAATCGACAACGCAAAGGCCATGAGCGCCCCAGCTAACACGCCGGGCATGATGATCGGCAGGGTCACCAGACGAAAAGTCGCCAGTGGTTTTGCGCCTAGGTCGTAGGAGGCCTCTTCGAGAGAGCGATCGAATCCCGACAGTCGTGCTCGCACGGTCACCGTGACGTAGGCAATAGAAAACATCACGTGCGCCAACACCAATGTCAAGAATCCCCGCGCGATGTTGAACGTCACAAAAAAGCCGAGTAGACCCGCACCCATCACAATCTCAGGCGCGGCAATATTGAGAAAGAGCACCTGCTCAATGGCGACACGGCCACGAAATTTGGCGGCGCGATAGCGCACGAGCGCAAGAGCCAGCGCCGTACCAAGCGCCGTTGCGATCAGAGTGGAAACCAATGCAATCCGAATCGAGAGCCAGAAAGCTGTCGTGAGTCCAGGAACATTACTCCACTGCCGATACCACTCATCGGTAAACCCGTTCCACGAAAAGCTCACGAGTTGAAGCCCACCAATGACGCGATTGAAACCGTAGACGATCATGATCGCGATAGGAAAGACTAAGTAGGCAATAACGAGCCAGGAATACGTCGGCAGTACAAATCGCCCTATTCGACGAGGCCTTCGAGCACCCACCTTTTGCGTGCTCTCCCGGTTCTCATTCGCTGAGATTTCGACGCTCACAAGTAATCCTCGATGGTTCGCGACCCAAGGAGTCGCGCGTAGAGCCAGATTCCCACCAGCGAGACGGCGAGCAAGATGACCGAGAGCGAGGCTCCGGCTGGATAGTTGAAGTTCACCAAATACGAGTCTTGGATGACGGTCCCGATCATCGTGTTCGACGTGCCGCCAAGAATTTCCTGGTTCACGTAGTCGCCAAACGCCGGAATAAAAGTGAGGAGGAACGCCGCAAAAATTCCAGGAATGGTGAGGGGCAATATAACGCGCAAAAAGGCGTTACGGCGATTTGCGTAAAGGTCGTAGGCGGCGTCCAGAACTCTGCGATCGATGCGCTCTATCGCCACGTAGAGAGGCAGTGCGGTGAATGGTAAGTAGTTGTACGCGAGACCAGCGATCACAGCCGCACTTGTACCGAGCACGTGAAAATTGGGAGAAATCACATGCGCGCCTCGAAGGAATGTCAGCACGACACCGTTTTGGGAGAGGATGAACTCCCAGACGATGGTGCGAATAATGAAGGAAACAAAAAAGGGCACGAGCAACATGATGAGGAAAAAGTTCTTCCGTCGACCACCGTAAAACGCGATCCAGTACGCGATGGGGAACGAAATCGCTAGATCGATGACGGTGGCGATACCGGCGAAGATGAGACTCGTAATGAACTGCTGATGGTAAAGACTGACTTGGCTCGGTAGTTGACCCCAGCTCCAGGTCATCACGCACGCGCCGGTCACGGGACTGCACGTCTCGAGCGACTCGATAAGGAGTGACGCCAAGGGAACAATAAAGAGCAGCAGCAGCCAGACGCTCGCTGGAAGACTCAAGAGGTACGGAGCGAGTTTCTTTCCCCAACTTGACGAATGATGCTGTTTCTCTACGCTCCTTGGATGATCGGTAGAAACAGATTGGTCCACGCCGTTATCTCCTCTTGGTTCTTGAACGGGTAGTAAGGCAACGACGCCTTATTACGGGCCGGCGAGGGGAAGACGACGAGAGAATCTGCCGTCACTGAAGTAGGGAGTTGAATTTCGCTGTACATTTCTTTCAGCGCAGCCTTATTCCATCCCGTGGGGTGAAGTAGTTGTTGCTTGGCATCGGGCACCGGACAGATGTAGTCGTTGTAGTACTCAACAACTGACTGCGTCAAAGGACTGTAAAAATAGTCCATGCACATCATTGCGTCCAAGGGGTTCGCGGCGTGAAGAGGAATAATCATGTTGTCGGTCCAGAGCATCAGGCCCTCTTTGGGAATCATGAGTACCAAGTCCTTGTACTTATTGTTGAGATTCGCCTGAAAGATGTCGCCTGAGTAACACTGAGAAACGACGGTGTCGCCATTCTTTAAGTGCTGAATGTAACTCTGGTCGTAGTACGCCGCAACGATGCCATCGCTCTTTTGGAGCTTGAGTTTTTTCGCAGCCTTCGCCCAGTCGGACTCGGTAGATTTTTCTGGTTCAACGCCGATAGCCAAAAGCCCCACGCTGCCCAACTCAAACGGGTCGCTCAACATACCCACTTTCCCGGCGTACTTCTTGTCAAAAAGAATCTGCACGCTGTCGCCGGGATTCTTCACGTGGCTTTTGTTGTACGCCACTGACGTCCATCCAGATTGCCATGCCATGGTGTACTTATTTCCCGGGTCAAAGGGCGGATTCTTAACGAGCGAACCCGCGTACTTATTGAAATTGGGCATTTTTGATTTGTCAAGTGGAATCAGCCAGTTCGACTCGATCAGATAGCCCAGTTCAGGGTTGTTATTCGTCATGACCATAATGTCGTAACCCGTTGGCTGACCTGCCTGGAGCGAAGGACGAATCGTGGCGTAGAACGACGCGTTGTCCTGGACAACTTCTCGGTACGCGACTCGTATGCCCGTTGTCGCGGTGAAGTGTTCAAGCGAGAGATGCTTACCATGAACAACGTCAATGTAGTACGGCCAGTTAGCGAAATTCACCTGATGATGGAGCTTCTGCTTCTTCCACCAACTCGCCGAACCGACCTTTGTCGACGCGCCAGCGATTGACGCGTCGCCCGCGGTAAGAAACAGTGATGACGCGACGCCAGCGCCGGCAAGAAATTGGCGGCGCGACACCCTCGGCTGCGTCATACCTCGAATGAATGAAGGATCAATACCTTCGCCTACACCTGAAATTTCATCGTTAGTGCCCACCGGCTACTCCTCCTCATTTATTGAATAATCATTTTGTTTGTCGAACATTGGCCGCACCGCGAACGTGTGTTCAATCGGCCAAGTCAGGAGTACATTCTCGCCGCTGCGTGGCGCCGACTCTTGACCGATGTTTTGTGCGTACACCGTGACCTCAACACCGGCGTCGGTGTCGACAAGATACTGGTTGCCAACGCCGGTGAATGTCGACACGCGCACACGGCCCTTTAGAGCATTGAAACCAACTTGTGCGCCCGTGTTCGAACTCACGATGCTGATCTTTTCTGGCCGCACGCCTACTTTGACGCTGGTCGAACCGCTTAGATCGGGAACTCTCTCCTTAGGGACTACCAACGTCGACGTGTCCGAGAGCGTCACCGCGACGCTGGGACCTTCTGTACCCGTCACTTCCCCATCCAAGAGATTCGAAGCGCCGAGGAAGGTGGCCACGAACTCGGTCGACGGGCTGTCGTAAACGTCGCGCGGCGTACCAATGCCTTCGATCTTTCCGTTTCTCATAACAGCGAGCCGGTCGGACATCGTCATCGCCTCTTCTTGGTCGTGCGTGACGTACAAGAACGTGATGCCCACCTGTGACTGAATTCGCTTTAATTCAACTTGCATCTGGCGACGTAGTTTGGCGTCAAGAGCGGACATTGGCTCATCGAGGAGGAGGAGTTTGGGCTCGTTGACGAGCGCGCGCGCCAGAGCGACTCGTTGTTGTTGTCCGCCCGACAGTTGAGCCGCTCGCCGCTTTTCGTAGTGAGGCAGATCAACGATCTCGAGTATCGAGCCAACACGACGCGCGACTTCAGCCTTGGCAATCTTTTGACGACGAAGTCCAAAGGCGACGTTTTCAAAAACGTTGAGGTGAGGAAAAAGGGCGTAGGACTGAAAGACCGTATTGACGTCGCGGTGGTAGGGCGCGTGGTACGTGACATCGCGGCCACCGAGAAGGATTCGTCCACTAGTGGGTTCTTCAAAACCTCCGAGCATTCTTAGTGACGTGGTCTTGCCGCAACCTGAAGGGCCGAGCAAGCTGAAGAACTCGCCGTCATATATGTCAAGATTTACTGCGTCAACTGCCGGAGCGCCGTCGAAAATCTTCGTCACGTTTTCAAGGCACACCACAGTCTCTCGAGTGTTGGCACCCTGGCTAGCGTTGCTCGCACGTCGATCGTCAGTCACCTCGAGTGATCCGCTCATTACGTGAAGACTATAGTCAGCGAAACCCCTAAATAATAAGCAGTTCTCAACGCTGGGCCGTCACTCAAGCACTGCCCAGGTGGGTTCGATCGCGACGCGAAGGCGCCACTACTCAATGACCGACCAAACGATCCCCGCCACGCCCAAGGACGACGCGCTCGAGCTCGACGTTCACAACGATCAACGAGCAGCCACTGGAGAACTAAAAATGAAGAGTCGACCGCACTAATTCAGCATCAGGCCGAGGCCCATTACATTTTATTCCCACGCCGATCGATCGAAGTCGGCTAACGCAGGTTTTGGCTACGACCACGACCAGATGACGTCGCGCTCGAAGACTTATCAACGCTCGCTGCCACGATGTGGACGTCAATGGCGGGTGCAAATCGAAGCACTTTTTCTACGACGCCACCCATTGGTCGGAAAGCTGACCTAGGGCGACCGGCGCCAAGCACGATTTGGGTCCCGCGCTCGGCGTAGGCGAATCGAACGAGCGCGCCCGCGGCGTCGTCGTCGATGACTTCACGGTACGCCCCCTCAAACTCGGTGACGAGTTGGCGTGCGAGCGTGGTGTCGACGTCCGAGCGACTATCCCCATCTGCGCTCACGACGTGCACCGCGATGATCACCGCTCCGCTTCTCGAGGCCATCCGCGCCGCCCGACGAAGCAGGATTTCGTCCGATGGTGACCCGGTGACGCCGACAATCAATCGCTCGCGCGTCTCCCAGGTCTTATCGATATTGTGATCGTTTTGATAGTGCTGAAGAGCGTCTTCGACGCGATCCGCCAACCACAACAACGCAAGTTCGCGTAGCGCGCTGAGATTGCCGACACGGAAGTAGTTTGACAACGACGTTTCAATTTTGTCAGCGGAATAGATGTTGCCGTGCGCCATTCTTCGACGCAGGGCTTCGGGCGTCAGGTCCACCATCTCGATCTGTTCCGCGCGACGAACGATAATGTCGGGCACCGTCTCGTGTTGGGCGACGGTCGTAATTTTCTCGACAACGTCATTCACGGACTCCAGGTGCTGAATGTTGATGGTAGTAATGACGTCAATGCCGGCGTCGAGCAGGGCCTCGACGTCCTGCCATCGCTTCTCGTTCGTGCCCCCCGGGACGTTGGTGTGCGCAAGTTCGTCCACGAGCGCGACCTGCGGCTTGCGCGCCAGAATTGCCTCGAGATCCATCTCTTGAAGTTGGGTGTCTCGGTAGTTGCGCGTAATTCGTGGAACCACCTCGAGGTCGCGCACTTGGGCGTCCGTGAGTGGTCGTTTGTGCGATTCCACGTAGCCAATCACGACGTCGGTACCGCGTTCGCGGCGCCGCCAGCCCTCGTCGAGCATCCGAAAGGTCTTGCCAACGCCAGGCGCCGAGCCCAGATAGACGCGAAGCTGTCCTTTTGCCATTTTACCTTTACCTAGGCCACTCGTCGCGCGTCGTTCAGCGTCGCCGCTGCCACGCCCGCCATCGCTACGGCCACTATTCGACGTTCCACCGAGACGGGCCATCCCGGCGTCGGGGTGAGGACGAATCGACCCAACGCGAGACCGCGCCACTCGGTAAGAATTTCAGCTTCCGGTCCTGGTATGCCCAGTTCACCGGCAGGCCAGTCAAATCCCACGTGGGACACCGTGCCGTCGGCGAGAAGTCGTGCCAAGGGATGGCCCTCATTGACAGTTTCGAATCGACAGCCTCGCAGATGCAGCAGTTGCGTCAGCGATGATGACGTGCTCGCTACGACTTCGGATATTGGAACCGACCTGCTCGCCAGATCCGTAAGGTCACGCAACATCGCGACGAACTCCGACTCCTCGCTCGAAACGCGAGCGTGGTGATGACTTCTCGCCGCTAACTCGGTGACGATAACGCCAACGACGAAAAGCGAGAGCGTGGTCTCCACGTCGGCACGGTGGCTGATGGCAAAGTGTTCGTAAGGCCTGGTGAGCAAGAAGTCGAACCAGATCGCTGCCGAAATTGAGGCCAGGTAACCCGCAAATCGACTTCCAGTGACCGCGACCGCGACGAGAACGGCAACGAGTACCAAGGCGGCAGCGGTATTGACGAACGATCCGCGAAACGCCGCAAGCACCGCGGCGACGCCAGCGGGCGCGAGGAGCGAAGCTCCGACAACGACCGCCCCGCGATGCTTGGCTAGAAACGTTGTACTCATTTTCCTCCCCGTCTGACCTACTGCAGTTTCGCGAGCGCTTCGTTCAACTGCAAGACGTCTATATAGCTACTACCCATGAAGCCAAACTGAGCGCCGTGCGTCTGACTTTTGATCAGCGTGCGCAACGTTGAAGGTGAGACGCCGGTGGCCTTTGCGATCATTGAAATCTGGACAATTGCGTCCTGGGCTGAAATGTCGGGGTCGTATCCACTACCAGAGGTCGTCACGAGGTCCGGCGTGGGATTCACGCCCAACTTGTGCCAATACGCAACTAACGCCTTGGTGTCAGCGAGCAGCGTCTTTGAGCGTGGCCCCAAGTTGGTCGCACCCGACTCACCGGACACGCCGTTAGCAACAAGGGGGTTGTCGCCTCCAGATACGCCAGTCTTAGGGTTAGCCGCGTACGGGCCGGTGTCGTCGGGGCGACCGTGGAACCACTTGGGACTTGACCAGTTCTGACCTATCAAGGTCGAACCGTTGGCTGTCAGGGAGCCGTTGGCCTGATTCTTGAAGAACAGCTGAGCGACGCCCGTACCCGCGAAGGCGTACACGAAGCCAAAGAACACGAGGCAGATGATCGCCATGACGAGCGAACGACGAAGGTTGAGGAGCATGAGCTATCTCTCTTTAGTAGGCGTGCAACGCGACGAGCACGAGGTCGATGAGTTTGATGAAGACGAACGGGACAATGACGCCACCCACCCCGTAGATCCAGACGTTTCGGCGAAGGATTGCGGCTGAACCTGATGCGCGGAACTTCACTCCGCGAAGAGCCAGAGGAATCAGCGCGATGATGACTAACGCGTTGAAGATCACCGCGGACAAGATGGCGCTCTGAGGGCTGTGCAGTTTCATGATGTTCAGCGCGCCGAGCTGGGGGTACGTGGCGACGAACAGCGCCGGAATAATGGCGAAGTATTTTGCGACGTCGTTCGCGATTGAGAACGTCGTCAACGCACCACGAGTAATGAGTAGTTGCTTACCGATCTCGACGATGTCGATCAACTTCGTTGGGTTCGAGTCGAGGTCGACCATATTGCCAGCCTCTTTGGCAGCCGTGGTCCCTGTGTTCATGGCAACGCCAACGTCGGCTTGCGCCAAGGCCGGCGCGTCGTTCGTACCGTCACCGGTCATCGCAACTAACTTGCCACCCTCTTGTTCTTGCTTAATCAATGCCATCTTCGCTTCAGGCGTCGCTTCGGCGAGAAAGTCATCCACACCAGCCTCTTGGGCAATGGCGGCAGCGGTAAGAGGGTTGTCGCCAGTGATCATGACGGTGCGAATACCCATCCGGCGCATCTCGTCAAACTTTTCTTTAATGCCCTGCTTCACTACGTCTTTCAGTTCGATCACGCCCACGATGTCAGCCCCGTCAGCAACAACCAGTGGTGTTGATCCGGCGCGTGACACACGCTCGCTAATGACGTCGAGGTCGCTTGGCGTAGCACCACCTTGCTCAACCGACCAGCGCTTCACTGAGTCACCGGCGCCCTTGCGAATTTGGCGGCGACCGATGTCGAGACCTGACATGCGCGTCGTCGCAGTGAAAGGAATGAAAGTGTGATCTTCGTCGAGCTGACGCTCGCGGATGTCGAAGAGCTGTTTGGCGAGCACGACAATAGAACGACCTTCGGGCGTCTCGTCAGCAAGAGAGGCGAGCTGGGCGACGTCGGCGACGTCTTGTTCGCTGTGGCTGCCCACGGGGAAGAAGTTGGAGGCCATGCGATTGCCGAGCGTTATGGTGCCCGTCTTGTCGAGCAGCAACGTCTGCACGTCGCCGGCCGCTTCTACCGCGCGGCCGCTCATGGCGAGCACGTTGCGCTGCACGAGACGGTCCATGCCCGCGATGCCAATGGCTGAGAGCAGCGCTCCGATGGTGGTGGGAATAAGACAGACAAGCAGCGCAACCAACACCACCACGGAAACTGACGCGCCCGCGAAGTTGGCGAATGGAACGAGCGTGACGACGACGGGAATAAAGACAATGGTCAACACCGACAACAAAATGGTGAGAGCGATTTCATTGGGCGTCTTTTGACGATTGGCGCCTTCGACCAACGTGATCATCCGGTCAATGAAGGTGTGGCCGCGTTCGGCCGTGATGCGCACCACTATGCGGTCAGAGAGCACCTTCGTCCCGCCGGTCACGGCCGAACGGTCACCACCGGACTCACGAATGACCGGAGCGGATTCACCAGTAATAGCCGACTCGTCAACCGACGCAATGCCCTCGAGGATCTCTCCATCTGAGGGGATGACGTCTCCGGCTTCACAGACGACCATGTCACCCTTCGCGAGCTCCGCGGCCGGTACCAATGATTCGGACCCGTCTGTGCCCAATCGTCGCGCCGCGGTCTCAGAGCGCATCTTTCGCAGCGTGTCTGCTTGAGCCTTGCCCCGGCCTTCGGCCATAGCTTCGGCGAAGTTGGCAAAGATGACGGTCAAAAAGAGCCATACCGTGATTGACCACGCGAAGGTGCTCGGGTGAGAAATCGCTTCAATGAGACTGATGACTGAACCAATAAGCACGACGAACATCACCGGGTTCTTCAGTTGGACGCGCGGATCCATTTTGAGGAGCGAGCCCTTCAAGGCCTGGCGAATAATCGGCCTATCAAAGAGTCCCCTCGACTCAGCGACGCCGTGCGCGCTCGAGTCTGTAGCGGGTGGAACGATAACTGTCGTCATTAGAAGAACCTCGTGTGACTTAGCTGCTCGACAACTGGGCCGAGGGAGATTGCGGGGAAGAAGGTGAGGCCGCCGATGATCAAGATCACGCCAATGGTGAGACCTACGAACATTCCGTTGTTAGTTCGAAATGTTCCAAGTGACTCGGGCACGACGTCTTTGGCCGCGAGCGACCCTCCGAGTGCAAGGGCGGGAATGATGATGCCGAAGCGACCAATGATCATGTCGATCGCACCAACGATGTTGTAGAAGGGCGTGTTACCGCCAAGGCCACCGAAGGCCGAGCCGTTGTTGTTGCCTTGGGAGGTCAACGCGTAAAGAATCTCAGAGAATCCGTGAGGACCGGCGTTTTCGATTCTCGATTTACCGACGAAAAGGGACACGGCGACGGCAGTTACAACGAGCACCGTGATTGGCATCACGAGGGCCCCGAGACCCGCGAGTTTCACTTCTCTCGCTTGTATCTTTTTACCTAGATACTCCGGCGTTCGCCCGATCATGAGTCCACCAATGAACACCGCGATGATGGCGTAAAGCAACAAGGTGTAGAGACCGCTACCCGTTCCACCCGGCGTGACTTCGCCCATCATCATGCCCGTGAGCAGTCCGAGACCACCAATGGGCGTAAAGGAGTCGTACGCGGCGTCGGCCGATCCGGTGGAGGTACTCGTCGACGAGACGCCAAAGAGGGCGCTCGACGTGTCACCGAAGCGCACTTCCTTGCCTTCGGTATTACCAACGGTTGAGTGAACGCCCGCAGCCGCGACGGCGGGGTTGTTCTGGTGCTCACCGAACGAGGTGAAGCCAACCCACACGCTAAAGAGCAGCACGGCGACTGCCAATAACGCGGCGCCGTGACGAACGCTCTTGACCATCTTGCCGAACGTGTACGTAAGAGCTATTGGGATTGACAACAATAAGTAGAAGGAGAGGAAGTTCGTGAGACCCGTCGGGTTCTCAAAGGTCGTTGCGGAGTTGGCGTTGTTGAATCCACCTCCGTTGGTGCCAAATTGCTTGATCGCCTCCATGAAGCCAATCGGTCCTCGAGCAATTGTCTGGGTCACGCCATTAAGGACGTCGTGGATACTGGCGGTGCCCGCCAGCGTCTGCACGGCGCCTTCACCTACGAAAATGATGCCGAAGGCGAAAGAAACGGGCAGCAAGATGTAAAACATGCAGCGGGTGATGTCGACCCAGAAGTTGCCAATGGTCGGCGATTTGCGTCGTGCAAAACCTCGCACCATCGCGATCGCGACGGCGATTCCAACTGCTGGTGAGACGAACTGTTGGACCGTAAGGGCGCCAATCTGGGAGAAATACGACATCGTCGTCTCGCCGCCGTAGTTCTGCCAGTTGGTATTGGACAAGAACGATGACGCCGTGTTAAAGCTCAGCGCCGGACTGACGTTGCCTAGGTGCTGTGGGTTCAGAGGCAGCGAGCCCTGAATGCGAATAATGACGTAGGTGAAGACAAAAGAGACGAAGGAGAAAATGACCAGAGCGCCGGCGTAGCGCTTCCACGTCTGCTCCTGCTCGGGGTCCGTCCCAAGCATCCGGTAGATCGGACGCTCAATAAATCGCAACCAGCGCACGCGACCAGCGAAGACCGCCTCCATGTAAGAACCCAGATACCGCCACGTGAAGCCGAGGAGGATGACCAGGGCGAGAAGTGTAAAGAAAAAACCCATTTAAAATTTCTCCGGTTTGAACATCGCGTAGCCGAGGTAGAGAAACATCAACCCAGAGATGATGAGAAGAATGATTTGGCTGAACGTCATACGCGGTCCAGTACCCAAATGAGTCCAAGCATCGCCAGTGTTAGCCCTGCGAATCCCACGAGTGAGTAAATATCTGCCATGACGAGAGTCTTCTTCGCGAGCTCTTAACAGCCTCTTAATTCCCAGCCCTCGGTCTTCATTTTCTCTTCATTCGTGCCAACCTCGACTCCTCAAGCGGATTCAGACGATACTGAATGGGTGCAAAGACGTCTCGTTGGTTCGAGTGCGGGTGTGATGAGCGTCGCCGTCTTAGGCGCGGCGTTTCTGCCACTACGTAGTCACGTCAGCGTGTCGACTATTGCCCTGGTGCTCGTCATTCCCGTCGTGATCGGCGCGGTCATAGGCGGCTTCACCGCCGGGGCCGCGAGCGTGGTTGCGGGCTTTCTTGTGTACGACTTCGCCTTCGTACGGCCCTATGCGACATTGAGTGTTGGCACGTCCGCGAACTGGATTGCCCTCGGGGTGTACGTCGTCGTTATGTTGCTCGTGGCTCGCATCGTTGACGTGCTCGATACCACCCGACAGCAAGCCCGCCGTGGCCAGGAAGTTCTGCGGAGGGTCTCAGAGGTCTCTGAACTTTTAGTTGGTGAACAAGACGTGGACGATCTCTTAAAGACAATTGTTGCAACTGCACGCACCATCTTCAACGTCCCGGGCGTCTCGCTGCTCGAGCTCGAAGAGGGGCGTTTGGTCGTCATGGCGAGTGACGGTGAAGCACTCACCAGCGAAGAACTCCACCAACTCAGCCCCCACTCAGGTCAAACAGTCGGTGTCGGCACGATGTCGGGACCGACGAACGAACTACGAACCGTCGCGCTCGCTTCGTCGGGACGGCCCTTGGGAATCTTGGCGATGCGCGGCGTCCCAAAATTCTTAGAGGCGGAGAGTGTTGTCTTGAACACGTTCGCGAACGACGCGTCCCTCGCCCTCGAAAGGGCACAACTGCGTGAACAGGCCCTTCGCTCCAAACTCCTCGAAGAGTCCGATCGTTTCCGCCGTGGTCTCATGGGCGCGGTCTCACACGACCTGCGAACACCGTTGGCCACCATCAAAGTTGCCTCGTCGACACTCGCCAATCGTGACGCGTCGGTCTCGCCCGAAGACGCGTATGAACTTCACAAGCTCATCGACGTCGAAACCGATCGATTGACGCGCCTCGTGACGAATCTGCTTGAGATGACCCGCATCGAAGCTGGCGTGCTCACGTTGCACCGAGTGGACACGCCGGTGCGAGAGCTCGTCGACGAAGCTATTACGTCCATGGGTTCATCATTCGATGTCCAGAGCATTAACGTCGTGCTCGCACCATCGCTCCCTGACGTGGACGTGGACCGGGTACTTATGGGACAGGTGCTCGTCAATCTCTTGGACAACGCGTTTCGCCACGCGCCAGTCGAAAGTGTGATCACCATACACGGCGAGATGCGAGGTGACCACGTTGTACTTTCAGTCTCCGATAGCGGCCCGGGCGTGCCGATGGGCGATCGCGAGTCAATCTTTGATCGCTTCACTCAGTTCAGTACCGGAGGTCGAGCCGGTCTTGGCCTTACTATCGTGAAGACGTTCGTCGAAGGGCATGGTGAAAGAGTCTGGTACGAAGACGCTTCGCCTCGGGGCGCTCGATTCGTGTTCTCCCTGCCCACCTACGTGTACAAGGAAGGCTGAGCAACGTGGCTCACGTACTCGTTATTGACGACGATTCGTCACTGCTTCGGGCACTTCGCCTCGGTCTTGAGTCGGGTGGCCACGATGTCACAACTGCGACCAATGGGGAGAAGGGCATATCAGAGACCGCATTAAAGTCACCCGACGTCGTGGTGTTGGACATTGGGCTGCCCGACATGGACGGACTCGTCGTCGCCCAGCGAATTCGCCAGTGGAGTGATGTCCCGATCATTGTCCTATCCGCAACGGGCGACGAGCACCGAAAGATCGATGCGCTGAACTGGGGTGCGAATGACTACGTGACCAAGCCGTTCAGCATGGGCGAGCTCGAAGCACGAATCCGAGCAGTACTGCGTGGTCGTCCAAGTCGAAACGACACTGACGAATTGACCTCATTGACGCTCGGTAATCTCTCGATCGACTTTGTTCACCATGAGGCGCGCCTCGACGACGCAAAGGTAGAACTCACGGCCAAGGAGTTTGGCCTCTTGGCCTATCTCGCTCGCTTCGCTGGTCGACTCTGTACGTATCAAATGATCCTCCACGCAGTGTGGGGTCCGGGCTACGACAACGAAGCGCAGTACGTTCACGCCTACGTGCATCGACTTCGCCAGCGACTGAACGACGAATCGGGCACCCTCATACAAACCACACCAGGCGTGGGCTACACGCTCCGACAAACTGAGTAGCCCTGCGGTTTGTTGACATGAAGGAACTGCGCGACTAAAAAGGTGCCATGACCACGCTGAAGAACCGACCCAATACCGCACTCCTCGTCGTGGACGTACAAAACAGTGTTGTCGCCGAGGCGCACAATCGCGACGCGGTCGTCGCGAATATTGCGACGCTCGTTGAAAAAGCACGCAGCGAAGACGTTCCGGTTGTCTGGGTTCAGCACTCTGACGAAGATCTTGTGCAAGGAACCGAGAACTGGCGCATCGTCCCCGAGTTAACGCCAGACGAAGTCGAGGCGCTCGTCGCGAAGAACTACGGCGACTCCTTCGAGGACACCAACCTCGAAGCCGTGCTGACGGACTTTGGCGTCGGGCGACTCATGGTCGTGGGCGCTCAGACTGACCAGTGCGTGCGCTCAACGCTCCATGGCGCCTTCGCCAGAGGGTACGACGCCACGCTCGTCAGCGATGCTCACACGACAGAAGACTTGACGCAGTGGGGAGCGCCACCTCCCGACCAAGTCATCGCCCACACGAACCTCTACTGGACCTACCAGGCGGCGCCGGGTCGCACGGCTGGCACGGTGGCGACAAAAGACGTCGATTTCGGTGTTGCGCCCTGAGCTACCTCTGCGCTTTGGGACTACGACAGACGGCTAGAACTCCGAACGCCTCAGCCGCGAGCGATGGGTTCTCGGTGGCCTTACTAAAAAGGACCTCATCAAGTTCGTAGAGCCGGTCGGCCTGGTAGCTAGTCCAGAACCCCGGGATGTGCTGGTAGTACACCTGCACGTCGTCGGAGTACCAGCCCAATGTTCGTCCGAGTGAGATGGCGCTGAACTCCTGCACGTGCGAGACATCCATGTGCGAGCGGTTGGGGTAACGCTCATAGGTCATCGTTCGATTCGGCGTCCCCACCGCGAAGACACCATCCGGTTTCAACATCGCTATTGCATTCTCAATGTACGTGAAGTAGTCCTCGAGATGTTCAATCGTTTCCATTGAGAGAATGACGTCAGCATTGCGGACGGGCACTCTGTCCAACAAGTCTTTTGCGCACGCGTTATCGCAGTAGTACGAGACGTTGGTGGTCTCCCATCTCGCGGGAAGATCCGCGACGCCAGGGTCAAGTGCGACCCCCGTCACGTGACCACAGAAATTACTAATCAGCGCTGTTCCAAATCCCGTGCCACAGCCGAGGTCAACCGCGACGTCGCCCTGCTCGATCACGTGTTCTACTGACCACGAATACCGCGAAAGGTGCAGAGCGGAGTCAAAGGGATACGAAGGACCCTGGGGAAGTTCATGACGCGCGTGCGTTTCGGCGCGACTCGATGCCCCTTCGTAGGCGGCGCTCGAAAGTTCAGACCAACAGCAAAAGCTTAGAAGACACAAAATCCCGGCCCTCTGTCGAGGAGCCGGGATTTCTATTCAGATTTACGCCAAACCTCTGCGTAGTCCCTTCGTGGCGGGGGGAAAATTTGAACTTGCGACCTTCGGGTTATGAGCCCTGCGGTGTCAAACTCTGGTTAGTTTAGATTCCATCGACGGCGCCTACCTCCTTGGTCAAAAGCTCTACGACGACTGCCAGATGGACGCCGCGCCGCGCCGCAAATCGCGGTCAGTATGTTTAATACGCCGCGCATTTTCGTGTGCGTGTGTGTCAATCACGTGTCAATATCTGGGGCCAAATAAGCCGACAACGCACGAGTTCGAGCGTAAGGCAGGTCAAGTGTCATAGACATGAAGTAAAGGCGTCGAGATGAGACATTCGAGCGGCCCGGCGACTCCTATTTACTCATCTACCAAGACCACGATCGTTCTCCCTGTTCCTCAAAAACTTCTCAAATACTTGGAGAACTTTCAAATCCTTTACGCGGCCAGCGGCCCGTTTTGACTGTGCGATGTCCTCAACCGACGCGACTTTAGTTTCGGTTCTTCCTACAAGTACGGAGAGCGACCGCTCGTCCAGGCCCTGAAAATCCGGGATTCCTGCGGCCTCGAACAGAATGTCAAATTCTCCGAATTCGCAAATCAAGTTGAGCATCTGCATCCTTCCCAGAAACTCGGGAGACCGGTCAAATGCAATCCCTTCATCAAGATCATTGACCCGAATTTTTGCGTCAAGAAATTCAAGGGCGTTCGTCAGTCGCTCCAAATTGAGATGAGCAGGAGACGCATAGAAATCAATATCCATGGTGGGAGGAATTCGTACGTCCTGGGCAATCGCTGCAAATGCTCCAATCACTACGTAGTCAACCGCAAATCTATTGAAAGCCTCAATTATCACTTCTGCTTCTAGTTCGTGGTTCACTCGTTTCCTCGATTACTCGCGCATTTTTGAATCCGGCAACATTCGCTTTGTGTCGGTCTTCGACTCGCTGACGTTCAACTTCACTCCGCCTCGAGTGTCTCTCAAGTAACAACAGGTCGTGGTCATCAAGACTTTCAAGATGAATTCTTGGTTCTAAACCCACCGAAGCGAGAATGCGTTGCACCGACTCAAATCCCGGATCCATTCGCCCCAACTCGATTCGAGCAATCGTTGATTGGGCAACTCCAGATTGCGCCGCCAATTCTCGCTGAGTGAGGTTCAAACGCACGCGGGCCAATGCAAGCAAACTCCCCGCGACCGTCGGCGTAGTTCCAGTAGTGCGCATAGTTATATGATAGCAGATACGCTATCAAAAAATCCGAGCTCTTTCCCTGTAAGCATTTCGGAAGATGACTACGTATAGAGAGTGATGGAACGTTCACACCGCTCGGCGGAACAGATGTTGTCAGCCAGACAAAATGATGACGGCGCAGACACTCTCGCTGATGACCTCGCGTGATCGCGTTGTCGCGCGACGACGTTGACAGTGAGGACGCGAC
>Ga0208357_1000039_pt1 | contig 91674 bp, 87 predicted proteins | sample NGESurdeep092012_6_FD_184487 | JGI IMG/M metagenome (GOLD analysis project Ga0208357, IMG submission 184487) | Arctic peat soil microbial communities from Barrow, Alaska - NGEE Surface sample F52-2 deep-092012 (SPAdes) | ecosystem: Environmental > Terrestrial > Soil > Wetlands > Peat ...
GAAGCTGGCCTCGGCGCCATCATAGGCGTAGCCGTTGAATTCGCGCTCCTTCACCTCTTCCAGCAGCGGCCCGAGCTTCGGGTGTCCGGGATCGATCTCGAAGCCGGCATCGCGCAAGCGCGACAGAATATTGGAGCGTCCCGCTTGGTCCGACACGAGGATACGCCGCTGGTTGCCGACCGTTTCGGGCGGCACATGCTCATAGGTGCGCGGGTCTTTCTCCACCGCCGAGACGTGCAGCCCGCCCTTATGCGCGAAGGCGGCGTCGCCGACATAGGCGGCATGCCGGTTGGGTGCGCGATTGAGCAACTCGTCCAGCAGCCGCGACAGATGCGTGATCTTGTGCAGCGCGTCGGGCGCGATCCCGGTCTCGAATCGCGTGGCGTAATCATCCTTCAGCATCAGGGTCGGGATCAGTGAGACCAGATTGGCATTGCCGCAGCGCTCCCCTAGCCCGTTCAGCGTGCCCTGCACCTGGCGCGCGCCGGCGCGGATCGCCGCCAGCGTGTTGGCGACCGCGTTCTCGGTGTCGTTATGGGCGTGAATGCCGAGCCGGTCGCCCGGCACATGCCGCGCGACGTCGGCGACGATTCGTTCGACCTCATGGGGCAGGGTGCCGCCGTTGGTGTCGCATAGCACCACCCAGCGCGCGCCCGCCGCGAATGCGGTCTTGGCGCAGGCCAGCGCGTAATCGGGATTGGCCTTGTAGCCGTCGAAAAAATGCTCGGCGTCGAACATCGCCTCGCCGCGTTGCGCGGCCGCGGCAATCGACTGCTCGATTGCCGCCAGATTTTCCGCGAGCGAAATGCCGAGGGCGAGACTGACATGGAAATCCCAGCTCTTGCCGACGAGGCAGGTGGCGGGCGCCGGCGAATTCAGCACCGCGGCGAGGCCGGGATCGTTGCCAGTGCTGCGCCCCGGCCGCTTGGTCATGCCGAAGGCGACCATCTTGGCGCGGGTCGGCACGGGAAGTTCCCTAAAGAACGCGGTATCGGTCGGATTGGCGCCCGGCCAGCCGCCCTCGATATAGTCGAGGCCGATCCCATCCAGCGCCGCCGCGATAGTACGCTTGTCGTGGACGCTGAAATCGACGCCCTGGGTCTGCGCCCCATCGCGCAGCGTGGTATCGAAAAGATAGAGACGTTCGCGGGCCATGGTCATTCTGCTTCCTGTGCCGCCTCAGCGCGGCCCGGAAATTCCTGACCGCTGCTATCGGGCGTTGGTATGCCTGTTCCAACGAAAATCGATCCCGGCCTCCATGGAGGCCGGGCGGCGAATTCGCAGAATCGACCGGGCATTGTTCATGGCGGCGACAGTAGATAGCGGGCGGAATCGTGTCAATGTTCCAGCCCGATTAAACGGCGCGGCGCCATTCCGTCTTGCCGCCCGGCTTGTCCTCCAGCAGGATTCCGCGCATCGCCAACTCGGTGCGGATGCGGTCGGCCTCGGGAAAATTCTTGGCGGCGCGCGAGGCGAGGCGCTGGGCGATCAGGGCGTCGATCTCCGCCGATTGGTCGCTGTCGCCCTGAAGCCAGGTGTCCGGATCCTGTTGCAGCAGGCCGAGCATGGCGCCGCCGGCGAGCAGCGCGCCCTTTAGCTCCGCTTTGTCGGCATCGGATACCGCCCTGTTCAATTCGCCGAGCAGATCGTGCAGCGCCACCAGGGCCAGCGGCGTGTTGAGATCGTCATCGAGGGCGGCGGCGACACCGTGCGATAGCGCGCTGCCATCGGGTTCGATCGCAGCGACGCCGCGCAGCCCCAAGTAAAAGCGATCGAGCGTATGCTTGGCCTGCTCCAGCCGGTCCCCGGTCCAGTCCAGCGGATCGCGGTAATGGCTCATCAGCATGGCATGGCGCGCAGCCTCGCCTGGCGCCTCGGCCAGCACCGCGCGGATGGTCCGCACATTGCCGACCGACTTCGCCATCTTCTCGCCTTCGAGCGTGACGAACCCGTTATGCAGCCAATAGCGCGCGAAGGGCGCGCCGTCATGGGCGCAGGTGCTCTGCGCGATTTCGTTTTCATGATGCGGGAAGATGAGGTCGAGGCCGCCGCCGTGAATGTCGAAACTGTCGCCGAGATGCGCCTCGCTCATCGCCGAGCATTCGATGTGCCAGCCGGGCCGCCCGCGTCCCCACGGACTGTCCCAGCCGGGCAGGTCGGGCGGCGAGGGCTTCCACAGCACGAAATCGGCGGGGTCTTTCTTGTAGGGCGCGATCTCGACCCGCGCGCCCGCGATCATCTCGTCGCGCGGGCGGCCGGAGAGCTTGCCGTAATCGGGATCGCTCGCGATGCTGAACAGCACATGGGATTCGGCGCGATAGGCATGCTCCGACGCGACCAGCGTCTCGATCATGCGGATGATTTGCGGGATATGCTCGGTGGCGCGCGGCTCGACCGTCGGCGGCAGGCAGTTCAGCGCCGCCACATCCTGGTGAAACGCGGCGGCGGTGCGCTCGGTCAGCTCGCGGATAGTCTCGCCATTGGCCTTGGCGGCGGCGTTGATCTTGTCGTCGATGTCGGTGATGTTGCGGACATAGCGCACATGCCCGTCGCCATAGTGCCGGCGCAGCAGCCGGAACAGCACGTCGAACACGATGACCGGGCGCGCGTTGCCGATATGGGCAAAATCGTAGACGGTCGGCCCGCAGACATAGACGCGGACATTGTCCGGGTCGATCGGCTCGAAGATTTCCTTGCGGCGCGTCGCCGTATTGTAAAGCTGCAACGGCATCGCGATCAGCGCACGATCGTCGCTTCGTGGCGCACCGGAAAATTTACCGAATTGGCGATGAAGCATTCGTCATGCGCCCGTTCATGCGCCGTTTGCGCGCGCGCTTCATCGGCGCCGGCCGCCAGAGTCACGCGGGGATGTAGCGTTACCTCGGTGAACCGCATGCGCTTGTCCTTGATCGCCATGATGCCCTCGGCCTCGTCGTCATAGGCCAGCACGGTAATGCCAAGCCGGGCGCACACCGCGAGATAGCTCAGCATGTGGCAGGTCGCGAGCGACACCACCAGCATGTCCTCGGGATTGTAGAGCCCAGCATCGCCCTTGAAGGCGGCGTCGGCCGACCCGCGGAATCTGGGCTTGCCCGGAATCGCGACGCTGTATTCGCGCGAATAGCCGTCGTAACCGCAGGTTTCGCCGCGCCAGGACAGGGTCGCGCGATAGGAATGGGTATGCGCCATATGTTCAACATCGCGGCCCGCTGCCCGCCTTGTCAACCTTTGGCGTAGGAATCCCGCAAGCCGACGGTGCGGTTGAAGACCAGCCGGTCGGACGATGGCGTCGCGTCGCGGCAGAAATAGCCCTGGCGCTCGAACTGAACCGCGTCTTCGGGTTTGGCTTGGGCAAGGGAAGGCTCGACGCGCGCGTCCAATATTTCCAGCGAATTCGGGTTGAGGTCGGCGAAGACATCGCCATCGGCCCCCGGATCGGGCCGCGTGAAAAGTGGATTGTAGAGCCGGATTTCGGCGGGCAGGGCGTTGGCCGCCGCGACCCAATGCATCGTCGCCTTGACCTTGCGGCCGTCGGGCGCGTTGCCGCCGCGGGTCGCCGGATCGTAGGTGCAGCGCAACTCCACGATCTGGCCCACCGCATCCTTCACCACCGCGCGGCAGGTGATGAAATAAGCGTAGCGCAGCCGCACCTCGGTGCCGGGTGACAGGCGGAAAAATTTCTTCGGCGGATTCTCCATGAAATCGTCGCGCTCGATATAAAGCTCGCGGCCGAACGGAATCTTACGCGTGCCCTGCGCCGGGTCGTCAGGATGGTTGACGGCGTCAAGCGTCTCGCCGGCACCCTCGTAATTCTCGATCACCAGTTTCAGCGGCCGCAGCACGGCCATTCGGCGCGGGGCCGATTGATTGAGATGCTCGCGCACCGCATGGTCGAACATCGCGATATCGACGACGCTGTTGGCGCGCGCGACGCCGACCCGGCGGATGAAATCGCGGATCGCCACCGGCGGGACGCCGCGCCGCCGCAATCCCGCGAGGGTCGGCATGCGCGGATCGTCCCAGCCTTCGACATGCTTATCGCGCACCAGCGTCGTCAGTACGCGCTTCGACAAAACCATGTAGCCGATATTGAGCCGCGCGAATTCATATTGGCGCGGCCGCGACGGCACCGGCAGATGGGCGAGCAACCAGTCATAGAGCGGCCGGTGATCCTCGAACTCCAGCGTGCACAGCGAATGGGTGACGCTCTCGATCGCGTCCGACTGGCCATGGGCGAAATCATAGGTCGGATAGATGCGCCATTGCGTGCCGGTGCGGGGATGCGGCGCGTGGAGAATACGATAGAGGACCGGATCGCGCAGGTTGATGTTGCCCGATGCCATGTCGATGCGCGCGCGCAGGATCCGGGCGCCGTCGGGAAATTCGCCGGCGCGCATGCGGTGGAACAGGTCGAGATTTTCATCGACGGACCGGCCGCGAAACGGGCTATCGCGGCCGGGCTCGGTCAGCGTGCCGCGATTGGCGCGAATCTCCTCGGCGCTCTGATCATCGACATAGGCATCGCCGTTGCGGATCAGATGCTCGGCCCAGCGATAAAGCTGTTCGAAATAATCCGAGGCATGATGGAGATGATTGCCCCAGTCGAAGCCCAGCCAACGCACATCGCGCTCGATGGCGTCGATATATTCCTGCTCCTCCTTCGCCGGGTTGGTATCGTCGAAGCGCAGCGCGCAATGGCCGCCATATTCCTGCGCGAGGCCGAAATTGAGGCAGATCGACTTGGCGTGGCCGATATGGAGATAGCCGTTCGGTTCCGGCGGAAAACGCGTGACGATATGCGTGACGCGCCCGGCCGCGCGGTCGGCATCGATAATGTCGCGGATGAAGTCGCGACCGGCTTCGGTCGCCGCTGTTTCGCCAGCCATCTATTCCTCGTCGTTCAGGTGAATGCGAACCCGGCTTGGCTCAACAATCCACAATTTCCCGGCTACTGCTTCCGTCTCGAACAGGACGGCCATCTGTTTCAGTCTGTTCAGGAGCGAGAGCGAGGATAAGGCGGATCCCAGTTCCAGAATGACGATGCCGGCGCTCTTCTCGGGGGGAAATCGGACGACTTGGCCGAAATCGCGATCGAGGGTCACCAGAACGCGCTGTTCCTTTGCGCATATCTCGAAAAGCCGCTCGTCGCTGGCGCCGCCTAGACCCTGGGCGCGCACGGTGGAAACATCGTGACCGTATGTTCCCAAAAGTTCCAAACCGCGCCGCCCAATATTTTCGTCCAGTTTGAGCTTCACGCGACCCGATCCGTGGGCATAGCAATGAAACGCTCGCGCGCGGCTTCAGCGCCGTAAGCAATCGCCGCCAAAATATCCTCGTGTACCAGTTGGGGGTAGTCGGCCAGCAATTCGGTCTCGCTCATGCCGTCGGCGAGAAAATCTAATACCAAGGAAACCCAAATCCGCGTGCCATTAATGCAGGCTTTTCCGCCGCAGATTTCGGGATCGATCGTGATGCGTTGAAGCAGGGAATTCATGGCGTCTTCTCTAGGTCGCCGCCGGGGTTGGGGCGCGCGGGGTTTCGCTCGGCTCGGCCGCTGACAAGCTGTTGGCGTCCGTAAATCCATTGGTAATCGGATAGCGGCGGTCGCGGCCGAAGGCGCGGCGGGTGATCTTCACGCCCGGTGGCGCCTGGCGGCGCTTGTATTCGGCGCGGTCGAGCATGCGCCACACCCGGCGCACCGTCGCCTCGTCATGGCCGCGCGCGACGATCTCGCCGACCGGCATTTCGCGCTCGATCAGGCATTCGAGAATATCGTCGAGCCGGTCATAGGGCGGCAGCGTGTCTTGGTCCGTCTGGTTGTCCTTCAGCTCGGCGGTGGGCGGCTTGGTGATGATGCGGTCGGGCATGACCCGGCCGTCGGGGCCGAGCAGCCCGTCCGGGTGGTGGCCGTTGCGCCAGCGCGACAGCGCGAACACGGTCATCTTGTAGACATCCTTCAGCACCGCGAAGCCGCCGCACATATCGCCATAGAGGGTGGCGTAGCCGACCGACATCTCCGATTTGTTGCCGGTCGACAGCACCATCCAGCCGAATTTGTTGGACAGCGCCATCAGCGTGATGCCGCGCGCCCGGCTTTGCAGGTTCTCCTCGGTGATGTCGGGCGCGCGCCCGGCGAAGGACGGCGCCAGCATGCCGCCGAACGCCGCAATCGCCGGCTCGATATCGATGGTGCGCAGATCGACATCGAGCAGCCGGGCGGCTTCCGCCGCATCATCGAGACTGTCGCGCGAGGTATAGCGCGACGGCATCATCACGCAATGAACCTTGTCGGCGCCCAGCGCATCGACCGCGATCGCGGCGCAGATCGCGGAATCGATGCCGCCCGACAGGCCCAGCACCACGCCGGGAAAGCGGTTCTTGCGAACATAATCGCCGAGGCCCAGCACCATCGCGTGGTAGATCGCCGCCAACTCATCGGTTGGTGGCACCAGCATGCCTTTTTCTGGTTGCCAGGCGCCGTCGGGGCCGCGCCGCCAGGCGGTTTCGATCAGGGTCTCGCGCCAGTCCGGCGCCTGTACCTTGAGGTCGCAATCGGCATCGAGGACGAACGAGGCGCCGTCGAAGACCAGCTCATCCTGGCCGCAGATCTGGTTGACATAGGCGAGCGGCAGGCCGCTCTCGGTCACGCGCATCACCGCGAGCTGGACGCGCTCATCGCGCTTGTCGCGCTCATAGGGCGAGCCGTTGATCACCAGCAGCAGCTCGGCGCCGCTTTCGCCCAGCGCCTCGGTCGCGTCCGGTGTCCACATATCCTCGCAGATCATCAGCCCGATGCGCACGCCCTTGACCACGACGGGGCCGGGCGCGGGGCCGGCGGCGAACACGCGCTTCTCATCGAACACGCCGTAATTCGGCAACTCGTGCTTGAAGCGCAGCGCGGCAATTCGCCCGTCGTCGAGCAGCGCGGCGGCGTTATAGAGCTTGCCGTCCTGGCGCCACGGCGTGCCGAGAATCACCGCCGGGCCTGGCCCCATGTCGCGCGCGAGCCGCGCCACCGCGGCTTCGCAGGCCGCGACGAAGGCCGGTTTCAGCACCAGATCCTCGGGGGTATAGCCGGCGACATAGAGTTCCGTCGCGACGATGAGGTCGGCGCCCATCGCCGCTGCCTCGGCGCGCGCGTGGCGCAGCTTGGCGAGGTTGCCCTCGATATCGCCGACCGTCGGATCGAGTTGCGCCAGCACCATTGTCAGCTGGTCGGTCATGGTGCCGGCCTCGCGCGGCGATCGAGCAGAAATTCGCGTCCCATCTTCACCATCGGTTGGTCGTCATACGCCACGATATCCGCCGTCGCATAGGTTTCGGTCCAATTCTCCGGCAGGTAGGAGCCGGTGCCGATCACGTCGATCGGCGCCTGGGCCGCCGCCATCATATGGCATTTCGCCGGTGAAAAGCCCGAGCTGGCGACGATTTTCACCTGCGGGAAACCCGCCTCGTCCAGACGATGCCGCAAATGCCAGATCGCGGCGGCGCTGACCCCGGTGCCGACCAGATGGCGCAGATCGCCTTCGGAGCGATAGCCGCGGATCGATCGCGGCGCGGCCGAGGCCAGCACCTCATAGGAGCGGTTGAGGTCCAGCCCCTCGACATAGCGGCCGCCATGGGTGTCGCAGCGCAGCGCCAATTCGCCGGCGGCGGCAAGCGCCGGGAAGCGCCGCGCCACCGCGATCGCATCGGTGATCTCCTGGCCAAAATAATCGATCAGCACGGTCATCGGCTCGTTGGGAAAGGTCTCGCGGAACATCTCCGCCGCTCTTACCGTCGAGCCGGCATAGCCGATCAGTGCGTGGGGCATGGTGCCGCGTCCGCGCTCATTGCCGAACCAGTGCGCCGTCGCATCGGTGGCGTTGCCGATAAAGCCCACGGCCCCGGTCTCACGCTTCGCCGCCGCCGAGCCGACCGACGCGGCATAGGCCATCTGCGCCGCCATTTCGGCGCCGGCGCAATGGCGCGCATCCATGGCGAGGAACGCCGTCTTCGGCAGATCGGCGCACATGGCGTAGGCGTTATAGGCCGCGACGCAGGGCGGCCCGAGTTGTTGCAAATACAGCGTCTCGAGATCGACCAGATGGTAGAGCGAACCGGAGAGATAGATCATCGGTTCGCCGGCACCGACCCACGCGCCTTCCTCATAGCGCAATTCAATATCGAACATCACGCCGCGCGCGACTGCCATCGCGGCGATAAATTCGAGGGCGAAGCGCGGCGCCGCGATCACCGGGCGGCGCATGAAGATCGCATAGGTGGCGCGCCGGTCGCCGAACCGGCCGACGATCGCCTTGGTGCGCAGAAAATAGGTGTCGGTCAGCGACGCGATATCGTCGGGTTCGTCGGGCAAGTCGCCGCTCAGAACGCCGCCACGGCGCGCCGGCTGACCTCGCCGACGCGCTTCTTTTTCAGGGATTCGGCGATCAGGAACGCAAGCTCCAGCGCCTGACTGGCATTGAGTCGGGGATCGCAATGGGTGTGATAGCGATCGCCAAGTGTGGTCTCGGTGATCGCCTGGGCGCCGCCGATGCACTCGGTCACGTCCTGGCCGGTCATCTCGAAATGCACGCCGCCGGCATAAGAGCCTTCGGCCTCATGCACGGCGAAGAAGCCGCGCACCTCGGCCAGTACCTTTTCGACCTGACGGGTCTTATAGCCGGTCGAGGAGGTAATGGTGTTGCCGTGCATCGGATCACAGCACCAGATCACCTTGCGGCCCTCGCGCGCCACCGCGCGGATGAGGCCGGGCAGCTTGGCCTCGACCTTGTCGGCCCCCATGCGCGCGATCAGCGTCAGGCGCCCCGCCTCGTTTTCCGGGTTCAGAATATCGATCAGGCGCAGCAGGTCGCCGGTGTCGAGGCTCGGCCCGCATTTGAGGCCCAGCGGATTCTTCACCCCGCGCAGGAATTCGACATGCGCGCCATCGGGCTGGCGGGTGCGGTCGCCGACCCATAGCATATGGGCCGAGCAATCGTACCAATCGCCGCTGGTGCTATCGATTCGGGTCAGCGCCTGCTCATAGGGCAGCAGCAGCGCCTCGTGCGAGGTATAGAGATCGGTCTCACGAATCTGCGGCGTGGTCTCCGAGGTCAGGCCGCAGGCCGCCATGAAATCCAGCGTCTCCGACAGCCGGTCGGCCATCTCCTGATAGCGGGCGCCTTGGGGGCTGGAGGCGACGAAGCCCTGGTTCCAGCTATGGACACGGTGCAGGTCCGCGTAACCGCCTTGCGCAAACGCGCGCAACAAGTTCAGCGTCGCCGCCGCCTGGCTGAAGGCGCGGATCATGCGTTGCGGATCGGGCGCGCGTGTCGCCGCGTCGAAATCCATGCCGTTGACGATATCGCCGCGATAGGCGGGCAGGGTGACGCCGCCCTGGGTCTCGGTATCGGCCGAGCGCGGCTTGGCGAACTGGCCGGCCATGCGGCTGACCTTCACCACTGGACAGGCGGCGCCATAGGTCAGCACCACCGCCATCTGCAGCAGCACGCGGAACGTGTCGCGGATATTGTTGGGGTGGAACTCGGCGAAGCTCTCGGCGCAATCGCCGCCTTGCAGCAGGAACGCCTTGCCCTCGGCGACGGCGCCGAGCGCGGATTTCAGCCGCCGCGCCTCGCCCGCGAACACCAGCGGGGGGTAGTTGCGCAGGCTCTCCTCGACGGCGGCCAGCGCGGCCGCATCGGGATAATCGGGCACCTGCTTGATCGGCATGCCCCGCCAGGAATCGGGCCGCCACCTGTTCGCCATTACGTTCTCCTTAGCCCCAGCCTATAGCGGATTTCCGCCAGCGTAACAATTCTTGCGCCTAGCGAAAGGCCGGGTGAAACTGCCCCCAGAACAAAACAAATGGGGCGGCTTCCATGAAATTTCACATGTTGCTGACGGTCGCGGCGCTGACGCTGGGGCTCGCCGCGCCGGCCTTCGCGCAAGCCGACAAGCCGATCAAGATCGCGGTCATCCAGGATTCGACCGGCCCGCTGCAGGCTTATGCCGAGCAGATGATAAACGGCTTCAAGCTCGGCCTGGATTACGCGACAAAAGGCACCAACGAGGTGGCGGGGCGCAAGATCCAGATCATCTACAAGGACAGCCAGACCAAGCCCGATGTCGGCCGCAACCTGCTGGCCGAGGCGTATAATGACGACGGCGCCGATCTTGCCATCGGCGGCACCAGCTCGGCGGTGGCGCTGGCGATGCTGCCGGTCGCGAAGGAGAACAAGAAAATCCTGATCGTCGAGCCGGCGGTGGCGGACTCGATCACCGGCGACAAATGGAACCGCTATATTTTCCGCACCGGCCGCAATTCGTCGCAGGACGCGATCTCCAACGCCATCGCCATCGGCAAGCCCGGCACGGTGATCGCGACGCTGGGCCAGGATTACGCCTTCGGCCGCGACGGCGTGGCGGCCTTCAAAAAGGCGCTCGAAGGCACCGGCGCGAAGCTGGTCTATGAGGAATACGCGCCGCCGGCCACCACCGACTTCACTGCCCCGGCGCAGCGCATTTTCGACGCGCTCGACAAGGTCAAGGCGGAGCGCAAGATCATCTGGGTGATCTGGGCGGGCGCCGGCAATCCGCTGGGCAAGCTCAAATCGCTGGACCCCGCGCGCAAGGGCATTTCGATTTCCACCGGCGGCAATATCCTGCCGGCGCTGGTGTTCTATAAGGATTTCCCCGGGATGGAGGGGTCTACCTATTACTATTATGGCGATTCCCACAACGCCGTGAACGACTGGCTCGTCGAGCAGCATGAGAAGCTTTATAAATCGCCGCCCGATTTCTTCACTTGCGGCGGCTTCGCGGCGGCGATGGCGGCGGTGACCGCGCTCAATGCCACCAAGGGAAAGACCGATACCGAGACGCTGATTTCGGCGATGGAGGGCATGAAATTCGACACGCCGAAGGGCGAGATGATGTTCCGCAAGGAAGATCATCAAGCCTTGCAGGAAATGTTCGCCTTCAAGATCAAGATCGATCCGAACGTCAAATGGGCGATCCCGGAATTGACGCGGGTGATCAAGATCAGCGACATGAATGTGCCGATTCAGAACAAACGATAAAAGCTGCGTCAACATCGTGCGCCCTTCGACTGGGCGCTTCGCGCCCGCTCAGGGTGAGGAATATTCTTTATGGCACAAAGAAAGCTTCCTCATCCCGAGCGCGCCCGAAGGGCGCAGTCGAGGGACGCACCAGCGGCATCCAGTCGAAAGTGACCCCCGTTCCCATCCTCGAAACCCGCGATCTGACGATCCGCTTTGGCGGGCATGTCGCGGTCGATGGTGTGAGCTGCGCGTTCGAGCGCGGTACGCTGACCGCGATCGTTGGGCCGAACGGGGCGGGCAAGACCACCTATTTCAATCTGATCTCGGGCCAGTCGCGGGCGAGTGCGGGCAGGGTTCTGTTGGCGGGCCGCGACATCGGCGCCTTGTCGGCACCGGCGCGGGCGCAACTCGGGTTGGGCCGGGCGTTTCAGCTGACCAATCTCTTTCCGAACCTGACCGTGCTCGAGAATGTCCGGCTGGCGTTTCAGGCGCGGCTCGGGCCGGGGCTCGATTTTCTCTCCATGGCGGTCGGCCACCGGCGCCTCCGTGACCAGGCGATGGCGTGCCTGGAGCGCGTCAAGCTCGCCGCGCGCGCGGATGGGGCGGCGGCCTCCTTGCCTCACGGCGATCAGCGCAAGCTCGAGGTCGCAATCCTGCTGGCGCTGGAGCCGCTGGTCTTCATGTTCGACGAGCCGACGGCCGGCATGAGCGTCGACGAAGTGCCGGTTATCCTCGATCTGATCGAGGAAATTCGCGAGACGCGCGACAAGACCATCCTCCTGGTCGAGCACAAGATGGAGGTCGTGCGCCGCCTCGCCGATCGCGTCATCGTGCTGCATCAGGGTCGGCTGGTCGCCGACGGCGAACCGGCGGAAGTGGTGGCCTCGCCGATCGTGCAGGAAGCCTATCTCGGCATCGCCCCGGCGGACATTCATGCCTGACGCGCTGTTGGAATTGCGCGGGGTCGAGACGCGCATCGGCCGCTATCACATTCTGCATGGCGTCGATTTTGGCGTGCGGCGCGGCCGCGTGACGATGCTGCTGGGCCGGAATGGCGCCGGCAAGACCACCACGCTTCGCACCGTCATAGGCCTGTGGCGCGCCAGCGCGGGCAGCATCGAATTCGATGGCCGGCGCATTGAGGCGCTCGGCACGCCCGACATCGCGCGGCTCGGCATCGCCTATGTGCCGGAGACGATGGGCATCTTCTCCCAACTCACCGTGCGCGAGAATCTGCTGCTGGCAACCGGGCGCGAGGGGTTCACCGACGAGCGGCTCGACCGGCTGTTCGCGCTGTTCCCGGCGTTGAAGGAGAAATGGGCGGTGGCCGCCGGCGTGCTATCCGGCGGCCAGAAGCAGATGCTGGCGATCGGCCGCGCCATCATCGAGCCGCGCCGGCTGCTGGTGGTGGATGAGCCGACCAAGGGGCTGGCGCCGGCCGTGATCCAGTTGCTGATCGACGCCATCCTGCGCCTCAAGGAGAGCGAGACCACGATTCTGCTGGTCGAACAGAATTTTCACATGGCCGCCTCGGTCGGCGACGAGGTCGCGGTAATGGATGATGGCCGCATCGTCCATACCGGGTCGATGGCCGACCTCGTTAAGGACGAGGCGCTGCAGCATCGCCTGCTGGGTTTGAGCCTCGCGGTGCATCAATGAAAGAAATTAGTCCAAGCCCCAATTCGCCTTGCCCTGGCTTGGCCAGGGCATCCACGAATAAGTTTGCGCGAGGGGCAGCGGAAAAAATTCGTGGATGGCCCGCCTGCGCGGGCCAAGACGACAAAAGGGAAGTGGGCTTGTGATTTGGTCGAAGGCACGGCTGGGCGATGTGGCGCCGCATCTGCTGTTGCCGGCGATCGTGCTGGCCGCGCTGCCGGTGATGGGGGTATCGAATTGGCTGGTGCTGACGGTCGCCGGCCTCGCCATGGGCGCGATGCTGTTCCTGATGGCGGCGGGCCTGACGCTGATTTTCGGCCTCATGGATGTGCTGAATTTCGCCCATGGTGCGTTCATCACGCTGGGCGCCTATGTCGGGATCGGCGTGCTGGCGCCGCTGGCGGGGTGGACCAGCGCCGATTCCTGGACGCTCAACCTCGCCGCCTTCGGCATCGCCGTGGTGGTGGCGATGGCGGTCAGCGGCGCGGTCGGCTATGGCTTTGAGCGCGTTATCATCCGCGGCGTCTATGGCGCGCCGCTGCGGCAGGTGTTGGTGACGGTCGGCGGGCTGATCGTCGCCCAGCAATTGTTCGTCGTGCTGTGGGGACCGAACGCCATCCCGCTGATCAAGCCGACGGCATTTCGCGGCAGCATCCTGCTCGGCTCGGCGGCGATCGAGAAATATCGCCTGGTTGCGCTGGCCCTCGGCCTCGTCGTGTTCGTCGCGCTGCATCTGATGCTGAACCGCACCCGGGTCGGGCTGCTGGTCCGCGCCGGCGTCGAGAATCGCGAAATGGTCGAGGCGCTGGGCTATCGCATCCGCCGCCTGTTCATCGGCGTGTTCGTGCTCGGCACGGCGCTGGCCGGGATCGGCGGCGTGACCTGGGCGCTCTATCAGGAGTTGGTCACCCCGCAGATCGGCGGCGACATGACCATCCTGGTGTTCATCATCCTGATCATCGGCGGGCTGGGCTCGGTCGGCGGCTCTTTGGTGGGCGCAATGCTGGTCGGCCTTACCGCCAATTATGTCGGCTTCCTGGCGCCGACCGTATCGCTCGGCTCCAACATTCTGCTGATGGTGCTGGTGCTGCTGTGGCGGCCGCGCGGCCTCTTTCCGGTGGCGAAAGGATGAGCCTCGGCACGCACCTCCTGTCGGGCGATCCGCCGCGCGGCAAAATTCTTTCCGTGCTGGTGGCGGCGGTCGTGCTGTTGCTGGTGGTGACGCCGTTCGCGTTCCCCGGCACGCGGTCGATGGCGGTGGCCGAGCGCATCTGCATCTTCGTCGTGCTGGCGGCGAGCTATGACATGCTGCTAGGCTATACCGGCATCGTGTCGTTTGCGCACACCATGTTTTTCGGCATCGGCGCTTATGGCGTGGCGATCGCGCTGACCCGGCTGGGGGTCGGGTGGGGCGCGGTATTGCTGGGCACGGCGGCCGGGATGGCGTTGTCCGTCGCGATCGCGGTGGTGATCGGGCTGTTGAGCCTGCGGGTGCGCGCGATCTTCTTTTCCATGATTACGCTGGCGGTGGCGAGCTTCGCGCTGATCCTCGCGACCTCGCTGCGCGACCTGACCGGGGGCGAGGACGGGCTGACCTTCGAGGTCCCCAATGTGCTGACGCCGGCGTTTCATCTGGTCGATGGACGGGTGCTTGGTGTGCGCTTCAACGGCACCTTGGTGACGTATTACGGGATATTGATTCTGGCATCATTGCTGTTTCTTTTTCTGCTAAGGGCCGTCAATTCGCCGATGGGGCGGGTGCTCCAGGCCATCCGCGAGAATGAATTTCGTGCCGAGGCGCTGGGTTTTCGCACGTTATGGTATCGCACGCTGGCCGGGGCGATCTCGGCGGCGGTGGCGGCGATCGCCGGCGCGATGATGGCGCTGCTGCTGCGCTATACCGGGCCGGACGCGACCCTTTCGTTTTCGCTGATGGTGGATATTCTGCTGATGGTGGTGATCGGCGGCATGGGCACGATGTACGGCGCCATTCTGGGCGCCGCGATCATGGTGATGGCGCAATACTATCTACAGCCGGCGATGGGTGCGCTGTCGAATGCCGTCGCGGGCGTGCCGATCCTGCCGGCGCTGTTTCACCCCGATCGCTGGCTGCTGTGGCTCGGGATTCTGTTCATCCTGATCGTCTATTTCTTTCCGACCGGGATTGTCGGGCGGCTACGCCGTTGACGCGTCGCTGGCCGCCTCGCCCGCCGAGACATGCTCGCGCCGCATGATCCGGCTGTGGATGGTGCCGACCACGAAGATACAGATCACGAACACCGCCGGACAGATCGCCATCACCGCGAAGATCTCCTTGCGCGGCAGGCTCGACTGCAGGATATAGCCGCCGATCCACGGGCCGGCGATCGAGCCGATTTTCGCGACCGAGGTCGCCCAGCCTGCGCCGTTGCCGCGATAGGCGCTGGGATAGAAAATCCCGGCGATGCTGTGCAGCCCGAAATGCCCGCCGATCAGGAACAGGGTGGCGACGAAGGAGAGATAGAAGAACAGGGCGAGGCCCAGCACCATCGTGCTGGCGGTGGCGCCGAAGCCGATCCACAGCAGGACCGGAATCGCCACCAGCGGCATGATGGTGATGGCGATGGCGCCGCGATTGTCGGTGAAGCGCATCAGCAGCAGGCCGCCCAGCGCGCCGCCGATCGAATTGGCGGTGCCGGACCAGTTCGCCGCCTCGCGCGAGAAGCCCAGCGACATGACCACGATCGGCCCCCAATTGGCGAGGAAGAACGCCGTCATCGAGCTGAAGATATAGGCGATCCACAGCATCGGCGTGATCCATTTCAGCTCGCCCCGGAACAGCACGGCGGGCTTGAAATCGCTGGTCTTGGTGCCTTCATCCGCCAGCACGAAGCGGGCATTGGCGGGAATTTGCCGGTTGGGCGCGATGCGCCGCACGATGCTGGCGATGCGCGCCGGATCGCGGCCCTTGGTGGTCAGGAACCGCACCGATTCCGGCAGCATGAACAGCAGCGCGATCGACGCCACGATCGACAGCACGCCGCCGAACATGAAGACCGCCGGCCAGCCATAGATCGGCAGCAGCCAGTTCGCCACCGGGCCGCCCGCCGCGGCGCCGAAGGAATAGCCGATCATGATCACGGTGACGATGGTCGCGCGATAGCGTTTCGGCGCGTATTCGATATTGAGCGCCCACGCCACCGGCAGCATGCCGCCGATGGCGATGCCGTCGATCAGCCGCAGGATCAGCAGATGGCTATAGCTGTTGGCGAACGCCAAGAGGATGGTCAGCACGCCGAAGGCAAAGGTCGCCCACACCACGGCGGGCCGCCGGCCGACCCGATCCGCGATCCAGCCGAGGCCGAAGCCGCCGATCAATGTGCCGACGAGGCCGATGCTGAACACATTGCCCATCTCGATGGGCGTCAGCTTGAACTGCGTCATGATCGGCCGGGCGATGAAGCCGATCGAGATCATGTCGAAGCCGTCGAAAAACGTGATGATCCACGAAATGACGACGAGACCGAGCAGAAAGCCAGACAGCTTCTGCTTTTCGACGATGTCGGATACGTCAACGATATTGTCTTGCGTGGCCATGTCGCGTCCCCCTCGCCCGAAATTTATTGCGCGCGCCCTTGGTGGGTCGCGTCACGGGGAACTATAGCGCGCGGATCGTGGGTCGTCATGCCTTCACCAAAGCGTGAAGGGTCGGGGCGGCATCGGCCGCCGAACCCGCCTTGTCAATTCGAAAGAAGCGGTCCTATGCTCTCGCAAAAGGGGAAGAAGCCGGCGCTATATCGCGTCGGAAATAACGGGGACGCCCGTCGCGGGCGCGACAGTCTCGGGCCGAAGGGGAGGTCGGCCCCCAACTCAGCTTACGCTAGTTCATCGTTCGAGATTTAATTTCACGCCTATCCATCAACGGGAGGATTTGATGATCAGTCTGCAGGTCAATGGACAGCAGCGCAGCTACGACGGCGATCCGTCGATGCCGCTGCTATGGTATTTGCGCGATGAGCTGGCGATGCCGGGTACCAAATTCGGCTGCGGCGTCGGGCTGTGCGGGGCATGCACGGTGCATGTCGATGGCGGGGCGGTGCGCTCCTGCCAGACGCAAATGAGCGAGATCCAAGGCCACAAGATCACCACCATCGAAGGGCTGGACGCCGAGGGCAACCATCCGATCCAGAAGGCATGGCGCCAGGCCGGCGTGCCGCAATGCGGCTACTGTCAGGCCGGGCAGATCATGAACGCCGCGGCCCTCCTCGACAGCAACAAGAATCCCAGCGAGACCCAGATCGCCGAGGCGATGGCGGGCAACATCTGTCGCTGCGGCTGTTATCAACGCATCACCGCCGCGATCAAAGCCGCGGCGACGGGGGCATGACCATGACCAAAATGATCCCCACGCCCAAATTCGAAATCGAGAATGTCAGCCGCCGCCGCTTCATCCAGGGCGTAACCGCCGTGGGTGGTCTGGTACTCGCGGTGCGGATGCTGCCGAGCGCCGCCTACGCCTATGAGACCGGCGCCGGTGCGATGCCCGGCGGCACGGTCAACGACCCGCATGTCTTCATTTCCATCGCCCCCGACGGCATCGTCACCATCGTTGGGCATCGTGCGGAAATGGGCACCGGCACGCGCACCACGCTGCCGCTGGTCGTTGCCGACGAGATGGAAGCCGACTGGTCGCGCGTTCGCGTCGTTCAGGCGCCCGGCGACGAGAAGAAATACGGCAATCAGGACACGGACGGCTCGCGCAGCACCCGGCATTTCATTCAGCCGATGCGGCAATGCGGCGCCGCTTGCCGTCTGATGCTGGCGACCGCCGCCGCCAAGCGGTGGAACGTCCCGGTCGGCGAGGTCGAGGCGATCAATCACGAAGTGATTCATAAAGCCTCGGGCAAGAAGCTGGGCTATGGCGAACTCGCGGCCGATGCGGCCGCGCTGCCGACCCCGGCCATCGACAAGCTGACGCTCAAGACCGAGGCGGAATTCCGCTATATCGGCAAGGGCACGACACCGACGGTCGATGTCTACAACGTCACGGTCGGCAAGGCGGTCTACGGCCAGGACGTGATCATCCCCGGCATGAAGTTCGCCGTGGTGGCGCGCACCCCCGTCTTGGGCGGCAAGCTCGTCTCCTATGACGAAGCCGCGGCGATGAAGGTCGCGGGCGTCGAGAAGGTGATCAAGATCGACGGCACGCCGATGCCGGCGAAATTTGCCCCGCTGGAAGGCGTGGCGGTCGTCGCGAAAAACACCTGGGCCGCGATGAAGGGCCGCGAGGCGCTGAAGCCCGTGTGGGATGACGGGCCGCATAAGAGCTATGATTCCGCCGCCTTCCATAAGGAAATGTCGGCGGCGGCGGCCAAGTCAGGCACGCCGGTGCGTAGCGAAGGCGATGCCGACAAGGCGCTCGGCACGGCCGCCAAGGTCGTGACGGCGGAATATTATCTGCCGCATCTTGCCCATGCCACGATGGAGCCGCCCGCCGCGACCGCGCGCTATGCCGATGGCAAGCTCGAAGTCTGGGCGCCGGTCCAAAGCCCCGGCGGCACCCGCGACGATCTCGCCAAGAAAATGGGCATGAAGGTCGAGGATGTGACGGTCAACGTCACGCTGCTCGGCGGCGGCTTCGGGCGGAAATCGAAGTGCGATTTCGCGCAGGAAGCGGCCATCCTGTCCAAGGCGGTGGGCGCGCCGGTCAAGGTCGTCTGGACGCGCGAGGACGACATCCAGCACGGCTTCTATCACACCGTCTCGGTCGAGCGCATCGACGCGGGCATGGATTCCAGCGGCAAAGTCACCGCCTGGCGTCACCGCAGCGTGGCCCCGACCATCCTCTCGACCTTCGCTCCGGGACAGACCCACGAATTCCCGGTCGAACTCGGCATGGGGCTGATCGACAATCCATTCGACATCCCCAACATGCGGATGGAAAACCCGGCGGCCGAATCGCATACGCGTATCGGCTGGTATCGGTCCGTCTCGAACATCCCGCATGCCTTCGCGATCCAATCCTTCGTGGCCGAGATGGCGCATGCCGCCGGCAAGGACCACAGGGAGTTTTTGCTGACGCTGATTGGCAAGGATCGCATCGTCGATCCGCGCAAATCGGTCAACGTGAAGGATTATTGGAACTATGGCGATCCGTGGGAGACCTATCCGATCGATACGGCGCGGTTGCGCCGGGTGGTCGAAATCGCCACCAAGGAGGCGGGATGGGGACGCAAGATGCCGGCAGGCCACGGTCTGGGCCTCGCGGTGCACCGCAGCTTCCTCAGCTATATCGCCACCGTGGTCGAGGTGGCGGTGGACGCCAAGGGCAATCTGACGGTGCCGCGCGTCGATACCGCGATCGATGCCGGGTATATCGCCAACCCCGACCGCGTCCGCTCACAGATGGAAGGCGCTGCCGTGTTCGGCATGAGCCTCGCCAAATATGGCGAGATCAGCTTCAAGAATGGCCGCGTCGAGCAGAGCAACTTCCACGACTATAAGATGGTACGCATCGACGAGACGCCGGCCGTGACGCATGTTCATATCGTCCCGGCCGACCTCAGCGTGCCGTCGAGCGGGGTCGGCGAACCGGCGGTGCCGCCATTCGCGCCGGCGCTGTGCAACGCGATTTTTGCGGCGACCGGCAAGCGGATTCGCAACCTGCCGATCGCGGATCAGCTCTCGACCTGATCGCGCGTTGATGTGACATGGAACGGGCGGGGAATTTCCCCGCCCGTTTTTTTGCGATGGTGGCGGCGCCAAGATTGAAACAATTTTTCCCTTACCGGCGCAGGCCGGTATCCATCGTGCCGTTGCACCATGGATACCGGCCTGCGCCGGTAAGGTGATTTTTTTCTTGTGCTTCGAGACGCCCCGCTTCGCGTGCTCCTCAGCATGAGGACATGGCGTGAGCAGGTCACCGGGGCAGGGAAGTCTTTCCCATCAGATATTCGTCGATGGCGCGTGCGCATTGCCTGCCTTCGCGGATCGCCCATACCACCAGCGACTGGCCGCGCCGCATGTCGCCCGCGGCGAATATTTTTTCAACTGAGCTGCGATAGTCGCGGGTGTTGGCCTGGACGTTGCCGCGCGGGTCCAGCGTCACGCCGGCCTGTTCGATCATGCCGGGCCGCACCGGGCCGAGAAAGCCCATCGCCAGCAGGACGAGATCGGCCTTGAGCTCGAACGTGCCACCGGGGACCGCCACCATCTGCATGCGGCCGTTGGTGTCGCGCGCCCATTCGACGCGCACGCATTCCAGCGCGCGGATCCGGCCATTCTCGCCGATGACGCGGTTGGTCACGACCGCCCAATCGCGATCGACGCCTTCCTCCTGTGACGACGAGGTGCGCAGCTTCAGCGGCCAGTCGGGCCAGGTCAGCGCCTTGTTCTCGTGCTCCGGCGGTTGCGGCAAGATTTCCAGCTGCGTGATCGACGCCGCGCCCTGGCGCGTCGAGGTGCCGATACAGTCCGACCCGGTGTCGCCGCCGCCGATCACCACGACATGCTTGCCGGCGGCGGAAATGGCGCCGCGCGGCGCCGCGATACTCTCGGCGTCGCCGGCGTTGCGCTTGTTCTGTTGCGGCAGGAAATCCATCGCGTAATGGATGCCGTCGAGCTCGCGGCCGGGGATTTCGAGATCGCGCGCCCATTCGGCGCCCCCGGTCATGGCGATGGCGTCGTAGTCACCGAGCAGCTCGGCGACCCCGACATCAACCCCGACATGAACACCGGCGCGGAACTCGACCCCCTCCGCCGCCATCTGCGCCATGCGCCGGTCGATCAGATGCTTTTCCATCTTGAAGTCGGGAATGCCATAGCGCAGCAGGCCGCCGATACGGTCCGACTTCTCGAACAGCGTCACCGCATGGCCGACGCGGGCCAATTGCTGGGCGCAAGCCATGCCGGCCGGGCCGGAGCCGAGCACCGCGACGCGTTTGCCGGTGCGATGCGCCGGCACCAGCGGCTTCAACCAGCCCTCTTCCCAGGCGCGATCGACGATCGCGCATTCGATGGTCTTGATGGTGACGGGGTTGTCTTCGATGTTGAGCGTGCACGACGTCTCGCACGGCGCCGGGCAGATGCGGCCGGTGAATTCGGGAAAATTGTTGGTGGAATGTAGCGCGGTCGAGGCCTGCTGCCACTGGTCGCGATAGACGAGGTTGTTCCAGTCCGGAATGAGATTGTTTACGGGGCACCCCTGATGACAGAACGGGATGCCGCAATCCATGCAGCGACCGGCCTGCTGCGTCAGCTCGGGCGCGGGCAGGGGCTTGACGAATTCACGCCAATGCCTGGTGCGCGCCTCGGCCTTCTCATAGCCCCGATCGCGCCGTTCGAATTCGAGAAAGCCGGTGGGCTTACCCATGATGCAATTCCCCCATGGGCCTGCTCACTCGGCCGCGGTGGCCTTGGCGGCGTCGCGGTCGGCGCCCATCTCGCCCAGCGCGCGGCGGTAATCCTTGGGCACGATCTTGACGAAGCGCGTCACCGCCGCGTCCCAATCGTCCAGCAATTCGCGCGCGCGGGCGCTGCCGGTATAGAGATGATGCCGTTCGACCAGGATGCGCAGGCGCTCGGCGTCGAAGCGCAGCGGATCGCCCATGCCATTATCGTCGACGCTCGCCGCGCGCTGGCGCGGCCGGTCGCGATCGTCATCATGCGCGCCGTCGGCCGCAGGCGCCGTCACCGGTTCGAGATCGGCCATCGCGGTGTTGGCGAGCGGTGGGAAGCGCCGGTCGGGATCATAGACATAGGCGATGCCGCCCGACATGCCGGCGCCGAAATTGCGCCCGGTTTCGCCCAGCACGACCACCACGCCGCCGGTCATATACTCGCAGCCATGATCGCCGGTGCCCTCGACCACGGCGACCGCGCCGGAGTTGCGCACGGCGAAGCGCTCGCCCGCGACGCCTTGGAAATAGGCCTCGCCCGAGATCGCGCCATAGAGCACCGTGTTGCCGACCAGAATATTCTCGAGCGGGTCGCGGGTGATGCCTTGGGGCTGGCGCACGATGACGCGGCCGCCCGACAGGCCCTTGCCGACATAATCGTTGGCATCGCCTTGCAGTTCCAGCGTGATGCCGCGCGCCAGGAAGGCGCCGAAGCTGCCGCCGGCGGTGCCGGTGAGGCTGATCGCGATGGTATTGTCGGGCAGGCCGGCATGGCCGTAGCGCTTCGCCACCTCGCCCGACAGCATGGCGCCGACGGTGCGGTTGACGTTGCGGATCGAGCGGTCGATGCGCACCGGCTGACCCGCGTCGAGCGCCGCGCGCGATTGCAGGATCAGCTCCTGGTCCATGGCGCGCTCGAGATGATGCTCCTGATGCTCGCGATGCCGGATCGCGATGCCCGGCTTGCGTGGCGGCTGATAGAACAGGCGCGTCAGGTCGATGCCCTTGGCCTTCCAATGCTCGACCGCGCGCCGCATGTCGAGCCGATCGACCTGGCCGATCATGTCCTCGAACTTGCGGAAGCCGAGACGCGCCATCAGCGCGCGCACTTCCTCGGCGATGAAGAAGAAGAAATTGATGACATGCTCGGGCTGGCCGGTAAATTTCGCGCGCAACACCGGGTCCTGGGTCGCGACCCCGACCGGGCAGGTGTTGAGATGGCATTTGCGCATCATGATGCAGCCGGCGGCGATCAGCGGCGCCGTCGCGAACCCGAACTCGTCGGCGCCGATCAGCGCGCCGATCACCACGTCGCGCCCGGTGCGGAAGCCGCCATCGACCTGCACCGCGATGCGCCCGCGCAGGCCGTTCAGCACCAGCGTCTGCTGGGTCTCGGCGAGGCCGATCTCCCACGGCGAGCCGGCATGGGTCAGCGAGGTCAGCGGGCTGGCGCCGGTGCCGCCCTCATAGCCGGAAATGGTGACATGATCGGCGCGCGCCTTGGCGACGCCGGCGGCGACGGTGCCGACCCCGACCTCCGACACCAGTTTTACGGAGACGGTCGCCTGCGGGTTGGCGTTTTTCAGATCGTAGATGAGCTGCGCCAGATCCTCGATCGAATAGATATCGTGATGCGGCGGCGGCGAGATCAGCCCGACGCCTGGCGTCGAATGCCGCACCCGCGCGATGTTCTTGTCGACCTTGTGGCCGGGCAACTGGCCGCCCTCGCCAGGCTTGGCGCCCTGGGCCATCTTGATCTGCAGGACATCGGCATTGACCAGATATTCGGCGGTGACGCCGAACCGGCCGGACGCGACCTGCTTGATCGCCGAACGCATGGAATCGCCGTTCGGCAGCGGCTTGAAGCGGTCCGCTTCCTCGCCGCCCTCGCCGGTGTTGGATTTGCCGCCGATGCGGTTCATCGCGATCGCCAGCGTGGTGTGCGCTTCGCGGCTGATCGAGCCGAAGCTCATGGCCCCGGTGGCGAAGCGCTTGACGATGCTGGCGGCCGGCTCAACCTCTTCAATAGGAAGTGGAGACTCCGCCCAACGGAAGCCCATCAGCCCGCGCAGCGTCAGCAGCCGCTCCGACTGATCGTTGATGGTCTGGGCATAGGCGTGATAATTGTCGAGCGCGTTGCCGCGCACCGCATGCTGCAGCAGCGCCACCGATTCCGGCGTCCAGGCATGATCCTCGCCGCGCACGCGGAAGGCATAGTCGCCGCCGGCGGCCAGCATCTCGTGATAGAGCGGGTCGTCGCCGAAGGCGTGGCGATGGCGGGTCACCGCCTCGCGCGCCACTTCCAGCAGGCCAACCCCTTCGATCATCGTCGCGGTGCCGGTGAAATAGCGCTCGACGAAATTCGTTTGCAGCCCGATGGCGTCGAAAATCTGGGCACCGCAATAGGATTGATAGGTCGAGATGCCCATCTTGGACATCACCTTCAAAATCCCCTTGCCGCACGCCTTGACGTAATTCTTGTAAAGCTGTTCCGATTTCAGCGGCAGCCGGTTCTGTACCCGGATTTGTTCCAGCGTCTCGAAGGCGAGGTAGGGATTGATCGCCTCGGCGCCATAGCCCGCCAGCACGCAGAAATGATGCACCTCGCGCGCTTCGCCGGTCTCGACCACCAGGCCGGTCGAAGTGCGCAGGCCCTCGCGGATCAGATGATGATGCACGGCGGCGGTCGCCAGCAGCGCCGGGATCGGAATCCGCTCCGCCGCGACCTTGCGGTCGGAGATGATCAGGATGTTGTACTCGCCGCGCACCGCCTCCGCCGCGTCCTTGCACAGCCGGTCGAGCGCGGGCTCCAGCCCATTCTCCGCCTCGCTGGCGGGCCAGGTGCCGTCGAGCGTGCAGGTCTTGAAGCCATGGCCGCCGATATCCGAGATCGAGCGCACTTTTTGCAGATCGATGTTGCTGAGGATAGGCTGCGACACTTCGAGGCGGTTGTGCGTATCGGCGACATGGCCGAAGAGATTGGGGCGCGGTCCGATCATCGAGACCAGCGACATCACCAGCTCTTCGCGGATCGGGTCGATCGGCGGGTTGGTGACCTGGGCGAAATTCTGCTTGAAGTAATTATAGAGCAGCTTCGGCTTGTCAGAGAGCACGGCGAGCGGCGTGTCGGTGCCCATCGAGCCGACCGGGTCGTCGCCGTCGCGCGCCATTGGCTCGAGGAAGAACTGAATGTCCTCCTGGGTATAGCCAAACGCCTGCTGTTCATTGAGCAGCGCCGTCGGATCGTTGCGCAAGCCCGACGCGGCGGCGTCGGCGCTTTCCGGCAGCTCTTCCAGCTTGATCTGGGTCTGCTTCAGCCACTCTTCATAGGGATGCTCGACCGCCAGCATTTGCTTGATGTCGTCATCCTGCACGATGCGGCCCTGTTCGAGATCGATCAGCAGCATCTTGCCCGGCTGCAACCGCCATTTGCGCACGATCTTCTCTTCGGGAATCGGCAGCACGCCGGTCTCCGACGCCATCACCACCAGATCGTCATTGGTCAAGAGATAGCGCGCGGGCCGCAGCCCGTTGCGGTCGAGCGTGGCGCCGATCTGGCGGCCGTCGGTGAAGGCGATCGCCGCGGGTCCATCCCACGGTTCCATCAGCGCCGCGTAATATTCATAGAAGGCGCGGCGCTTCGGCTCCATCAGCGGATTGCCGGCCCACGCCTCCGGGATCAGCATCATCATGGCGTGGACCAGCGAATAGCCGCTCGCCACCAGCAGTTCGACGGCATTGTCGATGCAGGCGGTATCCGACTGGCCATGCGGGATCAGCGGCCACATCTTGTCGAGATCGCCGCCCAGCAAATCCGAATGCAGCGTGCCGCGCCGCGCATACATCCAGTTGACGTTGCCGCGCACGGTGTTGATCTCGCCATTATGCGCGAGGAAGCGATAGGGATGCGCCAGCCGCCAGGACGGGAAGGTGTTGGTCGAAAACCGCTGATGCACCAGCGCCAGCGCCGATTTGGTCAGCGGATTGCGCAAATCATCGTAGAAGCTCTCGACCTGCGGCGCCAGCAGCAGGCCCTTATAGACGATGGTGCGCGTCGAGAAGGACGGCATGTAGAACATCGGCACGCTGGGCAGATGATGCTCGCGCGCGACCTGGTCGAGGCTATTGAGAGTCTGCTTGCGCGCGACCAGAATCTTGCGCTCGAACGCCTGCTGGTCGGCGAAGGGCTGGCGCGGCACGACAATCGCCTGGCGGATCACCGGCATGGTCTCGATCACCGTATGGCCCAGGCCGGTAAGATCGGTCGGCACTTCACGCCATGAGAGGATCGCCATGCCTTCCTGGGCCAGGAATTTCTCGAAATGCCCGATGGCATAGTCGCGCGACGCGGTGTCCTGCGGCAGAAAGCACATCGCGACGGCATACTGGCCCGGCGGCGGCAGGGTCAGGCCGCGGCCGGTCGCCCAATGGCGCAGCAGCGCGTCGGGCAACTGGATCAGGCAGCCGGCGCCGTCCCCGACCAGCGGATCGGCGCCGACCGCGCCGCGATGGTCGAGATTGACGAGAATCTGCAAACCCTGACGAACGATGTCATGCGACTTCTCGCCCTTGACATGGGCAATGAAGCCGACGCCGCAGGCATCATGCTCGTTTCGTGGGTCGTACAGTCCCTGTTTCGCGGGCAATCCCATGGCGAACTTCTCGATACACTCCAGAAGTGACAGTTTGGTGACACATCCCCAGCCTGCGACACGCCCCAAATGTGTCAGCACCTATTCCATATTATGGCCGCGCGGGCGAGGCAAGAGAATGTCTCATATCCGCCGCCGAAGCTCGCCGAAAAAATCGACAGCGGCATGGCGATATGCCGCGCCCGCCCGCCCGTCCTTGGCGAAAACGGGGCGGCGCAAGCTTGAGAAGTAATCGTAATTTTTACCAAACAATACTCAAGGTGATAAACGAATATTTTTACCGCGCGATGAATATTTGAGTAGATTTATAAAAGACAACGGCGGACGCAACCTTGGTTAAGCGGCGCCACGGAGGATTGGGGAAGGGCATGACATCGCCGGGGGTTCCGGTTTTCGCCGATGACGACGCCACTGTCGCGTCGTTCCGCGGCAAATTGTCGATCTGGGCGGGCCTCTCGGTCGTCGGGGCGGCGCTGGCGCTGTCCGATGGCGGCTGGCCGGCCGCCGGCGGCATCGTGCTTCTGGGCTTGATGTATGCCCATGGGCTGGAATTGATGCACCAATGCATCCACGACGCGGCGTTTCGCGATCCGGCGTGGAACCGCGCGGTCGGGACGGTGCTCGGCCTGCCGGTTCTCTATGCCTTCTCCGATTACCGCGCCAAGCATTTCGAGCATCACCGCTTGCTCGGCACGGCGGCGAACGAGGATGTCGTGGCCTTCGCGACGATGAGCGCGGCGGCGCGCTATTTCGCCATGGTGCCGCATTTCCGCCAGATCCTTCGCACGATGCTGCGCGCGCTGGGCCAGCTTGCATTCGATCGGTTCCCGTTCCGCGCGCGCCTTGCGCCGCCGGTCATTCAGGAATATGCGCTGATCGCGGCCTTTCTCGCGGCGCTGATCGCGGGCATCTGGTTCGCGCCACGGCTGGTCATGATGCTATGGCTGCTGCCGCTGGCGGTGGCGGTGCCGGTGCATGCCGCGCTCGACCTCGTCGCGCATTGGCGCTGCGCTTCGGTCGGCGCGCCGAGCGTCACGACGCGCACCATCGAGACGGGCCTCCTCGGGCGCTGGTTCACCAATGGCAATAATTTTCATGTCGAACATCATCTCTGGCCGGAGCTGCCGCCGGAAATGCTGCGTCACGCGCATCGGGGATCGCAACCCGATTGCGCGCCGCGCGGTGCGTCCTATGCGACCTTGCTGTTTCGGCTAGCCTTCACGGAGAAACGGATATGAGCCGGTTCAAGCCTTGGACATCGTTGGCGGTTCTGTTGATGGGGGAGACCGGCCTTGGTCGCCTGTTGCGCGGGCTGCGCGCGCGGCACGGCTATCGCGGCGCCGAGGCGGATTGGAACGCCGACTATGCCGACGGCAAGTGGCGGTTTCTCCACGATATCGACCAGGCCTGTCATTATGAGCTGATCGCGCTTTATCGCTCGCGGCTGAAGCCGGGCGGCTCGATCCTCGATATCGGCTGCGGCGAGGGGATTCTGCACGATACGATCGGGCTGGCCCAGGGCCTGCGCTATGTCGGCATCGACCCCTCGGAAACCGCCATCGAGATCGCCGAGACCACCGCCACCGGCAACGCGACGTTCCGCGTCGCCACCGCCGAGAATTTCCAGACCTGGGAAAAATTCGACGTCATCGTCTTCAACGAGGTCTTGTATTACTGCGCGGACCCCGGCGCGATGATCAGCAAATATGCGGGCTTTCTCAAGCCGGACGGTATCTTCGTCGTCTCGATGGCGCTGTGCGGCATCCGCGACGGCCTGACCAAGCTGGATGTGTGGCACGAGATCGAGCGGCACGCGCGGATCACGACCGAGGTATCGCTGGTCGGCCCCGCGGCGGGCTGGGTGATCAAGGTCCTGACCCCGATCGTGTCGCCCGCCGCGGTGGTGAATTTGTCCGAGCGCCGGAAGGTCGCGGTGGTGGCTTAAGCGCGCGCCTTCTTCGTTATTTCGACCACGCCGCGATCGGCATCGACCTTCACCCAGTCGCCGGTCTCGATAACCTCGAGTGGGTCGCGGTCGAAATCGGTCATGGTGGGGATACGCATCACCACCGCGCCGAGCGCGATCTTGGTCGTCATCACCGTGAACAGCATCGCCTTGGGTGCCGTCTTGGTCAGCCGCGTCGTGTGGAATGCGGCGGACCAGCCCGACGAGCCCTTGGCGCCGGGATAGACCAGGATCTTGTCCTTGAAGCTGACGCCGCGCAGCTCATGGCGCGTCTCGATCACCGTGCCGGTCATCGAGTTGATACCGCCCCAGCCGGAAATGGTCTGATGCGTCACCAGCGCCTCGCCCTCGGCGATGCCGGGCGTGACTTTGCGGCCGTGGAGCACGATGACATCGTTGCGCGGCAGGGCGTCGACGCTCATGGCAATTTCCCCATCCACTTGCCGGTGATGGCGGCGTCGATGCAGTCCTGGGTGGTGCCGAACCACGCCTCGATGCCCATCATCGCCGGCAGATAGTGCGATTGCTTGGCGCTGTCGAGCGCCACGACCTTGGTGCCCTTGGGCACGGCCTGGCCGATCGCGGAGCAGGTGTCGGTCAGGATCGTGCCGCCGGCCGCGCGGATCGCCTTGGTATAGCCGTTGGTGTCGGCCATGCCCTTGACCGAGCGCGAAGTGAATATCCACAGTTTGGTGTTGGGGCCGACATGCTTGCCGTCGAGCAGATTGGCGACTTCCCAAATCTGCTCGATCGAGGCGTGGGGACAGCCGAGCATGACGAAATCGACATTGTCGTCGGTGCCGTTGCTGTTGAGCATGTCGTAGATCTTGCGGCGCTCGGCCTGGCCGTACTTGATCGTCTCGACCGGCTGGTTGCCGCCGAACGCGACCGCGCGCGACGGCGCCTCGGGGGTGATGCCGATCATATGGTAGAGCTCGACCCCACCCGACGAGGCGGCGGCGGCGCCGAAATGCTTATGGCGGATCAGATTGGGCTGATAGGTGACGCCGGAGATGACGGGGATGTTCTCCTCGACCGCATAGCCGGTGAAATAGCCGAGCATGCCCCAGTCGAGCATGCTTTCGATCGGCACTTCGACCTCGATGGCATGGGTGCCGCGCCGGAATTCGTCGCGATGGAGGCCCCAATCGGGCACGCGGCCCGTCAGCATCGCGGCGCTGGTGCTCTCGCGGCCTTCGGTGTTGGTGCGCCCGCCGATGACCGAGTTGCAGAACACCACCGCCGAGGATTCCATCCAGGCGCAGTGCTCGCCCTTCACCGGAACATTGCCGGCGAGATAGGGCGTGCAGGTCTTCATGATCTGGATGCCGTGACTGGCGACCGCGGCCTCATCCTCCATCTGATGCTCGAAGGCTTCCTGCGTCTTGCCCAGCGTCTTCCACTCGTTGGGGTCGACGCCGCCCTGGAGATGGCATGAATAGGCGCTGACCTTCGGCACCGGAAAGACCTCGTCGCTGTCGAGATCGAATAGCGAGAAGATCGCCTCGTAATCGCCGCCGTTATGGTCCTTGTAATAGTCCTTGAGGAACAGGGTCGACGAGCCCGGCACGCCGGCGATGTTGTTGGTGGCGACGAAGCGGTCGCAGTTCAGCGCCTCGGCATATTTGACCAGCAGCTCCATCGCCTTTTGCTTCGCGGGGCCGCCTTGGCCGTCCAGCATCGCTTTTTCATCATCGGCCAGTTTGACCATGTGCGGTTCTCAGTTATCAGTTGTCAGTTATCAGGAGGATACGGTTTTGGCGGGTCACTGAAAACTGTTAACTGACGACTGACGACTACCGTCCGCGCCGCTTCAGCAATTCATGGTGCGCCAATTCATGCTGGAGGCGCAGGCGTTCGCGCACCGTCAGCGGCCGGCGCGGCCCATGGCCGGACAGCATGGCGTCGAGGCCCACCATTTCGATGGCCCAATGCCGCACCGGGCCGCTGTCGAGATGAATGAAATGCGAATTGGGATACCAGCCGACGCCGCCGCGCCGCATCGCCAGCGCCGCCTGCTCGGCCTTGCCGATCCGGCCGTTGAAGGTGACGTCGAGCGCGTTGCCCAGGAGATGCTGGCTCTTTTCGGCGACGCCGAAATATTTGGCGCGCAGCATCCGGTTGGTCTCGGGCGTGCGATAGGCGGAGAGGATGGTCGCCTTGGTCTCGCCAACCGCCGCCATGACATCCGCGAGGAAGTCCAGCGTCACGAGACTGACCGGCCCGACCTTGTTGGCGTGGAAGTCGCGCAGGAAAATCCGCAGATCGGCGATCGCGCTCGGGATCGGGCCGTCCGCATCGCGATAGGGGCCGTTGAATGTCTCGTGGGTATTGGGATTGGTCAGATCGAGCCGGCGCGGCGCGCTCGGCAAGGCAAAGGCGGTGGCCGGCATCAGCAGCCATGCCCCCGAGGCGATCAGCAAATCCCGGCGACGCGGATTCATGGGCGGGATATGGCCATGCCGCGCCGCGATTGCGAGGCATCGCGATTTGCCGATAGATTAGCGGACGTGAGACAGGGGAGGGCAGGATGGACGCGGCACAGGCGGGCATCGTTCCAGTAGAGTCCGGCGAGGCGTTCGATGCCTTGCGCGCGCAATGGTCGGCGCGGCCGGCCCAGGTGAAATTCAGCACCGCCGCCGACAGTCCCGAGGTCGGCACGCCCTTCGGCCCGATCTACATCCTGCTACGGGGCGAGGAGACCGGCGGTCAGCTCGGTTTGTACGAGCAATTCGTCGCGCCCGGCACCGGCGCCGGGCCGCACCACCAGACCACCGAGGACGAGGTGTTCTATGTCCTCGAAGGCGATTGGGAATTTCTGGCCGGCGACGAGCGGCGCGTCTGTGGGCCGGGCACCCTGATCTACGCGCCGGCCGACGCGACGCACGCGTTCAAATCGCTCGACAAGGACAAGCCCGGCCGGATGCTGAGCTGGAACGCGCCCGCCGGGCACGAACGGTTCTACGTCGGCATGGGTGCGGCGCGCGGCAAAGGTCTCGACCATACTCAGGTCGCGCGGGATCATTACCATGTCGTGTTCACGGCACCTTGAAATGAAACCGGTCGGCAAATTCATCCACCGCGATGATTCCGCGATCGCGGCCGGCGGCGGTAATGAAATCGCGACGCTGTTGACCAGCGCCGAAACGGCCGGCCGCTTCGCGGTGCGTGAGATCATCGCCGAGGTGGGCGCGGCGCCGGCGCCGGCGCTGCCGGCCGCCGACAATCGCTATGCCTTCGTGGTCGCCGGCGAATGGGAGATCGAGGCTGGCGGCGAGCGCCGGTTGGTCGGCCCCGGCACGTCCGTATTCGTGCCGGCGGGAGCCCCCTATACCGCCCGACTGGCCGGCGCGGGACCGGGCAAAATTCTGGAAGTCGCGGCGCCCGTGCAGCGGGGGTGATCCCGAACTTGCTCTGTCAAAACGAAGAGAGAAATCAGGTGGACTTCAATCTTTCCGACGAGCAGCGCGCCTTTCAAGACGCTGCGCGCGCCTTCGCGGCGCATGAAATGGCGCCGCACGCGGCGCGCTGGGATGAGGAAAAGATTTTTCCCGTCGAAACGCTGCGCGCCGCCGCCGCGCTGGGCTTTGGCGGCATTTACATTCAGGAGGATGTCGGCGGGTCCGGACTGAGCCGGCTCGACGGCACCATCATCTTCGAGGAGCTGGCGGCGGGCTGCGTCTCGACGGCGGCCTATATCTCGATCCACAACATGGCGTCGTGGATGATCGACCGGTTCGGCGACGCGGCGCAACGCGAACGCTGGCTGCCGGGCCTCAGTGCGATGGGAAAGTTTGCCAGCTATTGCCTGACCGAACCCGATGCCGGCTCCGATGCCGCCGCGCTCAAGACCCGGGCGGTGCGCGACGGCGACCATTATGTGCTGAACGGCACCAAGGCATTCATCTCCGGCGGCGGCCGGTCGGATATCTATGTCGCCATGGTGCGCACCGGCGGCGCGGGTGCCGGTGGCATATCCTGTCTCGTGGTGGAGAACGGTACGCCCGGCCTGATGTTCGGCGCGCAGGAGCGGAAGCTCGGCTGGAACTCGCAGCCGACGGCGATGGTGGTGTTCGAGGATTGTCGCGTGCCGGTCGCCAACCGCATCGGCGCCGAGGGCGAGGGCTTCAAGATCGCGATGATGGGGCTCGATGGCGGGCGGCTCAATATCGGCGCCTGTTCTCTCGGCGGCGCGCGCGCGTGTCTCGATCTGGCGCGGGCGCATGTCGGCACCCGCAGCCAGTTCGGCCAGCAACTCGCGCGCTTCCAATCGGTGCGGTTTAAGCTCGCCGACATGGCGACCGAGCTGGAGGCGGCGCGGCTGATGATCCGCCAAGCCGCCGCCAAGCTCGATGCCGCCGATCCCGAAGCGACCATGCTGTGCGCGATGGCGAAGCGCTTCGCCACCGATGCCGGCTTCGCCATCTGCAACGAGGCGCTGCAACTCCATGGCGGCTACGGCTATTTGAAGGATGTGCCGGTGGAGCGGTTCCTGCGCGACTTGCGCGTCCATCAAATCCTCGAAGGCACCAACGAGATCATGCGAATCATCATCGCGCGGCGCCTGATGGGAAATGGCTGAAATGGCTGGACATCGATGGTGCGTCCCTCGACAGGCGCCTGCGGCGCCAGCTCGGGATGAGGCGAATTTCCAAGGCCATCGACTCTCTATCCTCTTCCTGAGCGTGCCGCCGGATTCATCCGGCGGCGCCGTCGAAGGACGCACGGTCGTCGTATCACGCGATGAATCCTGACATTCTTTTCGACGTTCGCGACGGCGTCGCGCGCGTGGTGTTGAACCGGCCGGACGCGCTGAATGCGCTGACGCTGGACATGTGTCTCGCCCTCGACGCGCGGCTGCGGGAATGGCAAGACGATCCCGCCATCAAATCGGTACTGATCCGCGGGCAGGGCAGCCGCGCCTTCTGTGCCGGCGGCGATATTCGCCGGCTATACGATGAGCGCGGCGGCGATTATCCGCGCCAATTCTATCGCGCCGAATACCGCCTCAACGCGCGGCTTCATCGCTTCGCCAAGCCCTATATCGCGTTTCTCGACGGCATCGTGATGGGCGGCGGGGTCGGCGTCTCGGTTCATGGCAGCCACCGCATCGCCACCGAGAATACGATGTTCGCGATGCCCGAGACCGGCATCGGGCTGTTCCCCGATGTCGGCGGCAGCTATTTCCTCAGCCGCTGTCCCGGCGCGCTCGGCATGTATATCGGCTTGACCGGCGCGCGGCTCGGCGCTGGCGACGCGATCTATTGCGGCATCGCGCAAAATTTCGTTGCGGCGACGGATTGGGAGAAACTGTCGAGCCCCGGCAGCATCGCGCCGCTCGCGCGCCCGCCCGAAACGGCACCGCTCGCAGCCCATCGCGCCGTGATCGACCATTGCTTCGCCCAACCCTCGGTCGAAAACATCATGGCGGCGCTGATGGTGGAGCCTGGCCCGTTCGCGACGGCGGCGGCGGCGACGCTGCACGCCAAATCGCCGACCAGTCTGAAGATCACGCATCGTCAGATCGGTGCTGGGCGCGACCTTGGCTTCGACGATTGCATGCGCATGGAATGGCGCATGGTCAATCGCGTGATCGCCGGGCACGATTTTTATGAAGGCACCCGCGCGGCGATTATCGACAAGGACCGCGCGCCGCGCTGGCAACCGGCACGCCTCGAAGACGTGACGGAGCAAGAAGTGGCGCGCTATTTCGCGCCGCTCGATGGTGACGAATTGCGCTTCGATTGGGAGGATTGAGCATGGGCCAGATCGGCTTCATCGGCGTCGGCAATATGGGCGGCCCGATGGTCCGCAATCTCATCAAGGCGGGGCATCGCGTGACGGTGTTCGACCTCGTGCCCGACGCGGTCGCGCGCTGCGTCGAGGCGGGGGCCGCCGCCGCGCCGTCGGCCATCGCGGCGGTGCGCAACCAAGAGACCGTCATCACCATGTTGCCGGCCGGCCGTCATGTCCGCGAGGTCTATCTCGGCGGGGGCGGGATTCTGGCCGCGGTGCCAGCCGGCACGTTGCTGATCGATTGCTCGACCATCGACGTCGCGACCGCGCGTGACGTTGGCGCGGCCGCCGCCCAGGCCGGCTTGCCGATGCTGGATGCGCCGGTGTCCGGCGGCGTCGGCGGCGCCGAGGCCGCGAGCCTGACCTTCATGGTCGGCGGGCCCGACGCCGCCTTCGCGCGCGCCAGGCCAATCCTGGAACACATGGGTAAGACGATCGTCCATGCCGGCGCGTCCGGCAGTGGCCAGGCGGCTAAGATCTGCAACAACATGCTGCTCGGCATTTCGATGATCGGCGTCTGCGAGGCGTTCGTGCTGGCCGACAAGCTCGGCCTCGACCGGCAAAAGCTGTTCGACATCAGCAGCAAATCCTCCGGCCAGTGCTGGTCGCTGACCAGCTATTGCCCGGTGCCGGGGCCGGTGCCGGCCTCGCCCGCGAACCGCGACTATGCCGCCGGCTTCACCGCCGACATGATGCTGAAGGATCTGCGCCTATCGCAGGACGCGGCGGCCGGCGCCCATGCCGCGACCGCGCTGGGCGCCCATGCCGCGCAGCTTTACGAGACATTCGCGGCCTCGGGCGAGGGCGAGCGCGATTTCTCCGGCATCATCGAGATGATCCGCGGGAAATAAATTACGCGAGCAAGTGCGAGCGCGCGCCAATAGGCGCGAAGCCTAGCCGCGCGGAGGCGCGGCGCCCGGCGTCTGAGGGAAAAAAATAACGCTACTGCCCGGCCATCACGTCGCCGAACAGCTCCCATTTCTGGCCGTTGAAGCGTTCCAGCGCCGCCTCGACGATGGGATGATATTGCGTGCGGCTGGTGAAGAAGCTGACGCCCGGCAGCAAGCCGACCGGGCGGAAGCTCTTGAGGTTCGCCGCCTGGCGCATGATGTTGACGCGCGATAGATCGTCACCGCATTGTTTCAGGGTCTGAACCATGGCCTGGGCCAGCACATACCCGGTGAGATAATAGAAGTTCGCGGGATCGTCGCCCGCCAGATATTTTTTGACGAACTCATTATAGGGCGCGAGGCTGCCATCGTCGGTCCAGCGTGCCTCGGCCGGGTTCATGTAACTCGTCGCGGTGATCAGCCCCTTGGCCTTGGCGAGGCCCGCCGGCTCGAGCACCGTCGGCACCGAGCTTGCCGTGAAGGTGATGTAGGTGGTCGGGTGCCAGCCCAGATCGTAGACACCGCCGATCGCCTGAATCGCATGCCGGGCGGTTGCCGCGATGATCAGCACGTCGGCGCCGGAATCGTGCAGCAGCTTGATCTGCGGCTCGATTGTCGTGTCGGCCTCGTTATAGCTCGCGACCTTCACGACATGCTGGTCAAAGGATTCGTGAAACACTTCCTTCAAGCCGGTGATGTAGGATTTGCCGAAATCGTCATTCTGATACAGCAGCGCGACCTTCGCGGTCGGCATGTCGATCAGCAGCTTGCGGCCATAGATCTGCGCCTCGATACGATAAAGCGGCGTGCCCCCGATGGTCCACGGAAAATGGCGATAATCGCCCGCCACGTCGGCGCCGGTAACGGTGAAAAGCTGAGGAATCCCATGCTGGTTGAGATAGTCGCGGATCGCCAGATTGTGCTTGGCGCCCTGGATCGAGAAGATCGCGGCCACCTTGTCCGTCTCGACGAGCTTCTTGGTCAGATCGACGGTCTTGGCCGGATCATAGCCGTCATCGTCGCTGATCAATAGAATCTTGCGTCCATTCACGCCGCCGAGGTCGTTGATCATCTTGAAATAGGCGGCCTCGGCCTTACCGACGGCGCCGAAAATCGCGGCCGGCCCGGAATAGGGCTGGGTCTGGCCGATCTTGATCTCACTGTCGGTGACGCCGGGCGCGTTCTCGGCCCAGGCGAGCGGGGTGGCGAGGCACAGAAGCAGCGCGGCGAGGGCTGAGCGCAGACGGTTCGACATTGTTGTTCGGCCTTTCCCTTCGTCTATCACTAAGCCAACTCCTATCGGTTGCCAATCGCGGACGAGTGGCGCCGCGCCATCGCGTGCGTTATGGCCAGCCGGGTGCAGCGCCAGGCGCGCGAGCAATTCCTCAACAATCAGAAAGTACCGGCGCCGCCGCCCCTCGACCGCGGTTGGATTTTCGCTTATGACCCCGCGCGGGGTAGGGGACCCGCGACGACCGCGATCTAATGGAGGGGTAGCATGGCCGAGGGCATTGAGATACCGGAAGGGCATCAGGAGCATCTGGAGCATGCCTCACATGAGCATGGCGGCAGCCTGGTGCGGTGGATCGCGATCTTCACCGCGATCATTTCGACGCTGGGCGCGGTCATCGGCCATGAGGCCGAGGAAATCGCCAATTCGGCGATCCTGCTGAAGAACGAGGCGGCGCTGAAAAAGACCGATGCCGCCGATCAGTGGAACTACTATCAGGCGGTCAGCACCAAGGGCCATTTGATGGAATTGGCGATGTCCTTGGTGCCGGAACCCCAGCGCCCGCCCTTCGCCGAAAAGATCAAGAAATACGAATCGCAGAAGACCGACATCAAGAAAACGGCGGACGGGCTCGAGGCGCAATCGGCGAAAGCCAATGCCGAAAGCGGCGCGCTGGCGACGCCGCGCGGCAATTACATGTACGCGCTGGCGCTGCTTCAGGTCGCGATCAGCGTCGTGTCGGTCACCGTGCTGACGCGGCAGCGCTGGCTGTTCGGGATCGCCATCGCAATGGCCGCGTTTGGTCTCGTCACCGCCGCCATCGCCTTCGTGGGGACGCCGTAAGCGGGATCTATTTCGCCCCCGCCTTATTCCGCCCCCGCCTTGAAGGGCGATAATTCGGTTTCGAGTTCCGCCATGTCGCTGTCGAGCGCGCGGCGCTCGCGGCGCAGGAAATCGGCCACCGCATCCGAGAAATTCGTGTCGCGGATCCAATGCGCGCTGTAGGTGTGGCACGGCAGATAGCCACGCTGAATCTTATGCTGGCCCTGGGCGCCCGCCTCGACCCGGGCGAGGCCGCGTTCGATGGCGAAATCGATGGCGCGATAATAGCACGCCTCGAAATGCAGGAAGGGGTAATCGCCGAGGCAACCCCAATTGCGGCCGTAGAGGGTATCGGCGCCGATCAGATTGAGCGCCCCCGCGACATACCGGTCGCCCTTTTTCGCCATCACCAGCAAGATGCGATCCGGAATCCGCTTGCCGATCAGATCGAAGAATTCGCGGGTCAGATAGGCCGACCCCCATTTACGGTCCGACGTCGACATATAGAAACGGAAAAACGCATCCCAATGGCGCGGCTCGATCGCCTCGCCGGTCAGCATCTCGATGGCGAGGCCGCTTGCCATGGCGTCGCGGCGCTCACGCCGGATTTGCTTGCGCTTGCGGGAATTCAGCGCCTCGAGGAAACCGTCGAAATCGCGGTAGCCGTCATTCTCCCAATGGAATTGCTGGCCGAGCCGCTGCAAGAAGCCGGCGGTGCCGAACTGGTCGTATTCGGCGGCGGTCGGAAAGGTGACATGGAGCGACGAGACCTTATGGCGCCGCGCCAACTCGACCATCGCCGCGATCAGCGCATCGGCCGCCGCCGGCGGCGCCTCGGGACGCAGCAGCAGGCGCCGGCTGGTTGCTGGCGTGAAGGGCACCGCGCATTGCAGTTTGGGATAGTAATGGCCGCCCGCCCGTTCATAGGCGGCGGCCCAGCCATGGTCGAAGACATATTCGCCATAGGAGTGGTTCTTGAGATAGAGCGGGGCCACCGCCAGCACGCCGCCATGCTCATCCTGCAGCGCCAGATGCTGTGGCAGCCACCCGGTCTCGCCGACCGCCGAACCGCTCGCCTCCAACGCCTCGAGAAAGGCGTAGGAAACGAATGGGTTGTCGTCACCGGCACAGGCATCCCAGGCGTCCCGCCCGATCGCATCGATCGAGCGATGAACCTTGACGGAGAATTGCTCGCCGCCGTCCGGCATGATCACCGCACCTGGAACAGGCCCTCGACCTCGACGGCCGCGCCCGCCGGCAGGGACGCCACCCCGATCGAGGTCCGCGCATGCTTGCCGGCATCGCCGAATATCTCCACCATCAGATCGGAGCAGCCATTGACCACCAGCGCTTGATCGGTGAAATCGGGCGTCGAATTGACGAAGCCGCCAAGCCGCACGCACCGCACCACGCGGTCGAGGTCGCCATAAAGGGCGTGGCGCAGCTGGGCAACGATATTCAGGCCGCAAAGCCGCGCCGCGAGGCGCCCCCGCTCATAGTCGAATTCCTGGCCGCATTTGCCGAGGAAGCGGGTCTCGCCGTTCCATTGGCAAATCTGACCCGCGACGTAAATCATGTCGCCGGCCTGGACCGTCGGCAGATAATTCGCCATTGGCGGCATGGCGTTGGGCAATTCAATAGTCAGTTCGGAAAGGCGGGCTTCGATTTTACCGGCCATGTGGGATGGTCCTTCTGGTCCGTCCGTATCAGGATAGCGCGCCATGCCTTCGTATGAAACCACGGCGGCGCATAATGGGAGCCGATTCGATGTTTTTCAGAAGTGCTTTTCTCACAATACTGGTGGCGATGGCAATTTCGTCGCCGCCGGCCGCCGCCGACATCATCGGCGATGCTGCCGTGTCCTACAGCGCCAGCCAAACCGTCACCGTCAACGGCCGGACTTACCACGGAAAAGTCTTCCATAACCCCGGCAGGCATAGGGTCGATGTCGATATCAACGGCATTCCGGCGAGTTTCATCCTCGATCTCGCCGATCGCGACGGCATCGTCGTCCTGCCGGCTTTGGCCAGCTATCTCGAATTTCCGTTGCCGCCGCTGCTCTCGGAATTCGATCGGCGGCGCCTCGACCATAAGGGCGTCGGTGAGGAGCGCGTCGCCGGCATCCGCGCCACCAAATACCGGCTGAACTACGCCGCGACCGACGGCACGCGCGGCGACGGGTTCATCTGGCTCAGCCCCGACAACATATTGTTGCGTATCGAGGGGCGTATTTTGCGGCGGGGCCATAAGCCGATGGTCATATCGATGAACCTGTCGAACATTCAATTGGGGCCGCAACGAGAGAGTTTATTTCGTCTAAACAAAGGTTTGCATAAAATTCCTGAGGAGGCGCTTAAGCTTTTGCTGAATATGGGACACCAAAAATCGCGATGACGGCCACGAATGCGTGCGATTTCGCTGGTCGAGTCGTGATTTTTTTGCAATAAAATCAGCCTAGAAGGCGACGCGATTGCGGCCTTCGATGAATAAAAGGCCGGGGGGCGCAAAACCGGCGATACGGCGAAAATCCCTCTTCCGCACCAGCGGGAGAGGGATTTTTAATTGCGCTGACCGCACGATGAGAAAAAAGGGGCGCGGTGTGAGCCGCGCCCCAATTTCTGCCCCATTACCATTCCACGGGCCGGGAGGCTTTAGCCGGTGTAACGTCGCGATTTAGCTGCAGCCACTGGTGCCGCCGCATGTATCGCATTTGAGGCAGGTTCCGTTCCTAATCAGGGTGAAGTTGCCGCATTCGCCGCAGCTGTCGCCCTCATAACCCTTAATTCGCGCGGCCCGAACTTGAGCCGCCCGGGCATCGAACACCGCCGGCGCCGAGTCCGCGAGCCGCGTCTCGGTCAAGGCCGTCGTCGTTTCCAGCGCGGTCGTCAGCGCCAAGGCATTATTGCCGTCACGAGACAACGCGGTCGGCCCGTTGCCGGCGCCGCCGCGAAGCAGCGTCAGCTTGCTGCGAACATAACCCGCGACCACGCCGCGCGGTATCCCGGCGCCATCGCCGCGGCCGCCCGTTCCGGCCTCGGGCAGGTTGGATTCGCCGTGACCCTTGCCGAGCGTGTCGGGCGTCAGATCGGCCGGCTGAACATGGGCAAGATCGTTGCGGCCGAGATAGGAGATCGCGAGCTCGCGGAATATGTAATCGATCAGCGACGTCGACATCTTGATAGTATCATTGCCCTCCACAATGCCCGACGGCTCGAAGCGGGTGAAAGTGAAGGCCTCGACGAATTCCTCGAGCGGCACGCCATATTGCAGCCCGATCGAGATCGCGATGGCGAAATTATTCATCAGCGAGCGGAAGGCGGAGCCTTCCTTGTGCATGTCGATGAAGATCTCCGCGAGCGCGCCATCCTCATACTCGCCGGTGCGCAGATAGACCTTGTGCCCGCCGACGATGGCCTTTTGGGTGTAGCCCTTGCGGCGCTGGGGCAGGCGGCGCCGATCGGCCGCGCGCTCCACGAGCCGCTCGATGATGCGTTCCGCGACCAGCGGGATGCGATCGGCCGGGGATTTTTCCATCAATTCGCCGAGCGCGTCATCATCATCGTCGCTATCGTCCTCAAGCAGCGAGGATTGCAGTGGCTGTGACAGTTTGGAGCCGTCGCGATAGAGGGCATTCGCCTTGATGCCAAGCTGCCAGGACAGGAGGTAGGCCTTTTTGCACTCCTCGACTGTCGCCGCATTGGCCATGTTGATGGTCTTGGAGATTGCGCCCGAGATGAAGGGCTGGGCCGCCGCCATCATGCGGATGTGGCTCTCCCATGACAGGAAACGCTTGCCGATCCGGCCGCACGGGTTGGCGCAATCGAATACCGATAGATGTTCCGGCTTGAGGAAAGGCGCGCCTTCGAGCGTCATGGCGCCACAGCAATAGGTATTGGCGGCCTCGATCTCGGCCTTGGTGAAGCCCAGCGCCGCCAGCATGTCGAAGCCCGGATCGTCGATCCGCGCCTGGGTGAAGCCGAACGCCGCCTTGCAAAACGCCTCGCCCAGCGTCCATTTGTTGAAGGCGAATTTGATGTCGAACGCGGCCGCCAGCGTGTTCTCCACCGCCGTGATCGATTCGGCATTGAACCCCTTGGCCTTCAGCGTTTCGTGATTGACCCCGGGCGCGTTTTCCAGGCTGGCATGGCCGACGGCATAGCGCGTGATGGCCGCGACAGACTCGGCATCGTAGCCAAGCGCTTCGAGCGCCGGCGGCACCATGCGGTTGATGATCTTGAAATAGCCGCCGCCCGCCAGCTTCTTGAACTTGACCAGGGCGAAATCGGGCTCGATGCCGGTGGTATCGCAATCCATTACTAGGCCGATCGTGCCGGTTGGGGCCAGCACCGTGGCTTGCGCATTGCGATAGCCATGCTGTTCGCCGAGAGTCAGCGCCTCGTCCCAGGCCCGCCGCGCCGCCTCGACCAGCGCCAGGTCCGGGCAATTCACGATCTCGAGCGGGACGGGCAGGACGGTAAGCCCCTCGTACCCGTCGCGCAGGCCATGGGCGGCTCGGCGGTGATTTCGGATAACGCGCAGCATCGGCTCGCGATTATTGGCATAGCCGGGGAACGGGCCAAGCTCGCCCGCCATTTCCGCCGACGTGGCATAAGCGACGCCGGTCATGACCGCCGTCATGACGGCGCAGAGGGCCCGGCCCTCATCGCTGTCATAGGAGAGGCCCATCGCCATCAGCAGGCCGCCGATATTGGCGTAGCCCAGCCCGAGGGTCCGATATTCGTAGGATAGCCGCGCGATCTCCCGCGACGGAAACTGCGCCATCAGCACCGCGATTTCGAGGGTGATGGTCCACAGGCGCGTCGCGTGCTCGAAGGCCGGCGTATCGAAGCCGCCACCGGCCTGGCGGAACGCCATCAGATTCATCGAGGCGAGATTGCACGCGGTATCGTCCAGGAACATATATTCCGAGCACGGATTGGACGCGTTGATCCGGCCGCTATTGGCGCAGGTATGCCACTCGTTGATGGTAGTGTCGTACTGCACGCCCGGATCGGCGCTGGCCCAGGCGGCGAACGCGATCTTGTCCCACAGCTCACGCGCCTTCAGCGTCTTGGACGGCTTACCGTCGGTGCGGCGGATCAGGCTCCAGTCGCCGTCATTCTGCACCTTGTCCAGGAACTCGTTGGTGATGCGCACCGAATTGTTGGAATTCTGGCCGGCCACCGTGAGGTACGCCTCGGAGTCCCAATCCGTATCATAGGTGCGGAAATCGATATCGGTGAAGCCCTGCGCCGCGAATTGCATGATGCGCTGGATGTAATTTTCGGGGATCATCGAGCGGCGGGCCGCCTTGATCTCCAGCTTCAGCGCCGGGTTTTTGGCGGGATCGAAACGGGCGGCGCCGAGCGCCTTCGCATTCTTGTCGCTGCAGGCCAGCATGACGCGGCGCAGATGCTTTTGCGCCACCTTGGAGCCGGTCACCAGGGCGGCGACCTTCTGCTCCTCGATCATCTTCCAGTCGATATAGGCTTCGATGTCGGGATGATCGATATCGACCGTCACCATCTTGGCGGCGCGCCGCGTGGTGCCGCCCGATTTGATCGCGCCCGCCGCCCGGTCGCCGATCTTAAGGAAGCTCATCAGGCCCGACGAACGCCCGCCCCCCGACAGCCGCTCGCCGTCGCCGCGCAGCTTGGAGAAATTGGAGCCGGTACCGGAGCCGTATTTGAACAGGCGCGCCTCGCGTACCCACAAATCCATGATGCCACCGTCATTCACCAGATCGTCGTTTACCGACTGAATGAAGCAGGCATGGGGCTGGGGATGCTCATAGGCGCTGGTCGACGCGGTCAGCTCGCCGGTGCCGAAATCGACATAATAATGACCCTGCGCCGGGCCATCGATGCCATAGGCCCAATGCAGGCCGGTGTTGAACCATTGCGGCGAATTGGGCGCGCCCATCTGCTTGCACAGCATGAAGCGCATCTCGTCGAAATAGGCGCGGGCATCGTCCTCGGCATCGAAATAACCGCCCTTCCAGCCCCAATAGGTCCAGGTCCCGGCCATGCGGTCGAACACCTGTTTGGCGCTGCGCTCGGCGCCGAGACGGTCGGCGGCGGGCAGGGCGGCAAGCGCCGTCTCATCGGGGGTCTTGCGCCACAGCCAATCCGGCACGTCCGCCTCGACCACCGGCTGCAGCCGGGTCGGGACGCCGGCCTTGCGGAAATATTTTTGCGCCAGCACATCGTAGGCGACCTGGCTCCACGCGGCCGGCACCTCGATATCGGGTAAATGGAAGACGCGCGAGCCGTCGGGATTGCGGATTTCACTAGTCGCGACTCGGAACTCGATCCCTTGATAGGGGTCCTGGCCGGCCTGGGTAAAACGCCGTACAATCCGCATCTGCTATTCCCCACTAAGGCCCCTTAGCCACGACGGCTTGGGGTTTGACCGTTGTTCAGACGCAAGATGTTGAGGCCGACGAGACCGACCCGTCAACTAGATTTTGTGCCTCCTTGGAATTTATTTCTATATGTAGCGTTCTTGTCATTTTTCGCTTGCAACGGCGCGGGCCGCGGCGTCGGTCGATTTTCCCCCGTCGGTACGGGATTTATCCGGCGCGCCAGCGCCCTTAGAATTCCTCTCCCCCGCTTGCGATGGAGAGGGTAGGGTGCCGCCGGGAACAGCGTTCCGCCCCAGGCCCCATTGCGCGCGCGATGGGCGCCCCTCCTTTCCCCGCCGGGCGGGAGAGGGACGACGGAACGCGAAATCAGGAGCCGTCGATGTCCGATCTGTCCGCCTTTCCGATTGTCAAGCGCTGGCCTGCCGAGCACCCGGACCGCTTGCAGCTTTATTCGTTTCCAACACCGAACGGCGTCAAGGTCTCGATCGCGCTGGAAGAGATCGGACTGCCTTATGAGGCGCATGCCGTCAACATCATGAAGAACGAGACCTTCACGCCGGAGTTCGAGGCGCTGAATCCCAATGGCAAGATTCCGGCGATCGTCGATCCCGACGGTCCGGGTGGCAAGCCCATCGGCCTCTTCGAGTCCGGCGCGATCCTGATCTATCTCGCCGAAAAGACTGGCAAGCTGATGTCGAAAGACCCGGCGAAGCGCTACGAGACCATGGAATGGGTATTCTTCCAGATGGCGGGGATTGGGCCGATCTTCGGCCAAGTCGGCTTTTTCCATAAATTCGCCGGCAAGGACATCGAGGATAAGCGGCCGCTGCAACGCTTCGTCAACGAAACGAAGCGCGTGCTCAACGTGCTCGACAAGCGGCTGGCTGGCGGGCCGTGGGTCATGGGCGACGAATACACCATCGCCGACATTTCGATGTTCGGCTGGGTGCGCGCCATCAACGGCTTCTACGGCGCCGGCGAACTGGTCGAATGGAGCACGCTGAAGCATGTCCCGGGCTGGCTGGAGCGCGGCTTGGCGCGGCCGGCGGTCCAGCGCGGCCTCGACATCCCGAAGCGCCCGGGCTGAGCGCCGCATGCGGGTAGCCATCGCGGGCGGCGGCATCACCGGGCTGGCGCTGGCGCTCAACCTCGCCCAGCGCGGTATCGCCTGCACGGTGTTCGAGCGGGTGGCGGCGGTGAAGGAGATCGGCGTCGGCATCACGCTGCTGCCCCATGCCATGCGCGAATTCACCGAGCTCGGCATCGGCGCCGAGCTGGAGCGGTACGGCATCGTCAATCTCGAAAGCTGTTTCTTCAACCGCTTCGGCCAGCTCATCTATAAGGAGCCGCGCGGGCGTTATGCGGGGTACGCCTTTCCCGAAATCGGCACGCATCGCGGCCGGCTGCATCTGACCTTGCTCGACGCGGCGCGGCGGCGCCTGGGGAGGGATGAGATCCGGCTCGATCATCGCTGCATCGGGTTCGAGCAGGATGCGGATGGCGTCAGCGTGCATTTCGAGAACGCGGCGGGGGAACGGCTCGCGGATTTCCGTGCCGACGCGTTGATCGCGTGCGACGGCATCAATTCGGCGATTCGCAAGCATCTCTATCCCGACGATCGGATCGCCTTCGGCGGCATTAATACCTGGCGCGGCGTCACCCGGCGCAAGCCGATTCTCACGGGCAAATCCTATATGCGGGTGGGCTCGATCAAGACCGGAAAGATGGTGATCTATCCGATCGTCGATCATGTCGATGGTGCCGGCAACCAGCTCATCAACTGGATGGCCGAGATCGAACAGAATCGGGCCAACAAGAAGAACGATTGGAACGAGCCGGGCAAGATCGACGATTTCATCGCGATCTACCAAGACTGGACGTTCGACTGGCTCGATGTCGCGGGCATGATCCGCGATGCCGAGATGATCCTCGAATATCCGATGGTCGATAAGGACCCGGTGGCGCGCTGGGTATTCGGCCGGGTCGCGCTGGCCGGCGATGCCGCCCATCCAATGTACCCGCGCGGCTCCAACGGCGCGGCACAGGGCGCCATCGATGCCCGGACGCTAGCCGATTCCCTCGCCGCGGAGGGCAGCGTGACGGCGGCGCTTATCGCCTATGAGGCCGTGCGACTGCCCGCCGCCAATAAGGTCGTGCTGACCAATCGCGCGACGCCGCCCGATATCATCAACATCAAGGTCGAGGAACTGGTCGGCGACCGGCCGTTCGACGATCTCGACAAATACATCACGCAGGACCAGTTGCGCGCCTTGTCCGACAATTACAAACAGGCCGCCGGCTTCGCGCTCGGCCCGGCCTTAATCAACGAGGAGGAACCATCATGATTCACGTCGTCGCGATCATCACCACCAAGCCCGGCCAGCGGGATACCGCGCTGGCGGCGTTCAACGCCAACGTGCCGGCGGTTCACGCCGAGCAAGGCTGCATCGAATACGGCGCGGCGATCGATGCCGATGCCGGCTTCGGCAAGATGCAGACCCAATTCGGCGCCGACACGTTCGTCGTGGTCGAGAAGTGGGAAAGCCCCGAGGCGCTGAAGGCGCATGGCGCGTCGCCGCACATGGCCGCCTATGGCGCGAAGACCCGCGAGCTGCTGGCGAGCCGCGTGATCCACATCCTGTCGCCGGCCTGAGCCGCGGAACGGCACGCCGCTCTCCCACGTTCCCCGGTTGATAGGGATTGGAAGGAGAGGGCCATGCCTCGCGGCAGTAAGGCAAGTTACACCGACAAGCAAAAGCGTCAGGCGCGCGACATCGAAGCGGGCTACGAGAAGCGCGGCGTCGGTGAAAAGGAATCCGAACGCCGCGCCTGGGCGACGGTCAACAAGATGTCGGGTGGCGGCAAGAAATCGGGGTCGGGCGTCGGCAAGCGCATCAACAAGGCGCCGGCGAAAAAGGGCGGCCGGATCGGCGGCGCGAAGGCGGCGGCTCGGCCGGCGGCCGCGCGCTCGGCGTCGGCGAAGAAGGCGGCAAGCACCCGCGCCCGCAAGAAGGCGAGCTAGGCTCGGGAAATTTTTTCTGGTCCCTGCCACACTATCGACATGGTAACCGCCCATACTCTCCTTCGAACCCAAGTGAGGGAGAGCAGCATGCGCAATTGGAAATCCGCCGGCGTCGAGCCCAGCATCGATGAACTGCTGCACGACGAACTCATGGTGCCGGTAATGCGCAGCGCGGGCCTGTGCATCGGCGATCTGCGCGCCCTGGTGACGGAGACGGCCGAGCGGCTCCAGCATGCCCCCGAACAGCGGGAGTGGCGCGACCGCGCCTGATCACGCCGGCGTGCGGGCGGGCGATGCCGCCGCCCGCTCCGGCGCCGCCGGCAAAATCATCACCGCCCGCAGACCCGGCCGGTTGTCCTCGAGCCGAACCTCGCCGCCGTGGAGCTTCGCGACCGCGCGGACGAGGCTGAGCCCGAGGCCGTTGCCAGGCGTGCTGCGACTGTTTTCGAGCCGGAAAAAGCGATCGAACACTTGCTCGCGGCGCTCGGGCGGGACCCCCGGTCCGGTATCCGCGATCTCGACATGAATCTGGCCGCCGTGCGTCTCATCGCCGACCCGGCGCACGCTTAGCGTGACCGTACCGCTCGGCGTATATTTCAGCGCATTGTCCAAGAGATTGGCGATGGCCTGGGACAGCAGGTGGCGATCGCCGCGCGCCGGCATCGGCGCCGCGATGTCGAGGGTCAGCGCCAGGCCTTTCTCCTCCGCCACCGGCTCATAGAGGTCGGCGACGGAGCGCGCGATCTCGTCCAGTTTCACCGGCGCCAGATTGTCGCGGCGGGTGCCGGCTTCCGCCTCGGCGATGCCGAGGAGCGCGTTGAACGTGCCCAGAAGCTGGTCGGTCTCGGCGATGGTCTCGGCCAGCGCCTCGGCATAGCGATTGGCGTCGGGACGCTCCAGCAGCGTGACCTCCAGGCGCGCGCGCAAGCGCGAGAGTGGCGTGCGCAAATCATGCGCGATATTGTCGGTGACCTGGCGCATGCCGGCCATCAGCCGCTCGATCTGGTCCAGCATCGCATTGAGGTTGTGGGCGAGTTGGTCGAATTCGTCGCCGCTGCCGGTCACCGGCACGCGTTCGGAAAAATCGCCCTGGATGATGCTGGCGCTGGTGCGGTTCACCGCCTCGATCCGTCGCAACACGTTGCGCGTCATGAACAGGCCGCCGATCACGCCCAGCGCCAGGGTCAGCAGCGCCGCCGAAAACAGCGTCTGCTCCACCCGGCGACGGAACACGACGGCGTCCCGTAGGTCGCGGCCGACCAGCAGCCGGTAATCGCCATTCAGCACCAGCACCGACGCCAGCGCGTCATAGGTCACCTGATTGCCGCCGCGTGTCAGCTCGACGTTAAAGTGCACCCAGCCCGGCTTGATCGGCACGGTCTGCGGCCAGCCCGAGAGATTGCCGGCGATGCGATGGAGGCGCGGGTCGGCCAGCAGGTACAGGGTCGGCTCGCCGCGCTCGGCATTGGTGCGGGAATTGACCGTCTCGATCAGCCCGAGCAACCCGTGATCGCGATATTGCTCCTGCAGGCCGGTGATCTCGGCGCCGATCGTCTCCTCGGTCTGACTCTCGACGAAGTTGGCGGTGGAGAAATAGATGAAGATCAACAGCGTCAGCACCGAGGCCGCGAACAGCGCCATATAAAGCGCCGCCAGGCGAAACGCGTTGGTGCGCAGCAGGCGGAACATGTCGCGGCGGGCGTCCCAGATCATCGGCTATCGCGGGGCCTATTGCGGGCGCAGACAATAGCCGACGCCCCGGACCGTCTGCAAAAGCGGATGCTCGAAGCCCTTATCGATCTTGTGGCGCAGGCGGCTGATATGGACATCGATGACGTTGGTCTGAGGGTCGAAATGATAATCCCAGACGCTTTCCAGCAGCATGGTGCGGGTGACGACCTGGCTCGCGTGACGCATCAGAAATTCGAGCAGTCGGAATTCGCGCGGCAACAAATCGATTTCCCTGCCAGCGCGCGTGATGCGGCGCGCCAGTAAATCCATCTCCAGATCGCCGACTTTGAGCCGGGTAGTGGCGAGCGGCGCGCCCCCGCGCCGCAACAGCACCTCGATCCGCGCCTGCAATTCGGCGAAGGCGAATGGCTTCACCAGATAGTCGTCGCCACCGGCGCGCAATCCCTTGACCCGGTCGTCGACAGCGCCCAGCGCGCTGAGGATCAGCGTCGGCACGGTGATCTCGGCCGCGCGCAGGGCGGCGATCAGCGACAGCCCGTCCATGCCGGGCAGCATCCGATCCACGATCAGCGCGTCATATCGGCCGGAAATGGCGAGGAACAGCCCCGCTTTCCCCTCCGCGGCGTGATCGACGACGTAACCGCTTTCGGTGAGGCCCTTCACCAGATAGGAAGCGGCCTCGCGGTCATCCTCGATGACGAGCAATTTCATGCGACGTCTACCCCTTCGGTCCGGGATGGTTCCACGCCCGGCACTAAACGCATAGGGGAACTTTCACCCTGTTACAGGGTTGATTTTCAAGAGGGCTCCACCGAACCGAAGGAGGTCGCCCGTGAAAAATCTATCCCTCGCCGTCCTGATTATAGCCTTGGCCGCCGGCGTGGTCGCGACCCAAGCCAACAGCGCCATCGCGGCGCCGCGGCTCGGTCGCTTCATGGTGGCCGATCAGCTCAACAGCCCCACGACACCCAATCGCTCCGACAGCGGCAATACGGCGGCGTCCAACGCCTCGCCCAGCAAGAAGCTGTCCGAATCGAACGGCGTCATCCGTCCGCCGCCGACGGGCGATCATAGCGTGGTCATGCCGCCGCCGACGGAAACAACTAACAAAGCGGTGATCGCGCCGCCAGGGACGCCGGGCGGCGACCAGACCGTGCAGCCGAAATGAGACTGTCGCCCCGAATCGCCGTGAGATTTAGCGACAAGATTCTGGGAAATCGCTGGCGGATGGCTTGAACCTGTGATTTAAGTCCCAACCTAATCCGTACCGCACCAGTCCCATTTGCTGTTCCGGACGGATGTGTGGGCAATTTCCATGGGTTAGGCATGATCATCCTCAGCAAACTCGCGGACTACGCCGTCATCGTCGCCACCCATATGGCGCTGGCGCCGGAGCGACAGATGACCGCTGCGGGGCTTGCCGCCGAGACCAGGCTGCCGCGCGCCACCGTCGCCAAGGTCCTGAAAACGCTGGCCCATGCCGGCATTGTCACCGGCGCGCGCGGCGCGACGGGCGGCTATCGCCTGGCGCGGCCGGCGAGCGCTATTCCATTGTCCGATATCATTCAGGCGATTGACGGAATCATGGCACCGACCCAATGCACTAGCCACCTGCCGGAATGCGCACGCGCCGAATTCTGTTCGACCCGGCCCCATTGGCAACGCATCAACCGCGTCGTCGGGGCGGCGCTGTCGGCGATCTCGCTGGCTGAACTCACGCCCTTTGGCGCGCCGCCGCGCCTCCCTTCCGCCGACACCCAGCCGACGGTGCAGCCATGACCCAGGAAGCGGTCGAGGCGCTGGTTGGCGACAGCTACAAATACGGCTTCGTCACCGAGATCGGCGAGGATCGCGCGCCGCCGGGCCTCAGCGAAGACACGGTCCGCTTCATCTCCGCCAAGAAGGGTGAGCCGGAATGGCTGCTGGCGTGGCGGCTGGGTGCCTATCGGCGTTGGCAGAAGATGACCGAGCCGAAATGGGCCAATGTCAAATTCCCGCCGATCGACTATCAGGCGGCGAGCTATTATTCGGCACCGAAGCAGAAGGCCGGCCCGAAATCGCTCGACGAAGTAGACCCGGAATTGCTGAAGACGTATGCGAAGCTCGGTATTCCGCTGCATGAGCGCGCGGCGCTCGCCGGAGTCGCGGTCGATGCGGTCTTCGATAGCGTCTCGGTCGCGACCACCTTCAAGGACAAGCTCGGCGAGATGGGCATCATCTTCTGCTCGTTCGGCGAGGCGGTGCGTGAGCATGGCGATCTGGTGAAGCAATATCTCGGCTCGGTGGTGCCGCAGGGCGACAATTTTTATTCGGCGCTGAATTCCGCCGTGTTCAGCGACGGCTCCTTCGTCTACATCCCGCCGGGCGTCCGCTGCCCGATGGAACTGTCCACCTATTTCCGCATCAACGCGGCCAATACCGGCCAGTTCGAGCGCACGCTGGTGATCGCCGACAAGGGCGCCTATGTCTCGTACCTCGAAGGCTGCACGGCGCCGCAACGCGACGAGAATCAGCTTCATGCGGCGGTGGTCGAATTGGTCGCGCTCGACGATGCGCAAATCAAATATTCGACGGTGCAGAATTGGTATCCCGGCGACGCCGAAGGCAAGGGCGGGATTTACAATTTCGTCACCAAGCGCGGCGCGTGCCGCGGCGCGCGCTCGAAGATCTCATGGACCCAGGTCGAGACCGGTTCCGCCATCACTTGGAAATATCCGGGCTGCATTCTCGAAGGCGACGACAGCGTCGGCGAGTTCTATTCGGTGGCGGTGACCAACAATCGCCAACAGGCCGATACCGGCACCAAGATGATCCATCTCGGCCGCAATACGCGCTCGACGGTAATCTCCAAGGGCATTTCGGCCGGCCACGGCCAGAACACCTATCGCGGCCTGATCCGGGTGCAGCCCAAGGCGGCGAACGCGCGCAACTACACGCAATGCGATTCCCTGCTGATCGGTCAGACATGCGGTGCCCATACCGTGCCCTATATCGAGGTGCGCAATCCCTCGGCCCGGGTCGAGCATGAGGCGACGACCTCGAAAATCAGCGAGGACCAGATGTTCTATTGCCGGCAGCGCGGCCTGAGCCAGGAGGATGCGCTGGGGCTGATCGTCAACGGCTTCTGCAAGGAAGTCTTCAAGGAATTGCCGATGGAATTCGCGGTCGAGGCACAGAAGTTGCTCTCGGTCAGCCTCGAAGGCAGCGTCGGCTAAACTCGGATACCTTCATGCTTGAAATCGATAATCTACATGCCTCGGTCGAGGGCGGCCGCGAGATTCTGAAGGGCGTTACGCTCCATGTGAAGGCGGGCGAGGTGCATGCCATCATGGGGCCGAACGGCTCGGGCAAGAGCACGCTCGCCGGCATTCTGGCGGGGCGCGATGGCTACGTCATCACGGCAGGCAGCGTCACCTATGACGGCCGCGATTTGCTGGCGCTGGCGCCCGAGGACCGCGCCCGCGCCGGCCTATTTCTGGCGTTCCAATATCCGGTCGAGATACCCGGCGTGAACAATATGTATTTCCTGCGCATGGCGCTGAACGCGCTGCGCCGCGCGCGCGGCGAGCCGGACCTCGATGCCGGGCAGTTTCTAAAATCGGTGCGGGCCAAGCTCAAGACGCTCGAAATCGAGGACGATCTCCTGCAGCGCGGCGTCAATGTCGGCTTCTCCGGCGGCGAGAAAAAGCGCAACGAGATTTTTCAGATGGCGATGCTGGAGCCGCGCCTCGCGATTCTCGACGAGACCGACAGCGGCCTCGATATCGACGCGCTGCGTATCGTCGCGAACGGCATCAACAAGCTGCGCACGCCCGAGCGTGCCGTGATCATGATTACGCATTACCAACGATTGCTCGATTATGTGGCGCCCGATTTCGTCCATGTGCTGAGCGAAGGCCGCATCGTGCGCTCGGGTGACAAGAGCCTGGCGATCGAGCTGGAAAAGAGCGGCTATGTCGGCGTCGGAGCGTAGGCCATGCCGGTGAAGACCGAAGCCGCGCCTTATCTCGACGCCTTCCGCGCCAACGCCGCCGAGCCGTCATGGTTGCGGGCGGCGCGCGGCGCGGCGCTGGAAAAATTCGGGGAGCGCGGTTTCCCCTCGCGCCGCGAAGAGGCATGGCGCTTCACCAGCCTGCGGCCGCTCCTAAATATGCAGTTTCCGCCTATTGCCACGAAGGGCGAGGGTAGGGCGACTAAGTCCGGTTATGCGCTGACGGAAGGCACTCATCGGCTGGTCTTCGCGAATGGCGTCCTGCAATCGCAGATCGGCGATCTTCCCAAGGGCGTCTGGCTTGCCTCGGCGGCGCGTACGCTCGCGGAAAAGCCGGAATTGATTCGCGGCGCCCTCAACGACACCGATCTCGCGGGCGGCCAACCATTCGCATCGCTCAATGCGGCGCTGTTCGCCGATGGATTTGTTTTGGCGTTGGAGCCGGGCGTGACGCTCGATCGTCCCATCGAGATCATCCATATCGCGGATACTGTCGACGCGGCGTCGATCCACCTGCGCAATCTGATCACGCTGGCGGCGGGCAGCCGGGCCACGGTAGTCGAGAGTTACTTCGGCGAAGGTTCCTATTGGACCAACACCGTCACCACGGTCTCCGTCGGCGACGGCGCCGCGCTGACGCAAATCAAATTGCAGGACGAGAGCCGCGCCGCAATCCATTTCGGCACGGCGCGCGTGACACTTGCGGCGTCGGCGCGCTATCGGAATTTTGGCTTGGCTTTGGGCGCCAGCCTGTCGCGCCAGGATGTGCAGGTTCTGCTCGGCGACGGTGCCGATGTCGAGGTCGCGGGCGCCTTTTTACAACGCGGCGAACAAGACACGACCAACGCGATCGTCATCGACCATGCCGCGCCCAACGGCACCACGCGCGAATTGTTCAAGGGCGTGCTGGACGAGCGCGCGCACGCGGCCTTCCTCGGCCGAATTGCGGTGCGCGAGGGCGCGCAAAAGACCGATGCGAAGCAGACCAGCCGGACGCTGCTGCTCAGCGACCGGGCGGCCATCGACACCAAACCTGAACTCGAAATTTTCGCCGACGATGTCAAATGCGCCCATGGCGCGACGGTTGGCGACCTCGACAAGGAGACGCTGTTCTTCCTGCGCGCGCGGGGCATCGGCCTCGACGAGGCGCGGCACATGCTGATTGAGGCGTTCGTGCTCGAAGCCATCGAAATGGTCGAGCAGCCTGAATTGCGCGAGCATCTCGCCGGCCATATCCGGCGCTGGCTGGCGCGGGAGGCGGCGTGATGTTCGATCCGCAAGCGATTCGCCGCGACTTCCCGATCTTCGCCAACAATCCGGGGCTGGTATTCCTCGACAGTGCCGCCAGCTCGCAGAAGCCGGCGGCGGTGATCGACGGTGTCGCGAATTATTACCGCACCGACTATGCCAATGTGCATCGCGGCGTTTACCGCCTAAGCGCGAAATCGACCGAGCTTTATGAGCAGGCCCGTGCCCGCGTCGCCAAATTCGTCAATGCCAAGCATGACAGCGAGATCGTGTTCGTGCGCGGCGCGACCGAGGGCATCAATCTCGTCGCCTATAGCTGGGGCGGCACCTTCCTCAAGGAAGGCGACGAGGTGCTGCTGACCGAATTGGAGCATCACGCCAACATCGTGCCGTGGCAGATTCTGCGCGACCGCATCGGCTTCACGATTGTCGCGGCGCCGATCGACGCGACCGGCGGGCTCGATCTCGCCGCGTTGGAGAAGCTGATCAGCCCGCGCACCAAGCTGGTTGCGGTGACGCAGCTTGCCAATGCCACGGGCGCCATGGTGCCGGTCGAGACCATCGCGCGGCTGGCCCATGCGAAGGGCGCCCTGATCCTGGTCGATGGCTGTCAGGCGGCGCCGCGCCTGCCGGTCGATGTCCAGGCGCTCGATTGCGACTTCTATGTCTTCTCCGGCCACAAGATTTACGGCCCGACCGGCATCGGCGCGCTCTATGCGAAGAAGGCGATCCTCGATGCCATGCCGCCGTTTCAAGGCGGTGGCGACATGATCCTCAACGTCACCTTCGAGAAAACCCTATACCAAGAGCCGCCGGCGCGATTCGAGGCCGGCACCCCGGATATCTCGGGTGCGATTGGCCTTGCCATCGCGCTTGATTATGTCGATGGCATTGGGCGCGACGCCATTCTGGCGCATGAAGAGGCGCTGACCGGCTACGGCGTCGATCGTATTGCCAGCCTGCCGGGCGTGCGGCTGGTCGGCGCGGGACAGCGGCGGCTGGGCATTCTCTCGGTCGAGGTCGAGGGCATCCATCCCCATGATCTGGCGACCATTTTGGACATGAACCAGGTCGCGGTGCGCGCCGGCCATCACTGTGCCCAGCCGCTGATGGACAAGCTGGGCCTCGGCGCGACGACGCGCGCCTCGTTCGGCGTCTACAATGACGAGCGCGATATCGACGCCTTCGCGGCGGCAATAAAAGCGGCGCAAAAAGCCTTCAAACGGTGATCGGCATGGATTTACGCGATCTCTATCAGGATATCATTCTGGATCACGGGCAGCATCCGCGGAACTTCCATAAGCTCGATCATCCGAGTCATTTCGCCAACGGCCATAACCCGCTGTGCGGCGACCGCGTCACGGTCTATGTCGAGCTCGACGGCGACAAGGTGAAGGATGTCAGCTTCGAGGGCAGGGGCTGCGCCATCAGCCAGGCGTCGGCGTCGCTGATGACGGAAATCCTCAAGGGCAAGACTCTCGCCGAGGCGGACGCGCTGTTCAAATCCTTTCGCGCCAAGGTCACCGGCGGCGAGGCGACCGGCGTGCCGGCCGACCTCGAAGACGATGCCGAGCGGCTGGAGCCGCTGACCGGGGTCAAGACCTATCCGGCGCGGGTGAAATGCGCGACGCTGGCATGGCATGCGTTCGAGGCGGCGCTCAAAAGCGGCGCGGTCCCCGCCACCGTCAAGACTGAGTAGGATGATGGACGAAAAAGCCCCCTTCGATTTCCCCGGCGACCCGGCTGAGATGACGGCCGATGTCGTGCGCCCCGATTCCGACCCCGCCGACGCCAAGCTGACCGAGCGGGTGATCGAGGCGCTGAAGACGGTGCGCGATCCCGAAATTCCGGTGAACCTGATCGACCTCGGCCTGATTTATGAGTTGCTGGTCAACAAGGACGGCACCGTCTATGTCGAGATGACCCTGACCACGCCGGCCTGTCCCGCCGCCATCGCGCTGCCGGGCGAGGTCGAGGCCGCGGTGAAGCAGGTCGAGGGCATCAACGACGCGCGGGTCAAGGTGGTGTGGACCCCGCCCTGGACCCAGGACCGGATGAGCGAGGAAGCGCGCCTCGAACTCGGCCTGCTCTAAATCGCCGACATCACATTAAATTGCGAGACGGTGGGCGCCGCCTTTCGTATCATCGCGCTCGCCACTTTCGGGGAGCGCGCGATATGAGAAACGTCAAGGCAATCGCGGTATTCGGTCTGGCCGTGTTCGCCACCGCCGGGTTTGCCGCCAGCGTCTCGGCCCAGCAGGACAAGGGCGCCGCCGTCAAAGAGCGCCAGGACACAATGAAGCGTCAGGGCGGCGATCTGAAATACATCGCCAACTTCGCCAAGGGCACCGCCGGCGATCAAGCGACCGCCAGCCAGAAGGCCGATGATCTGCTGGCCATCAACGGCAAGATTCTCTCGCTGTTTCCGCCTGGCACCAGCAAGGCCGACCTGCCCGACGTCAAGACCTATGCCAAGCCGACCATCTGGACGGACTGGAACGATTTCAAGGCGATCGTCCCGAAGCTCGCGGGTCTGGAGCAACAGCTCAGCGACGCGGTGAAGAAGGGCGACAAGCCCATGATCCTTGCGGCGATCGGCAATCTCGGCAAGAACGGTTGTGGCGCGTGCCATTCCACCTATCGCGAAAAAATGCCGAAGCAATAGCGTTCGGCTTGGTCCTCGCGGCCGTCGCCTCGTCGGCGTCGGCCGATGAGGCGGCGGTGAAGCGCGGCGAATATCTGTTCGTCGCCGCCGACTGCGCCGCGTGTCACACCGACACCAAGCATCATGGCGCGCCGCTGGCGGGCGGCCCGCCGCTGGCGACACCGTTCGGCACCTTTCACGGCCCCAACATCACGCCCGATCCGGTTCATGGCATCGGCCGATGGAGCGAGGCGGATTTTCACCGCGCGCTGCGTTCCGGAATCGGCCATCGCGGCGAATATCTCTATCCGGTGTTTCCCTATCCGTCGTTCACGCGGCTGACCGATGGCGACATCGCCGATCTTTATGCCTATCTGCGCACCGTGGCGCCGGTGGCGCGGCCTAGCCCGCCCGACGCGATCACGCCGCCCTTCGGCTGGCGGGCGTTGTTGTTTTTTTGGCGCGCGCTCTATTTCCGTGAAGGGCCGTTGCCCCCGGTGCCGGGCAAAAGCGCCGAATGGCAACGCGGCCGCTATCTGGCGGAGGCGGTCGCGCACTGCCAGGAATGCCACACGCCGCGCAATTTCATGGGCGCGCTCGATGACGGGATGGCCTATGCCGGCAATCCCGAGGGACCGGATCAGCAGGATGCGCCGAACATCACCCCCGATGCGTCGAGCGCGATCGCCGGCTGGAGCGTCGACGACATCGCGCAATTGCTGATGGATGGCCAGACGCCGGATTTCGATTTCGTCGGCGGCGGCATGGCCGACGTGGTGAAAGGCACCGGCGCGCTGACCCAGGCGGACCGCCACGCCATCGCGGTCTATGTGAAGGCGCTGGCGCCGATTCACACCGACGCGCGGCCGAAAAAGAAGCCGGCGCGGTGATGTGTTGAAAAAAGAGCCTGTCGGGCTATCTTGATCGCAAATGAGCGAGGCGCGGGGAGCGACGGGATGCTTGCGTTACGGCCCAATTGCGAATGCTGCGACAGGGATCTGCCGCCGACCGCCAAGGATGCGGTGATCTGCACCTTCGAATGTACCTTCTGCCGCGACTGCGCCGAGACTAGGCTCGGCGGCATCTGTCCGAATTGCGGCGGCAATCTCGTCGCGCGTCCGGTTCGTCCCGCCGCCATGCTGGCGAAATTTCCGGCCTCGACCGAGCGCATCCTGAAACCCCATGATGCTTGCGGTCGCGCGGCATGATCGACAAGCAGGTCAAGGATGTCGCCGCCGCTGTCGCCGGCATCAAGGATGGCGCGACGCTGTTGTTCGCGGGTTTCGGCGCGGTCGGCGAGCCGGTGGAATTGATCCAGGCGGTGCTGGAATCGGGCGCGCGCGATCTGACCGTCGCCGCCAACAATAGCGGCACGGGTGAGATCGGGCTCGCCAAGCTGATCAAGGAGCGGCGGGTCAGGAAGATCATCTGCTCCTTTCCCCGCACCAGCGATTCGCATTGCTTCGAGGAAGCCTATGCCGCCGGCGCCATCGAGCTGGAACTGGTGCCCCAGGGCACGCTGAGCGAGCGCATGCGCGCCGCCGGCGCCGGCATCGCCGGGTTCTATGTCCGCACCAGCGCCGGCACCAAGCTGGGCGAGGGCAAGGAAACGCGGATGTTCGACGGCAAGCTCCACGTGCTGGAAAAGCCGCTGCGCGGCGATGTCGCCTTGATCCGCGCGCTGAAGGCCGATCGTTGGGGCAATCTCGTCTATCGGAAATCGGCGCGGAACTTCAATCCGGTGATGGCGATGGCGGCCGATCTGGTGGTGGCGCAGGTGAAGGAGATCGTGCCGCTGGGCTCGCTCGATCCCGAAGCCATCCACACGCCCAGCATCTTCGTCGATCGCATCGTGGAGGTCGGGACATGAAGCAGCTTTCGCGGCGGCAGATGGCGTGGCGCGCGGCGCAGGACATTGCCGACGGCGCCTATGTCAATCTCGGCATCGGGCTGCCGACGCTGGTCTCCGACTTCATTCCGAAGGACCGCGAGGTGGTACTGCACAGCGAGAACGGCATTCTCGGCATGGGGCCGGCGCCCAAGAAGGGCGAGGAAGACCTCGACATGATCAACGCCGGCAAGGGCTTCACCACCATGCTGCCCGGCGGCGCGTTCTTTCATCACAATGACGCGTTCCTGATGATTCGCGGCGGCCATCTCGATCTGGCGCTGCTCGGCGCCTACGAGGTTTCCGAGAAGGGCGATCTCGCCAACTGGACGGTCGAGGATCCCGGCACGCCGCCCGGTGTCGGCGGCGCCATGGACCTCGCGGCCGGCGCCAAGGAAATCCGCATCATCCTGGAGCACAACACCAAGGACGGCGCGCCGCGCATCCGCCATCAATGCCAGTATCCGCTGACCGCCGCCGGCGTCGTGAAGCGCATCTATACCAACCTCGCGGTCATCGATGTCACGCCCGAAGGGCTGGTGGTGCGGGAGATCGTGCCCGGTCTCGATTTCGCCGCCCTGCAGGAGCGGACCGAGGCGACGCTTACCCTCGCCAACGATTGGCGCGTGCTCGAGGCGCCCGCCGTCGCGTAACTACCGCGCCAGGCGGTCTTCCAGCCAACTTTTCAGCGGATCGGGCAGGGGCGTCGGCCGGCGGGTGTCGGCGTCGATCGTCACCATCACCGAGACCGCCGTCGAGACGCATTTTTCGCCGACGAAGATGCCATGCTCGAGCCGCCACGAGGTGCGGCCGACGGCGGTGATGCGGGTGCCGATATCGACCTGGCCGGGCCATTGCAGCTCGGCGCGATAATCGATCTCGACCCGCACGACGACGAAATTGATGCCGCTGCGCCACAAATTGGTGGTCATGTCGCGGAACAGCTCGACGCGCCCCGTCTCGGCGAAGGTCGCGAACACCGCGTTGTTCACATGGCCTTGGCGATCGGTGTCACCGAGCCGCAATTTGTCCATCGCCCAATGGCCGTAGGAGGCGCGCTCGGTCGCGGGCGGCAGCGCGTTGTTTTGGGAGTCAGGCATGCTCAAATTTTCCCCGGGAACAAAGTTTTGAATCCCAAGACGCCAAGAGAAAATCAGACCGTCCCGGCGATATCCCCCGATCAAGCCGGGGGAGGGACCCATGGCGAAGCGGCACGATGGGCCCCGGCTTTCGCCGGGGCGGCGATTTCAAACGTACTCTTTGCGTCTTTGTGTCTTGGCGTCTTCACGTTTTAAAATTTTCTCTTTTTCTCACGTCCGTTGAAACAGCCAGGCGCCGTCGGCGCGTTCGGTGCGGATCAACCGGCCGAGCGTCACGCCGTAGCGCAGATGGGCCAGCGCCTCGCCCATCGCGAATGCCATCTGGCGCTGATCGAGCTTGCGCCGGAACAGGATCGGCACCAGCTCGGCGGCGCATTTGGGCGTATCGCAGGCCTCGATCACCTCGGCCATGCGGTCGGCGTGATGGTCGCGCAATTGCTGAAGCCGGTTGTGCAGCCGGTGAAACGGCAGATTGTGCGACGGCAGGACCAGCACCGAATCCGGCACAATCCGCTCCAGCGTGTCCATGGTGGCGAGGAAGCTGCCCAGTGGGTCCTCATCGTCGCGGCCCGGCCACAGGCTGACATTCGGCGTGATCTTGGGCAGCACCTGATCGCCCGCGATTAGGATATCGAGCGCCGGATTCCACAGACAGCACTGTTCTGGCGCATGGCCGCGCCCGACGATGACGCGCCACTCATGCGCGCCGATCCTTAGCACCATGCCGTCTTCGAGACGGTGATACTGCTCCGGCACCGGGCTCATCGGGATGCGGGTATTGGGACGCGTCGCGGCCAGCGCGTCGGCTTCCTTGCCGAGCCCGCCGCGGCGAAACAGCGCCAGCCCGCTTTCGATCATCAGCGCGCCGGCATCGGTGCTGAAGCGATGCCCCATCCGCCATTCGGTCTCGCTGATCCACAGCTCAATGCCCAGCGTCTCGCACAGCCAGCCGGCGACGCCGATATGGTCGGGATGGGCGTGGGTGACGATGAGGCGCGTGATCTTGGCGCCCGCCAGCGTCTCGGTCAGGACCCGGGTCCAATGATCCTTGGTCGCCTGGGAGAAGATGCCGGTATCGACGATGGCGATGCCATCGCCATCGTCCAGCAGCCAAAGATTGATGTGGTTGAGCGATCCCGGCAGCGGCATGGTGAGCCACCGCACCCCCGGCGCGATCTCGACCACCGCGCCCGGCTCCGGGTGGCGGTCGTAGAGATAATCGAGCGCGAGCACCCCGCCGGCATCGGGGCTCATGCGGTGCGCTCGATGATGGCGGCGATGCCCTGGCCGACGCCGATGCACATGGTGATGAGGGCATAGCGGCCCTGGCGCCGCTCCAACTCGCGCATCGCGGTCAGCGCCAGCCGCGCGCCGGAGGCGCCGAGCGGGTGGCCAATCGCAATGGCGCCGCCGTTCGGATTGATGCGGCTGTCGTCGGCGTCGAGGCTCATCATCTTGAGACAGCCTAGCACCTGGCTGGCGAACGCTTCGTTAAGCTCGATGACATCCATGTCCTTGAGGGTCAGCCCGGCGCGTTCCAACGCCTTCTGCGAGGCCGGCACCGGGCCGAGGCCCATGACGCGCGGCGGCACGCCGGCGATCGCGGCGCTGATGATCCGGGCGCGCGGCGCCTTGCCGGCCTTCTCGCCAGCGGCGCGGGTGCCGATGATCAGCGCGGCGGCGCCGTCATTGATGCCGGAGGCATTGCCGGCCGTCACCACGCCGTCGGGGTTGAGCGGCCGCAGCGCCGCCAGCGCGTCCAGGCTGGTGTTGGGGCGCGGATGCTCGTCCTCGGTGACGGTGACGGCGGCCTTCCGGCCCGGCACCGTCACCGGCATCAGCTCGTCGATGTAGAAGCCGGCGGCCTTGGCGTCGGCATATTTCTTTTGGCTGGCGGCGGCGAAGCGGTCGCTGTCCTCGCGGCTGATCTGATGCTCGCGCGCGACATTGTCGGCGGTCTCGGCCATCGAATCGCCGCCATATTCCTTGAGCACGCGCGGATTGGGGAAGCGCGCGCCGATGGTGCTGTCGAACACCCGCACGTCGCGGCCATAGGCGCTGTCGTTTTTCGCCATGACGAAGGGGGCGCGGCTCATGCTCTCGACCCCGCCGGCGATGAAGAGCGCGCCCTGGCCGACATCGGCGGCGCGCGCCGCGTCGATCACCGCCGCGAGACCGCTGCCGCATAGGCGGTTGACGGTCTGCGCCGCGACCTCGACCGGCATCGCGCCCAGCAGCGCCGCGTGACGCGCGACGTTGCGCGCATCCTCGCCGGCCTGGTTGGTGCAGCCGACGATGACATCCTCATAGGTCGGGAACGGAAACGGATTCCGGGTCGCCAGCGTCTTGATCACCCCGCCTAAGAGGTCGTCGGGACGGACCGGGGCGAGGGCGCCGGCATGGCGGCCGATCGGCGTGCGCAGCCCGTCATAGATAAAGGCGTCTTCCATCATGGCTCTTTTTCCGCATTGCGAAATCGACCGAGGGTAGGCAATGCTGCATTCGCGAACAAGTCATTTCCCGGCATGGCCCATCGGCCGCTTCGCGGGGCAGCCGGCCAAAGGGTTAAGACTTGCAACGGGGCGGCTTTCCGCCTATTTAATCGACCATCACCAACCCACACGCGGGGACGCGCGAGGCTTTCAGCAGAAGGCCGAACGCTCCGGTGTCGCCGACAGGCGATGATCCCCCGCGGCGGCTAAACCGGAAAAGGAATGGATCACATGGCAGTCCCCGAATTCTCCATGCGCCAGCTGTTGGAAGCCGGCGTGCATTTCGGCCACCACACCCGGCGCTGGAACCCCGAGATGGGGCCCTATCTGTTCGGCGTGCGCAACAGCATTCATATCATCGACCTGGAGCAGACGGTGCCGCTGTTGCATCGGGCCCTGTCCGAGATTCGCAACGTCGCGGCCAGCGGTGGGCGGGTGCTGTTCGTCGGCACCAAGCGCCAGGCGCAGGAGGCGGTCGCCGAGGCGGCGAAGCGTTGCGGCCAATATTATGTCAATCACCGCTGGCTCGGCGGCATGCTGACCAATTTCAAGACCATTTCGCAATCGATCAAGCGGCTGAAGGAACTCGACGAGCGCATCGTCGAGCCGGGCGCCGGCCTGACCAAGCGCGAGCTGTTGGAGCTGACCCGCGACCGCGACAAGCTGGAGCGCGCGCTGGGCGGCATCAAGGAAATGGGCGGTCTACCCGACATCCTGTTCGTGATCGACACCAACAAGGAAGCGATCTCGGTGCTGGAGGCGGCCAAGCTGAAGATTCCGGTGGTGGCGGTGCTGGACAGCAATTCCTCGCCGGATGGCATCCTCTATCCGATTCCGGGCAATGACGATGCGATGCGCGCCATCCATCTCTATTGCGAACTGGTGTCGGGCGCGGTGCTCGACGGGTTGCAAGCCGAGATGGCGGCCTCCGGCGTCGATGTCGGCGCCCTCGAGAAGCAGCCGATCGAGCCGGCGATTGCCGCCGCGGAAGTCGCGGCCGAAGCACCGGCAGAGAGCGCGCCCGCCGCCCCCTGAGGAAATGAGAGACGAAGATGGCTGAAATCACCGCCGCGCTGGTCAAGGACCTGCGCGAGAAGACCGGCGCCGGCATGATGGATTGCAAGCGCGCCCTGGGCGAGACCGCCGGCGACCTCGAAGGCGCGGTCGACTGGCTGCGCAAGAAGGGGCTGGCGCAGGCCGCCAAGAAGGCGGGCCGCGTCGCCGCCGAAGGGCTGGTCGGCGCTGTCACCAAGGGCGATGTCGGCGCCCTGGTCGAGGTCAATGCCGAGACCGATTTCGTCGCGCGGAACGAGCAGTTTCAAGGTTTCGTGCGCACCGTGACGGACCTCGCGCTGTCGGTCGAGGATCTCGACGGCCTGAAGGCCGCCAGCTATCCCAATACCGGGCGTAACGTCGCGGACGAGCTGACGCAGATGATCGCCACCGTCGGCGAGAACATGAACCTGCGCCGGGCCGCGCGCCTCGCCGTGTCGCCGGGCGTGGTGGTGTCGTACATGCACAATGCGCTGGCGCCCAATCTCGGCAAGATCGGGGTGCTGGTGGCGCTGGAATCCAGCGCCGACAACGGCAAGCTGGCCGAGTTGGCCCGCAAGCTGGCGCTTCATGTCGCCGCCGCCAATCCGCAATATCTCGATATCGCCTCGGTCGATCCCAAGGCGCTCGACCGCGAGCGCGACGTGCTGCGCGAACAAGCGCGCGCCTCCGGCAAGGCCGACGCCATCATCGACAAGATGGTCGAGGGCCGGCTGAAGAAATTCTATGAAGAGACGGTACTGCTCGATCAGGTCTATGTCGTCGATGGCGAAACCCGGATCGCGAAGGTCCTGGAGCAGGCGGCGAAGGAATGGGGCGCGCCGGTGACGCTCGCCGGTTTCGCGCGGTTCGCGCTGGGCGAGGGCATCGACAAGGGCACCACCGATTTCGCCGCCGAGGTCGCCGCCCAAGCGAAGAAGTAGGGCGGCCGGCACTGGAAATCGTCGCCGAGTCGGTTAGGGGCGAGACGCGCGCGGGTAAACGTTATATGATCCGGCTGCCGGCGGGGGATCGCCGGTAGACACCGATCCAGGCACCGATTCAGTCGAGCCGATGGCGAACTCTCCGACGCGATATCGTCGCATCCTATTGAAGCTTTCGGGCGAGGCGCTGATGGGTGATCAGCGCTTCGGCCTCGACGGCGACATCGTCGCGCGCATCGCCGACGAGACGAAGACCGTCGCCGCGCTGGGGGTGCAAGTGTGCTTGGTGATCGGCGGCGGCAACATCTTTCGCGGCTTGGCGGGCGCCGCGGCCGGGATGGAGCGTGCCCAGGCCGATTACATGGGCATGCTGGCCACGGTGATTAATTCGCTGGCGATGCAAAGCGCCCTCGAACGCATCAATGTCCCCACCCGGGTGCTCTCGGCCATCACGATGCAAGCGGTGTGCGAGCCCTATATTCGCCGTCGCGCGGTGCGCCATATGGAAAAGGGCCGGGTGGTGATCTTCGCCGCCGGCACCGGCAATCCGTTTTTCACCACCGATACGGCGGCGGCGCTGCGCGCGTCGGAGATGGAATGCGACGCGCTGTTGAAAGCGACCAAGGTGGATGGCGTCTATTCCGCCGACCCGCTGAAACAGCCGGATGCCGACCGCTATGAGCGGCTGACCTATCTCGACGTGCTGTCGCAGGATTTACAGGTGATGGACGCCGCCGCGATCTCGCTGGCGCGCGAAAACCGCATCCCGATCCTGGTCTTTTCCATCCATCATGCCGGCGGTCTGGCCGATGTCCTTCGCGGCAAAGGCCGCTATACCATTATCACCGAGTGAGGCACGAACCGTGAGCGAGGACCCCGTCATCACCGATCTGCGGCGCCGCATGGACGCCGCGCATGAAGTCCTGCGCAAGGAACTGACCGGGCTGCGCACCGGCCGCGCCTCGGCCAACATGCTGGATCCGATCCACGTCGAAGCCTATGGCAACAACATGCCGCTGAAGGAGGTCGGTACGGTCAGCGTGCCCGAACCCCGCCTGCTGGTGGTGAATGTGTGGGATCGCGGCGTGGTCAAGGCGACCGAGAAGGCGATCCGCGAGGCCGGGCTCGGCCTCAATCCGCAGACCGAGGGGCAGACTATCCGCGTCCCGATTCCGGAATTGAGCGAGGACCGGCGCAAGGAATTGACCAAAGTCGCGGCGAAATATGCCGAGGCCGCCCGGGTCTCCGTGCGCAACGTCCGGCGCGACGGTATCGACGCGCTGAAGAAGAAGGAAAAGGCGCACCAGATCACCGAGGATGTGCTGCACCGGCTGGAAAAAGAGGTCCAGGCGCTGACCGATTCCGAAATTAAGAAGATCGATACCATCCTGGCGCAAAAGGATCGGGAAATCCTGCAGGTTTGAGGCGATGCTCCACTCTCTTTCGATGCGTGCGCTGCCAGCCCATATCGCCATCATCATGGATGGTAATGGCCGTTGGGCGAAGGCGCGTGGCCTGCCGCGCGTCGCGGGCCATCGGCGCGGCGCCGACGCGGTGCGGCGCACGGTGGAGGCCGGGATCGAGCTCGGCATTTCCTATCTGACGCTGTACGGGTTTTCGTCCGAGAACTGGAAGCGCCCGGCCGGCGAGGTCCATGATTTAATGGGCCTGCTGCGTCATTATTTGCGCGCCGAAATCGCCGATCTGCATCGCAACGGGGTGCGCCTGCGCATCATCGGCGATCGCGAACGGCTCAGCGCCGACATCATTACGCTGATCGACAATGGCGAGCGGCTGACCCGCGACAATGAGCGCCTGCATCTGACCATCGCGCTGTCCTATGGCGGCCGCGCGGAGATTGCGCTGGCGGCGCGCCGGCTGGCGCAGCTCGCGGCGCAAGGCGAGCTCGACGCCGATACGATCGACGAAAACGCGGTGGCGGCCCAGCTTTTGACCGTCGATATGCCCGATCCCGACCTCGTCATCCGGACCAGCGGCGAACAGCGCATCAGCAATTTCCTGCTATGGCAGTCGGCCTATGCCGAGCTGGTGTTCACCGAGACCTATTGGCCGGATTTCGGCAAGGCCGACCTGGAACAGGCGATCAGCGATTTTTGCGGTCGGGAACGCCGGTACGGCGCCACCGTCGAATCGCGCTGATGAACGGCGACGGCGTGGCGGTGCGCCGCGCCGGCCCGCTGCTTCTGCGTATTCTCTCCGCCCTGGTGCTGGTGCCGGCGTCGCTGGCGGCGGTGTGGTTCGGGCCGCCCTGGCTCACCCTTTTGGTCGCCGCCGCCGGGCTTGCCATGGGGTGGGAATGGGGGCGCCTGACGGATGGCGGGGTCTTCGGCCGGCGCGGCTGGGTGATCGTTGCGACGGTTATCGTGGCGGTCGCGGGTGTGGCGGCGGGCCGGCCGTTGGCGGCGCTGGTGGTGGCGGCGATCGGCGCGGTGGCAGCCGCTTTGGTGGGGCGGGGGGAGCGGCCATGGGCCGCGCTCGGCACATTGTGGATCGTGGCCGGCTGCGTCGCCTTCCTGTGGCTGGATGGCGCCGCCCAGGGCGGACGATGGGGCATCGTTTGGCTGCTCGGCCTCGTGTGGGCGACCGATATCACCGCCTATTTCGTGGGAAAATCGCTCGGCGGCCCGCGGCTTGCGCCACGATTAAGCCCCAATAAGACCTGGTCCGGCGCGGCTGGTGGGCTGCTCGGCGCCGCTCTGGTTGGCCTCGTCGCGGCGCTCCTGGCGGCGGCGCCGATCCTTTCAGTGATCGCGATCAGCCTGGGGCTCAGCGTCTGCGCTCAGGCCGGAGATTTGGCGGAATCCTGGGCCAAACGGCATTTTGGCGTGAAGGATGCTAGTAACCTCATCCCCGGCCATGGCGGCATGTTGGACCGACTCGATGGCTTGCTGGCGGCGGCGATCACAGCCGCGTTATTAACCATTGTTTTAGGCGGCGCCGCTCTGGATTTAGGTTAGCCGAACCACAATTTTGCCAAAGAGTCTGGACAAATTCCTGCTATCGTCGAGTCGCGACTCGGGGTAATTGGTTCCCCCGTCCGGACCGCAAGGGAAATGGATCGCGCGCCATGGGATTTTTGACCGGTAGTCTTGGCTATATCGTGCCGTTCCTGATCGTGCTGACGATATTGGTGTTTGTGCACGAGCTCGGCCATTATCTGGTGGCGCGCTGGAACAAGGTGCGGATCGAGGTGTTTTCGATCGGCTTCGGGCCCGAAATCTTCGGCTGGACCGATAAGACCGGTACCCGCTGGAAGGTCAGCGCCTTGCCGCTGGGCGGTTACGTCAAGATGTTCGGCGAGGGCGAATTGGGCACCGCCGAGGGCGGCGTTCCGGTGGAGATGAGCGCGGCGGACCGCGCCGGCTCGTTCAAGCATAAACGCCTGTCGCAGCGCGCCGCCGTGGTGGTCGCCGGGCCGGTCGCCAATTTCATCTTCGCGATCATCGCCTTCGGGCTGGTGTTCGCCACCGTCGGCCAGAGCGTCACCAAGCCGATTGTCGGCCAGGTTATGAAGGATTCCGCCGCCGCCAGCGCGGGACTTCAGCCCGGCGACCGCTTCATCTCGGTCGACGGCACCAAGATCGCGCGGTTCGAACAGATTCAGCAGATCATCGGCCTCAACACCGGCACCGCGATCCCCATCGTCGTCGAGCGCGACGGCAAGGATGTGACGCTGGCGGCGACGCCGCGGATCATCACCGACACCGACCATTTCGGCAATCAGCACAAGATCGCGCGGCTGGGCATTCAAGCCAAAGCCGGCGAACTGGTGCGGCTCGATCCCGCCTCGGCGGTGTGGCACGCGACGCAGCAGACCTGGTACATCACGGCCGGCACCATGGAGGTGCTGGGCCAGATGGTATCGGGCCGGCGCTCCGGGGATGAATTGAGCGGCCCGGTCGGTATAGTACGCATGTCCGGCGAAGTGGCGCAGGGCGGGGTGATCGCGCTCATTGGGTTCATGGCGGTGCTGTCGATCAATCTCGGCCTGATCAATCTGTTCCCGATCCCTGTCCTTGACGGCGGACACCTGCTGTTCTATGTCGCTGAGGCGATCAGAGGGAAGCCGCTGGGCAACCGGGCCCAGGAATACGGTTTCCGCCTCGGGCTCGCCTTGGTGCTCACCCTCATGGTGTTCGCGACCTGGAACGACTTCACCAGGATCGGGATTGTCGCGTTCATCCAAGGCTTGGTTACCTGAACCGCGCGCGAAAGACGGTCGATCAGAACGGCGGGGGATAGTGTTGCGATATAAATGGGCTATCGTGGCGGTGTGCGCCGCAATTGTCGGTGCCTCGGCCATCGTGGTCTCATTGCCGCGGGTGAGCAGCGCCCAGGTCGCGCCTGGCGGCACCATTTCCGAAATCCGTATCGAGGGCACCGAGCGCGTCGAGCCGGAGACCGTCAAATCCTATATGACGGTTCAGCCGGGCGACCCCTTCGATTCCGAGCGCATCGACCGCACCCTCAAGGCATTGTTCAACACCGGGCTGTTCGCCGATGTGCGGCTGAGCCGGGACGGCAACGCGCTGATCGTCAAGGTGGTGGAGAATCCGGTCCTGAATCGTGTCGCGTTCGAGGGCAATCGCAAGCTGTCGGATGAAACGCTGACCGCCGAGGTCCAGGAAAAGCCGCGTCAGGTGTTTACCCGCACCAAGGTCGAAAGCGATGTGCGCCGCCTCCTCGAACTCTATCGCCGCAGCGGGCGGTTCGCGGCATCGGTGGACCCGAAGATCATCAAGCTGCCGCAGAACCGCGTCGATCTGGTGTTCGAGATTTCCGAGGGCGCGGTCACCGAGGTGCGCAGCATCAATTTCGTCGGCAATGGCCATTTCAGCGCCAGTAAGCTGCGCGGCGTGATCATGACCAAGGAGTCACGCTGGTATCGCTTTCTCAGCACTGATGACAATTACGACCCGGACCGCATCACCTACGATCGCGAGCTGCTGCGTAAATTCTATCTCAGCGAAGGGTACGCCGATTTCCGCGTCGTCTCCGCCATCTCGGAACTGACCCCGGCGCAGGACGGGTTTCTCATCACCTTCACGGTGGCCGAGGGGGCGCGCTATCGCTTTGGCAAGATCACCGTCCAAAACCAGTTCAAGGATGTCGCCGCCAGCCAAATCCGCGCCGCGATCCCGGCCAAGGACGATGCCTGGTACAATGCCGACCTGATCCAGAAGTCGATCACCAACCTCACCGACACGCTGGGCAATCACGGCTACGCGTTCGTCAACGTCGCGCCCAACATCCACCGCGATCCGGTGAAGCATGTCATCGACGTGGCCTTCACCATCAAGGAAGGCCCGCACGTCTATGTCGAGCGGATCGACATCAACGGCAATGTGCGCACTCTGGACAAAGTGATCCGCCGCGAGTTCCGGCTGGTTGAAGGCGACGCCTTCAACAGCACGAAGCTGACGCGGTCGGAACAGCGCGTCAAGAATCTCGGCTTCTTCAAGAAGGTGGACGTCACCAACAAGCCCGGCAGCGCGCCGGACAAGACGGTGCTGAACGTCAACGTGCAGGAGCAATCGACTGGCGAATTCTCGGTCGGTGTCGGCTATTCGACGGCCGAGGGCGCGCTGGCAAATATCGGCGTTCGCGAGCGCAATCTGCTCGGCACCGGCGACGATCTGCGTATCAGCACCCTGGTCGCCTTCCTGACCCAGCAATTCGATTTGAGCTTCACCGAGCCGTACTTCCTCGACCGGAACCTCGCGGCGGGCTTCGATCTGTTCGCGATGAACAACAATTTCCAGTCGTTCGCGCAGTACAATCAATTCTCCTACGGCGCCGTGCTGCGCGCCGGCTATCAGATCGACGAGGATTTGCGGCAGACGCTGCGCTACACCATTCGGTCGGACAAGATCGACGACATTCTGACGACGGCATCACCCTACATCCTCGAGGGCGAGGGCACGCGCTGGACCTCGGCGGTGGGCCAAACCCTGCTATTCGACCGGCGCGACAACCGGTTGACGCCGACCGCCGGCTATTACGCGTCGTTCTCCACCGACCTCGCCGGGCTCGGCTTCAGCACCCGCTATTTCCGCGCGGTGGTGAAGGGCGGCTATTATTACTCCGTCTTTCCTGACTGGGTGGTGAGCCTCTCGGGCGAGGCCGGGAAGATCGTCGGTATCGGCCAGCCGGTTCAGCTCGAGGATCGCTTCTTCGTCGGCGGCGACAATCTGCGCGGCTTCCAGGTTGGCGGCGTCGGCCCGCATGACACCAGGACGTCGGACTCGCTGGGCGCCAACAATTATTATGTCGGCACCCTCAATCTCGATTTCCCGCTGGGCTTGCCGGCGGAACTGGGCGTGCGCGGCCATACGTTTGTCGATTTCGGTTCCGCCTGGGGTGTCAACGAGACGCCGGTCGCCGGGCATCCGATCGGCGATTCGGCCAGCATTCGGGTCTCGCCCGGCATTGGTGTTGCCTGGAAATCGCCGCTCGGCCCCATCAATCTCGATCTTGCCTATGCCGTGATAAAGGAACCCTACGATCATCGGCAATTGCTGTGGGTCAGCTTTGGAACAAAGTTCTAGCAACGAGGTTTTCACCATGCGGTTTTGGTTACCAGGCGCGGCACGGCGCGCGATGATGACGGGCATGTGCGCGATGCTGCTCGCCGGCCCCGCGCTGGCCGCCGATACGAGCGCCGACAAGGACAAAGGCGCGGCGCTGGTGCCGGCGATCCTGATCGTCGATATCCAGCAGGTGCTGCACGATTCGAAGGCCGGGAAGGGTGTCCAGGCATCGCTCAGCCAGGAATCGCAGACCTATTCCAAGGAGGTCGCGCGCCAGGAGGACGATCTGCAAAAGATGCGCTCCGATCTCGAGCGCCAGCGCACGGTGTTGTCGGCCGCCGCGTTTGACAGCAAGGCCAAGGCGCTGCAACAGCATTATCAGGAGCTGCGCCGGGCGGTTCAGGCCAAGCAGCAGGGGTTGGAAAAATCCTATAGTGAGGCGATGCTGAAGGTCGACAAGGCGGCGCTAAACATCATCGCCGAACTGGCGAAGGAGCGCGGGGCCAATCTGGTGCTCGCCAAGCAGGCGACGATTTTACAGCCGGCGACCTCCGACGTGACGGCGGAAGTGGTGACGCGGCTCGACAAGGCGCTGCCTTCGGTCGCCGTCAGCATGCCGAAGAGCAGCGACAGCGCGACCCCGCGCCGGCGCGATCGTCGCAAGGACGAAGCCGCCCAAAAGCGCTAAGCATGGCGGATTCGCGATTCTTCAAGGTGGCCGGTCCCTATACGGTCGCCGAAATCGCGGTCCGCACCGGGGCGTCCGTGGCGGGCGCGGCCGCGCCCGAACGCGTGCTGCGCGACGTGGCGCCGCTGCAAAGCGCGGCGGCCGACCAGCTTGCCTTTCTCGACAATCGCAAATATCGCGACGCGCTGCGGCGCTCCGCCGCCGGCGCGGTGCTGGTCCACCCCGCGATGGTTCATGAGGCGCCGCCCGAATTGTGCCTTCTGGTGACCGAGCGGCCGCATCGCGCCTATGCCGTGGCGGCGCAAGCCTTTTACCCCGAGCCGCCGCCGGTGGCGTGGCTCTCGCCCCACGCGGCAATCGACCCCACCGCGACGATCGGCGAGGGCAGCCGGGTCGAGCCCCATGCCGTAATCGGCGCCGGCGCGCGGATCGGCCGCCGCTGTGCCATCGGCGCCGGCAGCGTGATCGGGCCCGGCGTGGTGCTGGGCGACGATGCGCGGGTCGGGCCGCTGGTCTCGGTCGCCTATGCCATCATCGGCGCGCGGGTCCGATTGTTCCCGGGCTGTCGCATTGGGCAGGACGGCTTCGGCTTCTCCGTCGATGCCGAGGGTTTCGTCAAGATTCCGCAGCTTGGCCGTGTCATCATCGGCGACGACGTCGAGGTCGGCGCCAATGCCACGATCGATCGCGGCGCCGGCCCGGACACAGTGATCGGCAGCGGCACCATGATCGACAATTTGGTTCAGGTGGCGCACAACGTTCAGGTCGGGCGAAATTGCATCCTGGTAGCCCAAGCCGGTATTTCCGGCAGTACCCGGCTTGGCGACTTTGTCACCATCGGCGGACAGGCCGGAACGGTCGGTCATATCGAGATCGGCTCCGGCGCGCGGATCGGCGGCAAGGCCGGCGTCACCAATAACGTACCGGCGGGCGAGATCCTGGTAGGATCGCCGGCGGTGCCGATCAATCAACACCACCGCCAGGTCGCGGTGCTGAAACGTCTGGCCGCGAAGAGAGGCGAATAGGATGGAAACGGCGAAAGCCGAGCAGAAGGGCGAAGAGCTGGGGGTCGATCGGATCAAGGAAATGATTCCGCATCGCGAGCCGTTTCTGATGATCGAGCGGCTGGCCGACATCGTGCCTGGAACCAGCGCGATCGGGATCAAGGTGCTGACCGGTCAGGAGGATTTTTTTCGCGGCCATTTCCCCGAACGGAAACTGATGCCGGGCGTCCTGATCGTGGAGACCATGGCCCAGACCGCGGCGGCGCTGGTGGTGTACACGCTCGGCGCCGAGGCCGAAGGCCGGCTGGTTTATTTCATGAGCCTCGACAAGGCGCGGTTCCGCAAGCCGGTGGTCCCCGGGGACGAGCTGCGCGTCAAGGTGGTGTGCATCCAAAATCGCGGCCGGGTGTGGAAGTTCAATGGCGAGGCGATGGTGAAAAGCACCCTGGTCGCCGAGGCCACCTTCACCGCGATGGTCGTCGAGGATTGACCGCGGGCATGGCGGCGATCCATCCGACCGCGATCGTCGAGCCGGGCGCGAAATTGGGTCGCGACGTTCGCATCGGCCCCTTTTGCCATGTCGGTGCCCGCGTCGTACTGGAGGATGCCGTCGAGCTGGTGTCCCACGTCGTCGTGGCCGGGATCACGCGTGTCGGCGCGCGCACCCGCATCTTCCCCTTCGCCTCCATCGGCCATCAGCCGCAGGATTTGAAATATAAAGGCGAGGAATCCCGCCTCGAGATCGGCGCCGACAATATCATCCGGGAATCGGTGACGATGAATCCGGGGACCCAAGGCGGCGGCCTGCTGACCCGAATCGGTGACAGCTGCCTGTTCATGGCGAGCGCGCATGTCGCGCACGACTGCCGCGTCGGCAACCGCGTCATCATGGCCAATAACGTGGCGCTCGGCGGTCACATCGTCATCGGCGATCACGCGTTTCTTGGCGGCCAGTCGGCGGTACATCAATTCGTGCGCATCGGGCCGCATGCCATGATCGGCGGCCTGACCGGGGTGGAGCGCGACGTGATCCCTTATGGCATGGTGGTGGGCGATCGCGCGCGCCTCAACGGCCTCAACATCGTCGGGTTGCAGCGGCGAGGCTTTTCCCGCGACGAGATTCAGGCGCTGCGCACCGCCTATCAGATGATTTTCGGCGAGGAAATCGGCACGCTGGCGGATCGCGTCAACGAGGCCGCCGAGCGCTTTCCCGAGATGCGCCCGGTGCAGGAAATTATCGCCTTCATCCGCGCCGATTCATCGCGCGGCCTGGTGCAGCCCAAAGCGGCGAATGGAGCGTAGGCTCGGCATCATCGCCGGATCGGGTGAGTTGCCGCGACGCATCCGCGACGCGGCCGTCGTCGCCGACCGCCCCATCTTCATCGTCGCGCTCGAAGGCTTCGCCGACCCGGCGCTGGTCGCCGGCATGCCGCATGGCTGGATCAGGCTGGGCGCCGCCGCCGAGGGGCTGAAGCTGCTGCGCGACAACGCGGTTCAGGACATCGTGTTCGCCGGGGGGGTGCGCCGGCCGTCGCTGCTGGCCCTGCGGCCGGATTGGCGTGCGGCCAAATTCATCGCCAAGGCCGGTTTCCGCGCGCTGGGCGACAATGGCTTGCTGACGGCGGTGATCAAGGAAATCGAGGATGAGGGATTCCGTATCGTCGGCGCCGACAGCATCATCGGCGCGGCGCTGGCGACGGCGGGGCCGTTCGGCAAAATCGTGCCCGACGACATCGCGCAACAGGATATCGCGCGCGGCATCATCGCGGCGCGCGCGCTGGGCGCGCTCGATATCGGCCAGGCGGTGATCGTCCAGCAAGGCATGGTGATCGGCGCCGAGGCGGTCGAGGGCACCGAACAATTGATCGCGCGCTGCAAGGGGCTGGCGCTGGACGGGCCGGGCGGGGTGCTGGTCAAGATGGCGAAGCCGGGGCAGGAGCGCCGCGCCGACTTGCCGACCATTGGCCCGCGCACCGTCGAGCATGCGGCGGCGGCCGGGCTGCGCGGCATCGCGGTGGAGGCCGGCGCCGCGCTGATCATCGATCGCGATCGCGTTGCCGCCGCGGCCGACGCGCGCGGCCTGTTCGTTGTCGGCATCCTGGCGCCGTGAGCGCGGCGCCGCTGATCTATCTCATCGCCGGCGAGCCGTCGGGCGATCTGCTGGGTGGCCGGCTGATGGCGGCGCTCAAGGCCGAGACCGGCGACGCGGTGCGCTTCGCCGGCGTCGGCGGCGAGCGCATGGCGGAAGAGGGGCTGCGCTCGCTGATCCCGATGCATGAATTGGCGGTGATGGGGTTTATCGAGGTGCTACCCCATGCCCGCCGCATTCTGGCGCGCATCAAGGAGACGGTGGCCGACATCGCCGCACACCGGCCCGATATCGTCGTTACCATCGACAGTTCGGGCTTCACCTGGCGGGTGGCGCGGCGGCTGCGCGCCGCGGGCAGCCGGGTCACGCTGATCCACATGGTGGCGCCGATGGTGTGGGCGTGGCGGCCGCATCGCGCCCGCGAGATCGCGCGCTGGTACGATCGTCTCCTGGCGCTGCTGCCGTTCGAGCCGCCCTATTTCGAGAAAGTTGGCCTCGCCTGTACCTTCGTCGGCCACCCGGTGATCGAGAGCGGCGCCGATCGCGGCGACGGGCCGGGCTTTCGCGCCCGCCACCACATCGCGCCGGAGAGGCCGGTGCTGACGGTGCTGCCGGGCAGCCGGCGCGGCGAGGTCGAACGCCTATTGCCGATTTTCGGCGCGGCGGTGGCGCTGCTGGCGCCGAGCCATCCGACGCTGCGCATCGTCATTCCGACGCTCGGCCATGTCGCGGGGTTGGTGCGAACGCTGACGGCGAATTGGCCGATTGCGCCGATCATCGTCGCGGGCGAGGTGGAAAAATTCGCCGCCTTCGCGGCGAGCGATCTGGCGCTGGCGGCGTCGGGTACGGTGGCACTGGAGCTGGCGGTGGCGCGGCTGCCGGCGGTGATTGCCTATCGCATCCATCCGCTGACCCATGCCGTGGCGCGGCACATGATCAAGATCCGCTATGCCAACCTGGTGAACCTGCTGCTGGATCGGTTCGCTATTCCCGAGCTCATCCAATATGATTGCAACGCGGCACGGATCGCCGATGCGCTGACGCGCCTCATCGGCGACAAGGCGGCGCGGACGGCACAGCTCGCGGCCTATGATGTGGCGCTCGACCTGCTGGGGCGTGGCGGCGAGCCGCCGAGCCGGCGCGCGGCAAAGCAGATACTGGCGGCACGATCGTCTTGAGGAGGAAGGTAATGGAAGAGGTCAATCCCGGCGGCGCGAAGCTGCTGCACACCATGATCCGCGTCTTCGATCTCGACAAATCGCTCGATTTCTATACCCGGCTGATGGGCATGAATCTTCTACGCAAGCGTGAGGTGCCGCCCGGCCGCTATACGCTGGCCTTCGTCGGCTATGGCGACGAGGATGCCAACGCGGTGGTCGAGCTGACCTATAATTGGGACCAGAAGGAACCTTACGCGATCGGCAGCGGTTTCGGGCATCTGGCGGTCGGCGTGAAGGACGCCTATGCGCTCTGCGACAGTCTCGCCAAAGAGGGCGTCAAAATTCCCCGCAAGCCCGGCCCGCTTCAGCACGGCACCACCGTCATCGCCTTCGTCGAAGATCCCGACGGCTACAAGATCGAGATCATCCAGCGCGGCTGAGAAAAATTTTATTAACCATCAAGACACCAAGGGTACATTTGAAATCGTCGCCCGGCGAAAGCCGGGGTCCATCGTGCCGCTTCGCCATGGGTCCCTCCCCCGGCTTGACCACGGCTTGACCGGGGGATCACGCCGGGATGGTGAGTTTTTCTTGGTGTCGCGTCGTGGCGGTTCAATATTTTTTCTATGCGCCGAGATGGCGCATCAAAATTTCCGCCGTCTCGCGCGGAAACTGGTCGATGAAGAAATGGCTGCCCGGCAGCGAGGCGGTGCGCACATCGGCGCAGCGCTCGCGCCATTCGGCGGCGATGTCGTAATAGCGCGCCATCGGGCCCTTCTCGCCCCAGCAGACGAGGGTCGGGCAGGCGATTTTTTGCCCCAGGTCGGCGCTGTCATGCTCGACGTCGATGATCGCCGCCGCGCGGTAATCGGAACAGGAGCCTTGGATCATCGCGGGATCGCGCCAGCAGCGGCGATATTCCGCCATCATTTTCGCATCGAAATTGTCGAGCGACATATTGCCGAAGCCGCTCATCGCGGTGCCATAGAAATAATCCGGGTCGGCGCCGATCAGCGTTTCCGGAAACGGCGCGGGCAGGGCCAGGAATTGCCAATGCCAATAGGCGCCGACGACCTCGCGCTTGGGCTGCGTCACGAGCTTATGGGTCGGCACGATGTCGAGCACGGCGAGCGAGCGCACCGCGTCGGGATGATCGAGCGCCATGCGATGCGCGGTGCGGCCGCCGCGATCGTGGCCGATGACATGAAACTGGGCGAAGCCGAGCTGCTTCATCGCCGCCACCTGATCCGCCGCCATCGCGCGGAACGAATAGTTCGATTTGTCCGGCAGGCATTTCGGCTTGGATGAATCGCCATAGCCGCGCAAATCGGCGCACACGACCGTATATTTCTCGGCGAGGACCGGCGCGGTCCGCGCCCACATCGCGAGACATTGCGGATAGCCGTGCAACAGCAGCACCGGCGGCCCGGACCCGCCCACGACGCAATTGATCGTGACCTCGCCGGTGTCGATGCGGTGGCGGGCGAAGCTGTCGAACATTCGGTTAGTTAACAGTGTTCAGTCATCAGTTGTCAGTAAGAAAACTGATAACTGACGACTGCAAACTGTCAACTAATCCACGAACGCCATGGTTTTTTCCGCCGGTTGCGCGGTGTCGACGGTAAACTCGATATGGCCCAGCGTCCAATCGGTCATGCCGACCGTGGCCGCCGTGGGATTGAGGAGCTTTAGCCCCGGCGCGTGCCAGGCCGCGGTGTCGAGGGTGATGTGCTGGTTGCCCTTGTCATTGTCGGAAAAACTACTCTCGATCGACAGCCCCGCCAGGATCGGCTTGCCGTCGAGCGTGCACAGATTGACCGTCGGCAATTGGTTGAAGCGCGTGCCCGGCAACGGCTCCCGCTCGCTCAGCAGAAATTCCATCACCTGCTTGCCGCCGGCTTTCACCGTGCCGAGCGCGCGATAATGCTCGTTGCGGATCGCGACCTCGCCGGCGGCGACGCGATAGCCCCAGCGCGAGGAGAGCTCTTTGCGCGCCGCCTCGTTGTCGCAGAACGCCTGCAGCAGGAAGAATGTCGGGCGCGGGCCGACGCGGGCGGCGACGCGAACTTCGGCGAGGCCGAACGGCCCGACCGGGCTGTCGGGGATGCGGCTCACCACGATCGAGCAATAGGCGGGCATGCACGGCCGCAGCGACGGCGGCACCAATAGATCGCCGGGCGCGGTTTCGATCTCGCAGCGCGCTTCCATGGTGCGCACGCCCTTGAGGGTCCAGGCTTCGGGCTTCAGGGTCTTAATGGATGGCGCGTCGGCAAGCCAGGCTTTGACGTCGCCGGTTCCATAACGATGCATCGGCATGGGGTTTACTCCGCCGCCTGGGCTTGGGTTTTCTGGAAGTGCGGCATCACTTCCTTCGCGAACAGACGAAGGCTCGCCACCACTTGTTCGTGCGACACGACCTCGACGCAATTCAGCATGAAATTGACGATGTCGACGCCCATTCCCTCCCATTTCTTCAATTCGCGCACGATGTGGTATGGGTCGCCGATGGCGATGCCCTCGCGCGGATTGCCGGCGAGTTGCGCGCGGAGCTGTGAGAGCAGGCCGCCATGCGCGCCCGGCTTCGACGGCAGCGCCTCGGGATTGTGCATGAACTGGACCGCCAGCGGCTGGAACATGCTGGTGATGCCGCCGCCGACCTGTTGCGCGATTTTGTCGTCTTCGTGGCAGTAGAGGAAATTGATGGTCGCGACCTTGTCATTGACGAAGGCGCCGACCGGCTCGCAATTCTGAATCGTCTTGCGATAGCGTTTCAGCACCTGGTCCTGGACCGACATCGGCGCGAAGGAAATGCCGAGACTGCCCATGCCGCGCTCGGCGGCGTCGAGTTCGGTGCCGGCGCTGGACACCGCGACCCACATCGGCGGATGCGGCTTCTGATAGGGCTTCGGCAGGATCGCGCGCTCCGGCATCGAGAAGAACTGGCCCTGATAGGAGAAGCGCTCCTGCATCCACATTTTCGGGATGACATGGACATATTCATCCCAGCTTTTCTTGGTCAGGTCAGGGTCGGCGCCGAACCCGCCGAGTTCGGTCCACGTTGCCGAGCGGCCGGTGCCGACTTCAAGCCGGCCCCCGGAGAAGATGTCCATGGTCGCGGTCCGCTCGGCGATGCGGATCGGGCTCGCATATTGCGGCACGCACACCACGATGGCGTGGCCGATGCGGATCTTCTTGGTCAGCATCGCCGCCGCCGTCAGGAAAATCTCCGGCGACGAGCTGTGCGAATACTCCTCGAGGAAATGATGCTCGGTTGCCCAGACATACTCGAAGCCGAGTTCTTCCGCGACCTTGACCTGCTCCAGCGCGTTCATGAAGACGGTGCGCTCGCTCTCGCGCGTCCAGGGGCGCGGCACGGACAATTGAAAGGCAATCCCGAACTTCATGGCGGTTGTTTCTCCTCACGCATTCGGCGCGGGCTCTCGACGGCCGGCCCGCCCGTAAATGATATTAGGGTTTTGCCATGGCGGCGCCGCCGAACTCAAGCGTGCAATTTCCGGCTATTCCAGTCGCTCTACCCGGCGGAGTGCCGGAAACAGCGTCATCCATAACAACGCGACCAGGACGCTGCCGATGCCGCCCAGCAGCACGGCCGGCATCATCGGATCACCGCAGGCCGAACCACGGCGAAGATCGCGCCTCTTGTCAGTGCCGCGATAAAGGTGCATATACACGTACATGAGCAAGGACGACGAATTCCTGGAATGTGCTGGCTGTGTCTGCGCCGGCGTTCGCCGCGCGGCCCGTGCCTTGACGCAGCATTATCAGCGCCATATGCGCGGCACCGGGTTGCGGGACACGCAATTCTCCACCCTGGCGGTCCTGGCCGGCGGCGGCGCCATGCCGGTCGGACGCCTGGCGCGGCGGCTGGGGGTGGAGCGCACGACGCTGACGCGCAACGTGAAGCTGCTCGAGAAAAAGGGCTGGGTGACCTCGTCCGGTGAGGCCGATGCCCGCGTGCATGTCGTCACCATCACGCCGGCAGGCCGGGCCGCGGCACACGCGGCGCTGCCGCACTGGCGCGCCGCGCAGGCGAGCGTGGGGCCGAAGCTGAAGGAATTGCGCCTCGCCGAGTTGCTGGCGCGCGCCGCCTAATTTTTTTGACGAAGAGAGTGTAGATACACGCATGACCGACCGTCAAAAACGCCTGCTCACCGGGCCGATCCTGCCGACCTTGCTGAGCCTCGCCGCGCCGACCGTCGTGGTGCTGATGGTGCAGACCGGCGTCGGCGTCGCCGAGACCTATTTCGTCAGCAATCTCGGCACCGACGCCCTGGCCGGTGTCGCGCTGGTGTTTCCCGCGCTGATGCTGATGCAGATGATGTCGAACGGCGGGATCGGCGGCGGCGTGTCGTCGGCGATCGCGCGCGCCCTCGGCGCCGGCCGCAAGGCCGATGCCGATGCGCTGGTGTTGCACGCCGTGATGGTCGCACTGGTCTTCGGTCTGGTCTTCACCGCCGCGGAATGGTGGGGCGGTCCGGCGCTGTTTCGCGCCATGGGCGGCAATGACGGCGTGCTCGCGGCCGCGCTGGGCTATGGCAATGTGGTGTTCGCGGGCTCGATCTTGATCTGGCTTACCAGTCTGCTGGCGGCGGCCTTGCGGGGGGCGGGCAATGTCATCGTCCCTGCGCTGGTGACGCTGATCGGCGCAATCATCATCGTGCCGCTGTCGCCGTCGCTGATCTTCGGCTGGGGGCCGCTGCCGCGCATGGGCGTTGCCGGCGCGGGCGTCGCGGTCATCATCTACTACATCGTCGCCACCGTGGCTCTGACCGTCTATCTGCGCGTGGGGCGCGGCGTGTTGCGCCTGCCACTCGATCCGCGCCTGATCCGGTGGGGGCTGATGCGTGACATTCTTCGGGTCGGCGGCCTCTCGGCGATCAGCACGGTACAGATGAATCTGACCGTCGCCATCGTGACCGGCCTGGTTGGACGCCTTGGCGCCGATGCGGTGGCGGGCTATGGCATCGCGTCACGGCTCGATTATCTCCTGATCCCGCTGGTATTCGGCCTCGGCACCGCTGGCCTCACCATGGTCGGGCTGCATATCGGCCACGGCGACTACGCCCGCGCGCGGCGCATCGCCTGGACCGGCGCGGTGCTGGCCACCGCCGTCACCGAGGTGATCGGCATCGCGGCGTTTACGGTGCCGCACGCCTGGCTTGGCCTGTTCAGCGACGAGCCCGCGGTGCTTGCCACCGGCACGCTCTATTTCCGCACCGTCGCGCCGTTCTACGGGCTGCTCGGCCTGGGCATGATGCTGTATTTCTGCGGGCAGGGCGCCGGCCGCGTGTTCTGGCCGGTGTTGGGTGGGCTGGCGCGGCTGCTGATCGCGGGGCTGGGCGGCTGGCTGATCGTGGCGCAATTTGGCCTCGGCCTGCCGACGCTATTCGTTGCCGTGGCGGCCGCGTCGATTGCCTATGGCGGCATCACCGCGATCGCCGCGGCCGTCGGACCGTGGCGGCCGGCATCGAGGCCGGCGCCGCGCGTCCAGCCGGTTCGCGCTACTTAACCGGGTAGTTGCGCCGCGTTGCGCCGGAGAACAGCTGGCGCGGGCGGCCGATCTTCTGGTCGGGATCCTCGATCATCTCGTTCCATTGCGCGACCCAGCCGACGGTGCGGGCGATGGCGAACAGCACGGTGAACATCGAGGTCGGGAAGCCCATCGCCTTGAGGATGATGCCCGAATAGAAATCGACATTGGGATAAAGCTTGCGCTCGATGAAATACTCGTCCGAGAGGGCGATATGTTCCAGCTCCATGGCGAGCTCGAGCAGCGGCTCGTCCCGCGCATCGCCAAGCTGATCCAGCACCTCGTGACAGGTCGCGCGCAGCACCGTCGCGCGCGGGTCGAAATTCTTGTAGACGCGGTGGCCGAAGCCCGAAAGTCGGAAATTATCGTTCTTGTCTTTGGCGCGCTCGATGAATTCGGGGATGCGGTCCTTGGTGCCGATCTCGTTCAGCATCTTCAGCACCGCCTCGTTGGCGCCCCCATGCGCGGGACCCCAGAGTGAGGCAATGCCGGCGGCGATACAGGCGAAGGGGTTGGCGCCCGACGATCCCGCGAGCCGCACCGTCGAGGTCGAGGCGTTCTGCTCGTGGTCGGCGTGGAGAATGAAGATCTTGTCCATCGCCTTCGCCAGCACCGGATTGGTGACATATTCCTCGCACGGCACGGAGAAGGTCATGCGCAGGAAATTCTCGGCATAGCCCAGCTTGTTCTGGGGATAGACCAGCGGCTGGCCGGTCGAATATTTATAGGCCATCGCGGCGATGGTCGGCATCTTGGCGATCAGCCGATAGCTCGCGATCATGCGCTGGCGCGGGTCGTTGATATCGGTCGAATCGTGATAGAAGGCTGACAGCGCGCCGACCACGCCGCACATCACCGCCATCGGATGGGCGTCGCGGCGAAAGCCCCGTAGAAAGCTCGCGAGCTGTTCATGCACCATGGTGTGCAGCGTGATGTCGCGCACGAATTTCTTCTTCTCGTTGCCGTCCGGCAGCTCGCCTTTAAGCAGCAGATAGGCGACCTCCATGAAGTCGCTGTGCTCGGCAAGCTGTTCGATCGGGTAGCCGCGATAAAGCAATTCACCCTTGTCGCCGTCGATGAAGGTAATCTTGGAATCGCAGCTGCCGGTCGAGGTGTAGCCCGGATCGAAGGTGAACATGTCGAGCTCGCCATAGAGCTTTCGGATGTCGATCACCTTGGGCCCGACAGTGCCGGACAGGATCGGGAAGCTCGCCGATTTTCCGGTCGAATTGATGGTGATGGTCGCGGTTTCCTTGGCGGCGGCTTTGGTGGTGTTTTTTGTCTCGGCCAAGCTCATGGCAACACTCCTCGATAAGTCCGGAATGGCGTATGCTGCGCTGCAACAAACGAAGCATAAGCCGGTTGATTGATCGAATCAAATATCCTGTCAGGCCACGGGTGCGGCCGGCGCGATCGCATCCCGCAGGCGGCCCAACGTCTCGTCCCGACCCAATATCGACATGACGGAAAAGAGGGGGGGCGAGCTGGTTGAGCCGGTGATGGCGACGCGCAGCGGCTGAGCCACGGCCCCAAGCTTCACCCCGCGCTGTTCGGCATAATCGCGGGTCAGCGCCTCGAGCGCCGTTGGGTCCCACGCCGCGCCGGCGAGCGGCGCCGCCAGCCCAGCCAACAATTCCCGCGCTGCCGGGTCGAGCAGCTTCGCGGCCTTGGCGTCCATCATGATTGGTCGTTTGGCGACATAAAATCCCGCACTTACAGTAAGTTCTTCTATTGTCTTCGCGCGAGACTTAAGATCAGGAAGCGCCGCTTTGAGGCGCGCCGCCAGCGGATCGTCCGGTGCCACGCCGAGGGCCGGCAGCATCAGGGCCAGCAAGCAATCATCGGCCGCCTCGCGGATATAGTGGCCGTTGAGGTTGGCCAGCTTGGCGAAATCGAACCGGGCGGGCGACTTGCCGATGCCGTCAATGTCGAACCAGGCAATGGCCTCTTCGGTCGAGATGATTTCGTCATCGCCATGGCTCCAGCCCAGGCGTAGCAGATAGTTGCGCAGCGCCTCGGGCAGATAGCCCATGTCGCGATAGGCATCGACGCCGAGCGCGCCATGCCGTTTCGACAGTTTCGCCCCATCCGGCCCGTGGATCAGCGGCACATGGGCGAATTCCGGCACCTCCCAGCCCAGCGCGCGATAGATCTGGGTCTGGCGGAAGGCATTGGTGAAATGATCGTCGCCACGAATCACGTGGCTAATCCCCATGTCGTGATCGTCGACCACCACCGACAGATTATAGGTCGGCGTGCCGTCGGCGCGCAGGATGATGAGATCGTCGAGCTGTTGGTTCGCGACCGTGACCTCGCCCTGCACATGGTCGCGGATCGTGGTGGCGCCGTCGCGCGGCGCCTTGAGGCGAACCACCGGCGCGATATCGGGCGGCGCATCGCGCGGGTCGCGGTCGCGCCACACCCCCTCATAGCGGATAGAGCGGCCCGCCGCCTTGGCCTGGTCGCGCATCGCGGCGAGATCGGCCGGCGACTCATAGGCCTGATAGGCGTTGCCCGATGCCAGCATCTGGCGCGCCGCGTCGGCATGCTGCTCCAGCCGGTCGGACTGATGGACGATGTCGCCGTCCCAATCGAGGCCGAGCCAGTTGAGGCCATTGACGATCGCCTCGACCGCCGCGACCGTGGAGCGGGCGCGGTCGGTGTCCTCGATGCGCAGGCGGAACTGCCCGCCGACATGCTTGGCATAGAGCCAGTTGAACAACGCGGTGCGGGCGCCGCCGATATGAAGGAACCCGGTGGGCGAGGGGGCGAAGCGGACAATGACGGTCATGGCCGCTCTTTAGCACATAAGTAAATTCGCGTAGAGTCATCGCATGTCATCCGCCAGCGTCCCGGTATCGGGCGGCGCCGCCGCGCACCCGCCGGCGCGATGGTGGCGTGCGCCTTGGGGCTTGGCGCGGTGGTTTGGCGATAATCTGGCGGCCGAGCGGGGGCGCTGGGCCCTGTGGCTGCCCGGGTTCATCGGGGCCGGCATCGGGATTTATTTCTGGCTCACCGCCGAACCGCCGCTATGGCCGGCGCCGGTCGGCATTGGGGTGGCCCTGGTGGCGGGGGTGGCCGCGCTATGGCGGGTGCGCTTCGCCGCGGGACTGGTTCCCGCCGTGGCGTTGCTTGCGCTATCGCTTGGCTTTGGGCTGGCGCAGTTCCAGACCTGGCTGGTGGCGGCGCCGGTGCTGCACCATCGCTTGGGACCGGTGGTCGTTCAAGGACGGCTGGTGGCGGTCGATCCGCTGCCGGAGGGCACGCGCCTTCTGATCGCGCCGCGTAACATCGAGCGGCTTGATCCGCGCGACGTGCCGGCGCGGGTCCGGGTGCGGCTGCGGCATGGCCCGTCCGGGCTGGTACCGGGCGCGTGGGTCGAGGTGCGCGCCATTCTGATGCCGCCGCCAGGTCCGGCGATGCCGGGCGCCTATGATTTTCAGCGCCGCGCCTGGTTCGACCGGCTCGGCGCGGTGGGCTTCGCCCTGGGCGCGCCGACGCCGATCGCGGCGCCCGACGGCTCGGGGCCAAGCCGGCTTTGGGCGATCATCGAGGCGACCCGGACCCAAGTCGCCGGCCGCATTCACGCCGCGTTGCCGGGCCCCACCGGCGCCATCGCGGCGGCACTGATCACGGGCGAGACCCACGCCATCCCGCCCCAGGATGCCGGCGCGTTCCGCGATGCCGGGCTCGCGCATATCCTGGTCATCGCCGGCCTTCATATGGGCATGGTGGCGGGCATCGTGTTCTTCGCCCTGCGCGCCGCCCTGGCGCTGATCCCGTTCGTGGCGTTGCGCTATTCCACCAAGAAATGCGCGGCCGCCGGCGCGTTTCTCGTCACCTTCTTCTATTTGCTGCTGTCGGATGCAACCGTGTCGTCGCGCCGTGCCTTCGTCATGTGCGGGCTGATGTTGCTCGGCATCATGCTGGATCGCGTCACGCTGTCGTCGCGCACGCTCGCTTATGCCGCGATCGCGATCATGGTGCTGGCGCCCGAAAGCGCCACCGGCCCCAGTTTCCAGATGTCGTTCGCGGCGGTCGCGGGGCTGGTCGCCAGCTATGAGGCGCTGCGGCCGCGCCTCTCGGCATGGCATATCGGCGCCGGCCGCGCCCGCCGCTTCGCGCTTTATCTCTTCGGCATCGCGCTGACGACCGTGGTGACGACCGTCGCGACCATGCCGTTCACAATCTATCACTTCAACCGGTTCCCGCTGTACTCGGTGGCAGCGAACATCGTCGCGGTGCCGATCACCGGCTTCTGGATCATGCCCTGGGCGGTGCTGTCCTGCCTGCTGATGCCGTTCCATTTCGAGGCGGCGGCGCTGACCCCGATGGGGTGGGGCATCGACATGGTCGCGGTGATCGCGCACGGCGTGACGGCGCTGCCCGGTGCGGTGCTGCGGGTGCCGAGCATGCCGCCCGAGGGGCTGGTGCTGCTCGCCGTCGGCGGCTTGTGGCTGTGCGTCTGGCAGCGGCGCTGGCGCCTGCTCGGCTTGGTGCCGATGGCGGCGGGCTACGCGACGCTGTTATTCGTGGTGCCGCCGGATATCCTGATCTCCAGCGACGCCAAACTGGTCGCGGTTCGTTCCGCCGCGGGCGGATACATGCCATCGCATGCGCGCGGCGGCACCTGGACCGAGGATAATTGGACCCAGCGCGCCGCCGCTTCGCTGGGCGCGGCGTGGCCGAAACTGGGTGACAGCAAGGATGGCCGGTTGCGCTGCAACGAGGCTGGCTGTGTCTATCGCCTCCAGGGTCAAACCGTTGGCGTCGTCCGCAGGCGCGCCGACGTCTCGGCGGCGTGTCGTACCGCCGACCTGGTCATCAGCCCGGTTGCGGCGCATTTCAATTGCCGGGGCGCCCGTCTGATCGACAGTGTCGACACCTGGAAGCATGGCGGCCACGCGATCTGGCTATCGCCGCGGGGCGTCGCCATCGAAAGCGTCGCCGATTGGCGCGGCCAGCGGCCCTGGACGCACGATCCGGTCAAGATTCGAGCCGCGCCGGTTCCCGAGACGCGACCGAGACCGCCGCTAATGCCGGCGCCGCCGCCCGCTACGCCATCGACCAATGGATCGAACGCATTGCTCGCCGGGATGAGCGACTAATATTTCCGCAACAGCCCCACCAGCCGGCCTTGGACCTTGACCCGGTCGGGGCCGAAGATGCGGGTTTCATAGCTTTTGTTGGCGGCCTCAAGCGCGATCGAATCGCCGCGCCGGCGTAAACGCTTCAGTGTCACCTCGGTATTGTCGATCAGCGCGACCACGATGGCGCCGTTATCGGCGTTATCGGTGCGCTGAAGGATCACCGTATCACCGTCGAGAATCCCGGCATCGACCATGCTGTCACCGGCGACTTCGAGCGAATAATGCTCGCCCTGGCCCAGCATGCCGGCGGGAATGCCGATGGAATTGGATTGGTCGCGCAGCGCCTCGATCGGCGTGCCGGCGGCGATCCTGCCCAGCAGCGGCAGCTGCACCACTTCGCCGCCGCCATTGCTAGGCGCGGAGGCGGCGGGCAGAGCGGCCTTGAAATCCCCCCGGATCACGGTCGGCGAGAACCGGCCCTTGCCGTCCCCATTGCGCGCGCGGGTCAGCGGGATTGCTGTTTGCTCGGGCAGCTTGATCACCTCCAGCGCGCGGGCCCGATGCGGCAGGCGCTTGATGAAGCCGCGTTCTTGCAGCCCCGTGATCAACCGGTGGATGCCTGATTTTGATCGCAGGCCTAGCGCAAGCTTCATCTCCTCGAAAGAGGGCGAGATCCCGCTTTCGGTTAAACGCTGGTTGATGAAGGAAAGCAGCTCGTATTGTTTGCGAGTCAGCATGGTCGCTCCGAGGCCCCCAAAAGAACAAAACCGCAACTTATATGATGTTCTATTTTAGTTCTTTCGGCACGTCAAGGCTCAAACTATTGATGACGGCTGGAAATCGGCGCGGCGATCTCTTCCAGCGATTTGCGCTCCGCATCGATGCCGATGGCGGCTTCGGTTCCGGCGGCCACCAGCATCAACACCGCGGCGACGATGTAGCCGCCGAACAAGGCCCAGCGGGAACCGGCATCGATCAGCCGGCCGAATACCAGCGGGCCGGCAATGCCGCCGGCGCCGGTGCCGACGGCGTAGAACACCGCGATGACGAGGGCGCGAATTTCCAACGGAAACAATTCCCCGGCCGAGAGGTAGGCGGCGCTGGCGGCGGCGGAGGCGAAGAAGAAGGTGATGCTCCACGCCGCGATCTGGCCTTCGGCCGAAAGCTGGACGGTGGCGAACAGCCATGCTGTTACCGCCAGGAGCATGCCCGCGACGGCGTAAGTCGCGGCGATCATGGTGCGCCGCCCGATCGTATCGAACCAATGGCCTAATAGCAGGGGGCCAAGGAAATTGCCGGCCGCGATCGGCAGGATATAGGTGCCGACATTGGCCGCCGGCACGCCATAGAATTTGGTCAGGATCAGGCCGAGCGTGAAAAAGATCGCGTTATAGAGAAAAGCCTGCGAGGCCATCAACATCACCACCAGCACCGTGCGCCGGCGATAGGTAATCAGCAGCGCGCGAAACAGCGTGCCCAGGCCGAAGCGCGACCGCGGATGAAAGGTCACGGTCGCGGCCGGCGCCGTGGCGCCGTGAAAACCGGCGCGGCGCTCGATATCGGCGATATTGCGTTCCGCCTCGGCGGCATAGCCATGGGTCAGCAGCCAGCGCGGGCTTTCCGGCACATGACGACGTAGCAGCAGGATAAGCAGGCCGAGCACCGCGCCGATGCCGAAGCCGAACCGCCAGCCGATGTCGAGCGGGAACAGCGCCGTGTTGAGCACGATATCGGCGACGCCAGAGCCGATCGCGGCGCCGATCCAGAAGCTGCCATTGATGATCAGGTCGATCCGCCCACGCAACCGCGCCGGCATCAACTCGTCGATCGCGGAATTGATGGCGGAATACTCGCCGCCGATGCCGAACCCGGTGATCAGCCGGAAAATGGCGAAACTCCAGAAGCTCCAGCTAAGGGCCGATAGCGCCACCCCGACAAGATAGACCGCGAGGGTGATAAAAAACATGCGCTTGCGGCCGAGCCGGTCGGTCATCCAGCCGAACAGCAGCGCGCCGCACACCGCGCCCGTCACATAGGCCGAGGCGACGGACCCGACCTCCGTGCCCGTCAGGTGCAGCGTGCCGGGGTCCTGCAATACCCCGCCCATGGCGCCGACAATGGTGACTTCGAGCCCGTCGAGAATCCAGGTGATGCCGAGCGCCACGACCACCAGCAGGTGAAAGCGCGACCAGGGCAGCCGGTCGAGCCGCGCCGGGATGTTGGTGGTGATCGATTCCATGCCGCCCCCGGTGAGGGACGGGGTCACAGCGGCGTGGGCTCGCCGGCGAGCATCATGATGTCGACGGGATCGCCGGCAACGACCGCCGGTGCGTGCGGCGGGCGCACGATCAGGCAATCCGCCGCCGCGAGCAGCGACATCATCGACGAATCCTGCTTGGCGAAGGGCGTTGCCTCGAGCGTGCCGTCGGCGAGGCGGGTGAGGCCGCCGCGCAGATAATCCTGCCGCCGGTCATTGGCCTTGAGCGGTGCGGTCAGCCGCGCCTGGTGCAGCACCGGCTCGCGCGGTGTCAGCCCGGATAGTTTCTCGATCGCCGGTTTCAGGAACAGCAGCGAGCACACCATGGTCGAGACCGGATTGCCGGGCAGGCCGATCATCGGCCGGCCGCGAAACGTGCCGACCATCAGCGGCTTGCCCGGCCGCATCGCGATCTGCCAGAAATCCAGCACCAGCCCGGTCTCGCCCAGCGCTTCGCGAATCAGATCATGCTCGCCGACCGACGCGCCGCCGGTGGTCAGCAGCAGATCGATGCCGCTGGCGCAGGCGGCGATGTCTTGCAGGGCACCGGCCTCGTCGGGCGCGATCGGCAGGGCCATCGGAATGCCGCCGCAGCCCTGTACCAGTGCCGCCAGGGCAAAGCTGTTGGAGCTGACGATCTGGTGGGGACCGACCGGATCGCCGGGCAGCACGATCTCATCGCCGGTCGGCAGAATGCCGACACGCGGCCGGCGATGGACGCGCAGCCACGGCCAGTTCATCGCCGCCGCCAGCCCGACATCGCGCGCCGTCAATTGCCGGCCTGCCCTGAGCTTGACGTCGCCCGCGCGGAAATCGAGGCCGGCGTCGCGGACATGGCGTCCGACGCCGCTCGCCTCGTTGACGATGACGGTATCGCCGTCGCGGTCAGTATCCTCCTGGATGACGATGGCGTCGGCGCCGGCGGGCAGGGGCGCCCCGGTGAAAATTCGTACCGCCTCGCCCGGCTGGAGCGGGTGATCATAGCTCTTACCGGCCGGCACCGCGCCGACAACCCGGAGCCGCGCCGGCACGGCCGCGACGTCGGCGGCGCGCACCGCATAGCCATCCATCGCCGAAAGGGCGGCTGGCGGCTGGGTGCGGCGCGCCGCGACATCCTGCGCCAGCACCCGGCCGAACGCCTCGCTGACGGGGATTTGCTCGGTGCCGAGCGGCGAGAGCGTCGCGAGCAGCCGCGCCCGCGCTTCGGCGACCGGAATCATGGCGCGTCGAAACTCCCGGATTTGCCGCCCGATTTATGGGTCAGCCGGATATTTTCGATGCGCATGCCGCGATCCACCGCCTTGCACATATCGTAGATGGTGAGGGCCGCGATGCTGACCGCGGTCAGCGCCTCCATCTCGACCCCGGTGCGCCCGGTCAGCTTGACGGTGGCGGCGATATCGACGGCGTCGCGGGCCGGATCGCAGGTCAGCTCGACCGAAACCGAATTGAGCGCCAGCGGGTGGCACAGCGGGATCAGATCAGGCGTTCGCTTGGCGCCCATGATGCCGGCCAGCCGCGCCACTGACAGGACATCGCCCTTCTTGACGCCGCCCGCCTGGATCAATTGGAGCGTCGCCGGCTGCATGATCACCGAACCGGCGGCGGTGGCGACGCGTTCCGTTTCCGTCTTGGCACTGACATCGACCATGACGGCGCCGCCCCGGTCGTCGAAATGGGTCAGCCCGCTCATGCCGAGGCGCCCGCCGTGGCGCGCGCCAGCAGGGCGCGGGTGGCGGCGGCGACATCGGCCTGGCGCATCAGGCTCTCGCCGATCAGGAAGCAATGCGCCCCGGCTCGCGCCATGCGGGCGAGATCGGCGGGCGTGCCGAGGCCGCTCTCGCTTACCAGCATCCGGTCCGGGGGGATTAGCCGGGCGAGCGCTTCCGTTGTGCCCAGATCGACCTGTAAGCTTTTGAGATTGCGATTATTGATGCCGATGAGGCGGCTTTTCAGCAGGAGCGCGCGGTGAAGTTCCGCCGCGTCGTGGACCTCGATTAGCGCGTCCATGCCGAGATCCAGCGCCACGCTTTCCAGCATCGCGGCGGTATCATCCGATAGCGATGCCATGATGATCAGGATGCAATCGGCGCCCCAAGCGCGTGCCTCATAAATTTGATAAGGATCGACCATGAAGTCTTTGCGCAAGATTGGTAAATCGACTTCCTCGTGTGCCGTTTTAAGAAAATCGAGTGAGCCCTGAAATTCGGGCCCGTCGGTCAAAACAGAGAGACAAATGGCGCCGCCGTCCCGATAGGCGCGCGCCAATGCCGCGGGATCGAAATCTTGGCGGATCAGCCCCTTGCTGGGTGACGCGCGTTTGATCTCGGCGATCAGCCCATAGCGGCCGCCGGCCACCGCGCGCGCCAATGCCGCCTGGAAGCCACGCGGCGCCGGCGCCCGGTCGGCCCGGCGGCGGATTTCGTCGAGCGGCACCGCCGTCTGGGCGGCGGCGACTTCCTGGCGCTTATAGGCATTGATGCGGGCGAGGGTGTCGCTCATCGTGTCACGGTGCGAGCTGGTCGTTGGTGATGGCGATCAGCCGGTCGAGCGCCAGCCGCGCCTTGCCGCCATCAATGGACCGGGCGGCGAGGGCCATCCCCGCCGGCAAGTCCTTGGCGCGCTCCGCCACGATCAACGCGGCGGCGGCATTGAGCAGCACCACGTCCCGCAGCGGCCCGGCCTCGCCGCCGAGCAGCGCGCGCAGCCGCGCCGCGTTCTCACGCGGATCGCCGCCCTTGAGGTCGGCCATCCTTGCCCGCTTCAACCCGACCTCTTCCGGGGTCAGGGTGAAGACCGTGACCTCGCCGCCGCGCAGCGCCGCGACCTGAGTGGTGCCGGCGGTGGTGATCTCGTCCATGCCGTCGCCATGGACCACCCAGGCATGCTCGCTGCCGAGCCGGCCCAGCACTTCGGCGACCGGTTTCACCCATTCGGGCGCGAATACCCCGACCAGTTGGCGTTTTACCCCGGCGGGATTGGTGAGCGGCCCGAGCAGGTTGAAGATGGTGCGGGTGCCGAGCTCGACCCGGGTCGGATTGACGTGGCGCGTGGCGCCATGATGGCGCGGCGCCATCAGGAAGCCGATCCCGGCTTCCCAGATGGCGCGCTTCACCAGCGCCAGGTCGCAGTCGAGATTGACCCCCAGCGCCGCCAGGATATCCGACGCGCCCGATTTGGACGAGAAATTGCGGTTGCCGTGCTTGGCCACCGGCACGCCGCAGCCCGCCACCACGATGGCCGCGGCCGTCGAGATATTGAAGCTGCCGGAATTATCGCCGCCGGTGCCGACCGTATCGATGGCGCCGGGCGGCGCCTCGATGGCCAAGGCGCGGGCGCGCATGGCCCGGGCGGCGCCGGTGATCTCGCTCACGGCCTCGCCGCGCACGCGCAGCCCCATCAGGAACGCGCCCATCTGCGACGGCGTCACGTCGCCGGTCATCATGCGGTCGATGGCGGCGGCGGCCTCGCCCTCGTCCAGGATGCCACCGGCCGCGACCTTGGCAAGAATGGTGCGGAAATCGTGGATCGTGATCATCTCGCTTTATATATCGGGACGAAACGGTTGAGCATAGGAAACACTGGAGGAGAAAGTCGGCGGCCTTGCTCGCCTGCGACGCCGCGCGGACAATGGCGCGATTATCCTCGCGCAGAACGTCGAGCCGCGAGCCGATATAGTCGGCATGGCGCACGGTCGGAACAATGCCGAGCGAGGCGCAGCAAAACGCGGCGTTGATCTCGGCCACCAGCTCCTCGAACCCATACTTCTTGGAGCCGAATGAGCCAGAAAGATCGCGGTTCAGTCGATGCGGCGCGCCGCTGGCGTGACCGAGTTCATGCAGCGCCGTGCGATGCCAGTTGATCGGCTCGAAATAGGCTTGCGGCGGCGGGACCTCCACATAGTCGTGTGCCGGGAGGTAGAAGGCGCGGCTGCCGCCGATGCGGAAGTCGATACCCGTCGCCTTGATCAGCGCCTCGACCTTGGGCTCGATCAGTCCGGGCTCCGGCGGCGGCGCAGCGACCGTGGGATTCTCAGGTAGACCCTCGCACTGCGCCAGGTTGAAGACCGTGAAGCGCTTGAGGAACGGGATCGCCCGCGCTTCCTCGCCGGTCTCCCGCGCTCGCTTCTTCTCGTCGTCGGGAATGAAGCGGTCGGCATAGACGACGGTGGTGCCGTGCTCGCCCGTGCGGACGTTGCCGCCAAGCGAGAGCGCCTGGCGGAAGGTGACCCAGCCCTGGACCGGGAAACCGTGCTCGATTACCGATCCCCAAAGGATCAGCACATTGATCCCCGAATAATTTCGGCCGGTGGCGGCGTTCTTCGGCATGGCGAGCGGCGCTTTCGCCGTCGCCGTTCCCCAGGGCTGCACCCAAGGCACGCGGCCGGCCTTCAGCTCGGCGATGATCTTGGTGGTGATGTCGTCGTAGAGGCTC
>Ga0208357_1000040_pt1 | contig 91541 bp, 49 predicted proteins | sample NGESurdeep092012_6_FD_184487 | JGI IMG/M metagenome (GOLD analysis project Ga0208357, IMG submission 184487) | Arctic peat soil microbial communities from Barrow, Alaska - NGEE Surface sample F52-2 deep-092012 (SPAdes) | ecosystem: Environmental > Terrestrial > Soil > Wetlands > Peat ...
CTGATGCCATCCATGGCATCAGCCCTTCGGGCAGCGTTGCTGCTCAAGATGGCAATCCTGCCATCTTGTCCCTGCGCAGCGGGGGAAGGTGCCCGAAGGGCGGAAGGGGGCGCTTTTCGCGGTGCAAAAGCAGGATCAAGAGCACCCCCCATCCGCCTTTGGCACCTTCCCCCGCTTCGCAGAGGAAGGAAAAACTGGGCTCCACGCCAACCCATCGCCGGTATGTCCTTCGACTTCGGCCTTCGGCCTACGCTCAGGACGAACGGGACTTAAAGTAGGTGCCATTCGTGTAATGCGCCATTCGCGCTGCCATCGGCAAGCGTGAAGCCATGTCGTAACCCGCTTCCTGCCCGGTCACGGGTTGCCGCACTGCGGCACGCCAAGGGTATAATTCCGCGGATTATCCCCAGTCATCCGCATGAGCAGCCGGTCGGACTTGAAAACCGGCTGAAAATCACGACGTTTTTGCTTACACGGATGGCTGCAAGCCCCTTTCCATGCCGGTGGTGACGTGAGTACAAACCTGATCCGCGAGTTTTTCGATTCTTCCCAACTCGCAGGCGGCAACGCCGATTACGTGGAATCGCTGTATGACGCCTGGCTGGCCGACGCGACGGCTGTTCCTGCTGATTGGGCGAGCTATTTCGAGACATTCAAGGGACGCGAGTCGGGTGATGTCGCTCACGGCGGCGCCATCGCACGGATCGAAGCGGCGCAGAAGCAGCGCCACAACGGGACCGTCGCGGTCCCGATGAGCGACGAGTACGCGCGCAAGCAGGCCGGCGTGCTGCGCCTGCTGACCGCCTACCGCTCGCGCGGCCATCTGGCCGCCGACCTCGACCCGCTCGGCCTCACCGAAAAGATGACGGCGCCCGACCTGGGCCTGCCGTTCCACGGCCTGTCCGACGCCGACCTCGACACCGAGTTCGATACCGGCAACTACGCAGGCGGTGGCAAGCGACTGAAGCTGCGCGACCTGCTGGTCGTGCTGAAGAAGACCTACGCCAGCACGATCGGCGCGGAATTCATGCATATCAGCAATCATGAACAGCGCAACTGGATCTACAGCAGGCTCGAACAACAGGCGGGCGAAGCCGGACTGGATCAGGCGGGCAAACAGCGTGTGCTGGACGGTCTGACCGCGGCCGAAGGCCTGGAACGCTATCTGCACACGAAATACGTCGGCCAGAAGCGCTTCTCGCTGGAAGGCGGCGACAGCCTGATCCCGCTGATCGACGACGTGGTGCGCGCCGCTGGCGACAACGGCATCAAGGAACTGGTCATCGGCATGGCCCATCGCGGCCGCCTCAACATGCTGGTCAACATCCTGGGCAAGCCACCCAAGACCCTGTTCGACGAATTCGAAGGCAAGTTCGACAACGCCGACGATCCGGCCCATTCCGGCGACGTGAAGTACCACATGGGCTTCTCGGCCGACGTCAAGACGCCCAAGGGTGGCGTGCACGTGGCGCTGGCGTTCAATCCGTCGCACCTGGAAGTGGTGAACCCGGTCGTCACCGGCTCGGTGCGCGCGCGCCAGACCCGTCGCCGCGACACCTTGCACACCCAGTCGATGGCAGTGCTGATCCACGGCGACGCTGCGTTTGCCGGCCAGGGCGTGAACATGGAGTTGTTCAACATGTCGCAGGCCCGCGGCTTCAAGATCGGCGGCAGCCTGCATGTGGTGATCAACAACCAGGTCGGCTTCACCATTTCCAACCCGCAGGACGCGCGCTCGACCATGTACTGCACCGACCTGGCCAAGATGGTCAACGCGCCGGTGCTGCACGTGAATGGCGACGATCCCGAGGCGGTCATCCTGGTGACCCGGCTGGCCTACGATTTCCGCAAGCAGTTCCGCCGCGACGTGGTGATCGACCTGGTCTGCTATCGCCGTCACGGCCACAACGAGGCCGACGAACCCGCGGCCACGCAGCCGATGATGTACCAGATCATTCGCAAGCGTCCGACCGCGCGCGACCTGTACCAGCAGCAATTGGTCAAGCAAGGGCTGCTGTCCGAGGGCGAGGCAAAGAAGCAGTTCGACGCCTACCGCGACCGACTCGAAGCCGGCGCGCCGATGACCGAGCTGGATCCGTCGCCGACCCGCGACAGCCCCGTCAACTGGGCCCGCTTCCTCGACGGCAAGCTGTCGATGGCGGTCGACACCACGGTACCGAAGAAGAAACTGCGGGAGCTGGCCGACAAGATCCTCAGCATGCCCTCCGACATCACCTTGCAGGCCCGTGTCGCCAAGATCTACGACGACCGCCGCAAGATGGCCTCCGGCGAGCAGCCGGCGGACTGGGGTTTCGCCGAGAACCTGGCCTACGCCACCCTGATCGACGCGGGCTACGACATGCGTCTGGTCGGCCAGGACACCGGGCGCGGCACCTTCTTCCACCGGCATGCCGTATTGCACGACCAGAAGGACGGGCATACGTACATGCCGCTGGCCACGGTGCGCGGCGGCGCCGACGTCGAAGTGATCGACTCGCTGCTCAGCGAACTGGCCGTGATGGCCTTCGAGTACGGTTACTCCACTACCGATCCCGACACGTTGAACATCTGGGAGGCCCAGTTCGGCGATTTCGCCAACGGTGCGCAGGTGGTGATCGACCAGTTCATCAGCTCCGGCGAATCGAAGTGGAACCGTCTGTGCGGGCTGGTGCTGCTGCTGCCGCATGGCTACGAAGGCCAGGGCCCAGAGCACTCCTCCGCGCGCCTCGAACGCTTCCTGCAGCTGTGTGCGATGGACAACATGCAGGTGTGCGTGCCGACCACGCCGGCGCAGGATTTCCACATGATCCGCCGCCAGATGCTGCGCGATGTACGCAAGCCGCTGATCGTGATGACGCCGAAATCGCTGTTGCGGCACAAGCTGGCCGTGTCTTCGATGGACGAACTGGCCAACGGCAGCTTCCAGCTGGTCATTGGCGAACATCGCAAGCTGGCGGCGAAGAAGGTCAAGCGCGTGGTGCTGTGTTCGGGCAAGGTCTATTACGACCTGCTGGAAGACGCCGAGAAGCGCGAGTTGATCGACGTCGCGCTGGTCCGCGTCGAGCAGCTGTACCCGTTCCCGCGTCCCGAGGTCAGCGCCGAACTGGACAGGTATCCGTCCGCGAAGGAAGTGATCTGGTGCCAGGAAGAACCGATGAACCAGGGCGCATGGTTCCAGATCCGCCATCATCTGCAGGCGTGCACCGGAACGAAGCACAGTCTTTCGTACGCGGGTCGCGCGCGTTCACCGGCACCGGCTGCCGGTCACCACAACACCCATGTCGCCGAACAGACCGCGCTGGTTGAACAGGCGCTGGTCGGGTCGATCGGCACGGATCATTCGGCAGAATAAGCCTCCACGCACCGCGCGGCCAGGCAGGCCGCCTCGTTGATTTTCGCACTCACGCGCGCGCACACAAACTCCAAGGGCCGTCATGTCAATCGAACTCAAAGTCCCCGTCCTGCCCGAATCCGTCTCCGACGCCACCATCGCCAGTTGGCACAAGAAAGCAGGTGATGCGGTCGCTCGCGACGAGAACCTGGTCGATCTCGAAACCGACAAGGTGGTGCTCGAAGTCCCCTCGCCGGTCGATGGCGTGCTGAAGGAAATCAGGCACCAGGTCGGCGACACGGTGAACGGCGAACAGGTCATTGCGATCATCGAGGAAGGCGCCGCCGCGGCGGCCGCGCCGGCACCGGCGAAGGATGAGCCAAAGGCTGCCGCGCCGGCGCCGGCGCCGGGACTCGGGACTCGGGACACGGGACTCGGCAAAACCGCCGAACTCTCCCCTGCCGCCCAGCGTGTCGCCACCGAGAACAAGGTCGACACTTCCACCATCAGCGGCACCGGCCGGGATGGCCGCATCATCAAGGAAGACGTCGTCAACGCCGGCGCACAGAAGCCCGGGGCCGCTTCGCCGAGTCCCGAGTCCCGAGTCCCGAGTCCCGGTCCCCAAGGCTCACGCCCGGAAGAACGCGTGCCGATGACGCGCATGCGCGCGCGCATCGCCGAACGCCTGATGCAGTCGAAGAACTCGATCGCCATGCTCACCTCATTCAACGAAGTGAACCTGGCCGAAGTGGTGAAGATGCGCAAAGCCCTTGGCGACGCGTTCCAGAAGGAGCACGGTATCAAGCTCGGTTTCATGAGCTTCTTCGTCAAGGCCGCCGCCGAGGCGCTCAAGCGCTACCCGTATGTCAATGCCTCGGTCGACGGCAACGACGTGATCTACCACGGCTACCAGGACATCTCGATCGCGGTATCCACCGACCGGGGCCTGGTCACGCCGGTGCTGCGCGACGTACAGGACATGAGCTTCGCCGACGTCGAGAAAGGCATCGCCGACTACGCCACCAAGGCGCGCACGAACAAGCTGTCACTGGACGACCTGCAAGGCGGCACCTTCACCATCACCAACGGCGGCACCTTCGGCTCGCTGCTGTCCACCCCGATCGTCAACCCGCCGCAAAGCGCGATCCTGGGCATGCACACGATCAAGGAACGCGCCATCGTCGAGAACGGCCAGATCATCGCCGCGCCGATGATGTACATCGCGATCAGCTACGACCACCGCATCATCGACGGCAAGGACGCAGTGCTGTTCCTGGTCGATATCAAGAATCAGCTGGAGAATCCGCAAAGGATGCTTTTGGGCCTGTAAGGCCCAAAAGCATCCGGGATTCGGGAGACGGGATTCGGGATTCGTAAAAGCGCGCAGCTGGCGCCTTTTAGAATCCTCACCCCGCCCGGGTCCCGCGCGACATTCGGGACGGGCCTCGGCGCCGCACGCCTTTGCTCTTACAAATCCCGAATCCCAAATCCCGAATCCCGTGAGTGAATGCAATGAGCGAACAATCAAAATACGATGTCATCGTCATCGGCGCCGGCCCGGCCGGCTATGTGGCTGCGATCCGCGCCGCACAGCTGGGCCTGAAAACCGCCTGCGTCGACGCGTTCGCCGGCAAGGACGGCAAGCAGGCGCTCGGCGGCACCTGCCTCAACGTGGGCTGCATTCCGTCCAAGGCGCTGCTGGATTCTTCGCGCCAGTTCCACAACCTCACGCACAGCTTCGGCGTGCACGGCATCACCGCCGACAACGCGAAGATCGACGTGCCGACCTTCATCGGCCGCAAGGACAAGATCGTCAAGCAGTTCACCGGCGGCGTGGCGCAGTTGTTCAAGGCGAACAAGGTCACGCCGTACTTCGGTACCGGCAAGCTGCTCAAGGGCAACAACGTCGAGATCACCGGTGCCGACGGCGCCAAGCAAACCATCAGCGCCACCAACGTGATCCTCGCCTCCGGCTCGGTGCCGATCGAACTGCCGTTCGCGAAGTTCGACGGCAAGGCGATCGTCGACAACGCCGGCGCGCTGGACTTCACCGAAGTACCGAAGCGCCTGGGCGTGATCGGTGCTGGCGTGATCGGCCTGGAGCTGGGCAGCGTGTGGAGCCGCCTCGGCGCCGAAGTCACCATCATCGAGGCGCTGCCGGAGTTCCTCTCTGTCGCCGATGCCGACGTGGCCAAGGTGGCCGCGAGGGAATTCGCCAAGCAGGGCTTGACCATCAAGCTCAACGCCAAGCTCAACAAGGCCGAGCCGAAGAAGGACGGTGTGCACCTCACCTACACCGACAAGGACGGCGAGCAGAAGCTCATCGTCGACAAGCTGCTGGTCGCCGTGGGTCGTCGTGCCTACACTGCTGGCCTGCTGGCTGACGACAGCGGCGTGAAGCTGGACGAGCGTGGCCGCATCGTGGTCGATGAGCACTGCCACACCGGCGTCGATGGCGTATGGGCGATCGGCGATGCCGTGCGCGGCCCGATGCTGGCGCACAAGGGTTCCGAGGAAGGCGTGGCGGTGGCCGAGTGGATCGCCGGCAAGGCCGGCCACGTGAACTACGACACCATTCCCTGGGTGATCTACACCGAGCCGGAAATCGCCTGGGCCGGCAAGACCGAGCAACAGCTCAAGGACGAAGGCGTGCCGTACAAGGTCGGCAGTTTCCCGTTTGCCGCGAACGGCCGTGCCGTGGCGATGAACGAGGCCATCGGTCAGGTCAAGATGATCGCCCACGCCGAGACCGACCGTATCCTTGGCGTGCACATGGTCGGTCCGGGTGTCTCCGAGCTGATCGCCGAATGCGTGGTCGCGATGGAGTTCAAAGGCTCGTCCGAGGACATGGCGCGCATCGTCCACGCGCACCCGACCCTGTCCGAGGCCGTGCACGAGGCCGCACTGTCGGTCGACAAGCGCGCCATCCACAAGGGCAACTGAGCGCAGGATGCGCTCATCCCGAACAGCACATGGATGTGCGTTGATCCGGGATCCAGAGCCTCCACTCGACGACGGCCCGTTCCTGGCGACATGGGCGGGCCTGTTTGTTTTTTTGCACGAGCCCGCTTGCGGGCGATGCTCTTGCAAATCCCGAATCCCAAATCCCCCTAAAAGAGCATCGCCCGCAAGCGGGCTCCTACCCACTCAGGCAAGTCCATGCCCCAACCTACTGCCATTTGCGTCTACTGCGGCTCCAGCAGCGGCAGGCATCCCGAATATGCCGAGCAGGCCGCCGCCTTCGGCAACGAGATGGCGCGCCGCGGCACCAGCCTGGTCTATGGCGGCGGCAACGTAGGCCTGATGGGTGTCCTCGCCGACGCGGTGCTGGCCGGTGGCGGCAAGGTGATCGGCGTGATTCCGCGTCAGCTGGTGGAGCTGGAAGTGGCCCACCCGGGCCTGAGCGAACTGGTGGTGGTCGAGACCATGCACCAGCGCAAGACACGCATGTACGAGTTGTCGAATGCGTTCGTCGCCCTGCCCGGCGGTTTCGGCACCATGGACGAGATGTTCGAGATGCTGACCTGGGCACAGCTCGGCCTGCATCGCTACCCGTGCGCGTTTCTTGACGTGCGCGGCTACTACCGCGACCTGCGTTCGATGATGGAACACATGGTCGCTGAAGACTTCGTCAAACCCGGCCAACGCGACAGCGTGTGGTTCGGCGATTCGATGGACGTCTTGTTCGACTGGATGGCCAGCTACGATGGTGGCAATGCATCGCGCGTGATCGGTCCCGCCAGCGTCAAGGCCTGATCGCTCGCCGCCCATTGGAGAGATCGTGATGACGACATGCCGCGCCTTTCGCATCCACAACGACGATGCGGGTTACCGCGCCGGCATCGAGACGATGGACACCGACGCACTGTCGCCTGGCGAAGTGTTGATCAAGGTCGCGTACTCATCGGTCAACTACAAGGACGCGCTGGCCGGTACCGGCAAGGGCCGCATCCTGCGCCGCTATCCGCTCAATGGCGGCATCGACGTGGCCGGCCGGGTGATGGCTTCCACCGATCCGGCGTTCAAGGAGGGCGAAGCCGTGCTGTGCACCGGCAGCGGGCTGTCGGAAACCCGCGACGGCGGCTACGCAGAGTACGCACGACTGGATGCGCGCTGGACGATCCCGTTGCCACCGGGCCTGAGCCTGCGCGAAAGCATGATCCTGGGCACCGCCGGCTTCACCGCCGCACTGGCCTTGCTGCGCATGCAGGACAACCGCCAGCAGCCTGAGCTGGGTCCGATCGCGGTGACCGGTGCCAGCGGTGGTGTCGGCCAACTTGCGATCGACATCTTCACCCGCGCCGGTTATACGGTGCACGCGATCAGCGGCAAGGTCGACCATTTCGACTTCCTGCGCGAGCTGGGCGCCAGCGCATGCCTCGACCGGCACCAGCTCGCCTTCAGCGGCAAGCCGATGGACTCGGCGCGCTTCGGCGGTGCGCTGGACAATGTCGGCGACGGGATGCTCGCTGGCCTGCTGCCGCTGATCAACCCGTACGGCAACGTGGCCATCTGCGGCAATGCCGGCGGCATCGCCTTCGACAGCACGGTCATGCCGTTCATCATCCGCGGCGTGAGCCTGCTCGGCGTGGCCTCGGCCGGTACCGCAAGGGATATCCGCGAGGCCATCTGGCAGCACCTCGCCAGCGACTGGAAACCGCGGTGGCTGGATCGCATTGCGACGCAAGAGGTTGGGCTGGACCAATTGCCGGGCATCTTCGAGCGCATGCTCGCCGGCGAATCGTTCGGGCGCACCGTGGTGCGCATCGACCATACGCTTTGACGCTGGCCTGCTTGGAAGTACCATCGTCACGCCTTAGAATCACCGAAACTCGCAGGGAACCCTCAACTCATGGCACGTATCCTGATCGTCGACGACTCCCCGTCGCAATTGCTGGGCATCAAGCGGATCGTCGAGAAACTCGGGCATGAGGTGCTTTCTGCCGAAGACGGCGCCGCGGGCGTGGAAGTGGCCAAAGCGGAAATGCCCGACCTGATCCTGATGGACGTGGTCATGCCGAACCTCAACGGCTTCCAGGCCACCCGCACGATCAGCAAGAACGCCGATACCGCGCACATTCCGATCATCCTGGTGACCACCAAGGATCAGGAAACCGACAAAGTCTGGGGCATGCGCCAGGGCGCCAAGGCCTATGTCACCAAGCCGATCAAGGAAGAGGAACTGGTCAAGGCGCTCGAAGAATTTCTGCCCCACTGAGGCGACCCATGGAGCGCCGGCGTCTCGCCGGCATGCTTTGGCGGGCAGGATGCCCGCGCTCCCAGTGACCGCACAGCCGGATTTGCAAGCCCGCCAGGCTCCTAGCCCTTGCGGTAATCCTGGTACGACTTCTCCTCGACCAGTTGCGAGCCCAGCTTGAGGTTGATCGCGCGCTTGAACGTCGCACGCTCGTCGTTGCGGAAATATACCGAGCGCGCCAGCTCGATGAACTCGTGGTCGAACGCCTGCGCGCGTTCCTTCAGGCGAATCTTGTCCTCGATGTCCCACAACAGCTCGTTGACAGCAAACAGGTTGGCGCGTTCAACGCCGATATCGTTCTGCGCGGCCGCGTCGTTGGCCCAGGTGGCGTTGAGCAGATCCAGCTCGTTGCGCACGTTGGCCAGCTTGGCTTCGTCGGTCATCCGCCGCGACTTGATTTCGAGGATGGTGATCTTGTCGATCAACTCGCCGTAGGATACCGGGGTCTGGATCAGGCTCATGTCTTGCTCCCTTGAAGTGTGCGTCAAAGCGCCGGGCGGAACGCGCCCTGCTGCACCAGCAAGCAGGCGTTGGCGACGTCGCCATCCATCGCGCGATCGCGGTGCATGAAATCGATCTTTCCACGCAGGATCGCATGTGCCTCGCGCACGCTGGCACCGGCATGGAAATCATCGGCACCAGCCAGGGCGGCGGCCAGCTGCTTCACTTCGGTCACGAACTGGTCGTAATGGGACTGGTCCTCGCGCGGTGCATTGGTCACCTTCGCGGCCACTGCCTGCCAGCCGCCGCGGCTGGCCAGCCTGCGCGCGGCGTTGAGCATCTCCTGGCGATAGTCCAGCGCCTGCCCGGCGGTGTACAGCTCCAATGCCAGCACGTGGCCGAGGTCCTCGGTCATCTCCAGCACGTGGCGTGCCTCGTTGGCACCCATCGAAACGTGATCCTCGGCGTTCGCGCTGGTCGGCACCGAGTACACGCTGGCCGGATGCGCCCGCGTGGCCAGGTCGTTGACCAGGGCGGCAGCGGTGTACTGCACGATCATGAAGCCGGAGTCGGTGCCATCTTCGTTGCCGGTGAGGAAGGCCGGCAAACCATCGTTGGTCGCCGCGTCGACCAGCTTGGTGAGACGTCGCTCGGAAATCGAGGCCAGCACCGGCAGTGCCGCCTTCACATAGCTCATCGCCAGCGCCAGCGGCATGCCGTGGAAATGGCCGGCCGAGATGACCTGTTCCTCGATGAACTGCGCATCCTCCTTGTCGGGGAAGATCAGCGGATTGTCGGTGACCGAATTCAGCTCGATGTCGAATACGCGGCAGGCCTGGCTCCAGGCATCGCGCACCGCGCCATGCACCTGCGGCATGCAGCGCAGGCTGTAGGCGTCCTGCGGCTGGTGTTTCTTGCCGCCCTTGAACGGCAGGAACCGGCTGTAGAACGCCTCGCGTCCGTGGCGCTGGTTGGCCGGCACCCAGTCCCAGCTGATATCGAAGCTGAGCGACTGGTCATCCGGCTCGCTCCACGCCTCGGCACTCCACGACTTGAAGCGCGGCACCAGATGATAGGGAATATCGAGCAGGGTCGAGCCGTCCAGCAACGCGCGTACTCGTGCGGCGGTGTCGACCTGCCCCGGGTGCGGGCGCAGCGCATGCACCTCGGGACGCAAGGCGCCGCTGCGGCCGGCAAAGGCATCCAGGGTCATCGCCGCCGCCAGGTCGGCGGTGTCCAGCAACTGTTCCAGCCGGTCCAGCGCCAGCGTACCGGTCGCCAGCATCTGCGCGGTACCGTTATTGAGTGCCAGACCTTCCTTGAACGACAGCCGGATCGGTGCCAGCCCGGCGCGTTTCAACGCCTCGGCACCGGCCATCTGCTCACCCTGGTAAAACGCCTCGCCACCACCCAGCAACACGATCGCCAGATGCGACAGCGGCGCCAGGTCGCCACTGGCGCCGACCGAACCCTTCTCCGGGACCACCGGCACCACGCCGGCGTTGAGCATCGCGGTCAGCGCTTCGAGCGTGCTCACGCGGATACCGGAATGACCGCGCATCAGCGTGTTGATGCGTATCACCAGCATCGCCCGCACCACCTCGTCGGCGAGCGGCTTACCCACGCAAACCGCATGGGTGATGATCAGGTTGTGCTGCAATTCCTCCAGCAAGCTGCCTTCGGGGCGGTGCGGCCCATCGTTGATCAACGCTGCGCCGGGCAATTCGTCACGCAGCCGATGTGCGCCGAGCAGTTTGTCGGCGTTGCTTCCAAAACCGGTGGTAACGCCATAGATGGGCTCGCCGCAACTGACCTTGTCGGCCAGGAAATCGGCGGCGCGCTGCACCCGCGCGAGCCCGGCCGGATCCAGCGAAACCCTGTCCCCATGGCGCGCCACCGCCACCAGTTGCGCACGGGTGAGGCTGTTGCCGTCCAGAATTATGGTTTCGCTCACCGCAATTGCTCCGATTGTTTGCCGCTGTTCCCGAATCCATGAAATGACGATAGAAGCGCCATGCTTCAGCCCATCGCCCTTCAACCCATCGCCGCGGCCTGCTCCAGCTCCACCCGCAGCGTCTTGATCAGATCGTCGCGCGCCACCTCGAACTGATCCGCACGGCGCAGGTCCTTCACCGTCACCACGCGCCTGGCGATTTCGTCGTCGCCCAGCACGATCACGAAGCGAATGCCGGCGCGGTCGGCGTACTTGAACTGCTTGCCCAGCTTGCCGCCTTCCAGCACCACCTCGGTGGCGATGCCCGCGCCGCGCAGTTCGCCTGCCAGGGCCAGGTAGGCTGGCAATTGCGCCTCGTCCATCTGGGTCACCAGCACGTCGACCGTGCTGCTGGCGTTCTTGATCAAGCCGGCGTCGCGCAATTGCCAGTACAGCCGGGTCAGGCCGATCGAGATGCCGACGCCGGGTAAATGGGACTTGGTGTATTGCCCCGCCAGGTTCTCGTAGCGCCCACCCGAGCAGATCGAGCCGATCTGCGGGTGCTCGTCGAGGGTGGTCTCGTAGACCGTGCCGGTGTAGTAGTCCAGGCCGCGTGCGATCGACAGATTCAAGGCGTAGTGGGATTCCGGGACGCCGAAAGCGTGGATCAGGCCAAGCACTCCCTTCAACTCGGCGCGACCCTGCTCCATCGCCGCCGGCCCGGCGCCCAGCGCGTCGAGCTTGTCCAGGGCATCGCGCAGCGAGGTCGAGCGGATCTGCACGAAGGCCAGGATCTTCGCGGCGACCTCCGCGCCCAGACCGAATGCCTCACCGGTCAACGTGTCGCGCACATGGTCCGCGCCCCGTTTGTCCAGCTTGTCGACCTCGCGCAAGACCAGCATCTGCTGCTCGGCGTCGACGATGCCCAGGCTTTCGAAATAGCCGCGCATCAGCTTGCGATTGTTGAGCTGGATGGTGAACGGCCCGATCGCCAGCTCGCGGAAAACGCTGTAGATCACCGCCGGGATCTCGGCGTCGTAGCGCACCGACAGCGAGTCCTTGCCGATCACGTCGATGTCGCACTGGTAGAACTCGCGGAAGCGTCCACGCTGGGCACGTTCGCCCCGATAGACCCTCTGCATCTGATAGCGGCGGAACGGAAAGCTCAGCTCGCGCTCGTGCTCGGCCACGTAGCGCGCCAGCGGCACCGTCAGGTCGAAGCGAAGCGCCAGCTCCGGCGTCCCTTCCTCGGCCTTGCCGAGCGCCCCGGTCGACTGCACGAAATACACCTGCCGCTCGGTCTCGCCACCGTTCTTGGTCAGCAACACGTCGGCGTACTCGATCACTGGCGTCTCCACCGCGAGAAAGCCGAAGCGCTCGTAATTGCGGCGGATCACGTCGAGCATGCGCTGGAACGCGATCTGGTCGAGCGGCAACAGCTCGAGCACGCCAGGCATGGTGCGGGCCGGGGTAAGCGCCATGGAATCCTCTACTGACGATGGGGGCATTCCGCCGGGCAATGGATAGCGCCGCGGCAGCCCCCAAGGTTAGCAGAACGCCGTGCGCCAGCCGTAGCCACAGTCCCGTCGCGGCGCCGCGACCCGCCACCAGCCTGCGGAGGGAAACACTTGGCGAATCCGCCTGCACGCTGCTAACATCCGCGGCTCACGTGGGGCGGTAGCTCAGCTGGGAGAGCGCTACGTTCGCATCGTAGAGGTCGTGGGTTCGATCCCCATCCGCTCCACCACGCATTTGCAACACCTTCATCAGGCCGGTTGGTCCGCTCCAGCGGACGCCGGCCTTTTCGCTGTCCCCGCCAGGCCCGTGCAGGCGTACCATCCTGCCGACGAGGCCTGCATCTCCATGCGACGCGTTCGAGGCATATGCCCGGGACCGGACCATCCTTCGCCGACGGCTCGACGGACGCACTGTTCGTCACGGTCTACGCACGCCTGAAGGCGATGGCCGCGCGGCAACTGGCGAGCCGCCGGAGCGCCACGCTGGATACCACCGAACTGGTGCATGAGCTGTATTTGCGGATGGGCCAGCGCGAGGCCCTGCATTTCGAGCACCCGGCACAATTCTTCAGCTATGCCGCCCGGGCCATGCGCCACCTGCTGGTCAACCGCGCGCGCGACCGCTTGCGCCTGCGCGCCGGTGGCCAATGGCTGAAGGTCACGCTCGACGATGATGATCTGCGACTGGCTCTCGACACGGCCAGCCAGGCGCTCGCGCTCGACGCAGCGCTTGACGCGCTCGAACAGACCGACGCGCGCGCCGCCCAGGTGGTGGAGCTGCACTACTTTGCCGGGTTGAGCCTGCAACAGGTCGGCGAAACGCTCGGGCTGGTCCGGCGCACGATCGACCGGGACTGGCGTTTTGCCCGTGCCTTCATCAAGGCGCGCATGGGCTGAGGAAGCGGCGTCGCAGTCGACCGGCCGATGGGGTTTATCGCAGGTAGGGTACTTCGAAGAGGCGGTCCACCGTGGATTCCACACCGACACTGCGCGAGTTGTTCGAGACGGCAGTACAGCTGCCTGGAGTGACACGCGAGCAATGGCTTGCCGAGCACTGCGCCGACCCGCTGCTCCGCGCCGAGATCGAAAAGTTGCTCTCGGCCGATACTGCCGGCGGCGAGTTGCTGTTGTCCGGCGATGCCGCCAACGCCGTGCTCGCCATCGGCGACGCCAGCATTGCCGCGACCATGCCGGCAGGCAGCCGGGTCGGTTCGTTCGAATTGATCAAGGTGCTGGGTGAAGGCGGTTCGGCCACCGTGTTCCGTGCCTTTCGTCAGCTCGATGGGGTGCGTCAGGAAGTCGCCATCAAGCTGCTGGCGCGCGGCCTGTATACCCCCGAGGCGCAGAAACAGTTCCGACGGGAGCGCGAGGCGCTGACGCGCCTGCGCCATCCGGGCATCGCCCGTTTGATCGAAGGTGGCGTCACCGACAGCGGCCTCGCCTATATCGTGCTGGAACTGGTCGATGGCCAGCCCATCACGCATTACGTGCACGAACACGAGGTGGGCTTGCGCCAGCGTCTGGAGCTGTTCCTGACTGTCTGCCACCCGGTCGAGGCGGCGCATCGCGCGCTCATCGTCCATCGCGACCTGAAACCATCCAACGTGCTGGTGACGGCCGAAGGCGACGTCAAGCTGCTCGATTTCGGAATCGCCAAGCTGCTCGATGAAGACGCCGGTGATGCCGCCACTGGCGCCCCGCGGGCACTCACACCGGCCTATGCCGCACCCGAACAGTTCGCGCAGACGCCGATCACCACCGCCACCGATGTCTATGCGCTTGGCGTCCTGCTCGGCGAACTGGTCACCGGCAAGCGCATCACGCCGCACCATTCATACGCGTCGTCGTCATCCGACGACAGCAGCGGTGGGACATCGATAGTCGCGGCGACGCATGGGGCCCGTGCCAGGCTGCGCGGCGACCTCGATCACATCGTGCTCAAGGCGACCGCTGCCGACCCGGAACAACGCTACGCCTCGGCGGGTGCACTGGCCGATGACATCAAGCGTCATCTCGCCCGCCGGCCGGTGCTGGCCCACCCGAGTTCGCGCTGGTACCGCACTGGCAAATTCATCACCCGCTACCGCGCGGGCGTCGTCACTACGGCGGGGTTTCTGCTCGCTGTCTTGGTCGCCCTCGGCATCGCCTTATGGCAGGCCGGCGTTGCGCGCGAGCAGGCCGCCCGCGCCAATGCCGTGCGTGATTTCCTGGTATCGGTTTTCCAGTCGGCCGGAGCTGGCCTGCCCAGGGATCAGCGACCCACACCGGAGGATCTGGTCCGGCAGGCCTCGGCGCGGTTGATGAAGCAAAGCGACCTGCCCGAGGCCGTGCGGGCGGATCTGCTGCTGGCGCTGGCGAAGGTTGCCCGCAGTGTCGGCGCTTACGACCAGGCGATGGTCCTGCTCGATCACGGCGACCCGATCATCAGCCGTCTGTATGGTCCCGACGATGCCCCATGGTGGGATGTCCGCGTATTGCGTGCGGCCGTGCTTGAGGATGAGGCCGATGACGCCCGCGTCATCAGCCTGCTGCAGCCCGCCTACGCCGGGCTGGTGGCACGTCATGACGCCATCGGCATCGAGGGCCTGCGTGTGCTGGGCGATGCCCTGCTGCACAGCGGTCAGATCGATCGGGGCTTGTCGTTGCTGGCGCAGGCGCGCCGGACTGCCGCGCAGGCGCAACTGGTCGATGCGCAACTGTCGGCGTCGATCGACGAGGCGACTGCGCTGCTGGACGCGGAGCACTTTAGCGCGGGTCTGGCGCGCGCCGATGCCACGCTTGCGCTATGGCGATCCAGCGGCGCGCAGGCCAACGCGCGGGTCCTCGATCTCTACGAAAGCATCGCACTCGGCGCCGAGGCCAGTGGCGACATGCAACGGGCGGAGCGCGCCTATCGCGCGGCGATCACGCTGGGTGACCGGTTTTTCGAGAAGCCCAACCCGGCACAGGCATGGAATGTGGGCATGTACGGTACGTTCCTGATCGCCCAGGGCCGCTTTGCCGAGGCCGAGCCGTATGCAACGCGAGGACTCGAGTTGCGCCGGAGCGTATTCGGCCCGGACGATCCGCGCACGATCTACGCGCTGGCCGGCATGGGCAAGTTGCGTTACGGGCAGGCGCGCTATCCGGAAGCCGCCGACTGGTACACGCAGGGCATCGACACCTGCACGCGGCTGGCCATGAAGAAGCTGGTCTGTCCACGGCTGCTGGGCCTGCGCAGCCTTGCCTACGGCGCGGCGGGACAGTTCGACAAGGCCGGCGTGGACATCACGGCTGCGCTCGAGGCGCAGCGGGCCTTCGATGGCGACCACAATCCCAACTACGCGTATGTGCTCGAACAGCTTGCCAACCTGCAGCTGCGCGAGCATCGCTACAACGAGGCGATCGCGACCGCTGACCGCGTGCTGGCCATCTACCGCACGACCAAGGGCGGCATGATCCAGCGCGAGCTCGGCACGCGGATGGTGCGCGCGCAGGCGCTGTTCGTCCTGCAGCGCAACAACGAGGCACTGATCGAACTGCTCGATATCGCGCCGAAGTACGCCAGCATGTTTCCGAGTGGAATCGCCCGCTTCGACATCATGGCCCTCGAGGCCCGTGCGCTGGCGCAGGCCCACCGCAACGAGGAGGCCGCGGTGGCCGCCCGCGACGCACTGGCGATCAAGTCGAGATCGGGAAGCGCGGATCCCGGGCTCGTCGACGAGCTCACCCGGCTGGCGTCAGGCAGGTAGCGACTCCAGCGATACCTCGCCAGGCAGAGCACCATGCGGACCCCGGCCCCCTGCTCCGTCGCCCGAGCGGCGCCACGCTCCCCTCATGTCGCACTTTGCCGGCAGGCGGTGTTTTCCGTGATGCCACGCCCGCCAATGGGTCGAAGCAGGGGAACGCCGCGCAACGACCATCCGAAGGGGAGACCTCGCCATGGAGCTTCATCGCACTATCCGATCCACCGTCGGCCGAGGCCTGCTGGTCCCGGCCATCGTTCTGCTGATGGCCTGGGCCGCCATGCCGGCCCAGGCAGCCAGCGAACAGTCACGACGCGCCGATCCGCTGATCACCGCCGATCCCTCCGGCTCGCTGCAAACCAGCACGCCGGGCGGCAGCATCGACAGCGGCAATCCGTTCTTCCAGAGCCTCGGCAGCAACGGGCGTTCGTGCAATTCCTGCCACCGTCAGGCCGAGGGCTGGACGATCTCCGCCGCGGAGATACGCCAGCGCTTCAACCAGACCAACGGCGCCGATCCGATCTTCGCCCTGGTCGATGGTGCGGTATCGCCGCTGGCGGATGTTTCCAGCGTCTATGCGCGACGCATCGCCTACGCCATGCTGATCAATCGCGGCGTGCTGCGCATCGGCCTGCCAGTGCCGGCCCATGCCGAATTCAGGCTGACCGCGGTGGACGACCCCTACGGCTACGCCAGCGCGCGCGAGCTGTCGCTGTTCCGTCGCCCGCTACCGGCCACCAATCTGATCTGGGACACCGCGATGATGTGGGACGGCCGCGAAACCTTCGCACCGTTCAAACCGCCGATGGACGCTGGCATCGATATCGCCGACATCCACGCCAGCCTGACCTCGCAGGCCCGCGATGCGATTCTCGGTCATGCGCAGGCCATCACCGCCCCCAGCGATGCCGTCCTCAAGCAGATCGTCGACTTCGAATCGCATCTGTTCACGGCCCAACTGGTCGACAACCGCGCCGGACGACTCAATGGCGACGGTGGCATGGGCGGCGCCGGCATTCTTGCCCAGCAACGCTTCTGGGTGGGCATCAACGACGTGCTCGGTGGCGATCCCACCGAAGAGCCGTTCGATGCGAAAGCGATGCGCCTGTTCGACGACTGGAATGACCAGAATGCGAACCTGAGCCTCGATCCGCGCGACCATGCGCGTGCCGCCATCGCGCGCGGCGAGCAGCTTTTCAACAGCATGCCCATCAGCATCAGCGGCGTGGCCGGGCTGAACGATGTCACCGGCGCACCGGTCATCCAGGGCAGCTGCACGAGTTGCCACGACGCACCTAACATCGGCAATCACTCGGTCGCGCTGCCGATCAACATCGGTATTGCCGACGCCAGCCGGCGCACTCCGGACATGCCGCTCTACACGCTGACCCGCTACAGCACCGGCGCAATGGTGCAGACCACCGATCCCGGGCTGGCGATGCTCACTGGAAAATGGAGCGACATCGGCAAGTTCAAGGGTCCGATCTTGCGCGGGCTCGCGGCGCGCGCACCCTACTTCCACAACGGCTCGGCGGCCACCCTTGCGGACGTAGTGAACTTCTACGACACGCGTTTCAACATCGGCATGAGCGCGAGGCAAAAGCAAGACCTGGTGGCGTTCCTGTCCGCGCTGTGAAGTTCGATCTGGGTGCGGATTCGGCGAAGCACGCCCGATCCGCTCCAACACGTAGTTGCCGTGCTGGAGAGATACGCCTCGACCACGAATCTGGCGGACTCCTACGTCCGGATGAAATACGGTACCGCCATCAGCACCACGCCGACGACGAGCAACCAGGCCGTGCCGCTCACGAAATAAGGGAACGCCATCAAGGCGACTCCGCAGATCAGGGGGACGATCGCGCGCTGCTTCCGGCCGTAGATGAAAAAGCCCATCCCGATCGAGCCGAACAGCAGGCCCCACCACAGTGTCGAAGCGTTCAAGGCAACCTCCCCGGTGGCGCACCTGGAACGGCATAGCGTACGCCAACCGCGGCGGGTGACCGCACTTCCCCGGGCTACCGGCGTAAAGTAGCCGCGTCTCGTTCCGTCGGCGGCCCGGTTCACGCGCCGTTGCCTCCACTATGGGTCATCAAAGGGGTTTCCATGAAGTTCCTCGGCTTTGTTGCGTTCGCGTCTTGTTGCCTGCTTGTCCTGCCGCTTCCCGCGACTGCCGTCAGCACCACTCCGGCGTTCCAGTTGGGCGACCTGCAGAAAATCGTGCGCCTGAGCGAACCGCAGATCTCGCCGGACGGCAAACGTATCGTCGTCGTTGTCTCCACACCGGATTTCAAGACCGACAAGCACCAGCAGGAGATCGACCTGGTGGATGTCGCCAGCGGCGCACTGCGATCGCTGACCTGGAAGCGCGAGGAACTTGGCTCGCCGCGCTGGTCGCCGGACGGTGTTCGGCTGGCTTTCATCGCCAAGGACGACAAGACCAAGCAAGGCCAGCTTTATGTCATGCCGATGGATGGCGGCGACGCCGTCCGCATTACTGAAACCAAGCGCGGCGTGGACTCTTTCAGTTGGAGCCCGGATGGCAAGCAGCTTGCCTTCATCACCGCCGATGAGGCGGCCAACGCCAAGGCTATCAAGGCACATGACGATGCGTTCCAAGTCACCGACAACCACTTTCTTGCCCGCGCCGCGCTGACTCCATCGCATCTTTGGGTGGTACCCAGCGTCGGCGGAACCGCCAAACGGCTGACCGAAGGCAGCTTCAGCCTGCAGACCGACCAGCAGGACGGCGCGCCGGAGCCGGCATGGAGCCGCGATGGCCAACACATCGCCTTCGTGCGTTTTCCCGGTCCGTACTGGGGACCATCATTTCACTCGGTGATCGACGTGGTCGACGTCACCGGCGGCGCGCCACGCACGCTGGTCGCCGAGCAGACCGTCATGGACCCACGCTATGCGCCGAGCGGCAGCGCCCTCGCCTTCACGCGCCCCCGCAGCGGCGATCAGAACAATGGCAACGCCGTCTACGTTTCCATCGACGGCCACAGCCGTGACGTGACCCAGGCGCTGGCCCGCAACTTCGACAACTACGCCTGGCTGCCGGACGGCAAGGCGCTGGTGCTGGCCGGTGGCGACGGCACCCATGCGGTGTTGTGGCGCCGGCCGCTGTCGGGCAAGGCCAGCAGGCTCGAGCTGGGCGACGTCGAAGCGGACGCGGAGGTCAGCGTCGCGAAGACCGGCGCGCTGGCCTTCGTCGGCAGCACGGCCAATCATCCTGGCGAGCTGTACGTGATGAACTCCACGAGCACCCAGCCACGCCGCCTGACCAACCTCAACGGGTTCGTCGACAAGCTTGCGCTCGGTCGCACCGAATCGATCGACTGGCAAGGTCCGGACGGCTTCCACGAGGACGGCGTTCTGACCTACCCGGTCGGCTATCAAAAGAGCCAGAAGTACCCGCTGGTGCTGGTCATCCATGGCGGACCCGAGGCCGGCTCCACGGTGCAGTTCTCGCCGTTGCCGCAATTGCTCGCTGCGGCCGGCTTCGTGGTGTTCCAGCCGAATTACCGCGGCAGCACCAATCTCGGCGACGCCTACCAGCACGCCATTTACCGCAACACCGGCGAAGGTCCGGGCAAGGACGTAATGGCTGGTCTCGCGGCGGTGGAGAAACTGGGCATGATCGACAGCAGCCGGATCGGCGTCAGCGGCTGGTCGTACGGGGGCTACATGACTGCCTGGCTCTCCGGGCATTATCCGTCGACGTGGAAGGCCGCTGTCACCGGCGCCGCGCTGACCGACTGGGTGATGGATTACACCGTTTCGTATTACCAGACCGGCGACAGCTATTTCTTCGGCGGTTCGCCGTGGCAGGCAAAGGATCACGACATCTGGCGCGAACAGTCTCCGATGGCTGCCGCCCGGAATGTCACCGCCCCGACCCTGATCATGGGCGACGTGGGCGATCCCAACGTGCCGCTGGTGAACAGCTATGAGTGGTACCACGCGCTGCGCGATGCTGGCGTGCCGGTGGAGTTTTACGCTTATCCGGTGGATACCCACTTCCCGCAAGACATCGTGCGCACCACGGATGTGTATCGGCGCTGGGTCGGCTGGATGAGCCGACACCTGCAGTAATCCGACGCCGCCGATCGGGCGCGCCGTTCAGAAGCGCCCATCGCGAATCATCTCGTCGATCTCGTCGTCACGAAACAGGCGCGAACGGGTAAGAAAACGCACGCCTTGGCCGTTCTCCAGCGAGAACATGCCACCGCGGCCTTCGACTACGTCAATGATCAGCTGGGTGTGCTTCCAGTATTCATACTGCGAAGGGCTCATGTAGAACGGCGCGCCGGCAATCTCGCCCAGCTTGACGTCGCGGTCGCCCACGATGAAGTCGTCCTGCGCAAAGCACATCGGGGAGGAGCCGTCGCAACAGCCACCGGACTGGTGGAACAATAACGGGCCGTGGCGTTGGCGCAACCGTTCGATCAGGGCATCGGCGCTGGCTGTGGCAATCACTTTTTCGACGCTGGTGGATGGTGACATGGAACTCTCCTGCATGAAGCGTGTACCTAACCGGCGGTGGAATGCCGCCCGCCCAGGCAAGCACAACCACGAAAATTTCCACTTCGGGAATGCATTTGCATCGTCGCCTTGATGACCATACTGTCGGCTTCATTTCGAGCCCCCGTGGTTTGCGCCATGCCGCCACCGCATCGCGCGCTTTGCCTGCTCAAGTGACGACATCATTTCACTGGCCGCGGTAGATCAGCATGACCTTCGACTTTTTCGCCTCCTCGAATGTCAGCGCCGATCTGCCGTCCGGGTAGCCATTTTGCTGCAGCAGGAACGCCATGATTTCCACATAGTCCTGGTGGGCCAGGCTGCCCGGCTCGGTAGCTGGCATGTTTTGCGACAGGATGGTGAAGATGTCGCTGACGTGGAATTGCGCCTTGACCGAGGCGAAGTTCGGCCCCTTCAACGCCGGCCCCGCGCGACCGGCCAACGTGGGCCCATGACACTGGGCACAGTTTTCCAGGAACTTCTGCTTGCCGCTGTCGGCCTGCGCCTTGGTGAACAGCGCCGGTGGCGGGCTGTCCGCCGACGGCTTGAAAGCATCCCCGCAGCGGCGCTCTGCCCGGCTTCCCCGCCGCGACCACCATAGCGATGCCGAAGGCCGGCGCGGCGACAGCTGCGCGCCGCCCGCCTCGGCATAGGGCGAAAGCAGGTGCACCAGTTCGCTCGATGCGGCAAGTGTGGCAATCGCCCGCTCAAATGCGGCCGCCGCGCTGGCATGGCCGGGGACGTACAACGCCACCAGGTTGAACTGCGCATGTGGCTCCTGCAGTTGGTGGTAGCTGAACCTGGCTGCCTCGCGCTGCGCGGACAGATGGCGCACCACGCTGGGCTGCCACAGCATGGCAGCCTGATCAGTACCCATGCGCAATGCCTCCAGTGCGTCGCCGTCATTCAGATGAACGTCTGCCTGCAACGTGGGATGCTGTGCGAAATACAGGTTCGGTGTGGTCAGATAGGTGACGGCGACCTTGCTGTTACCGGGCAGGCTGTCAAGAGTGGTCGCCTTGCTGCCGTTGGCCGTCACCAGCACGAAACCGGTGTGGCCATACGGCGTGGTGGCCTGGAGTCCGGACGGCACGGCGCCCTCACTGGCATCGACCGGAAAGCCCAGCACCAGGTCACAGCTTTGCCTGGCGAGTCTGCTGAACTCCTTCGGGGCGAACCCGTCGTCGCCACCGTCGTCGCTATTGAACGCGTGGACCTTCAGCGTATTGCCCTCCTGCGTGGCCACCGCCTGGGCCAGTTGCCGGTCCATGTTGGCGGTCGGGCTGGCCTGGTCAATGCAAACCGACAACTCGGCCGCCGCAGCGGCGCCGCCGTACATCAGTACGGCAGCTATTCCGATGAGGCACAGGTGAAGGCCGGCATGGAAACGATGCTTGTTCATGATCCACCTCCGCTTACAGCGAGAACACGTACAGGTGACCGCCCAAGGGGATGTTCAGCACAGCTGGATCTTTCGCCATCTCGCCGCCCCAGATCGGCGTGGCCCCGCCCCAGCCGGCGAAGATCGACACGTACTGCTTGCCGTTCACCGTCCAGGTGCTCGGCACGCCGATGATGCCCGAGCTCATCTGCGGGCTCTTCCACAGGACCTTGCCGCTCTTCGCGTCGAACGCATGCAGGTAGCCATCCGCGCTGCCGGAGAACACCAGACCACCGGCCGTGCTCAGCATGCCGTCGTTCCAAGGCAAGGCGGACGGATGTGTCCAGACCTGCTTGCCGGTGTTGACGTCAATCGCCTGCACGTCACTCCACTGACCCTTGAACGCGGGATCGGCAACCACCTTGAAGCTCTCGCCGAGGAACGGCAGGCCGGCCTTGTAGCTGACCGTGGTGCCCTTGATCGTCATGCAGGTGTGGATGGTCGGCACGTAGGCCAGATGCGTTTGCGGATCGACCGAGATCGGCCACCAGTTCTTGCCGCCCAGGAAGCTTGGACAGGTAAGCACTTCCTTGCCGAGGGCCGGGCGCATGGCCGGGTCGGTGGTGACCTTGCCGTCCTTCTCGCCGTTGACCGAGGTGGCCGTGGCAAACTTCTTCATGTAGATCAGCTTGCCGCTGGTGCGGTCGATCGCGTAGAACCAGCCATTGCGGCTGGCGCTGACCAGCGCCTTGTGCGACTTGCCCTGGTAGGTGACATCGGTGAGTACCGTCTCGTTGGTGCCGTCGTAGTCCCAGGTGTCGTGCGGGGTGTACTGGAAGTGCCACTTGATCTTGCCGGTGGCCGGATTCATGGCGACGACCGAGTCGGTGTAGAGATTGTCCCCCGGACGCAGCGTGGCCAGCCACGGGCCGGGATTGCCGACGCCCCAGAACAAGGTATCCGTGGCCGCGTCATAGCTGCCTGTCAGCCATGCCCCGCCGCCGCCCGTCTTGTACGCGCCCTTTGGCCACGTATTGCCACCGGGTTCGTTGGGCGCGGGAACAGAGTAGGTCTTCCATGCCTCCTTGCCGGTGTCGGCATCTAGTGCCTCGATGAACCCGCGCGCACCGTACTCGCCGCCGGACTCGCCGACAATCACCTTGCCCTTGACGATCAGCGGCGCCAGCGTCATCGCGTAACCGATGTCGGCCGCAATCAGCTGCTTCTTCCAGACCACCTTGCCGGTAACCGCGTTCAGCGCCACCACATAGTTGTCCAGCGTGGCCATGTAGACATTGTCACCGTACAGCGCGACGCCACGATTGACGACATCGCAGCAGATGGTCTTCAGGCCCACCTGGGACAGATCATGCTGGTACTGCCACAACAGCTTGCCGGTGCTGGCCTGGAACGCGAGCAGGCCATCTTTCGGCGTGGTGATGTACATGAAATCGCCGTTGACGATCGCCGGCGCCTCATGCCCCTCGTCCTTGCCGGTCTTGTAGTCCCAGACCTGCTTCAGGCCGGTGACGTTGGTGGTGTTGATCTGCTTGAACGGTGCATAGCCGTCGCTGGCGTAGTCACGCCGGTACATCAGCCAGCCATTGTCGTTGGCTGCGTGGTTGAGGCGAGCGTCGGTCACCGCCGGGTAATCGGCGGCCAGCGCACCACCAGCAAACGCCAGCATCGCCAAGAACATGCCGCTCTTGCGCAAGGTCATCAGGTTTTTCATGTGAATCTCCCGTGTTTCGGTCAGGCAAATCAGAAGATGAGGAAGCCGTCGCTGGACGCGCCATTCGTGCGTGAGGTGTTGCCGGCAAAATCCTTCGAACGGGTCTGGTTAAACTCGAAGCTCAGCGTCACGCTCTTGATCAGCGCGTAGTACGGACCCGTCATGACCTTGCTGTCGGCCTTGAAATCCGACGTGTTGGCCAGGTCGCCCTGGTTGCGGCTGATGCCACCGTTGAGGCCAGGCTCCAGCTTGTCGGCGAGCCGGAAGGTGCCGTGCAACAGGTAGTTGGAACCCTTCGCGTTTGGCGTCCACTGCTCCGGCAGCCATGCACCGAAACCTGGTGCCACCGCCACATCCACCGGTTGCAGATTGACAGCCTGCGCAGGCTGTGGGTCCCCGGCCCAGGCTTGCGTCGACATGCCGAGGCAAAGCCCGAGCGCCGCGACCACGACACGACGACACGATGCGTCGTCGCCGCCACGACCGGATCGTGTGCTGGCGGGCGCAACCTGCTGGCGTGCTGGATTCATCGGGATCCCTTGCATGGGCAACAGAAGATCCTCACCGCAACGGTGCGGCGATCATCTGCAGAGGTGGTGGCGAGGCGGGCGGACGGCTGACCGCCCGCTCGCAAGCTCAGAAGAAGCCGAGCTTCTTCGGCGAGTAGCTGACCAGCAGATTCTTGGTCTGCTGGTAGTGGTCGAGCATCATCTTGTGGTTCTCGCGACCGATGCCGGACTGCTTGTAGCCGCCGAATGCAGCATGCGCCGGATAGGCGTGGTAGCAGTTGGTCCACACGCGGCCGGCCTGGATGCCCCGGCCAAAGCGATAGGCGCGGGTGCCATCGCGCGTCCAGATGCCGGCGCCCAGGCCGTACAAGGTGTCGTTGGCGATCGCAAGGGCGTCCGCGTCGTCCTTGAACGTAGTCACCGACACCACCGGGCCGAAGATCTCTTCCTGAAATACCCGCATCTTGTTGTGGCCGAAGAAGACCGTCGGTTTCACGTAGTAGCCGTTCTTGAGCTCGCCATCGAGCGTGTTGCGCTCACCGCCGATCAGCACCTTGGCACCTTCCTGCTTGCCGATGTCGAAGTAGGAAAGAATCTTTTCCAACTGCTCGCTCGACGCCTGGGCACCGACCATGGTCGACGGATCCAGCGGATTGCCCTGCTTGATCGCGGCAACGCGCTTGAGCGCGCGCTCCATGAATTTCTCGTAGATCGACTCATGGATCAGCGCACGGCTGGGGCAAGTGCACACTTCGCCCTGGTTGAAGGCGAAAAGAACGAAGCCCTCGATCGCCTTGTCGAAGAAATCGTCGTCCTCGGCTGCGACATCGGCGAAGAAGATGTTTGGCGACTTGCCGCCCAGTTCCAGCGTGGCCGGGATCAGGTTCTGGCTGGCGTACTGGCTGATCAGTCGGCCGGTGGTAGTCTCGCCGGTGAAGGCGATCTTGGCGATGCGATTGCTGGAGGCCAGCGGCTTGCCGGCTTCCAGGCCGAAGCCGTTGACGATGTTCAATACGCCGGGCGGCAGCAGGTCGCCGATCAGCTCGGCCCAGACCAGGATGCTCACCGGGGTCTGTTCGGCCGGTTTCAGCACCACGCAGTTGCCTGCAGCCAGCGCCGGGGCCAGCTTCCAGCACGCCATCAACAACGGGAAGTTCCACGGAATGATCTGGCCGACCACGCCCAGCGGCTCGTGGAACTGGTAGGACACGGTGTCTTCGTCAATCTCGCCCAGGGAACCTTCCTGCGCACGGATGCAACCGGCGAAGTAGCGGAAATGGTCGATCGCCAGTGGCACGTCGGCGTTGAGCGTCTCGCGGATCGGCTTGCCGTTGTCCCAGGTTTCGGCGTAAGCGAGCAGTTCGATGTTCTGCTCCATCCGGTCGGCCATCAGGTTGAGGATGCGGGCACGCGCGGCAGCCGGGGTCTTGCCCCATGCCTCGCGGGCCGCGTGCGCCGCGTCCAGTGCCGCTTCGACGTCGTCCTTGTCCGAGCGCGGGATCTCGCAGAACGGGCGGCCGGTAATCGGCGTCACGTTCTCGAAATATTTGCCGTTGATCGGTTCGATCCAGCGGCCGCCAATGAAATTGCCGTAGCGCTGCTTGAAGGGAACCTGCACGGCGAGATGTTGCTGTTCGAGCTTGGTCATGGCTGTCTGCTCCGCGTCTGATGGAAGGTAATGACTACACAGCAGATGTCGTGCCAGACCGTTGCCTTGGTAGAATTGCTGCACCGTGTCAGGACGCCCAACCTCGCACTAAAAGGACATTCGCGTTCTATTGCGGCGCCGCACCAACGACGGTCGGGCGACTCCGTTGCATTTCGCCCTTCGTTGTGTTTTGTATCGAGACACCCTGTTGCGAAGCTGTCGCAAAATGCGACACCCGAGGCATCCCATGCGCCTACCTGCCTTGACCGATTCAATTCGCAGCGCACGCCGCAGCTTTTTCGACAGCGGTACCGAACCGCGCGGTCTGGTTCCCGAAAACATTCTCGCGTCATGGCGACGCTGCCGACAGCACGGTCTGCTGGCAGACGCGCGCCCGGACGCTGAACCGGCGGAACAGCATGCGTTGAACGAGCTGCAGGAACAGCACGAAGTGCTGCGCCGATTATGCCGACCGGAATTGCAGACCCTGTACGCCAGCGCCAACCAGGCTGGAAGCATCGTGATACTGAGCGCCCCCGATGGCTTCATCCTCGATGCCGTGGGCAATGCCGATTTTCTCGACAAGGCGGCTCGTGTCTCGCTGCGAGTCGGCTCGCCATGGAGCGAATCGGCAACCGGCACCAATGCCATCGGCACGGCATTGATTGAGCGCTGCGCGGTCGAAGTGCGCGGTGGCGAGCACTACTACTCGCCGCATCGGATTCTCAGCTGTTCGGCCTCGCCGATCTTCAATCCGCTGGGCGAAGTCGTCGGCGTACTCGATCTGTCGGGCGAAGCCTCGTTGCACCACCTGCACGCCTTGGGCATGGTGCAACTGGCGGTCGAGCAGATCGAACATCGCCTGTTCGAACATCATTTCGATGGTGCCGACATCGTGCGCATCCAGCCCGATCCCGACCTGCTGGGCACGGCGCGCGAGGGCATGCTCGTATTCGAGGCGCACCGGCTGGTCGCCGCCAACCGCCACGCGCTGCGCCTGCTCGGGGTCGGTTGGGAAGAGCTGGGCCGTCGCCGCTACGACGAATTGTTCGCCTCGGCACTGCCGCGTCCGGGCAGCCTGACCAGCATGCGCTGTCAGAGCGGCGAGATGCTGCATGCCACGCGCGATGCACTCAGGCACAACAGCGTTTCCTCACGCGTTTCGCGCAACCCGAAATCGCGCTTGATCCGACTGCCGGAGCCGGTTTTCTCGGCCAGTCTGGAATCTGAAATCGATCGCAGCGTGCGCCTGCTGGATGCCGACATCCCGCTGCTGCTGCAGGGTGAGACCGGTACCGGCAAGGAAGTGGTGGCACGGGCACTGCATCAGCGCAGCCAGCGTGGTGCCGCACCCTTCGTGGCCGTCAACTGCGCCGCATTGCCGGAACACCTGATCGAATCGGAATTATTCGGCTACATGCCAGGCGCATTCACCGGCGCACGACGCGAGGGCTCCACCGGGCTGTTGCGCGAAGCGGATGGCGGCACCCTGTTTCTGGATGAGTTGGGCGACATGCCGCTCGGCATGCAAAGTCGGTTGCTGCGCGTCCTGCAGGAACGCGAAGTCACGCCGCTGGGCGGGAGCCGCTCGCATGCGATCGATATCACCGTGATCGCCGCCACTCACCACGACCTTGCCGATGCGGTCGCCCGCGGTGAATTCCGTGCCGACCTCTACTACCGGATCGCGCAGGCTACGCTGTGCCTTCCTGCCTTGCGAGATCATCAGGACCCGGCCACCTTGATCAGACAGCTCTGGCACGCGCTGGGTGCCGAGCAGATTCCGATGTGGCTGCATGCCGATCTGGTCGAGGAGCTGTCCGGCATGCCATGGCCCGGAAACATGCGTCAGCTGGTAGGCCTGCTGCGCAGCCTCATGGCGCTCGGGGAAAAGAGCGCCACCCTCACCCACGCCGATTTGCCTGCCAACCTGAGAAGCTCCGGTGCACCTGCCCCGGCGCCGGAACTGGCACCAGCAGGTTTGGCCCGCAATCTTCACGACATCGAGCAGCAGGCGATCGACGGGGCCGTTGCAAGCTGCGACGGCAACGTTGCCGCCGCCGCACGTAAATTGGGGGTGAGTCGAAGCACCATCTACCGACGCCTCAGCGAAGTGAGTCCAGCCGAGTGACAACTACGGCCTCAGCCGCCTGCCCGAGCACACTCAAGTAACGGCACGATATGGGCCCGCATCTGCTGGTACGGCGATGCCGCCAGCCAATGCGCGCGATCGGCTCGGAAGGCCTGATCAAACAATGGCAGATCACGTGCCTGCATGGTCCGCGCTACATCCAGTGGGCCGCTGTCCAGCGAGATCGTACCTAACCAGGGCATGGCACCCTGCGCCTTGGCCGGCGTCGGCGAGGCGCTGAGCAAAGGCGCCAAGTGCCCACCGGCGGAAGAGGCTGGCTGCAAACCGAATGTCTCGCCATACAGTGGCAGATGCCTGGCCCGCATGATCTGCTCCACTCCGAAACTGGCGCTGTCCCGCGCAATCGTACCCAGTCACGGCTGCGCGCCATGCGCCCGGGCCAGTGCCGGGTCTGCACTCAGTCTGCCAGGCGGATCAAGCGGATTGAGCAAACCGCGCGAGTTCGGGAACAAACGGCGCGTAGGACCGCCAGCGCCCGACCGATGTCCTGTAGACGGGCTGACGCGCCTGCCAGACGCTGGCGGACATGACGGGCGCCGCGTCATTTGCAGACGCCGCAACCGCAGGCCTCGTCCCGATAAAGTCGCACAACATGGCCAGGGTTGCTTCAGGATTGTCGACCAGCGTTTCGTAATCGAGTTCGAGGATCGGCAACTGCAACTTCTGCTTCCAGCACCGCAGCAATGCATCGTGTCCGGACATGCTTATCTGCATGTCATCGAAGTCATAGGCGAAGCCAAGATCGGGATGCGCGAAGTCCTGGCTCCACAGTGACAGGACGGTATCGGAGCGGCCCCGACGCAGGTGGATCACCCGGGCATTTGGGAACATCGCGGCGACGATATGCAGGTAGCGGAAATTCAGCGGGTCCTGATCGAGGAACCACGTGGCTGGCGCGTCATCCTGGACCGCCAGCGTGCGGTACAGGTTGGCCGCTTCCGCCACGGCGGCACTGCTGGCCAGATGCCCGCCGGCGATCAGCTGATCCGCGATGAAACGCAACGTGCGCATCTCGCCCCGATCGCGGGCACCGGTCGCGCGTGCCAGCAACGTCGCGGTCAGCGTGGTGCCGCTACGCGGCAACCCGACGATGAAGACGGGCACGAAGTCGCCGTTGTACGCCGTGTTTGCAACCGCCACCTCGTCGCGTGTTCGCGCGGCGACGAACCGCTGCCAAGCTGCGCCATCCCATTGCCCGGTCGCACGGACCATCGCGTTGGCCGAGCGCAGCGTCGCTGCCGCGGCCGCGTAATCGGCAAGATCATTTTGCGCCTTGGCCAGGGCGAAGCCTGCGGATGCGCGTGAACGCGGGTTGAAACGCGCATCCGCGAAGTGCCGCGCGAACCATGCGATCTCGGTATCCGCAACATCGCCATAGCGCCGGGTATTGGCCAACGCACCCAGCACATGGTGCCGGCCCAAATCGATGCCGGAGTCCAGCGCCATCAGGTACCGAGTGCGTGCAGTTTCGAAATCGCCCACTTCCCGCGCGACGTTACCCGCCAGCATCAGCAAGTCGGGCGAAACCGCGCCGCGCACCAGCGCTCCTTCGCAAATATGCTCTGCGGCGGCGTGCCGATCGCATTGTCGGAGAAATTCCACGCAGCGCAAACTCATGCCCTGCTCGAAGCCGCTCGCCCGACACAGAGTGAACAACGTTCCGGCCGCCGCGCTGAAGCGTCCCTGGCTGCGCTGCACCTCGGCAAGAAGAATGCCCACGTCTTCCCGGTCCGGTTCCAACGCGTGCAGTGTGCAAAGCACCGCCTCAGCCTGCGCCGGCTCATTGCCCTGGAACAGCTTCCTCGCCTCGGCAAGCCGGGCGTCGCGGAATGAGGAGGTGGTGGCCTGCATGCTCGAATCCGGGATGGGTGCGCCGTTCATCATACCGAGTTCTCTTGCAGCAGCCCCGACGCCGTGGCATCCATCAGCCGAGGGGCATCATCGAAAGCCGATGCTCAGCGAAAACCGCGCCTCTTCGTCAGGGTCTCGACAACGGCTCCGCACAGCAGGTCGTCGCGGTCGATCCGGACCATGGTGACTTGTCGATGGCGATGGCCGCGGGAACGCGTCGCCGAGGCAAGCTCTTCCACGCGCAGTCTTCCCAAAGGGCGTCTGCAAGGCAGACGCGCTGTCGGCAACGCACATGCCCGCAAGCTTGCCTCGTCGAAGAGACTGAACGCGATTCCTTCGGAGATGCAGCTGTGCAGGACCATCCCGGGATTGCAGTCCCAAATGCCTCGATGGGTCAGGCGAGGTATGCGTCGTCCCCGAGGCGTGAGAGCGGTCTTGCAGCAAGAGTTTCCACCGCCCGCGCGAGCGCGTGGAACCTGACGCGAAAAGTGAGATATGGTTGACCAAGCCCGCTTCGGCATTGCATTTCCGTGCAACTGCTGAAACGGGCTTTCGCAGATCTATACAGGATGCCTTGACTGAAGTTCTTCTCCGGATCCAGTGCTTTATCGCAGCGGCGGCACGCCCCCTAACATGAGGAAACACCCGTGGAAATGAACGACTCGATGCACTCAAATCGCCGTAATTTTCTGAAGACATCTGCACTGGGCATGGCGGTGCTGCCGGCGGTCATGCTCGGCGGCAAGGTTTTGGCAGCCGAGCCTGCCGCCGGAGCCGTCAAGCTGCCGCCGTCCATTTTGGCGCTGAAGTCGGTGACTTCGAAGATCGTGCCGATCACCGACGCCGAACGCAAGGCGCGCCTGGCCAGGGCGCAGCGGCTCATGGCGGACAACAAGATCAACGCCGTGTACATGGACGGTGGCAGTTCGATGGAATATTTCACCGGCATGCACTGGTTCACCAGCGAACGCCTGATGGGATTTGTCTTGCCCAAGTCGGGAGATCCGATCTACATCACCCCTGCCTTTGAACAGAGCAGAGCGCTGGAGCAGATCAAATTCGGCCATGATGTCCGGATCTGGCAAGAACACGAAGATCCCTACCAACGGCTGGCGCAGGTGATGTCCGACCTGCATGCTTCGACCGGGACTCTTGGTATTGAAGAGCAAGTGCCATATTTCCGCGCGTCGCGCATTGCCGAGGCATTGCCGCATGCGAAACTGGTCCCAGCGATACCGGTCACCGGCGGCTGCCGCTCAGTCAAGAGCCCCGCCGAACTGGCACTGATGCAGGTTGCCAACGATGCGACGCTGGCGGCATATCACGCCATCTATCTGGGTCTGCAGCCGGGCATCACGCAAGACACCGTGCGCGATTGGCTGGCCGCAGCCTATGAACGTCTGGGCGTGCCCGGTGGCGCAAGCATCAACGTTGGCAAATACACGGCGTTGCCGCATGGTTCGATCGTGCCTCAGCGTCTCGCCGAAGGCACGCCGCTGTTGATCGACGGCGACGCCATGGTGGAGGGCTACCACAGCGACATCAGCCGCACCTTCGTCCTGGGCAAGCCCAGTGACAAGATGAAAAAGGTCTTCGACATCGTGCTCAAGGCGCAATCGGCAGCCCTGAAGGCTGCGCATCCCGGGGCAGCCATGGAATCGATAGACGCGGCTGCACGCAAGGTCATCGTCGACAATGGTTATGGCCCGGACTACAAGTATTTTGGCCATCGCCTCGGCCATGGCATCGGCATGAATGGCCACGAGTGGTATTACCTGGTGCGCGGCAACAAGCGCAAGTTGGAAAGGAACATGACCTTCAGCGACGAGCCGGGCATTTACATTCCCGGCGAGTTCGGCGTGCGCCTGGAAGACGACATGTACATCACTGAAAACGGCGCGAGCCTGTTCACGCCGCAGAGTCCTTCGCTCGAACATCCGTTCTCGTAGTCGCGGATATGTTGCCGTTAGCGCGCCATGGTGACTGCCCTGCTTTCTAATTCTGTATCCCATGACCGGGGCATCGTGTGAGCCGGTGCGCCAGTCAGTGTGGCTCGAACTGTATTGGGCTGACGTATTTCATTACCGGCTGTAGCCGGTGCTTTCCGGCAGGTACTGGCGAAGCCCGTTGGCGTGCTTGTTTTTTCCACGCAGCAAGGGCTTCGCGGGTAGCAAACGCAGATCGACAGGCACGTATCAATTTCCGGCTTCGGGTGTTACGCCAGCTCCGCGCCTTGGTCGCAGGCAAGGCGTTGGAGGAGGTGTTCGGGTGGCGTCGCAATCTTCGCAGCAATGGCATCACGGAACGCCCCAGCCACTTGGTCGGCCAAATTGGCTCCGTTCTTGACTCTCACACCGGAATTGTGACCCGACCCTCGGGGCAGGTGCAGCCGTTGAACGCCAGGCAACGCCAGAAAGAACATGGGGACGTGGGCGGTTGGTGTGGCTCCGATTGCGTCGAAAGCCAGGTGCGGCACACGCAAGCAAACAAGCAGGATATGCATCAAATTCGAGAGGCAGACGCCACCAAGAGCCCCCGCCTCTGCGTCACCCGGGCGAGTGGAAGCGCAACACATCCCCCGATCTCGGACTTGCTGAAGCCGTGCTAAGTTCCATATCTGCGGTGCAGCTTTTTCAGGGAGGGACTGACGGGCCCGGCTGCGCCGACACTAGGGTCAATTGAATACAGATCAATACGCTGAGGACGCCTGTTTCCACGTCGCTGACGCACAGGCGCAGTTGCCCTTCTTCCGACGGAGAGACTCATGAAACATCTTGCTTGCAGCGTTGCCCTGGCTCTTGCCGCTTGCATCATTCCGGCTGCAGCCATTTCGTCGCCATCGACACCACCCCGCCCGCTATCGGCATCGGCATCGGCATCGGATCCCGCCAGCTACCCCGCCAACTATGCCGAGCTCACGAAGCTGTTCGCGGATTGGCGGAAATTCGTGCTTCCGCTGACCGTCGACTTCAAACCCGACTACTCCGTCGCGGCGATTGCGGCGAAGAAGGCAGAATTTCCACAATACCGCGCACGCCTGCAGGCGATCGACACTTCGCGCTGGCCCAAGGGCGCACTGATCGATTACAAGCTGGTCCAGGCGGAGATGAACGGCCTCGACTTCGATTTCCGCGTCTTGATGCCGTGGGCGCGTGACCCGGGCTTCTACGCGACCGTGCTGGCCGACCGCAGTGACGTGCCGGTCCAGGAGGGTCCGCTGGCCTATCCCAATATCAACCTTTACGACTTCAAATATCCGCTCAACGCCTCGGATGAAAAGAAGCTCACCGCCATGCTGGCTGCGGTTCCGGCGAACCTGAAGGCGGCCAGGATCAACCTCAAGGACAGCAACGCCAGGGGATTGTGGCTGTATGGTGATCGCGCTTTCAAGGAACAGAGCGAGGCATTGTCTGCACTGGCGGCCGGCACGCTGGTCATGCGCACGCTGGACGGTGCGGTTCCAGCGAACATCAAGGGCGCCAGTCCACGGTTGCTGACCGCCATTCGCAATGCCAGGACGGCGAGCGACGAATTTGCCGCATGGGTGGCCGCTGAGGCACCAAAGAAAACCGGCCCGGTCGGCGTTGGCAAGGAGAATTACAACTGGTACGCCGCCAATGTCCAGCTCATTCCGTATGACTGGAATGCGCAGAAGATCCTGCTGCAGCGTGAACTGGACCGCTCTCTTGCGTCACTGAAGCTGGAAGAGTTGCGCAACCGCGACCTGCCGCCGATCAAGGAAATCACCGACCCGGCCGCGTATGACCAGATGGCGCAAGCCAAGGCGGCCTATCTGATGGATTTCCTGCAAAAGACCGGGTTTGCCGGCGACGAACCGTATCTGCGCCCGGCCCTCCTGGCACAGGCCGGGACATACACACCACCGGCCCAGCGCAACTTCTTCACCCACATGACAGCGCTCGATCCGTTGCCACTGGACTCGCACTCGACACACTGGCTCGACCTTGCCCGCCTCAAGCATGAGCCTAATGCCAGCCCGATCCGGCGCGCGCCTCCCCTGTTCAACATGTTCGACGTCCGCTCCGAAGGTTTTGCCACGGCGTTTGAGGAAATCGTGATGCAAGCGGGGTTGTACGACAATATTCCGCATGGCAGGGAACTCGTCTGGATTGCTCTGGCGAATCGCGCGGCCCGCGGTCTCGCTTCGTTGCATGTGCAGTCAAACGAATGGGATCTGGCGAAAGCTGGCAGGTTCCAGGGCCAATGGACGCCGCGGCACTGGTCGGATGCCACCAGCAAGCTGGTTGGATTCGAGCAGTTGCTTTACGCTCGCCAGCCCGGTTATGGGCCCAGTTACGTCATTGGCAAACTCCAGCTTGATCATCTCATTGCCCAGGTTGCCTTTGAAGACGAGCAGGCTGGACGTCCGTTCGTGATGAAGAACGTGATGAACAAGATCTGGGCAGCGGGCATCATGCCCGTGCAGCTGATCGAAACCGAATTGACGGACGGGCTGGTCAAGGACTGAAGCCATCCGCCCTCGGGCATCGGCACCGGCCGGGCGAATAGTCCACCCTGTGCCTGCATTTGCTTGCGCAGCACCGCGCCGATTTCATCCGCCTTGGCAACCACGACCTGGCGGATGCATGAAGTGCACTTCTCAGCGCTCGCATGCGAGACCGGCTGAACCAGGGATTTGTTCTTTGTGCTCGCATGCCGTGCTACGGTCTGAAGACAACCCGCCGCCATGAGTGACTTACGATGACGACACACCATTTCCTGCATGCATTCGCTTTTGCCGCCATGATCGGTCTCGTTGCGGTGGCCGCGGCGCCTGCCCATGCGCGGAACCAGTCGGCGAACGATTCGATTCGCTTCATCAATCCGCCGACGCTGTCCAGCGCACCGCGGATCGCGTCCAAGCTGGTGGAGATTCCGCCAGGGAGCCGGCTGATCTATATCTCCGGATTGGTTGGCAACGATGCGAAAGGCAAGGTGGTGGGGCCTGGAGACATGCACGCGCAGGCCAAACAGGTATTTGAAAATATCCGGCTGGCCTTGGCTGCAGCCGGTGGAACGTTCAAAGACGTCGTCAAGCTGAATTTCTATGTCACCGACATGTCCAGAGCCGATGAGGTTCGTTCGGTTCGTGCGCAGTACATCAATGCCGATGCACCACCAGCCAGCACCCTGGTCGAGGTCAGCAAGCTGGCCGCGCCTGAATACATGGTGGAAATCGAAGCGGTGGCTGCCATCGCGCCATCGCAACGATAACGGCAGGACCCGCAGCCGGGACGCTGCCTTGCGACGAGGAGCGCGCAGGTCGAGTCCGGATGCGCGTCATGCTCGCGGGTTCTTCCCGCTCCCGCTTGCGCACGCATTCTGCCTGGTTGTCGAAGGTGATCCGATCATCTTCGCGGTCACGATTCCGGTCGCGCAGCAGAGCCCTGGACGTGCGAGATGCACAGACGGTTGGGAGCGTTGCGCTCTTCGCGCAGCCAAGAAAAGTGTGTCCGGGAAGTTTCGGATCAAGGCCGAATTGCCGAACGCGCGCGCAAGGGAATGATGCCCTCCTCCACCGGACGCAGGTCGGATCGGTGAACCGGGCCGTGCGCGTACCTGTGTGCGCACCGCCGAGGCGAGCCGGGACGTCGCAACCTCGGCCAGTGCACGCACAATGCTGCAGCCTGCTTCAGGGTGACTTGCCGAGCCAGCGCTCGAAATACTCGTAGAGCTTCCGGTAGCCGTAGCGGGTCTGTGCCGTTCCCTCGGTATCCCAGCCGTGCGGGGCGTTCGGCAGCACCACCAAGTCAACATTCTTGCCTTGCAGGATCAAGCGCTGGTACAGCGTCACGGAATCCTTGAACAGTACGACATCGTCACGCATGCCATGGAGCAGCATGAGATGGCCCTTGAGATCGCCGGAGCGCAGGAACGCCGAGGATTTTGCGTACTGTGCTTCATGACCCTGCGGCGCCATCATCACCTGCATCTCTCCGGTCTGGGCATGGAACAAGCTGGTTGCGGGAGCCGCAGCCACTCCGGCCTTGTACACCTCCGGATAGCGGAACATCGACATTGCGGTCAACAGTCCTCCGTAGCTGCTCCCCCAGATGCCGATGCGCTCCGGGTCGGCATAGCCCTGCGCGACGAGATAACGCGTGGCGCTGAACAAGTCGTCCACATCGATGCCACCGTAGTCCTCACCGATGCGCTGACGGAACGCCTTGCCGTAGCCCGCGCTGCCGCTGATATCGACGTTCATGATCACGAAGCCTTGCTGGGCGAGGAACTGGTCCAGCCCCCAGGTCGGATGGAACACCCGACCACCCCATTCATTGTGCACGGTGTTGCTGTAGACGGAGCCGAGGATCACCGGATATTTCTTGTTCGGATTGAAGTTCGGCGGGAGGGTAAGCCGGGCATGGAGTGCGGTGCCGTCATTGACGTTTCTGAAGACGACGTATTTCGGCCTGAGCCAGTGGTACTGGCTGAATTCCGGCAGGGGCGAGTGCGTGACCCGGTGAACGCGGGCCGCTGTCGCGTCCGTACTGGCCGTACCTTGCAGATACAGGTCCGGAGGTGTCATGTCGTTTGAATAAAGATCGGCCAGATACTTCCCGTCTGGTGAAACCAGCGGGTGATGTGCTCCTTCAGCCGGGGTAACCGGTTGTGGTGCCCCACCGGCCAGCGGCACGCGATACAACCGGCGCGATTCGGCATTGCCGGCGTTGGTGACCACGAACAGGGCGTGCGCGGTTTTCGACACCGTCGCCGAGAATACTGCCCAGTCGCCGGCAGTGATGGCCTTCGGGACGCCACCGGCAACTGCCTGGTAATACACCTGGTAGTCGTTGTCGCGATCGGAGATGAAATACACGCCCTGGCCATCCGGAGCCCAGTCCGCCCACCAGTCCGCGCTCACGTTGTGCGGGTCGGCTTCGCGCAGCAGAAGCTGTGACCGCCCGGTGTCCGGATCAAGCAGCAGCAGGCGCCGGTCCTTGACATACAAGTCGCTTTTGTCCACGAGCAGACGCTCGTTGTCCGGTGACCAGCGCACGCTGAATATCTGGTCCAGCGGATTGTTGCCCAGATCCATCCACTGCACCTGACCTCCCGTCGAGGCGATCACACCGAGGCGCCGGGATGGCGACGGCTCGCCGGGAAACGGCCGCTTTACTTCAACCAGCCGGGTTTCCTTGCCAAGATAATCCGGAAGACCGCGCGTCGGCACCTGCGAGGAATCGGCTTCCACGAAGGCCAGGCGCTTCCCATCACCGGACCAGACGAAGGACTCCACGCCGACGTCGCGTCTACCTGGGGCAAGAACCCGGTGCAGCGTGGGTCGAGCCCCGGCAAAGTCCACGATCCACAGCTCGCCGGATGACAGATACGCCATGGCGTTGGCGCTTGGCGACACGGCGAGGTCCGAGGCAGCCGCAGCCGCTGCGGTGATTCGCTGTGGGGGCTCGCCTGGCAACACCTGGTACAGGGAGCCATGCAGGTTGAACACGAGGCGCCGACCATCGGGCGCCCAGACGACTTCCGAAACGCCGTGATCATTCTCGGCGCGCTCGGCCTGTTCGAGCTTGGCCATGTCGGTGCCCGGGTTTGCCGGACTGTCCGGGCGCGGCATGCGGGTCACGCGTACCGGCTTGCCTCCCGTGGCGTCTGTCATCCAGACGTCCATGAAGTTTGTCCCCTCGTTGTTCCACAGAAACGCCAAGTGACGGCTGTCGGGTGACCACTGGGGGTCCTGCGGAGCGGTGCCGATGATCCAGGGCAGGCTATACAGCCGCTCGATCGTCAACGCTCGGGGCGTGGCCACACTGGCTGCTGCCGGTTCGAGGGCGTTTGCCGGAAGGGAAATGACGAGGCCGTACAGCGCGACGCAGCCGAACAGCAGTCGATATTGCAGGGTCATGTCTGGGAAGGCTCCGGGTGATGGACAAAGCTGTCTGGGAGGAGGTTTGACGCCAAGCATAATCAAACGCGGGCATCCCTGCCCCGGGTGGCAGCACGCCATTTTGCGGTGCGGAGCTGATGGTCACAGACGCGGGCTCCGGATCGTTGCCTGGGCGAAGCGGTATCGCCTTGGCATTGGGCACCACGTCCGCCGGGACCCCATGTTGACGATCTTTGCCGATGGTCACCGACACTGGAATTGGAGCTTCCACGTTCGTGGCCGCGAGCTGCTGGACATGGATGTGGAACCTGTGGAGGCGGCGCTGGCGAGCGCAGCGAAAAAGCCAACGAGGTCACGAGTACACTTTTGCGAACGCACGTCCAGGACGGCCGGTCGATCCGGTGGCGCGGTGCGGAGTGCTGCAGTGGCGTATCGATGGCGCTGAGGAACCGTCGCAGCATTGGCGCTCGGATGCTGGAAAGACCATGGAGGGCGTGGGGACGCGTATCAACAGGCGATATTTCAAGAGGAAAGCTCCATGACGAACGTGGCTCGTGCCGTCTTGCTGCCCGTGGTCCTGGCGCTTGGGCTCATTCCAATCAACGCCTGGACGTTCGCGGCGTCCGCTTCTGTTTCGCACGAACAACAGGGACTCGATCGCCTGTACGCCGCTTACTGGCAGGACTGGTCGACGCTGGAAGCAAGGTCCAACGAAGCCTTGGAGGACTCCTGGGATCACGACGCGACCGCGATGCTGAGGCACTATCAGGCGTCTCTCGTGAATTTCGATCCAGCAACGCTGCCCGAGCAGGACCGCATCAGCTACGAGATGCTGAGTTACCAGTTGGCGCAAAAGCTTTCGTATTACGGTACCGGCGTCTACGTGACCGCACGCATGCTGCCGATCAACCAGTTCACGGGGCACCATATGGAATTCGCGCTCGACCAATCGGGCTCGGGTGACTACAACTTCAAGACGATCGCGGACTACGACAATGCGCTGAAGTTGGCCGATGGCTACGCTCGGTGGACGGACGACGCCATTGCGCGCATGCAAGAAGGAGTAAGCAAGGGTGTGGTGCTGCCGCGCATCGTGGTCGAGCGCGTCCTGCCGCAGCTGCAGCAGTACTTCGGGTCGGCACCCGAGAAAACTGTCTTCTGGCAGCCGATCATGAAGTTTCCTGCCGGCATTCCAGTGGCTGATCGGCAACGCCTGACGAAGGCGTATGCAGCGAAGATCCTCGATGTGATCGAGCCGGCCTACCGAAAGCTCTATTCGTACATGCACGACGAGTACCTGCCGCACGCCAGTGCGAAGCCAGGCCTCGGGGCGTTGCCAGGCGGCGCGGCACTCTATGCATACGACATCAGGGTGAACACCACGACTGAGATGACCCCGACGCAGATTCACCAGCTGGGTCTTGCGCAAGTCAGGGAGATCACGAGGGAATTGCAGGATGCGATGAAGACGGTTGGCTTTCACGGCTCGCTGGCCGAATTCCTGGCACACGTGCGCTCAGACAAGGCTCTCCATTTTGAAAATCCGGACGAAGTGGTGCCGGCCTACGACGCTGCCCTGGCGCGCATCCTGCCGACACTGCCCAAGCTGTTCGACGTCATGCCCACGGCAAAGCTGGAGGTCAAGTCGATTCCGGAGGCTTCTGCCAAGGTCTATCGAGGCAATGGCGATTATCAGCAGGCGGCCGCGGACGGTTCGCGGCCCGGCATCTTGTGGATCAACCCGTATGCGCCGGGGATCAAGGACAAGTTCATCGTGATACCGACGATGCTGCACGAAACCTATCCCGGCCATCATTTTCAGACCTCTCTCGCTCTGGAGATCAAGGGACTGCCCTCGTTCCGGCGGCTCGGCTTTTTCAACGCCTATGGCGAGGGGTGGGCGCTTTATTGCGAATCCCTGGGCAAGGAGCTCGGGCTGTATGAAGACCCCTGGCAGTACTACGGATATCTGCAGGACATGATCCTGCGTGCCAACCGCCTGGTGATCGATACCGGTATCCATGCCATGGGCTGGAGCACCGAACAGGGGATCACCTGGATGATGGACCATTCATCGATGACCCATGCACAGGCTGCAGTCGAGGTCGAGCGCTATGTGGCCTATCCGGCGCAGGCCCTGTCCTACAAGGTAGGCCAGCTGGACATCGAAGCGCTTCGAAGCAAGGCATCGAACGCGCTTGGGCCACGCTTCAACATACGCGAGTTCCACGACCAGATTCTGCTCGGCGGCAGTATGCCACTGGCCATTCTCGACCGGAAGCTGGACCGATGGATAGCGAACACAGCAGCGCACAAGTGAGGACGAGACTGGATTGATAGCGCACTTTGGCGCAGCCATTCCGGTCGGCGGCGAACGCCCTTGTCGCAGCCGCAAACTTGACGAGCGGACCATGAGTTGGCCCATCGGTCCACACCGGGCGAGTGACAGTGAACAGCGGTGTTGTTCGAATGTTAATGCACTTCCGATACCGCGACGCGCAGCAGCTCGTCCTGCGCACCGAGCGTGCACCGGTCGAGCCCGATGACCCGACTGGTCGGTCTACAATCGCCTGTGCGACAAATGGATCAGGACCATCGGCATTCGCAAAGCCTGCCCCAACCCGCCAGGTGCGCCGTGACGTTCCGGGAGCGGGAGCGCAGCACCAACTTGCGGCCGCAGCGTCAGGATCGGTGCGCCTGGGCATGCGTACATTCCTCCCAGCGGTCGACACTGAGTTCGCCTTTCGTCAGTTGTCGTGACGGTCCAGTCCTCCCATGGTCACCGCCAGAAGGAACACATGTTTTGCGGTACGGATCATCTGCGGGACGTCAGCCCACTCGCTGGGCTCTCCGCGCTCGCCGCCGCGCTCGCCGCCCAGCCCGATCGCCGGTGTCCCGCCGCCGATGGCTATATTCATGTTCGACGAACCCAGGTCACTGAGCTTGGGTGTCATTCCGAGGTGACGCGCAATTTGTGCCGATGTCTGCACCAGGTCACCGCGTTCCATCCCCGGAATTTGCCCGCCGGGCGTCTGGTCAACGACCTGCATCTCGAAGGAAACTCGGGTCTGTGCAGACACCTCCTTCAATATGCTCCGGACATCACCCTCCATGGAGGTTACCGCGCTGCCATCGCTGGAACGGACGTCCAGCGAAAACCATCCGGAGTCGGGCTTGTGGTTGAACACGGCGCCGCTCTGCAGGATCGCCACGTTGACGACATTGTTCCGGCCGGCGTAGTGCTTGTCATAGGGTAGTTGCAGGATCCGGTCGACCGCCCTTCCGATGCCCTGGTTGACGTTGGGCAAGCCGCCCATGAGCGTGTGGCCGGCAGGGCCGTGCGCGATCACCTTCCACCAATGAATCGTGATCGCCCCATACGAAATGCTGCGTCCGTCACCCAGCACCTCCACAAAAGCGGTGACCCGCGCATGATCGCGCTTGTACAGCGCACGCATGCCGGTCAGACCGGTCTCCTCCTGGGCTACAGTAGCAAAGACCAGGGTGCGTTCAGGTTTCAGGCCGGCATCCAGGAATGCCCGTGCCGCAGCCAGCATCGATACGGTCGTCGTCGACGTATTGGAACCGGGGCCGATGACCCGGTCACCCTTGGCATGTAGGGGTTGCTTGGCGGCTTCCTGATGGTCTGCGACCGTCTTCAAGTCATCCAGGGTCGAGACAAACACGATGGTGCCCTCGCCGGAGCCTGGAATGGTCCCGGTCACATTGTTGACCGCGTCGACCTGCACATCCTGCAAGCCGATGGCCTTCATTTCCCGTGCTACTTCCGCAGCACGCTTTTGTTCCTGTCCGGAGGGCGAGATGATGCTGCCGATCTTGATCAAGTCATCGACCTCATGGCCCCGGTTCTGTTCGATACTTTTCAGCGCAGTTTCCACGCGCGGCGACGCAAGAGCCTGGTCAAGCGACATTCGTCGCGACTGGGCCTGGGTCGGGGACTGAAACGCAAACAGGGCAACCAACACACAAACGAGTTTGGGCCACATTTGTCGTTTGCGGTTCACCACAGACTCCATCGAAGATTCGTTGTCCATTTCGGCCTCCTTGTAGGGATGCACAGCGCGGACGGTCCGCGAGCGTACCCATTATTGACAGTTGTCGCTTACCACCTGTCACGCCCACTCCACGGTCGCTGACTCAGCTACACCAGCGACAGCACTTGAGGATCAGGGCGACGCACAAGCCTGCTGGATCGGACGCGTGGTGGTACTACCGCGTTCCTCGCCATTTGCCCGGTCACCCGGAAGGACACGCAGCGATGGTGGCGACATCAATGCTGATGGCAGCATCGCGTCGGGTTAAACGCAGAGCCGTTGCCTCATGGGGTTTTGCCGGACTTCCATCGATAGAATTCAATGATGTATCCACCTGGATCGAGCACGCGAAACTCCTCATAGTCACCGTGTGTCCGGATTCCATGTTTGAAATGTCGCGGATCCTCACCGTTATATGGATACCATTCGATGCCGCCGATCTTGCTCACGTAGTCATGCCATTGTTCCAGTGCGCCAGTTTCAATCGCCAGCATGGCGCCCTTGTTCTTTACAGCCTGGAGCGCGCCCCTGGATGCATCGACCAGCGCGATTTGCATGCCCTTGCCGACTTCCACGATGACCACCCAGCCATCGTCGTAGATGACCGGAAAGCCCATCTCATCCACATACCACTCTTTCGCGGCCGGCAAATTGTTGTAATAGAAATTCGTCACCACGGCGTTTATCGGAGGCGGCGTTCTGACCGGTTGGCTGGCAAACACTGGCCATGTGAAAGCGGATATCAGCATCCAGCACCCGGACGACAAGACGTTACGTACACGAACCACGATGGGCCATCTCCTCGAATGTACGGGATGAATCTGCTGGGTAATTGGCAGCCGTCGGGTCATTCTGCCATACACCCATTACCCGGATGCTGACCGTCTACCGCTACATCGAGCCCAACCAGTGCGAGCTTCGATGGTGAGCCTACGATGGTCAGGCGTACGCGCAAACCTTGCGTTGATTGAAGACACACTGGTAACGCCTTGCACGACCCACCTCGGCGTGGACATTGATCTGCAAGGGCGCACGCACGACTTTTGCACCCTGCATTCTTTTATGGTCCGGTATGGCGGTGTCGCGGCGCACGCATGAGCACCGGCTGGCTACACGGTTTCTACACTGCTATGGTTTGAGACAAGGGTACTTCTCCATACAGCCTCCGCGAGTTGATCGCCAATGTCGATTTCACGCCTGCTTGGCCTTGTCACTTGTGGCTTCATTGGTGCCGCCACTGCCTTTGCCACGTTGCCTTCGGTCGCCAAGGCAGAATCCGGCAACAGGCCCCAAAGCGATCAGTCCTCGATGTATTACGCCGAGATGCACTGGCGCGAAATCGGACCGACCCGAGGTGGCCGCGCCAGGGCACTGGACGGGGTTCCAAGTCGGCCGAACGTGTTCTATGCCGGCTACGACAATGGTGGCGTCTGGCGCTCGACCGACTACGGCGCGAACTGGGTACCGCTGTTCGACCACGAACCGACCGGCTCGATCGGCGCCATCGCGGTGGCGCCCTCGGATCCGGACATCATTTACGTGGGCACGGGCGCCGGCATCATCCGCCCGGACCTGTCCGTGGGAGATGGCGTGTACAAGTCCACGGACGCGGGCAAGACCTGGACCCACCTGGGCCTGCGCGACACGCAGATGATCGCAAACATCGCCGTCGACCCGCACGATCCGAACCGCGTGTTCGTCGCTGCGCTGGGCCACCCGTACGGCCCAAACGAGCAACGCGGCATCTTCCGCTCCACCGACGGCGGCAAGACCTTCACCAAAGTCCTGTACAAAAGCCCGTATGTCAGTGGCAATGACGTGCGCATCGACCCGCGGAACCCGAACATTGTCTACGCCGGACTCTGGCAGCAGCAGCAAAGCTATCTGGAAGGCCCGGAGTTTGGTGGCACGGAAGGCGGCATATTCAAGTCCACCGATGGCGGCAGCACCTGGAAGGAACTGACGAACGGCCTGCCCGCAGGCGTGATCGAGGCAAATCTAAGCATCGCCCCCAGCCAGCCGAGCACGATCTATGCGATGGTGGCTGGCACCGTCGGCAAGGTGGCAACTGCCGAGGAAGGCACGACCGGAACGGTAAATTTCTACAAGTCCAGTGACCGTGGTGAGCACTGGCATCTCGCCGCGCGCGATCCGGAAAACGCCGGCTCGTCGCCGAACGCCGTACCGGACCCCCGTCCGGCCGTGCGCATCGGTGGCGGCGACCTGCCGACCCTGGCGGTGGACGGCAAGGACCCGAACGTCGTTTACAGCGCCTCGACCGTGTTCTGGCGTACCGAAGATGGCGGCGTGACCTGGGCTGCGGTTCGTGGCGGCCCGAACGGGGATGATTACCAGAAACCGTGGGTCAATCCGAACAACCCTGACATCGTCTTCGTCGTTGCCGACCAGGGAGCGACGGTTTCGGCCAACCGCGGCGCGTCATGGAGCAACTGGTACAACCAGCTCACCGGAGCGATGTATCACGTGTCCACCGACGATGCGTTTCCCTACCGCGTGTGCAGCGGCCAGCAGGACTCAGGTTCGGCCTGCGTCGCCAGCCGCTCGATGGACGGCCGCATCACGTTCCACGACTGGCACTCCGTGAGCATCCAGGAATACGGCATTGCCGCGAGCGACCCGAAAGATCCCGACCTGGTATTTGGCAGTGGACGCAACAACGTCACCTTGTACAACCGCAAGACCGGACAGACCACCTTGGTCGGACCATCGCGCGAGCAGCGCGGCATCGATTACAACCGCAACGTGCGCACGATGCCCCTGCTCTGGTCGCCAAAAGATCCGAAGGTGCTGTTCTACGCATCGAACGTGGTGTGGAAGTCGTCCGACCAGGCCCACAGCTGGACACGCATCAGCCCTGACCTCGCGCGACAGACATGGCAGACTCCAGCCACCGTCGGCAAGTATGCAAACAAGGTCAAGCCAGGTCTCCAAGGCAGCATCACCGCGCTCTCGGCATCCCCCCTTGATGTGAACGTGCTCTGGGCCGGCACCGACGACGGCAACGTCCAGGTGACCATGGACGGTGGCACCCACTGGTCAAACGTGACGCCTCCAGCGATCAAGCCCTGGACACGCATCTACAACATCGAGGCCGGCCATTTCGATGCAAAAACCGCGTATGCAGCAGCCAACACCATGCGCATCGACGACATGAACCCGCACCTGTGGCGTACGCATGACGGCGGCAAGACCTGGACCGAAATCAACAACGGCATAAGCCCGGGCGTATTGACCAACACGATTCGCGAGGACCCACGCAAGCCCGGACTGCTGTACGCGGGCACGGATACCCAGGTATGGGTATCGTTCGACGATGGCGACCACTGGCAATCGCTGCGGCTCGACATGCCGGCGATTTCGGTGCGCGACCTGCAGGTGAAGGACGATGCCAAATGCGGATGTGCCGACCTGATCGCCGGCACGCATGGCCGCGGCTTCTACATTCTCGACGACGTGACGCCCTTGCGACAGGTGGCCGATGCACGCAAGGCCGGGACCGCCTATCTGTTCAAACCGCAAACGGCCACGCGCGTGCGTCTGGTGACCTACGATTCGATGCCGTTCCCGCCGGAAGTCCCGTCAGGCGAAAATCCGCCAAATGGCGCCATCATCGATTATTACCTCGCCTCCGACGCCTCCGGGCCGCTGACCATCGACATTCTGGATCAAGCAGGCAGTGTCGTGCGGACGTATTCGAGCGAACTCGAGCGCAATCCGGACCCGGCGCGTGATCCCGCTGCGTACAACAAAGTTTGCCAGGCCAAACCCGATTCACCGGACTGCAGCATCCCGCTGTACTGGCCCTCGCCGATCAAGTCCATGCCGACCAGCGCCGGCATGCATCGCATCAGCTGGAGCCTGCGCTACCAGCCGCTGGCTCAGGAACGTTCTCCCATCCAGCGTCCGATCGTGATCCCGCATCGCAGCTCAGTGCTGCCGAGCTCACCGTGGGCACCTCCCGGCAACTACACCGTTCGCCTCACGGTCGATGGCAAGACGTATACGCAGCCGCTGACGGTGCGCCTCGATCCGCGGGTGACCACGCCTGCTGCTGCGCTGGCCCAGTCAGAGAAGCTCTCGGTTGAAATGTACGAGCTGGCGCGCAGGACGCTGATGGCCTATGGCCAGGCCCAGGATCTTGTCCAGGAAGTGGGCAAGCTGGAGTCGACAGAACCAGCTGCCAGCAAATCGTTCAAGGCCAGCGTCGATGCCGTGGCCCATAGCAGTGGTCCGCGCGGGTACGGCCTGCCCTACCCGACACCAGCCACGTTGAAGGACGTGAGCGATGCCGCCTTGGCCGCGTCGCTGGCGCTGGAGACGGCGGACACCGCACCCACGGCGGCGCAAATCGAAGCCTGCACCCAGGCGCGCCAAAAAGCGCAATCAGTGATGGCCAAGTGGGACAAGGTGAAGGGCACGGGCCTGGCAGCGTTCAACGCCCGGCTCACGAGCAAGGGCCACCCAGCGCTGGCATTGCCGCCGCTCAGAATGCCTGCGTCACTGCCCAGCGACGAGAACGGCAACCTGATGGAGCGGGAACAATAGAGCGGAAGCCTGGCCACTCATGGAGCGATATTGCGGCGCGATTGCTCCTCGACGAATGAGGGAAAGCCGTGTCCCTTGGTGACGGAACGGCCGCAGCGACGTGTCTGGACAGGCGCGTCGCCAGTCCCTGTCCCCGAAAACCGGGATGCGTGCCCAAGTCCCGATCAGCGTGCTTGCGCCCGGAGCCGAATAGCAAGAGCTCACTCAAGCGAACCTTTTCGGCCTTCCACTTGTAGAGCTGGTTCCGACGGATAGCCAGATCGATGGGGAACTCGGATGCGGCCATTCGCCCGCATCGAGCAACTTGATCGCTTCACGCTTGAACTCTGGCGTAAATTGTTGACACTTGAGCGACTGACAACTCGCAGGGATGGTCCCGTTCAAAGCTGTTCGTCAAACCCGGGTCTTCTCAACCTGGCGCTTTTAGCCTGCGGGAAGCATCGTTTGTGGCAGCATCGCTTCCGCTTCCATTTCCACGAGGTACTCTTCCCCGATCAGTTTGGCACCGATCATCGTATTGGCAGGCTGGATTCCCCTGAATCGCTCGCCATGAACGCGGGCAAACTGTTCCCAGTCTGCGATGTTTTTCACGAAAACCCGGGTACGCACGACATCCTGCAGGCTGCCTCCCAAGGACTGGATGGCGCCCTCGATCTTGTCGATCACGAAGTGCATCTGCGATGCTGGATCCGAGCCGCCGATGTGTCGGGTTCCCAGCGTGGCGGTAGTTCCCGACACCAGAATTCGATCCGCCACGCGCACCGCCCTGCTGAAGCCGGCCACTTCTTCCCATGTCGTCCCCGTGAGCACCTTTTGCCGTCCGTCAACGCCAGAAGACTGACACGCATAGGGCGTCGCTACCGCATCCACGTGATGGCTCAAGTCGCCGGACGCGGTCAGGAATGGCGGCTTTCGGTATTCATCGCCACAATCGCCGGGTATCCGGCCCATTCCCAACACTGCCTTTCGAATTTTGCCACTGCTGGCGTCGTCCAGCGACTGCGTGAGCAAAGCCTTGTTTTCCGTGATGTGCTCACTCCGACCCAGCCGTGCGCCAACGATCACGCCGCCCACGCCGGGCTGTTCGAGTATGTAACGGCTGGCCAGATTGGCGATTGACATACCGCTTGCCAAGCTCACCTCGTGAAGCACCTGCAGAAGTTCCTGGAACCTTGTCCAGCCGCCGGCTGTATCGATAAATCGCTTGTACTTCATCTGCGACCAAGTGAGTGCAGCGTCGAGACGCGGCTCGCCTTGGTTCAGCCATTTCCCGGAGAGAAAGCCGCCGGCGACCGTTCCGAACGCAAGCAGCTTGATGCCGTGGCGCAGGCACGCCGCGGTCATTGGCCCGGACGCTCGCTGGTCGAGCAAGGAGTAACACACCTGATTCGAGGCCACCTCGATGCCACTGTGCACGACCATTTCCAGATGTGCGGTATCGAAATTGGTTAGTCCCAGATGGGCGATGAGCCCTTCCGCCTTCAGTTCGTTCAACCAGTACAGACAATCCAGCCACGCCGGGTCCGCATAGTTCCAGCTGTGAAACTGCAGCAGGTCTATCCGCTCGGATTGCAAACGCCGCAGTGACTTCTGCACGGCTGCGCGAACATCCTGTTTTGTGATCACGCCTGGCGAGGGCACCCATTTGGTCAGCAACTGCGCGTTGCTCCCACCGAAACGCGCGTGAAACACACCGGCTATGTCTTCGGCCGATCCGTAGTGGTCGGCCATGTCGAACGTGGTCAATCCGGCATCCAGGTACTCCTTCATGGACAGCGCGGCCTGCGCAGGATCGAGCACGTGTCCGTCGCGCTCGAGGTCGGCAACTTGCCACAGGCCCGTTACGACCGGACAAATCACCAGACCCGGGGCTGGGTCGTGGCTTGTGTTGGTGTTCATCGGAATCCTTCAACCTTGGGGCAATTTGGAAAAGAGCTCGGTCGTATCCACGCCCGAAGCGCGGAGCCTTCTCCAGTAGTACAGGAAAATGACCGAAGCAATCAGCATCACGAGAAGCCACGGAACTGTCGAGTGGAAATACCACGCGCTCACCGTCGTTCCGAGGTCGCTGACAATGTGGACAATCAGCAGGAGCGAAAGACATAAAATTCCGGAAACGGCCAGCGAACGCTGCAGAGCCAGCGACCGCACCACCGTGACTCTCGCGGCGATCTCCGGGTTGTTCCGTGGCAACAACAAGACCGAGACGCACATCAACAGGTAATTGACCAGCATCGAGGTGACCATGATGTCGATGCCTAGAAAAAAATCGCCAGCAAAATGACTGCCCAGGACACCGACGGTCGCCATGAGTCCGCTCAGGAGGATGGCCATGTATGGCGTGTGGTGCGTGGGGTGGATCGACGCAATGGGCGCTGGGAATATCCCGTCCTCGGCCCACGCGAACATGAGCCTCGACACCGACAGGATCATTGCGGGCAAATCGTTCAACAACGCGATGGAAGCACCGAGAACGATGGGCACAGCCCAACCCGAAGACAGCACGTAACCCAGCAGACCAGGCGCGGTAACGTCCCCGCTGCGCGCCTGCTCGGCTACAAAACTCCATGGCACCGTGTGGTACACCGAGAACGTGAACGCGACATAGAAAAGCGTGACCGCGACGATCGCGATGCCGATCGCCCGCGGCAGTGCGCGCGACGGATCCTTCGCTTCACCGCCCGCTTGCGCAATCGAGTCGAAGCCGATGAAGCTCGAGAACAAGACGGCGGAGCCGGCAGCCAAGGTGGACCAGTGAAAGACGGCGCCCGTCGGCACGAGGATTCGGTTTTCCTTGTGCAGGATCGCTGCGGCGAAATCCTGGTGATTGAAGGACAGCCCGGCCACTATCACGACCCCGCCTAACAGGAACATCAGGACCATGAGCGGTATCACGATGCGCTCATACAGCTTGACTCCCCGAATATTCAGCCAGACGAACGCCCACAGGATGACCAGCGCGACAGTGACGCGGACTACGCCCCTGTCCAGTACACCAGCGAGCTGGTTCAGATCAAGCAAGCTCGCGATGTCGCGAAAAAACGGCACGACCAGATAGGCCACCACCCCGATCGCAATGGACAAGCCAAACCATTGCGAGAAGCTGGCCACGAAGCCGAAGTAGGGTCCGAGTGCGCGGCTTGCGTAAACGTAGCTCCCGCCAGCGCGCGGCATGGCCGAGGCGAGAATCGCGTAGGCAAAGGCGGCAAGTGCAGCGGGAATCGCGGCAAGCAGGAACGCCGGCAAAACGTAGGGACCGATGCCGGGCACATTCCGCTGGATCATGAACGGAATCACATAAATCGAGGCGCCTATCATCGAGCAGATGCCCGTGGCAGCCAGGCCTACGAGGCCGAGTCTGCGGTCGAGCGACGTTGCTGACGTGGATGTCATAGTGCGAAATTCCGCAAGAAGTGTTCACGATGCGGCGGATGCGAGTCGGCCGGGCGTACCGTCTGTCCGCGGTAATCTTGAAGGTCGCACAAACTCGGACGAATGGCCGGCAATATAGTGTGGTGCGGTGGTTGATTCAATCAATGGCCATCGGCTGGCTCCGCCGGTGAACAGCTTGCGCTGCTGGATCGGTCCCAGGCTTGCTGGATCGGCGTCAGGTTCACGTTCCCGCAGACGTCCGCGGCAAGCATTCACAAGACACGGCGACGGGAGATGACATGACGCGAGCACTCCCAGTTCGTTCCTCAACCGATGGCCTGACAGCCACGACTCACGCTGCCCGGCGTGCCGCAGCACACGATGCGCCGGCACCTGCCAAGCTCATCGCGCGCGTCCTGGTAGTGCAAACCGTCGGCACTGAACCTGACCCAATAGCCGTTCTGCAAGGACGCATCATCGCCCGGGCCTCCTCTGTCCTCGAGGACGAGTAGCTGCTCCACCACCACAGGCTACCGTGATTGACGGCAGGTGAAAAAAACCGAGGTTCCCTGTAGCTTTCTGACCAGTGCAACCCAGTTACTCAGTCGTAGACTGTTACGCAACCGCAGTGCCATCGATATTCAACAAGCCGCCGCCATCGCCAGCAACCCACCAAGACCGGGCATTCCCTGCCACCCGCGTGACGTACGGGTGTCTGCTGCGTCTTGCACCGAAATTGAATCGGTCGCCGGATGACACTTTCCACTGAGACCGATGCACCTTATCCGAGCCTCGCGCGCGCCTGCACCGTCGTATTGATCCTGTTTGCGACGGCGGTACTCGCGTATACCGACCGTCAGGTACTCAGCCTGCTGGTCGATCCGATCCGGCACGATCTGCACATCAGCGATACGCAGATGAGCCTGTTGCTGGGTACCGCGTTTGCCGCGATCTATGGCGTCGCGGGGGTTCCGCTGGGGTTTCTTGCCGATCGCACGTCGCGCCGCAACCTGATCGTGGCCGGTGTGCTGATCTGGAGCGTGGGCACGCTCATGTGCGCCGTGGCGCCTTCGTTTGCGATGTTGTTCGTGGCGCGGGTCGTGGTCGGTCTCGGCGAGGCAGTGCTCTCGCCGGCGGCCATCTCCCTCATCAGCGATACGTTCGAGCCCAAGCGACGCGGGCTCGCGGTCGGCACGTTCTTCACCGGCATCGCGGTCGGTATCGGCGGCTCGATCCTGATCGGTGGCGGCGTGCTTGACCTGGTGCGCGATGGCCTCTTTGCAGCAACGCCCGTTGCCCACTGGGCTCAATGGCGGCTCGTGCTTCTGGCAGTGGGCCTGCCCAGCTTGTTGTGGGCACTGCTGCTGCTTGCCATCAAGGAACCGGTACGCAGGCAAGATCAGATCTTCGAGGAGAAAGTGCTGCCTGGCGAAGGCCACGACTCGCTGTTCCGGATACTGCGGCGGATGGCACCGGTGTTTCTGGTCGTTGCCGTGGCATCCATGGTCGACAATGCCGTCGGCGCGTGGGCGCCGTCGCTGTTGATACGGCAGTTCGGCCTCGATCCGGCCAGGGTCGGCGTTGAACTCGGACTGCTGCTGATGCTCGGCTACGGCGGCGGCATGCTGGCGGGCGGCGCCCTGGCCGACCGCTTCGCCATCTGGCGCGGACGCAACGGCAAGATCGAACTGTGTTGCCTGGCCGTGGTGGCCACCTTGCCGGCCGCCGTGATGATCAACAGCCACAGCGCGTCCGGCGTGATGTTTGCCGTACCGATCTATTTCGCGCTGTCGGCCGTGGTCACCGCCTCCGGCCTGTCCGCGATCCTCGACGCGACACCCAATCGCATGCGCGGGCGGGCCATGGCGATCAGCTTCTTTCTCAATGTGGCGCTCGGCGCGGGCTTTGGCCCGACTGCAGTCGCACTCGCGGGAGACCATGTGTTCGGACCCGGCGCCGGGCTTGGGCCGGCGATCAGCTTTACCGTAGTCGTTTCTTATTTGTTGGCAGCGCTGGTGCTGGCAGCCGCCATCCGAGCACGGAGATCCTGATGCAACAACCTGACGATGACGCCTTCGAACTGTACGACCTGAGGGTCGAAGTGGTGGCCCCTCCCGGCGCCAAACTTTACTGCTCGGCCACGGCGGGCGACAGTTTCGAACTGCGCGGTGAATTGCTCCATCTTCCGGATGGACAGGGATTCTCCATCTATTCGCTGGCCGCGGTCCTCCCGCTGCTGGCGGCAAAGCAGCGGGTGACCGATGCGAATGACTGGATGAGCACCGATGCCGAAGTGGCCTGCCCCGATCCGGGCTGCCCATCGCGCCTGCGCATCACCCGGCTGGGCCGCCGGCGCTTTCACCACGATGAGGTCACGGCGGTACGGACGCCCGCGCCATGACGCTGTCGGAAACTTGTGAAATCAAGCCGGGCTATGTCATTTCGCGGATCATTCGCGGCGGCTGGCAACTGGCCGGCGGACACGGCGCGGTCGAGCGCTCCCGGGTGACCCAGGATCTCGCGGCCTTTTACGATGCTGGCGTGACGACGTTCGATTGCGCCGATATCTACACCGGCGTCGAGGAAATGATTGGCGACTTTCGCGCGACCATGTTGCAGAGTCGCGGCCCGCAAGCGCTGGACAGACTCAAGGTCCACACCAAGTTCGTCCCGGACATCGACCTGTTGTCAACGATCACCGCGCAGGACGTGCGCCGCATCATCGATCGCTCCCTGCGGCGCCTGCGCATGGAACGCCTGGACCTGGTGCAGTTCCACTGGTGGGATTACACCCAACCGCGCTATGTCGATACCGCCTTGCATCTGCGCGACCTGCAGGCCGAGGGCAAGATCCATCTGATCAGTGGAACCAATTTCGACGCCAGCCACGTACAGCAGATTGCTGATGCCGGCGTCACCTTTTCCACGGTGCAAGTCCAGTACTCGCTGCTCGATCATCGACCTGCCGGACGCCTCACTGAAACCTGCCGGCAATTGGGAACCAGGTTGCTTTGCTACGGCACGCTCGCCGGCGGCTTCCTCAGCGAAAGCTGGCTCGGCAAGGCGGAGCCGACCGGTGTGCTGACGAACCGGTCACGGGTCAAATACAAGCTCATCATCGACGAATTCGGTGGCTGGGATCTGTTCCAGAGCCTGCTGGAGACACTCAGCGAGGTGGCCGAGCGCCACGGCGCCAGCATCGCCAATGTCGCTTCCCGTTATGTGCTGGAGCTGCCGCTGGTCGCCGGGGTGATCGTGGGCGCAAGCCACGCCGGCCACCTGGAAGACACGATTCGACTGGGCACCCTCGAGCTTGCTGCGCAGGACCGCGACGCCATTGATGTGATCCTCGCCCAGCGCCGCGGCCCGGATGGAGACGTGTACGCACTGGAGCGCGATCGCAGCGGGCCGCACGGCGCCATCATGAAGTACAACCTCGGGGATGCACCAGGTTCAAAACACCCAGCGGAGCCGTAGTGCAAGTCGACGCGGGTCGCGCTTGCGCCGACTGGCCCGCACATGCCTGAACCCTCCAAACTCGGGCGTTTCGCCATCGCTGCGTCGTTCTCTTCGATCCCCGCTGCGCCCATGCCCGTAACTCCCGGTAACGACTCGACTGTCCGCCCGGTAGCCTTTCGAACATGCGTCGGGCGATGAGAGGTGTCGGTGATGACACCTCTGATCGGTTGTCCGGGTCCGTATCTCGTTGCTGCCATTTGACCGGTCAGTATTTCCAGCTGGTGAGGTCTGCTCCCTTGGGCGCGGTATCTTCCATCTGCTTCAGAATGGTGGGCAGATACATCGTGTTGTAATGCAGGCGGCCCAGCGCGTTGGGACTTTCGCCATTCCAGCAATGCTCGGCACGATCACCGTACTCCACCGCGCCCTCGTAGGCTGGTTTGGCGTTCTTCAGGAAGTCCTCGGTCAGATACACCGCGTCGTTCAGGTAGTAGTTGTCCATGTCGCCGACGAAGATGTGGATCTTGCCCTTGAGCTTGGGTGCGAGGGTCTGCCAGTCGCGTTCCATGATGTGGCGCAGGTCGTAATTGTCCTGCCAGTACTTGGCGACCGTCGGGTTGATCTCGCCGGTGCGCTTGTTCCACAGCGGGTTGACGTAGCCATCGTTGCCCATGGGCGAGAACACGGCATCCCAGACGTCCCATTGCCCGCCGGAGCGGTTCTTGTCGCCTAGCACCAACTCCAGATGGTTCTCGTCCTGGGTCGTGTACTGGACCTCGCCAAGGTAGTTGCGGTGGGCCGGGCGCTGGACGTTGTTGAATGTGCCGATGTTGTAGTACATGTTCTTGTCGGTGTAGATGTTGGTCAGCATCATCTTCCGAAAATCGATCGGATCCGGACAGGCGGCGAACGCACCGTTGTACTGATCCGGGTACTTCACCTGCACGCCCAGCGCTTCCCAGCCGCCGGTCGAGCCGCCGTAGAGGAAACGCGCCCAGCCCTGGCCGAGGCCGTGGAATTTCTTCTCGAGCGCGGGGATGAACTCATACGTGATTGCATCGCCGTACGGGCCTAGGTTTTCCGAGTTGACGGCGTAGGAGTCGTCGTAATACGGATTGGAATGATCGATCTCCACGACCAGGTAGCGCGGAAAATCGTCCGAGATCCACTTCTGGTAGAACTTGTACGCTTCTTCCTGCTCCATGCGGTTGTAGCAGGGCAAGTTGAAGCGCTCGCTGTACTCACATTTCAGGTTTTCATCGGGTGGCGTGGTGCGAAAGCCACCTACTGTCATCGGGAAGTGCCCTTGGTTGACCATGAGCGGGTAGCGTGCATTCGGGTGTTCGTCGAATCCCTTCGGCACCAGAACGTGCCCGGTGATATAGGTGTCGCGCCCCCAGAACCTGGACAGCTTTTCGCTGCGGAATTTGAAGTGACGAATGAACTTTGTGTCCTTCTCGGCCACGATCGGCGGGTTGACCTTGTCCAGGGTAATGTTGATCTCGCCGCTCTTGGCTGGATCGAAGCTGATCTGCTGCGGCGTGCTGACCAGGTTGCCAGGCTCCATTCGCCAGTTCTGACCTGCGCCGCGGGCCGCAGGCAACTTCACCGTCTTCCCGTTGCCCAGATGATAAGTGTCATAACGGTGCAGCACTGCCTGGACAAAATAACGTCCGGCTGGCACCTGTTTCAGATCTTCCTTTGGATAGCCAAAGGTACTGGTGTCGATTTTCGCACTTTGCCCCGCTTTGAGGCCATCCACGGTAACGCCGAATATCTGCGCGGCCTTTACGCCCGGGACGACCTGCTCGCGCGGTTCAGTGGCGCCGTTGGGGGTCAGGATGAGGATGACCCGGCCGTCAAACGGACCCTTGGCAGCCGATGACGGGATGGTTACACGAAAGGTTTCGGCTGTTGCGGATGTTGCCAGAAGCGCCAGTCCTGTGGTCGCCAGTTTGACTAGTGTCTTGTGCATGGTCATACAGCCTCTGGTTGTTGATCATGAGTTTCAGGAGTCCGATGGAATCAGGGTGAACCTGGTTTGCCGACCGTCCAGGAAATGGACTTTCTCGCCATCGAACCAGGCATCTTCTTCCTGGCGGAACTCGGCCTTTTCACCGTCCCATTCCGGGACACCCTTGTAGGCGACCAGTTCGATCGACCACGTTGTATTGGCATGCACCGGATATTCGCCGTGATCGTCACCGTTCTGGTTGTCCCACATGCCGATCGCCGATCCAGCGGCATGACCGTGATAGCCGGTCGGGTGCGAGTAGATCGACGGGTCGAGTCCGTTGGCGATCGCCTTTTTGCGTGCAGCAGCGAGTATCGAGTTGCCGCTGGCACCGGCCTTGAACGAGGAGAGCAAGGCATCCTGCACCCCATTGACTGCCTTCAGGCCAGCGCGCAGACCGGCCGGCGCATCGGTCTCACCCGGCTTGAGCACATACGCAAGGTGCTGCGTGTCCGTGTTGAGGCGCAGGTAGGTGATGCCGAAGTCGGTCCACAGCATGTCGCCCGGCTGGATCACCGTGTCGCCATCGAGCATCTTCTTCGCCCCTTTGCGCTGGACCGCGATGGACGGCTGGAACCATGTATCGATGCCGAGATTCGCCATGCGCTGGCGGTAATACCAGACGACGTCGTCGGTGGTGGTCTTGCCCGGGGTGATCACCTTGCGCGAGAACGCTTCGGCAATCAGCGCGTGGGCGGCGCGCACGATGCCCGGATAGATTCGCAGCTCGGTCGGCGTGCGTGTTTCGAGCCAACCGATGGCCAGAGGCTCGGCGGAGACGACACGAGAGCGATACTTTTGCGGCAATGCCGCCATCATCTCCTTGTGTTGGCTCAGAGTCATCCCGTCCGCGAATGCGAACATGCTGGAGGTGTTGATCGCGATGTTGGCCGGATCACGCGCCTCGACGATATCAGCTACCGCTTTCCACTGGTCGGGCTGCTTGTCGGGATCCCAGGCCGGCTTGAACAATCCGCCAACACCGTAGCGACTGACCGTCAGCCTCTCGATTGGCTGGCCGTTGCCGGGATTGTAGAAAATCAGGATGGTGCGGCGGCGGGCATGCAGGCTTTCCGCATCAAGCATGGTCGCCACGACGGGTTCTTCGAAATACTCCCGTGCCATCAGGATCCACATGCTGGCGTCGTTGTCGCGCATCAGTTTCGGCACGACCGTATCCAGGCGCTCGGCCAGAATTTGGTTGACGACTTTGGCGCGATCCCGAAGCGGCAGAATCGCCGGCAACTGCGGATCGGCCTGCTCGGTGTCGCTCATGGGCACGACCAACGGCGTGGCCGTCTGTGCGACGGCAAACATGGGCATAAAAAAAGCGGCAGTCGCAAAGACTGCCGCATAGAGGTGTTTGTCGAATCCTGTGGAATCGGCAGGTCGTTTCATGTCGGCCCCAGTTTGATCAATGACGCTCGATAGTGGATGAGGCTTTTGATGTTTGTCAACCAAGCGGCGACGCATGCACCAGCGGGCCACCCGTCTGCATATGCGGCGTGCGCTGGCCCGCGGACCAGTGCCTTCACTCTCGCGCTGTCCGCCCTTGCGACAGATTGAATTGCGCGCCGGCACGCCTCGCCGACGTCTCGGCATCGTCACGAGAAACCGGGCATCGCGTCACGAGACAGCCAGCGGCCCAGATGTCGCCAGCATGTATTCGCGCTCGGCATACAGCTGCCTTGTGCCTAGGCGCCGACCCAGTGTCTTCTTCGGCGCTCCGTGCCATGAACGCGCCAGATGGATCAATCCGGACGCCTGCCATGAATCGGGAAACCCAGACTCCGGCCTCAGGTTTTGTGCTCTAATCGCCCGAGGTCAGTAATCAACTCGACCGTGACTTCGGATTTGTGGGATACGTAATGTACTTCACTGAGAATGGCGCGCGCTGGTATAGCTCCAGCGCCCCTGACTCGAACACCCGTTTGGCTGAATTCAGCCGTGTCATGGACATGCAAATGTGCCGAGGCGAGGGGACGCGTCCATGGTTGTATTGCTGACCTTGCCGGCGCCATGTGAGTACCGCCCCGGCAAAAGCACTGCTTTGTTTGAAATTTTTGTTCTGCGGTGAACTGTAAGCTGTCTGTCCCAGTAACCCGTACCTTCCTCTTCAACCTGGAGTGAGACCATGATTCGAATGACGACCAAGCCCCTGCTTCTGGTGGCTTGCCTGGTGGCTGCGTTGGGTGCGACTTCCACGGCCAACGGTGATCAGTCAGCGGGTGACATGCTCGGATTCAGCGCGAACACCGCGGCCAAGCAGCAAAGCCTGGAAAAAAGCTTTGACGCCCAGCTGCAGTCGTCGGACATCAAGAGCTGGCTGAAGAGCATGTCCTCGGAGCCGAACCAGGTGGGTTCGCCGCATGACAAGGCGAATGCCGAGTTCGTGCTCGCGAAGTTCAAGGAGTTTGGCTGGGACGCACATATCGAGACTTTCAGCGTGTTGTATCCCACCCCGAAAAAGGTGCAGCTGCAGCTGATCGCACCAACTCACTATGACGCCGTGTTGCACGAGACGCCAATTCCGGGCGATCCGTCAACCGACATCACCAAGAATGTGTTGCCGCCCTACAACGCTTACGGCGGCGATGGCGATGTGACTGGCGAACTGGTCTACGCCAATTACGGATTGCCGGACGATTACGCCGAATTGGCCAGGCGTGGCATCGACGTGCGCGGCAAGATCGTCATCACGCGCTACGGTGGCGGCTGGCGCGGTCTCAAGCCCGAACTCGCGCAGGAGCACGGCGCGATAGGTTGCCTCATCTACTCCGACCCACATGAAGACGGCTACTTCAAGGGTGATGTCTATCCCAAGGGCAGCTGGCGTCCGGACCAAGGTGTGCAACGTGGTTCAGTCGCCAAGATGCAGCTATATCCGGGTGACCCGCTGACGCCGAATGTCGGCTCCACCAAGGATGCCAAGCGTCTTGCGATCAAGGATGCCGCGACGATCCTGAAGATCCCCGTGCTGCCGATTTCCTATGGTGATGCCACGCCACTGCTTGAGGCGCTTGGTGGACCGATCGCCCCAGACAGCTGGCGCGGTTCGCTGCCGATGGCCTACCACATGGGTAGCGGCCCGGCCAAGGTGCACATGGTGGTCGAATCGGACTGGAGTCAGAAGACAATCTATGACGTGATCGCCAAGCTCAAGGGCTCGACGATGCCCGATCAGTGGATCATACGTGGCAACCATCGAGACGGTTGGGTGTTTGGCGCGGAAGACCCACTGTCCAGCCATGTGGCCATGCTGGAAGAGGCGAAGGTGATGGGCGCCATGTACAAGAAGGGCTGGCGGCCGCAACGCACGATCGTCTACGGCAGTTGGGATGGTGAAGAGCCCGGCCTGCTCGGTTCGACCGAATGGGTCGAGACGCATGCCAAGGAACTGAGCCAGAAGGCGGTCCTGTACATCAATACGGACGGCACCTCGCGCGGTTTTCTTGGAGCTGGCGGCAGCCACTCGCTGCAACATCTGGTCAACCAGGTGGCAGCAGACGTTACCGATCCAGAAACCAACGTGAGCGTCGAGAAGCGACTGCGTGCGCACTTGATGTCCGCTGGCCACGAAGGCGGGTCTGCCGAAGCCAAGGCCATGGCCAAGGCTGCTGCCTCAGGCGGCGACTTGCCGATCAGCGCCCTGGGATCAGGGTCCGACTTCACCCCGTTCCTGCAGCACCTTGGCATTGCCTCGCTTAGTGTCGGTTTTGGCGGCGAAGGTGGAGGCGGCGTCTATCACTCCGCTTACGACACGTTCGACCACTACGCGCGCTTCAGTGATCCTAAATTCGAGTACGGAGTGACCCTGGCCAAGGTCGTTGGTCGACTGGTCATGCGGATGGCGGATGCAAACGTCTTGCCGATGCGTTTCAGCGACTTCAGCACCAAGCTCACCGAGTACATGGGCGAGTTGCATCAACTCGTCGCCAAGACGCGTGAGGCCACCGAGCATCAGCACCAGTTGCTGGACAGCGACGCGTTCAAGCTCGCGGCCGATCCGATGGATCCGGTAGCTCCCCCGGTGCGGGAATCCGACATGCCGCAAATTGACCTGAAGCCGCTGGATGAGTCGATCCAGAAGCTGGCGCAGAGCATGCAAGCCTACGACGCGGCCTACAAGAAGGTGCAGGATGCCGGCTACCAGATGCCGAAGGAGCAGGAGCGGCAGCTGAATGAGTTGATCGGACGCATGGAGGAGTCGTTGACCGATCCCGCGGGCCTTCCTGGGCGGACCTGGTTCAAGCACATGGTCTATGCACCTGGCATGCTCACCGGCTATGGAGTGAAGACCCTGCCGGGCGTGCGTGAAGCTCTCGAGTCGCGCCGCTGGGATGAGGCGAACCAGTACGCTGGCGTCACGGCCAAGGTCATCGACGGCTATCGGGCGCAGATTGAAAAGGCTACGGCACTCCTCAACAAGTCGTAAAACGGGTCAGTGCGCCCGTTTGCATCAAGGCCGGATGTTTAGACGTGACCCCGCAGTGCATTGACGCCCGCAAGAGCCGTCAATGCACTGCGGTCGGATCGCGTTCTTGTGCAGAGTTCGTGGCTTCCACGACTGTTGCCCGACCCAGTTGGTGACCGGCTCCCGGGGCAACAGCACCGCATCGGGCTGCACCACGCGTGAGGACGCGATACCGCTGTCTCGCCACCTGCTCGACTGCACCGCCTCTCGTCGCCGCAACCCTCGTTGCTTTCATGGCGCTCTATCAATATCCGCAAGTCAGAAACGTGGGACAAGGTTCATCTGGTCGCCGCTCAGCGGGACTCGCTTTTTGTTCCTGAAACGAGACGGCCAGGCTTGCTCATTGATGCGCCCGCCGCCCTCGCCGGTCGCCCCCTCAACGCCAGTGGGCTCGGTCGACCTCCGGTAGTCCGGCACGGCGCAGCCTGATGTTCAGTTGCGCCACATCCTTGGTCTTGAACTGGTCCAATTGAGCAAGGGTCGTGCTGACGATTTGTCGCACCTTGTCCAGGCCGGAGACTCTTGCAGCGGTGGGCGCGCCGCTGCTCTCCTGGGTTGTTTTCGAGATTCCACCCAAAATCTGTGCGAGTCCCATCAAACTGCTCGTGGCCGGCGCCGCATCACCCACGCCGGTCGTATCCGGGAGCGGCGGAGGTGCATGGCCTTGGATTTCGCGTGCGTTCTTGTCCACGACAGCGATGTCAGCGGCGATTCCCTTCTTGCCTGACGCCTGCCGTTGCAGACTCTGAAGTTGCGTGCGCAAATGTGCCACATCGATTTGTGCCTTGGCCACCTCGGTTTGCAGACCAATGATCTGCTGCATCATCCGGGTTTGCGCCTGAAGTGCGGCCGGATCCTGTCGGGTGCTGGCATGCTGTTCGACTGTCAATGGCTGGGTATAGCTGTTTCCGTCCACGGTCAATTTGACCGTGTACTCCCCGGGCAGGACCCGGTGGCCGCCGAAGCCGTGCGCTCCCGTGGCCATGGCGCGCAGATCCCAACTGAAGCGGTGCATGCCGGCCGCAGCCGGTAACGGCGGCGGATTGCTTCGCCAAATCGCCGGTACGTTCATGCTCTTCGGATCTACCTCGGGGTACTTCGTGTCACTCGAGTAGTGCCGGATGACCTTGCCGCCTGCATCGAGGATGTCCAGCGTGAGTGGAGCTTTGGTCGCGGACTTCAGGTAGTAGTCCAGCAGTGCACCCTTCATACGCGGCGCACCCGACGCAACGTCGAGTGGAGTCAGGTTGGTGGCTACGACCAGGTTCGTGTCACGGTTGGGCCGGTCGTCGCCCGGTCTGAGGATCGCCAATTCCGGCTTGAACAGGTGGACGTTCGACTGGGCAATGGCGCTGTCGAGCTGATGCAACGGGTTCAGGTCGTCCAGAATCCACAGCGAACGGCCGAAGGTGGCGATCGCAACGGAATTGCCATGGAAGGCGAAATCCCGAATTTCCACCACCGGCAAGTTCAGTCGCAATGACTGCCACTGGTTGCCTTCATCGAAGGATACGTAGACACCGATGGACGTACCGGCAAACAGCAGGCCCTCGCGATCGGGGTCCTGCCGGACCGCCTGTACATAAGCATGGGCAGGAAGGCCCTTGGTCACTTCCTGCCAAGTCTTGCCCCCATCACGCGTGCGCAACACGTGTGGCGTGAAGTCGTTGAGGCGATGCCGATCAATCGCCGCGTAAGCGGTATTTGCATCGAAATGCGAGGCGTCCATCATGATCACCTTGCTCCAGGCGGTGACCTCGCGTGGCGTGACGTTTTGCCAGTGACCCCCGCTGTCACGGGTAATCCAGATCTGGCCGTCATCGGTGCCGGCCCATACCGTGTCCGCCTGCAGCGGCGAAGGCGCAATCGCGTAGATCACACCCCAGTGCGAGTCCCCGGTCTTTTGCAGGTAGCTGGTATCGGCCGCGGTGGCCGGGTCGAGATTGGCCGGGACACCAGGATGTGCCCGTGTCAGATCCGGGCTGATCTTTTGCCAATGGTCCCCTTTGTCGGTGCTCTTGAACATGAACTGGTTGGAGAAGTACAGCGCGTGCCCTTCCGCCAGCGAGAATACCGTCGGCAAGGTCCACGTATGCCGGAATGCGACGCCGGGATAGGCCTGCCACGGCGTCACCACTTTCTTCACGCCGGTGATCTGGTTGCAGCGCGTCAGCGTGTTGTCATTGAGATCGTAGAGCAGCGTAGTGGCGTAGAGGTCCGCCTTGCTGTCCGGATCCATGGCGAACATGTCGCTTTCACCTCCGGTGCAGGTACGGGCCCACTGACGATAGGTGATGCGTCCGTCGGGCACGTCCGTGACTACACCCCAAGGGCCGCTATCCTGCTGCGCGCCGTACACCCAGAACGGATCACGGTTGTCGGCGATCACGTGATAGAACTGGCCAGTCGGCTGATTGTGCCAATCGCTCCAGTTGCGCGTGCCGTTCACACTCACGATGGTGCCTTGGTCACTGCTGAGGGCCATCCGGTCCGGATCGTCGGGATTGACCCACAGGCGATGATAATCATCCCCACCGGCTGTACCCTTGATCGCGTCGAAACTGCTGCCGCCGTCGGTCGAACGGTAAACCGACGTGTTCATGATGTAGAGCTTGTCCTGGTTTTTCGGATCCACCGTCACGCGATCGAAGTACCACCCACGGCCCCAGATACGTGCCTCGCCATCGGCCAGTTTCCAGCTGGCGCCCGCATCATCGGAGCGATAGAGACCACCCTGGTCGGCATCAAGAATGGCGTAGACACGATTGCTGTTGGTCGGTGCCACGGCCAGTCCGATCTTGCCCAAACCGGCGGTCGGCAAGCCGTTGGTGAGGTGGGTCCAGTTCACACCGCCATCGGTGGATTTGTAGACCCCGCTGCCAGGACCATTCGCGGGCGGGTACACATTCCACGGCGGACGGCGTGTTGCCCACAGCGCCGCATAAATCACCTGGGCGTTGTCCGGCGCGAACGTGATATCGATCGCGCCAACATCCGGACTCTTGTACAGCACCTTTTCCCACGAGCTGCCACCGTCGGTCGAGCGGTAGATTCCCCGCTCCGGATTGGCGGCATACAGGTTTCCAAGTACCGCAACAAACAGGCGATTCGGATTGGCCGGGTCCACGATGATGTGGCTTATGTGCATGCTCTTGTCCAGGCCGATATGCGTCCAGCTCTTGCCCGCATCGGTGGACCTGTACATGCCGTCGCCATAGGAAATCTGCGAGCGCGGATCGGACTCGCCCGTGCCCACATAGACGATATCGGGATTGGACGGCGCCACCGCGATCGCGCCAATCGAGGCAATCGGTGCGCTATCGAAAATCGGGTCCCAGGTGATGCCCGCGTTGTCGGTCTTCCATACACCACCGTCGACCGCTCCGGAATAGAAAACGTTGGGCTGGCTGGGGACCCCCGCCACGGCCACGGTGCGACCGGCGCGGAACGGTCCGAGCAAGCGCCACTGCAGGCCGGAAAGCAGGCTTGGGGCGTACGTCTGGGCACTGACGGTCACCGGAAACATCGCGGCAACCATGACGGCGACGGATGCAATCTGCAGCAGGTGCCGTGCGCCGGCTCCAATGATCATGTGAGCTCTCCCGGTGAAATTAGGTACAAAGATTGGCCCACACGGAAATCAGTCTGCTGCGTTGTTGCATGCCAGCCGCAGGCAACAACCAGTCGCTGCACACCGATGCATGCTGCCGCATGGACCGGTTCTGCCGTGATACGACAAGCAGCAGACCGTTTTCCTGCGTATCCAGACAGGGGGAACATCGCGCAACGCGTTGCGATCAGTGGCCAAGCGCGGCGAGCACCCGGCGATGCAGCTCGGCGACCGTCGACATCTGCTGCATCGTTGGTGACGCCAATGTCGACACGGCACCATATTGCCCGCCATAAATGGAGCTGTAGGCTTCGCCAAGCTCCGAATTCAGTTTCCGCAAGGCGTCAACCTTGCTGCCCTTGGCGTTTGCTTCCTGCAAGGCGCCAAACGTACGGTTCATGTCATCGACGAGCTGGGTCGCCAGGTCAAATTGCTGGGCGAGCCCTGCGACTGGTGTATCGACTCGCGGATCCATGCGCAGCGTCAGAGGTTGCGTATAGGTCTTTCCGCCCACAGTGAGCTTGACCGTGTATTCACCAGGGACGGCCGAGGGTCCCGACGGTCCAAGTGGCGTGTCATGCAGGATCACTGAAATCGGTGCGCTCGGGCGCAACGATTTCGGCGCCGGATAGTTCAGGTCCCAGACGATGCGGTGCATGCCTGCGTTCGACGGGAGTGCGAGAGGCGGACGCAGCCAATAGGCCGGGAAGTTGAGTATGTCGGGATCAACCGGCTTGGGCTTATCTGCTGAGGACAAGTGGAACGCGAGTCTGCCGGCCGCATCGCGGACTTCCAATGTCAACGGTCCCGGGGCGTCTGCTTTCAGGTAGTAGTCGAGGATTGCGCCGTCGGGCGGATTCTGCCCTGCGGGTGTCTCTTTAGGCATCTGGGTGTCGGTATAGGTGTTGCGCAAAACCTGGTAGGCAGCGGCCGGTTTGTAGAGATAGCCTGGATCGGCCGCCTCGGCACCTGCGATCTGGCGCAGCGGGGTGATGTCATCGAGGATCCAGAACGAACGGCCATGCGTGCCCAGCACCACATCGTTGTCGTGGATCACCAGGTCGCGCATCGAGGTCTGTGGTAGGTTGAGCTGCAGCGACCGCCAGTGATCGCCATCATCCGCCGAGTACCACACGGCGCGTTCCGTGCCCGCGATCAGCAATCCCTTTTGTTCGGGATCCTCGCGCACCACGTTCGCCGAGGCATTGTCGGGCAAGCCATTGACGATCAGCTTCCAGGTTTTGCCGCCATCGTGGGTGCGGTAGATGTACGGTTTCAGATCGTCCAGGCGGAAGCGGTTGACGGCGGCGTAGGCGGTCTGGTCGTCGAAATGCGAGGCGACCAGCATTGACACCTTGCTCCACGACGTCATGCCTTTGGGCGTGACATTGTCCCAATGCTTGCCAGCGTCACGGGTGATCCAGATGAGACCGTCATCGGTACCGGCCCAGATCGTATCCACGTTCTTGAATGAAGGCCCGATGCTGTAGATCACGCCGCGGTGATCGAGTGGGTTCTCGCGGGTGCCGAACACTCCCAGCGTGGATGGCAAACCCGGGTTGGGGCGTGACAGGTCGGGGCTGATCTTCTGCCAGCTCTGGCCGCCATTGGTGGTCTTGAACAGGACGTTCATCCCGTAATACAGCAGGTGCGGATCGGCCGGTGAGAACAGCAAGGGCGCCGTTCGGTTGGTACGGTACTGGTCTCCGACAACCTGCGGGCCCACAAACTGGCTCTGCCCGGTGACCCAGTCGTAACGGGTGACATCACCGCCATAGACGATGTTCGGATGCAGGGGGTCGGGTGCCACGTACGCATGCTCCCCCGCGCCGACCGGATGCCAGTCGCGAAGTGTGATCTGACCGTCATTGCTCCGACTCGAACTTCCCACCGAGCCACTGTCCTGCTGGGAGCTGTAGACGCGGTAAGGAAAGACATTATCGGTAATGATGTGGTACGAGGACGCGGTTGGCTGGTTGTACCAGGAGCTCCAGGTCTTGCCTCCGTCAACCGTCAGTGTGGCGCCTTGGTCCACGCCTAGCAGGATGATTTTCGGGTTGGAGGGGTTGATCCAGATGCGGTGGTAGTCATCTCCGCCGGGCGCACCCTTGATGGCGCTGAACGTCTTGCCTGCATCCATCGAGCGATAGAAAGACGTGCTGGCCACATAAATCTCGTCGGCATTGTCGGGCGCGACGGCAACTTCGGCGAAGTCCGCTCCACGACCGTAGATGCGCTCCTCGTGGTTGACGCGGTGGAAGGTCTGACCCGCGTCGTCGGAAAGATATGTTCCACCAAAATCGGGCGGCGCCTGCACCTGTGCATACACGCGCTTGGGATCACTTGGCGCGATGCCGATACCAATCCGGCCAAGGCCCTGCGCCACGTTCGGCAGGCCCTGCCCGATCTGATTCCAGGTGTTGCCACCATCGGTTGACTTGAACACGCCGCTGCCAGGGCCATTGATGGAGGTACTCTCGGACTTCATCGACCACGGCGGCGTACGTCCGGCCCACAATACGGCGTAGACAATCTGCGCATTTGTCGGGTCCAGGGCGACCTGCACTGCCCCGACATTCGGATTCTTGTACAGCACCTTCTGGAACGACTTGCCGCCATCGGTTGAGCGGAACACGCCGCGCTCGGCATTCGGGCCGTAGGGATGCCCGAGTACGGCCACAAACAAGCGTTTGGCATCATGGGGATCCACTGCGACCGAAGCGATTTGCTGACCCTCGCGGAGGCCGAGGTGCTGCCAGGTCTTGCCGGCGTCCGTGGATTTGTACATTCCGTCGCCAGTGGAAAGATCCGGCCGCAGCAGGCCTTCGCCGGAGCCCACGTAGATCACGTTCGGATCCGACGGTGCTACCGCAAGGTCGCCCACCGAATTGCTTTCATCGCCCTTGAACAGCGGCTCCCAGGTCATACCGTAGTTTTCGGACTTCCATACCCCGCCGTTGTTGGGCGCCATGTAGAAAACATTCGGCTGCAACGCCGTGCCGGAAACCCCCACGGTGCGGCCACCCCGAAACGGGCCGATCAACCGCCACTGCATACCGCTTTGATTGTCTGGGCTCGGCTGTTGACCCCACAACGGAAGTGCCAGCAGGGTCAGCGCCGAAAGCAGCACCGAAACCAACTTCGCCGCAGATATGCAGGCTAGTCGCATGAATCTGTCCTCAATGCGGGTGGGTGTCCAAATGCAGATCGTCATGCCATGTCAGGGAAATCGTCGTCTGCCCGCTCGGTCCCTATCAAACACCACAAACACGGCATGCCTTTTCATGGGTGCAACAGCGCGGTAGCTCGCAAATGCAGTTCGGCGACGCTTGACACCAGCTGAGTGGTAGGAGTTGCTAGGGCATCGTCGCCATCCACGGCGCGATAAGCGCCACCAAGGTCGGCGCTCAATTTCAACAGAGCCGTCGCATGATCGTTCTTGGCCCCGGCTCGTTGCAGCGCGGCATACGTCTCGTTCATGTCGTGGACAAGCTGCATCGCCAGCTCGAATTGTTGAGTGAGTCCGGCCATCGGTGTCTTGACCCGGGGATCCAACCGTACTGCAAGCGCCTGGGTGTAGGTATTTCCATCCACGCTGAGCTTGACCGTATACCGTCCCGGCAAGGCCATCGGACCCAACGGGCCCATCGGAGTGTCGTGCGGGATCGCTGAGGCCGGATACTCTCGCTGTGTGGCAGGCGGGGTGTAGTGCAGATCCCACACCCAGCGATGCATGCCAGCCGTGGCCGCGAGCACCTGCGGCGGACGTATCCACATCGGGCGCACGGTCAGGTCCACCGGATTGACCGGCTTGACTTCATCGGTGGACGCAAAGCGGCGCACGAGCGTGCCTGCAGCGTCGAAAACCTCCAATGTCACCTGGCCGCTCGGTGCAGCCTTGAGGTAATAGTCGAGGATCGCCCCGCTGGGAGGATTCTGCCCTGCCGGAATCTCCGGTGGCAGCGGCGTGTCGGAATAGGTGTTGCGCGGTATCTGGTACGCGACCGCCGGCTTGAAAAGGTACGCCGATGGCGCAGCTTCGGCCGCGCTGAGCTGGCGCAGCGGCGTGATGTCGTCAAGGATCCAGAACGAGCGGCCGTGCGTACCCAGCACCACGTCGTTGTCGTGGATCACCAGGTCACGCATCGAAGTCCGTGGCAGGTTGAGCTGCAAGGATTGCCAGTGATCGCCATCGTCGGCGGAAAACCAGACTGCGCGTTCCGTGCCAGCGATCAGCAACCCCTTCCGCTCGGGATCCTCGCGCACGACGTTTACCGATGCATTATCCGGCAATCCGCCAACGATCAGCTTCCAGGTCTCGCCGCCATCGTGCGTGCGGTAAATGTACGGTTTGAGATCGTCGACGCGGAATCGGTTGACAGCTGCATAGGCAGTCTGGTCGTCGAAGTTCGAGGCAACCAATTGCGCCACCTTGCTCCAGGGCGTCATGCCCTTCGGGGTTACATTGTCCCAGTGCGTGCCGCCATCCCGGGTAACCCAGATGAAGCCGTCGTCCGTTCCGGCCCATATCGTGTCCACGTTCTTGTAGGAAGGCCCGATGCTGTAGATCACGCCGCGATGGGCGATCGGGTCTGCTGCGGCGTCAAACGGGGCGAGACTGGCTGGCTTGCCCGGGTTGGGGCGCGACAGGTCCGGGCTGATCTTCTGCCAACTATGGCCGCCGTTCGTGGTCTTGAACAGCACGTTCGTGCCGTAGTACAGCAGGTGGGGGTCAGCCGGCGAGAACAGTAACGGCGCGGTGCGATTGGTGCGATACATACCGCGCCCGATCTGCGGACCGACGAACTGGTTCTGGCCGGTGTTCCAGTCGTAGCGGGTCACCTTGCCGCCGTAGATGGTATCGGGATGGAGTGGATCAGGCGCGACGTAGCCGTATTCCTCCACTCCGATCGGGTGCCAGTCACGGAACGTGATTGCGCCATCGTTGCCGCGGCTGAGGATGCCGACCGAGCCGCTGTCCTGTTGCGAACTGTAGACCCGGTACGGGAACTGATTGTCGGTGATGATGTGGTAGGAGGAAGCCGTCGGCTGGTTGTACCAGGAGCTCCAGGTCTTGCCCCCGTCCACGCTGAGCGTGGCGCCCTGGTCGAGGCCCAGCAGGATGATGTTCGGATTCGTGGGGTTGATCCAGATGCGATGGTAGTCATCCCCGCCCGGCGCGCCCTTGATCGCGACAAAGTTCTTGCCGCCGTCCATCGAGCGATAAGCCGAGGTGTTGGCCACGTAGATTTCGTCGGGATTGTCGGGCGCGACCTGTACCTCGGCGAAATCCTCGCCGCGACCATAAATGCGAGTTTCATGGTTGACCCGATGGAAGCTCTCACCGGCATCATCGGAACGATAGGTGCCGCCAGACTCCGGTGGCGCCTCAACCTGCGCGTAGATGCGCCCGGGATTGCTTGGCGCGATGCCTATGCCGATCCGCCCCAGACCCTGCGCGACGGTCGGCAAACCCTGGCCGATCTGCTTCCACGTACTGCCGCCATCGGTGGACTTGAACAGGCCGCTGCCGGGTACTTCCCTGAGCGCACTCTCACCCGTCCAGGGTGCGTGCCGCGTGGCCCACAACACCGCATACACCACCTGTGCATTCGCAGGATCGAAGGCGACCTGGACCGCACCAACGTTCGAATTCTTGTACAACACTTTCTGAAACGTCTTGCCGCCGTCGGTTGAGCGGAACACACCACGCTCCGGATTCGGCCCGTAAGGATGACCCAGCACCGCGACGAACAGCCGGTTCGCATCCAGGGGGTCCACGACGATCGAGGCGATCTGCTGACCGTCGCGCAAACCGAGGTGTTGCCAGCTCTTGCCGGCGTCCGTGGACTTGTACACCCCGTCGCCAGTGGAAAGATCCGGCCGTAGCAGGCCTTCCCCGGAACCGACATAGATCACGTTTGCGTCGGACGGCGCCACGGCAAGCGCCCCCACCGAATTGTCTTCATCGCCCTTGTACAGGGGCTCCCAGGTCAGACCGTAGTTTTCGGATTTCCATACGCCACCGTTGTTCGGAGCCATGTAGTAGACGTTTGGCTGGCTGGGCACGCCGGAAACCGCCACTGTGCGCCCCGCGCGAAACGGGCCGATCATCCGCCATTGCATACCGCTGTACAGCGCGGGGTCGGGCCGTGCGCTTACTGGCGCCGCCGGCACTCCCAGTGCCACGAACGCCACAGACAACAAAGATAGCGACTGGGCAATTTTGCGGAAGAACATGAGGCGAAACTCCCCTGCCGGATCAACGAAAGCGCCCCAGAATCCCAAACGCACTCGGCAAGCGCGACGCAACGCGCTTCAAGGCACCACACAGGTCGCCCACGCCGCGACGTGCGCAAACAGTCGGCCCCGCATGATCTTGGGCCAGAGTTTGCCCATCGCACAATATGCCGGAAGTCCCCCCAGCTGGCGTCGCGCCGGATCGGCCTGGTCCATCACGACAGACAACAGCACGGCCAACATGGGCCACCCCCACAACACTTCCTCGCTTGACGGTGACAGTTGCTGGAGTTGCAGTCAGTGACATCGTCGACGCATCATCCTGCACTGGCGGACGGCTCAAGCACATAGGTGCTGGCCGGGTTGCCGCGGCAAGAGTGCGAAAATGTCAACGTCTGCGGTGCTGAGTGTGCGCCTCCAGTCCAGCCTGTCTGCTTCGAGCAGTTTGCGCTTGCTGCTGAATTGCGCCCGGGCGCTGCAACGCTGCTGGTCGCCATGCGCGGCAGCCACTTGCCATAAGAAAAGTCTGCGGGTTGGCCACTCGGACTTTCGATGATAGTGTTTCGCGGCAAACCCACCCCCAACTCAGGCAGAAGGCAAGACCCATGTCTATTTTCCGCTCGCTTACGGCTGCCGCCATCGGCTTCATCACGACCGTCTTCGGCCTGGTTGCACTGCCTTCGGTAGCCAGTGCCCAATCCAGGAATACGACCGCGATAACCCAATCCACCAAGCTGTACGGGGAAATGCATTGGAGGGGTATCGGACCAACTCGTGGCGGTCGCGCCCGGGCACTCTCCGGAGTTCCCAGCCAGCCGAACGTGTTCTATGCCGGTTACGACAACGGTGGAGTCTGGCGTTCGACCGACTATGGCGCCAACTGGGTGCCACTGTTTGACGATCAGCCGACCGGCTCGATAGGTGCCATCGCGGTGGCACCTTCGGATCCCAACATCATTTACGTGGGAACTGGCGCCGGGATCATCCGTCCGGATCTCGCGGTGGGCGACGGAGTCTACAAGTCGACCGACGCCGGCAAGACGTGGACCCACCTGGGCCTGCGCGACAGTCAGATGATCGCAAACATCGTGGTGGATCCCAAGAATCCCGACCGGCTGTTCGTCGCTGCCCTGGGTCATCCGTACGGGCCGAATGCGGAGCGCGGAATATTCCGATCCACCGACGGTGGCAAGACGTTTACCAAGGTGCTGTACAAAAACGAGTATGTCGGCGGCAATGACGTGCGGATTGATGCCAGCAATCCGAACATCGTCTACGCCGCGTTGTGGCAGCAGCAGCAGAGTTATCTGGAAGGCGCCGAATTTGGCGGTACCGAAGGGGGGATCTTCAAATCCACCGACGGCGGCAGCACGTGGAAACAGCTGACCAACGGATTGCCCGCCGGCGTCATCGAAGCAAACCTCAGCCTCGCATTGAGCGACCCGGGCACGATCTACGCGATGGTTGCCGGCACCGTCGGGAAGGTTGCCACGGCCAAGGAAGGCACAACGGGGACGGTCAATCTCTACAAGTCAACGGACGCTGGCGAGCATTGGTATCTTGCCGCACGCGACCCGCACACGTCCGCCGCATCGCCACCTGCCACGGTGGATCCCCGCCCGACCATACGCATTGGTGGCGGTGATCTGCCGACGATAGCCGTGGATCCGAAAAATTCCAACGTCGTGTACAGCGACTCCACCGTCCTCTGGCGCACCGAGGACGGTGGTGTGACCTGGAGTGCCGTGCGCGGCGCTCCAGGTGGTGACGATTACCAGAACATCTGGATCAATCCAAACGACACCAACATCATTTTCATCGTTGCGGATCAAGGCGCGATTGTCTCCGGAAATCGCGGGGTATCCTGGAGCAACTGGTACAACCAGTTGACGGCCGCGATGTATCACGTCTCGACCGACAACGCATTTCCCTATCGCGTCTGCGGCGGGCAGCAGGATTCTGGCTCGGCCTGTGTGGCCAGTCGCTCGATGGACGGCAGGATCACCTTCCACGACTGGCATCCGGTGAATATCCAGGAATACGGCATTGCCGCCAGTGATCCGAGTGATCCCGATCTGGTCTTCGGCAGCCAGCGCAGCAACGTCTCCTTGTACAACCGCAAGACCGGCCAGACCACCGAGGTAGGTCCCGATGCCGAGGCTCGCGGCACCGAATTCAACCGCAATGTGCGCACGATGCCCCTTCTCTGGTCACCGGTGGATCCGACGGTGCTTTACTACACTTCCAACGTGGTGTGGAAATCCACCGACAAGGCGCATAGCTGGACCCGGATCAGCCCGGACCTCGCCCGTCAGAACTGGAAGGCACCCACCACCACGGGAAAGTATGCGAGCGGCGTCAAGCCCGCGGCAGCAGGCAGCATCACTGCACTCTCGGCTTCTCCACGTGACGTCAACGTGCTGTGGGCGGGTACTGACGACGGTCAAATACAGGTGACGACGGACGGCGGCGCCAAGTGGTCCAACGTAACCCCCGCCGCCATCAAGCCGTGGACGCGCATTTTCAACATCGAAGCCGGCCATTTCGACACGCAGACCGCCTATGCGGCGGCCAACACCATGCGCATCGACGACATGAATCCGCACCTGTGGCGCACTCGTGACGGTGGCAAGACGTGGACTGAAATCAACCACGGCATCGCACCGGGGTCGGTGACCAACACCATCCGCGAAGACCCACGCAAGCCCGGGTTGTTGTACGCGGGCACCGATACGCAGGTCTGGGTCTCGTTCGACGATGGCGACAACTGGCAGTCGCTCCGGCTCGACATGCCGGCGATATCGGTGCGCGATCTTGAACTGAAGGACGATGCCACCTGCATGTGTTCGGACCTGATCGCCGCCACCCACGGCCGCGGCTTCTACATCCTCGACGATGTCACGCCACTGCGCCAGATGGCCGAAGCGCGCAGCGCCAAGGCGGCCTATCTGTTCAAACCGCAGACGGCTGTACGGATCCGCATGGGAACCAATGATCCGACGCCGTGGCCGCCGGAATTGCCGGCCGGAGAGAATCCGCCAAACGGCGCCATCGTCGACTACTACCTCGCCGCCGACATGACTGGGCCGCTGACGATCGACATCCTGGATGCTGCCGGCAAGCTTGTGCGCACCTACTCGAGCGAGCTCAAGCGCGATACCGACCCGTCGGTGGATTCCGTCGCCTACGACAAGGTTTGTCAAGCCGCGCCGCAGTCCCCGGACTGCTCCGTGCCGCTGTATTGGCCGGCCCGCATCCGCTCCATGCCTACCGGCGCCGGGATGCACCGCATCAGCTGGAACCTGCGCTATCAGCCGCTGGCCACGGAGCGTCAGGAAGTGGATGCTACCGGTGCCGTGCCCAAGCGCAGCTCGCCACCGCCCAGTTCGCCATGGGCGCCTGCCGGACAGTACACCGTACGCCTCACCGTCGGCGGCCAGAGTTATAGGCAGCCGCTGACCTTGCGCCTCGATCCACGCGTCACGACCTCCGCGTCCGACCTGGCGCAGAACAACAAATTGTCGATGGAGATGTATGAGCTGGCGCGCAATGCCCGCATGGCCTATGGGCAGGCCCATGATCTCGGCCAGGAAGTCGCGAAGCTGGGATCGGCTCAAGGTGCAGCCAGTGATTCATTCAAGGCCAAAATCGATGCCGTAGCTCCGGACGAGACGCGTGGGTTCCGTGGATTTGGCAGGGGCTACCAGGCGGCAACCACGCTGAACGGCGTGAGCAATGCGGCACTTGCCGCGCTGATGTCGCTGCAGTCCGCAGACACCGCACCCACCGCCGCGCAAACTGCGGCAACCGTGCGCGCCAAGACCCAGGCGCAAGCGGTCATGGCGAAGTGGGATGAGGTGAAGACCACGGAGCTCCCTGCCTTCAACGCGACTCGCACCAGCAAGGGTCAGCCTGCCCTCGCACTACCACCGTTGAGGATGCCCGCGGCGCTGCCCAGTGACGAGAACGGCAACGAGAACGAGAACGAGGGATAGCTCGAGGCTCTGGCTCAGGTGGCAACGCCGGGCCAGAGCGCGAGAAGCCGAAGATGCGGGAGACCTTCACGGGCCTTCCGCGTCACTGTGCATCGACGGTACTGGTGAGCTGATACATACGGCTGCCGATTGTGCGGTCTCCCGGGCTCCCCAAGACCACCGATGACGAGCCAATCGGGCGAGTACGGCTGCCGAACCGACAGACAATGCCATACGGTTCACCGCAAACACCTACCGGAACTGCATTCGCGCCAAGGCCCATGCAACCTGAAGTTCGTGAGGCTGAGCTTCTTGGGGGCTTTGTCCTGTCGCGGCAAGGAATCAGCTCACGCTTCGAGTCCGTTCAACGCGCCGGACGAAGCAATCCAACGCGACATTGGCAAAGAGTCAGCATCCCGATGCTCCCAACTTTCCCGGGTACTCGCGGCCTCCTGGAGGCACACGCCCCCGGAAGCCCCTTCCACTGTGCTGGCGTGATCGTTACTGAACCTGCACCGGTGCACCCGGCATCCGCTCGTCCGGACCATTCGCAATCGTCAGCACCGGCAACTTACTTGCCTGCAACTTCGCGTTGAGCGATTTCATGTCATGCGCCGCGAGTGACTGCCAACGCTGCGCCACGGACTTCATGGACCGATCGTACTCATCGTATTCCTCGTAGAACTGTGCGGTTGGCGCGTTGGCCGACATCACGTTGATCTCGTTGGACAAATAGGCGATGCGCGCATTCAGCCGAACGGAATAGTTGAGCAGACCCACACCGGTCTTCGCCTTGTACTGATACAGCTCACCTTGCAGCGCGAGTGCCTTTGCGTCCAGTCCGGCAATCAGCTTCTGCAGGCTCTTGCTCCCGCTCGCCTTCTTCTCCAGGGACTTCAATTGCTGGCGCATGTCAAGGACCTGATTGATGACGGCATGATTCTGCCACAGCAAATTCTGCGCCTTGTTGCCCAGGTTGAACTGCTTGACGAGATCAGCCTGGGTAGCCTTGGAGCGCGGGTCGTTTTTCACGGTCAACGTCTGCTGGTAAGTGCTTCCACCCACCGCCAGAACCACCTTGTACGTCCCTGGCACGACATAGGCCCCGTTCGGTCCCCTGCCCTCGTTGTAAGCCACCATGTCATGAATCGGCGGGGCTGCGGAGAAGCTCAGGTCCCACACAAACCGGTTGATGCCGCGATGATCGGTCAGCATGGTGTCGCCAACGGGGCTGCGCATGAAACCGCCCTTGTTCGATTTCCACGACGCATCGTCAACATTGTTGAACGAATTGACCAGATTGCCGGCGGAATCGTAGATCGTCAGGACGATTTTCCCGGTGGGCTTGTCCTTCAAATAGTAGGAAATCACGTCGTTGGGAGGATTCTCGCCTACCTGATTTCCCACCGACGCGCGTCGGCCACCCTGCATGCGCAGGATGAATGCCGGCGCGGATTTGAAAAGGTGGGCCGGACTCTGCATGACCTCCGCGCTCATCTCACGCAGCGCGGATATGTCGTCCATGCCCCAGGCCGAACGCCCATGCGTTGCCACGATGAGGTCGGCACCCTTGATCGCGATGTCGCGCACCTGAGCGGTGGGAAGATTCAGCTGCAGTGACTGCCACTGCTGCCCCCCATTGAATGACACCGCTATGCCATTGGCGGTGCCTGCGAACAACAGGTCCTTGTTCACGGTGTCCTGCCTGACCACATATACATAATTGGGCGCAGCAAGCCCATCGACGATACTCGACCAAGTTGCGCCGAAGTCATGGGTCACGAAGACATAAGGTGTGCTGTCACCCAATTTGTGCTTGTCGACGGCGACAAAGGCAGTGCCCGGGTCGAAATGCGATGCCTCGATGGAATTGACGCGACCCCACTCCGGCATCTTGGGCGGCGTGATTTTCTTGTAGGTCTTGCCGGCATCGAGCGTCAACCAGACCAGTCCGTCGTCGGTTCCCAGCCAGATTTCACCTTTGCGCAGTGGCGACGGCGCAATCGCGTAGATCACGTCGTAATATTCGACGCTCGCATTGTCCTGGGTAATCGGACCGCCGGATGATTGCTGCCTGGACTTGTCGTTGCGGGTCAGATCCTGGCTGATGACGGTCCAGCTCTTGCCACTGTCCTTGCTCACCATGAGGAACTGCGAACCCAGGTACAGCGGATGCGAATCCTCCCCTGCCCACGACGCAAACGCAAACGGATCAGTCCAGGTGAAGCGGTACTTCACGTCCTTCGCGGCGTACCCACTGTTCGCATTCGACCACGGCGCAATGTCCTGTATCGTCCTGGTGCGCATGCTGTAACGCGTCAAGCCGCCCGAATATCCTCCCTCCACTATGTAGTCGGGGTCATTCGGATCGGCGAACACGTAGCCTGACTCGCCATCATCCCCACCCACAACAAACACGTCCTTCGCGGAAATGCCGCCCAGACCACGGCTTGCCGTGCCAAACGCACATCCGGAGGGACAATCCTGGGTGGACGCGTAGATGTTGTACGGAAAACGATCATCTGTCGAAATGTGATACAGCTGGCCAATGGGCAGGTTGTAATACTTGCCCCAGGTCTTGCCGCCATCCACGCTCGTCACGACGCCCTGGTCATGGCCCTGGACCATCAGATCGGGATGCAAGGGGTTCATCCAGAATGCGTGATTGTCGCCCCCCGGAAGCACAACTGCATTCCAGGTGCCGCCACCGTCAGTGGATTTGAAGAACCCGGTATTCGTTGCATACAGGGTGTTCGCGTTCGTCGGGTCGGCAAACACGTTGGTGAAATACCACGCGCGTCCACGAATGCGCTGGTCGGCGCTGATCAGCTTCCAGTCCGTACCGCCGTTGTCCGAGCGAAACAGACCGCCGTCTGCGGCCTCGATGAGCGCATACACGACCTGTCCATGCGAGTCCCCGCCCGCCACGGCAACACCTATTTTTCCCAGGACGCCGGAAGGAAGGCCATGGCCCTGCAGGCGGACCCAAGTCTTGCCCTGGTCTGTCGATTTGAACAAACCGTCGCCTTCGCCGCCGCTCGACATGTGCCAGGGCTTGCGGTACATCGTCCACATGCCTGCATACATCACCGACGTATTCGACGGGTCCATGGACAGATCGATGCCGCCGGTCTGTTCATTGACATACAAGGTCTTGTCCCAGGTCTTTCCGCCATCGGTCGAGCGAAAGATCCCGCGATCCTTGCTCGGACTGTAGATGCGCCCGAGCGCCGCCACCATCACCACGTTCGGATCTTTCGGATCCACGACAATCTTCGCGATGTGTCGCGTGTTCTTCAGACCCATGTTGGTCCAGGTCTTTCCGCCATCGAATGATTTGTACACGCCATCGCCAAAGGTGGCGTCGCTGCGCGGATCCGCCTCGCCCGTGCCGACATAGACAATATTCGGGTCGGAGGGGGCCACGGCGATGGCACCGATGGAGGATACCGGTTCGTGATCGAAAGTCGGTTCCCAGGACAAGCCGGAGTTGGTTGTTTTCCAGACCCCGCCGTTCGCGCTGCCGAAATAATACGTGCGCGGTTGAGTCGGCACTCCAGCTACCGCCAGGACACGGCCGCCATCGAAAGGGCCTATCTGGCGCCAGCTCATGTGCGCATACACGTCGGGCGCCACGGTTTGCGCCGCGGCACTGACGAAAGCCATGAGGAGCAAAACGCCGACGCCAGACAGGGTTCTTGCTCTGGTGGAAATACTCATGACCATGATCCTTCGTTTGCGCAAGTGTCTGTGCCAATGCCGAACGGACTTCGGTGCGGCAATCGACCGCGAACCCGAGTCAACCCCACCGTGCTGGTTTTTACCAACCCCGGTTTTCGAACCCCGAATCTTACTGCTTGAGGAAGACGCGGCCGCCGCCATCTCTGGCCACATTGGTAAGCACCGAACCCCATCGATTAATACTACGCAGCGCGCTGGATCGATGCAACGGACGCAAGGCGTGCATGCCGAAATCGTGCCCGGGTTGAGTCCGTGAATCGGACTCCCCAAGGCCGAAGTTCGTGGAATTGATTCATGCCTCTGGGTTTTCGGAATGGTGCATCGCGGCGGAAGACGACGTATGCGTGCGCCGGTCCTCGCGGCTCAGCTGACAGCCGGCTGCAGCTTCAAGGCCAGCGTGTAGCGCGGGGCGTAGCAGATCCTGTTAGGTGGCCGACCCACGTGGGGGATGCCGCCGTCGAACACTACCAACCGGCCAGGTTTGGGCGTGACCACAACCTCGGCGTCCATTTGCGAGTTGTAGAACAACGTCTCGCCGCCCCATTCGGCGTTCCACTCGGGAGCGATGTACCACAGGGCAGTCAGCCCTTTCTCGCCAGGTTGGGTGTCGGTGTGAATGAACAGCATGTCGCCGTACGCAGCGTGGTTGCAGTAGCTGCGGTAGACCCGGTAAGCGGCACCATCTTCAAAATCGCGCACAGCCTCCAGGGTCGGCTGATAAACCGCCAGTTGCGGTGCGGTTTCCAACGGAATGTTCAATTCCCAGTGGCGAAACCCGGCGGTGTCAGCGCGCGCGACTTCATCCCGGACGAAGTTGGCGCCCATGAACGCGTCAGTGAGCTGCTTGACGTGCGGCAACGCCACCAAGCCGTCATACACACGGATCGGGCGGCCTTCGACCAGCACGGATCGAGTCATTGGCATGGCGACGCTTCCCGGATACTCGAAACAGGATAGGTGGGCCTTGCGACACGATCAAGCATTCTTCATTTGACCCGGCCTCTTTCGAGTCGCACGCCCCTGATCTTGAGCCTGCGCTTGTCCGACACAGCACGGCAAGCCTTCACTTGTGGGTTGGCGGCCCACTGTCGTAGCCCCAGTGGGCCAGCATGGGCTGCAGGATCGGAAGCACCGGGTCGAAATAACGCGCGTAGTGTCGCCAGTGGTCCACGCCCTTGGCGCTGATCGGCTCGATCACCTGGGTGTAACTTGGCGTGCGGATGTGGCCCTTCTGCCGCGCACGCTCGGCGAATCCCAGCATCGCCTCAGCATCACCGAGCTCGAGAAATGCCGCAATCCTGGCCGTCTGTGCCGGAGGATCGGCGACCAGATCTTCATAGCGGGACACGAACACATCGGGGCCGAACAATGCTGCATGATGCAACCAGTTGTCCATCGCGGCGACGTAGGCGTGGGCAAGGTTCTCGAGCGACCTGCAGGCAGCGACCAACGGTGCGGAACGAAAATTCTGCAGGTAGCAACTGAGGATGACGTCGCACGGATGACGCAGGACGAGGATGAATTTCGCATGCGGAAAGATGCGATGGATCATCGGCAGCCACGACATGTTGAGCGGATTCTTGTCTACCAGCCGCGTACCCCACTGTCGCGCCACTTTCCCGCAGGCCAGGACGACATAACCCTTGCGCAGTTCGTCGCAATCGCTTTGAACGAGCTTGTGCAGGTCCCGCGGGATTTCCAGGCCAACGCCTTCCAATTGACCGGCCAGGATGTTCAGGAACGGGCGCTCGTCCATCGACTGCAGGTCCGGGTGCGCATCCAGCATCTGCTCGAGGAGCGTGGTGCCCGAGCGGGGAAAGCCCACCACGAATACCGGCGACTGGCTGCGGTCGGGCGCTTTCAACTCCCGCCAACCGCGATAGTCGTCCTCACTCACGCGATCGTCGACGTGTGGCAGCAGCGGCGCGTCCGCGTCCAGCAGGTACGGATTGGACAGACGCAGTTGCCGGATCTGGATCGCGTGCGCCGTCTCCAGCGCCCGCATGGTCGCTGCTGCATCACCGAGCCGATCGCAGGCGCTGGCCAGCGAGAAATAATATGCGTCATGGGCTTCATGCCCAGGGCCAACCTTTTCCAGCAGCGCGCGCGCGGAAGCGTATGACCGCCGGCGCATGGCAAGCTGGGCCTGCTGGCTTTCCACTTCGCGGCCGATGCCGGGATCGGCGTCATTCGGTACAGTTGCAAGCACCACTTGCAGCTTGGCCTGCGCCTGGCCCAGACGGTTGACACGTTCGTATACCCTCGCCAGCAACAGTTGCGCGGACCAATCGTCGGGCGTACGCCGCACCAGATCCTCCAGCAGTTCAATACTGTCACCGAGTTCGCCGACCTGGACCAGCAGCCTGGCCAACTCCCCCAGCAAGTCGTCCGAAAGGGGCAACCATTCGCGCCACTTTTGCAGCAACGCATCGGCTCGGTGGTCCCGACAGGCCAGGCACGCCCGCGCTGCGTGGAGGCGGACCACGATGGAATCGGGCGCCAGCTCGTGCGCGCGCATCAAGGTAGTCTGCGCAGCCATCGGTTTGCTGTTTTGAAGCTGCATCAGGCCAAGTTCGTCCAGTCTGTCGGAATCGTTCAGCGCGAGGCGAACTGCAGTTTCCGCGGCCCGCTCCGCAGCTTCCTGGTCACCCACGCGATCTAGCGCCGAGGCATAGTTGGACCAGTGCACGCTGTCCTCGGGGCACAACTCGACGAGACGGGCGAAAATCCCCACGGCATCGCGTTGCCGCCCCTGCCGATGCAGACCGAGCCCCAGCAACAGCAAAATGTCGGGTTCATCGGGGGCTTGTTCCAGCGCGGTACGGCAGCGGTGTTCCGCAGCGACCAGATCGCCCGATTGCAAGGCGGCCACAATGGGGGCGATCAGAATGTCATCGGCCATCTTGCTCACGTCTCCGGCATTGAAAAACAGCGGCGGCTAGCATACCCGGCTCGTCCTTGAACCTGCAGCATCTCGTAGTTTGCGGCGAACGCCGGTCGGAACGCGAGTGTCGTGCCATCCCGGCATCGCCGACTGATCGTGTCGAGGTCGTCTGGAGTGCCGATTGCGCAACGAGAGCGACTTGTCGTTGTTTACAATATGCTGAAGAGCCTTGCGCGCGAACCGGGTGGCGCATTGGCGTGTGCAGGAATTTCTCGTCAAGACAGGTTTACCAGATGGTTCCGTCGTCGCCAACTCAAACTGTCACGGCATTGCGAGCCGCCGCCGGCTTGTTCCAGGCGGGCCGACATGCCGAAGCGCGCGAGGTACTGCGCACTCTGTTGCAGACCCAGCCGGGACTCGCTGAAGCGCATCGGATGATGGCGGGCTCATTTTTCCAGACTGATGATTACGCTCACGCGCAGCACGCCTTGGAGGCGTGGCTGCGGATACAGCCGGATAATGTCGAGGCACACGTTTTGCTGGGTCGGGTGCTGGGCGAATCGGGGCATCCTGCCGAGGCCGAACGCGCCTTGCGACGAGGGTTGGGCCTGGACCCGGGCAGTTTGCCGGCCGCATCTGCCCTGGCGCACATGCTGCTGACTGCAGGCCGCCCCGGCGACGTACGCGAGTTGTTGGAATCGCTATTCCAGGCTCGCCGAGGCAACCCGGAGGTGCTGATGCTTTACGTTCATGCGCTGATGGCGCTGGGGCAGACCCTGCAGGCCGAGGCAGCGTTGCGCCGTTGGCTGCAACTCGAGCCGAACAGTGATGACGCCCGCCTGCGACTGGCAGCGGTACTGGCCGACACTGACCGGTACACCGAGGCCGCTGCCGAGGCGCGTGCGAGTATCGCAAAGGCCGGGAAGACACCCGAGGCAGGGTTCGTGCTGGCACGCGCCTTGATGGGCCAGTGCAGGTTCGAGGAGGCCGAGACGGAGTTGCGACAGGTGGTGCGGGCACAACCTGCCCACGCCACGGCGCAAGCCAATTTGTCTGAATTGGTGTGGATGCGCAGCGCTGACGCCGATATCGCCTGTGCAGAACTGGACGCGGCATTGCAAAAGCAGCCGCAGTTGCACTCGTTGCGTATCTGCAAAGCGCGGTTGCTGCTGAGCGCGCAACGCTCTACCGACGCGCTCGCCACCATTGAGACCGGATTGCGACTGGCGGAGGAGGATCCCGATCTGCTCAGAGCCGCCAGCACGATTGCGCTCGACTTCGACGGTGCCCATGCTCTGGCTTGCGCTCAGCGCCTGGCTGCCATCGTGCCGCACGATCGTGACGGACAAGTTGCGCTCGGCAACGCATCCCTCGCCGCCGGAAGAGGCCGGGCTGCCCTCGAGGTGGCTGAGTCCCTGCACCGGGCGAATCCCGTGGATGGGCGAGCACTCGCGATGAAGGCGGACGCCTTGCGCATGCTGGGGGATTCGCGCTATCGGGACCTTCTTGATTATCAGGGCCTGGTCCGCGCCACCTGCATCGACGTCCCGGATGGCTGGCCAGATCTTGCGGCCTACCTTGCCGACCTGGTCCTTGATCTGACGGACGCTCATACATCGCGCGCGCACCCGATCCGCAATTCGCTGCGTGGTGGAAGCCAGGTGCAGTTGGTTCCGCGGGCTTCCCCATCGCCCGCGATCCGCGCCTTTCCGCAGGCCATTGACGGACCGATCAGTCGCTACATGGAGGCAATCGGCCACGGCTCCGATCCGATGAGGTGTCGCAATGCGAAGCGCTACCAGATCAGTGGAATGTGGTCCGTGCGGCTGCGTCCGCATGGTTTTCATGTCAACCACTACCACTCGGAAGGCTGGATTTCGTCAGCCTGCTATCTGCACCTGCCGCCAGCGGTGGCTCAGCAGGATGGTGAAGGCTGGATCAAGTTCGGCGAACCTCCCTTCCCGACAGATCCGGTCCTGGGGCCGGAATACTTCATCAAACCGGAACCCGGGCTGCTGGTCTTGTTTCCCTCCTACATGTGGCACGGCACCGTGCCGTTTTCCGGGACGGCGGAAGACCACAGGCTGACCATCGCCTTCGACGTAATTCCTGCCAGCGCCGACTGACAATGACCCGCGTAGGATCCGTTGACACCCGCAGCGAGTTCGGCCACCACCAATTGCTGGAGTTGTCCTGACGCACACCAGGCCCCTCCGCCGCCCTCAAGAAACGCATTTTCTCCCAACTTCAGTCCCGCAAAAACGGCGCATCGACTGGATCCGTTGCAGCGTGTCTTGGGTCGCCAGATCACTCAGGTGTAGCACGGCTGCATGATCTGGCTTCGCCGAATGATTGACAGCGCCAGCGGCGGGCGGCGATCGATCAGCCACGACCGATTGAAGAACCCTGCTTCATCAGCATGGGCGTCATCGACGGTTCGCCACCGTGATGCCTGAGATCCGGGGTGGATCAGCACATCGTCATGACGGGGCCTTGCATCTGGTCCGACGACCACGGTACTCGCAATCCTGCGGCGCAAAAACTGGGGCCGGACGTGCTCCGCCGCACAAAGAACGATACTCACTCAAAAAAAAATGGCCCGCATGGAAGTCCCATGCGGGCCTTGGAGTTGGAACATTAACGCTGAAAGTTGCGAAAACTCAGAACGAAACCGTGACGCGACCCCAGAAGTAACGACCCAGTACATCGAAGTCAGCCGGGTCGGTGTTCGCGTTCAGCGAGTTGTTGGCGTAAAGCAAGGGCGGCTGCTTGTCAAACAGGTTGTTGACGCCGAATTCCACCTTGGTCTTGTACGGCTTGATGTTGTAGCCGAGGGTGACGTCGCTGTAAGCGTGCGTCCCGTAGTGGAACACCACGCCAGGCCGACCCGGATAGGCGGTCGACTGCTGACTCAGGTCTGCGGAGCCCATGTTGAACTTGTCGGTGGCGCGGAAGCGCCACGATGCGTCCCAGCCGCCGAGTTGCCAGTTCGCTGACGCCTGCGCGGTCCAGCGCGGGAAGAAGCACAGGCCCCCGATGTTGTCCGGACAAGCCGACTGCAACCCCGACCCCAGCCCGCCCATCACGCCAGCCCCCTCGAAGACCCGGTTCGCACCAGTTCCCGGTGCAATCTGGACCTGGTACTCGGTCATGTAGGTGACGTTCGCCAGGACGGTGAACTGACCCCAACCAAAGTCAGGTAGCCGGTAGCTACCGGAAAAGTCCGTACCCTTGACATCAAGGCGCCCAAGATTGGTGGTAGGCAGGAACACGCGCTGAATCTGCCCGACGGAGCCGCCGCCGGAATATCGGTGAATGAGCGGGCAATATGCAGCTATGCCGTTGTAGCAAAGATCCAGCACCGTCTGCTCGCCCGGTATCGTGATCGTGTCATTCAGGTAGATCCGCCAGTAGTCCAGGCTCAGTGACAGGTTGGGGACGAACTCCGGCGAATACACCGCACCAAAGTTGAAGGACTTGCCCTGCTCCGGCTTGAGCGGGAAGTTCAGATATTTGGACCCCGAGAACAGACCGTTGCCTTGGTCGTGGGTCGCCACCGTCTGGTTGCGGAACGTGCCGTCCAGCGGCACGTACTGGCACGCCGGGTTCGCTTTCGTTGCACCGTCACACGGGTCGCTGCTGAGGCTCGAGGTGCTGCTGGAGGGCAGCCCGAAAATGTCCGCGATGCTCGGAGCACGAAACACTGTCGCCACGGTCCCGCGCAGGAGCAGGTCGGTGATCGGCTTCCATTCGAAGGCGACCTTCCAGTTGTTGGTGCTGCCGGCCAGGTCATACTTGGAATAGCGGTCACCGAGGGTGACGTTCAGCGATTTCGCAAATGGCATGTCCTGCAGGATCGGGATAAACAGCTCGCCGTAAACCTCCTTGACGTTGTCCTTGCCCCTCAGCGCAGATGCGCAGCCTGCTCCCGGGCAGTTCCCGGTGGTCGGATCAATCAGCTGCTCGAAGGGAATGGTGTTGTTGGTGTATTCATTGCGATAGTTGAGACCCGCCGCGAGCTGCACCGTGCCGGCGGGAAGGTCGACCAGCCCGCCGCTGACATCGAGATGGAATTGCCGCTGGAGAGTCCACTGCTGGATGAGGGTGGCCGTGTTCGCCTTCTGCAGCGCGGCTTGAGCGGACGGGGATTCGCCGTTGAACGGATTCCACGGCACGCAGGAGTCGAGCGAGATCGGCGCGCTGGCCGTGCCGCACTGCACGACGCCGTCGCCGTTCAGGAAGGAAGGGCCCACGCCCGGTGCCAGCAGGCTGCCGCTGGGGGAGCCGGTCGAGCTGGACGTGAACGTGTAGTAGCCGTAATTCACACCGGCATCCCACGTCCAGTCCTTTTGAAGGATCTCCAGCGATCCTTTCACGCCTGCCTGCAACTGGGTGGTGTTCTGGCTGGCAGAGGAGACACGGTTGCCGCCTGCTACCTCGCGAAAAGCCACGGCATTACCGTTGTCACCCGTGAAGTCGATGCCAAACGGATTGTAGTAGCTCTGCGCCGAGATCGGCTGGTCCGCACTGACACCGTAGATGTTCGGCGCAAGCTGCAACGATGCCGTCGACTTGTTGAAGTACGTGGTCATGTAGGCATCAACGTGGTCGCTCAGGTGATACGTACCCTTGAAGAACGCGTTCAGGCGTTCCTGCGGCGCCACCAGCGCTTGTACCGTCGCATAGTTGTAGCGGTCGTCGGCTCCAAAGCAGTGGAAGTCGCCTGCGCCGAGGACAGGTTTGCCGGAGATCACCGCGTCATGGTTTGCTGCGAGCCTGGTTCCGCCCGGGCAGCCAAATCCGGCAGCAACACTCTTCGGGAGCGTGATCTTGCCAAATCGCCCGTTGGTGGAACCGCCGGGGACGACGCTCAACGGGCCAGTCGGATCACTGCTGGAGGTAAGCGACAACGCACTCTGAGAGAACTTGCGGTCGCCCTGCAAGACAATGTCCATCCGGTTGTAGCTCAGACCAGCAAACAGGCTGCCCTTGTCGCCGCTTTGCCCGAACACGAAACTGCCACCGCGCCTCTGCCCGTCACCGCGATCGGACTCGCCGTAGTTCACGGAAACCTGTGCACCTTGGTAGTTGGACTTCAGGATGACGTTGATCACGCCACCGATCGCGTCGGAGCCGTAGACCGACGAGGCACCATCGGTCAGTACTTCGATCCGCTCCACGGCAGCGGCAGGGATGGAGTTCAGATCCGTGTTAAGAACGCGCTGGCCGTCGACCAGCAACAAGGTACGGTTTGAGCCCAGACCGCGCAGGCCAGCCAAGGTGCGACCGGCTGGAACTGCACCCGGGGAGTTGTGGTTGTTGACCGTGGGCGTCAGCAGGCCACCAGTGATCGCTGGCAGGTTCTGGACGACGTCACCCAAAGTCTGCTTGCCGGTCGCCTCGATCTGCGCGGCCGACACGGTAATGACGGGGTTGGAGGTTTCAAGATCCACGCGGCGAATATGGGAGCCGGTGACCACCACCGCATTCAGCGTTTTCGCCTCGCTCTGCTTGGGCGGCGGCGGCGGCGCGGCTTGGTCCTGTGCGTGGACGCTACCCGCAAGCCCCATGGCTACGACCGCACCCACGGAAAGCGCCGTGCGGACGGCAAGAGAAAGCTTGTTTGGATCGAATCCCATGAAGTTCTCCAGTTCTGATAAGTTGACAACATTCAGTACTTTAGTTATGCAACGGCGTCGCTAGTCCCCATCTTCAACCTTGATGCGCGCCCTCTCCCCATCGCAAATAGATACGCAGCCACCTTGCCAAACATGCGTCCTGCCATTCCGGCGCGAGTGCACGTGTCAAAATAGTGCCTTGAAACCAGATCGGAACGTCTCCGTTTCACCAGCCTGATTCCCCGCTTACACCGTTTTTTATCGTTCCTACACCGAAATTTAACGCGTGCGTAGCAGTTGATAACATCAGCTGCACGCAGGAGTCAACAGAATTTCTGACGCGATTTCTGATTAGGTAAAATTCCGCATCGTACGCGTCAAATACGAGCCAACAGCCGGTCAAATACTGCTCACGCCATACCGGTCGAAAATAGAGCCTGACCTTGCTGCCAACCTTGCTTTCAACGCCTTCGGTGGCGGACGTCCAATTGGCTGTAAGCGCGCTGCTCTCCATGGAGCAACCGCCACGACGCGTTGGCTTGCCGAATCTGCTGGATATCTACGAACTGGCTGACGTCGGGCACTCGCGTCGGCATCCCCCCTTGAACCGTTCGATACGGGAATTTGTTCCGGCAACGCTCGGAGAAGGCAGAGATGGCCTTCCTCTCCGCGGACGCGCGATTGCTTCGGTGCTGCTCTCCAACACGCGTCAGATGCGCAACCCATCAGTGGCGCGGACAGCAAGGCCCTGGTTGTCCCGGACCCGGCCACCGCACCGCCCGAGCGGCTCGTTCAGTGCCCTGCTTTCAGCATCCTCGCCAAGGCACCGCGATCCTTGCGGCTGGTGCCGCGCAACTGCTGCGCTGCGTCCATCACGGTGGGACTGGGGGCAGTGTCTATCTCCATGACCTGATTGAGCAGCATGGACAGCTGCAGGTTCACGCCGCGCAGGCCGACCTTCCCGGCCTGGTCTTCGATCTCCCGCGCCTTCGCGCTGCCACCAGATTTGTTGGCGGCAACGACAGCTGCTTGCATGTCCTGCAGCACCTTGGCATTGCTGTCGATGTCGGACCTCAGCTCAAGCGAAAACCGCACATTGGCCGCTAGCGCGCTCGGTGTACTGCCCGAATTGGGATCAGCCTGCACCGTGAGCGGCACGCTGTAACTCTTGTCGTTGACCGTCAGCACGACGCGGTACTGTCCTGGCAGCACCAAGGGCCCGATCGGCGCGCGCGGTGTACGGTCGAGTACGCCGGGCTCGCCCCAGTCCGGGGCTCCGGCCGGAGCCGTGTACCGAAGATCCCAAACGAAGCGGTGAGCTCCGCTCGTAGCCGCCAGGCTATTGGGTGGCGACGTGTAGTAATCGGGAAAGTTGGGAAGTGGCATCAATGCCGGCTCGTCGGCACTGGAATAGCGCCGCACCTGATGACCTGCAGTATCGTAAACGGCCAGCGTCACGGGCGCGCTGACGCCTTCGCCGAGCCAGTAGTCGATGATGGCGCCGACCGGAGGATTCGCCGAGTGCGGAACTTCCGGCGGGCGCGCTTCACCCGGGTAGGTCCCCAGGCGCAAGCGCAGAGCAGGCTTTGGCGCGTACAGGTGGACCGGGCTTTGCGCGATTGCGACGCTGGCTTCGTGCAAGGGCTCGATGTCGTCGAGGATCCAGACCCCACGCCCGCTGGTGGCGACGATCAAGTCGCCATCATGCACGACCATGTCGCGCATCGAGGTTGTGGGCAAGTTGCCTTGTAGTGACTGCCAGCCGTGGCCATCATCGAAGGATACGAAAACCCCCTGCTCGGTCCCCGCGTACAACAGACCCTTTCGCGCGGGATCGGCGCGCACGACGCGCACGTAATCTCCTTCCGGGATGCCTTGGGCGGCCGAACGCCAGTGTTTGCCGGCATCATGCGTGATGTAAATGTAAGGCTTGAAGTCATCAACCTGGTGACGGTCGACGGTCACGTAGGCACTCGCCACATCCTGCGCGTCCGCGTCGATCGTGTCGACGCGGCTCCAGGGACCGATTCCAGGCGGCGTCACGTTCTTCCAGTGCACGCCGGCGTCCTCGGTAAGCCACAGGCGTGAATCGTCGGTGCCGGCCCAGAGCACGCCGTCCTTGACACGGGATGGCGCGAGCGCATAGACAACCGAATAGCCACACGCAGCCGCCGTCTTCCGAGTGGGCTCACCCGTGCATTTCGCATCGACGTTCTTGTACGTGAGCAGGGGACTGATCGCGTGCCAGGTCTGACCCGCGTCGGTGGTCTTCAGCACCTTCTGCGCGCCCATGTACAACGTATCCGCCTGGAACGGTGAGAGAGCGAAAGCGGTGTTCCAGGGATAGTAGTAACTCGTGGCAGTCGGCACGGCGCCAAACGAACTGATCGGGTTCGGCGAAATGTTCGTCGTGATATTGGTGCGGACGTTGTAACTCGTGATGTCGCCGCCTGAGCCCGCGCCATAGATGATCGACGGATCATCCTTGCGCGGGAACAGATAACCGGATTCGCCACCCCCGACCGGCTTCCAGTCGTCGTTGGTGATGGTGCCGGAGAGCCCGCGGGACGTAATCATCATCGCGCCCGAATCCTGCTGGGTGCCATAGATCCAGTAGGGCGTCCGGTCGTCCACACCGATGTGGTAGATCTGTGCGGTGGGCTGGTTGAACCAGCTTGACCAATGGGTGCCGTCATCGAGACTGACAGAGGCGCCCTGGTCGGAAACGAGAATCAGGTGGTCCGGGTTGCCCGGATCCATCCAAAGGGCACGCATATCGTCGCCGCTGGGTGATCCCTTGATCGAATCGAAATGCGCACCGCCGTCGCGCGAGCGGTACAGCGAAGTATTTGGAATGAAGATGAGGTTGGGGTTTTTCGCATCGGCGTAGATGCGTCCGAAGTACCAGCCGCGTCCCGACAATCGCGGATCGGCATTGATCAGGTGCCAGCTGTTGCCCGCATCATCGGAGCGATACACGCCGCTTCCCTGTCCTGCCTGGTTTGCTCCGCCAAGGGAATTTCCGGCGCTGACGATCGCATACAGACGGGGACCCGCCGCCGTGTCGGAAACGGCGACACCGATACGGCCCATGTCCGCTGGCAGCCCGTTCGAGGAGAGCTTCTGCCAGGTCTCGCCGCTGTCGCTCGAGTGGTAAATCGCACTCCCCGGACCATCGACCGGCGGATACTGCCACCATGGCGTCCGTTCGGCGTTCCAGGTTGTCGCATACAGGCTCGACGGGTTTGTTGGGTCGCGCGCCAGATCCACTGCGCCGGTATGCTCGTCCACATACAGGGTGTGCTTCCAGGTCTTGCCACCATCCGTGGTCAGGAAGATGCCACGCTCCTTGTTCGGTCCCCAGATGTGGCCGAGTGCCGCAACCACCACGTGACTGGAATCCTGCGGATCAACGAGCAGGCGGCCGATGTGGCGCGTGTCGTCGAGACCAATATGCAGCCATGTCTTGCCGCCGTCATCGGAACGGTACATGCCATTGCCGTATGTCGCGTTCGAACGGATCGACGCTTCTCCCGTACCGACGTAGACGACGTCGGGGTTGGAAGGCGCGACACCGATCGCACCAATGGAAGCCACAGGTTCGTGCTGGAACAACGGCTGCCAGGTAACGCCCGCATCGGTCGTCTTGAACAGGCCACCTCCTACGCCACCGAAATAGCCGACATTCGGCTTGCCGGCAACGCCGTCGACGGAATCGACTCGTCCGCCGCGATAGGGGCCGACCTCGCGCCAGGATAATGAATTCAACAAGGATGGCGAGACGGACTGCGCGGTCGCCACGCTGGCGACAACCAACATGGCTCCGGCAAGAAACGATCGGAACATGGCATTTTCCTCAGGCAAATGACGAGCGGCAGGGTGGTACCCGGCTCTGGCTATGTTGAGATGAAGAGACATGAATGATCCATGCCGCGTTTGTTTCAGGCGGTCAACCCTTCGCCTTTGTCTGCAAGTCAAGCTGATCCAGGCCGGCAGATTTCAATTCGCCATTCAACCGCGGCAAATCGGCAGTCTTCAGGCTGCGCCACTTTGACAGCGCGCTCTCGAGCATCTTCTGGTATTTGGCCAATGTCTGCTGCTTGCCGCTGGACGGCGCAGCATCTGCGCTTTCCACCGAGGCACCGAGGTTGGCATACGCACCCTGCAGATACAGCAAGCTGACAAAGTCCGTGGTGGGAAGTCCGATGGAATTGGCGGGATTGTCTTCGGGCTTGACGCCCGCAATCGCGTCAATCCTGGCGATCAGGTCGTCAATCTCGCGGGCGAGGATGCCTGGCGCCTTGGCACGTGCGTTGGTCAACTGGGCACGCAGATTGCCTGCCTGCGCGGACTCCTCGGCAATGTTCAGCCGCTCACGCTCGATGGCCCGCCCCAGGTCAAATTGCTGCTGCAGTGCCTGCGGCGAAATTTCTATCCGCGGGTCTTCCTTGATCTCGAGCGGCTGGCTATAGGTATGTCCGCCAACGCTGAGCTTCACCGTGTAACGCCCCGGCAGCGCCCAGAGACCGTCGCCGTTCATGAACCGATACATGCCGTTGCCCATGAGAGCTTTCGGCAAGGCGTAGTGCAAATTCCAGACAAATCGGTGCATGCCCGCCTGGCTGGACAACGTGACCACCCTGGGCGTCCAGTCGGGAGTGATCGGCATGGTTTGCAAATCGAGCTGCGGCGCGGGGTCTGCACTGGAAAAGCGCTGCACCGGCTGACCCTCGGAATTCATGATTTCAAGGCTTACGGGCGTCGAAGCATTGGCTTTGACGTAGTAATCGATCAGGGCGCCATCGGGAGGATTGTGGGCCTGGGGCTCATCCTTCGGAAACGGCGTGCTTAGAAAACCGCCGGGGCGGACCCGATACGCAACGGCGGGCTTGAACAGGGTCGCCGCGGACTGACTGACATCCGCGTCCAGCTGACGCAGTGCGGTGACATCATCGAGTATCCAGAAAGCGCGTCCGAAGGTGGCCAGCACCAAGTCGTCACCATGCACGTTGATGTCACGCATCGAGGTGACCGGCAGATTCAACTGCAGACTCTGCCAGTTTGCGCCCTCGTCAAGCGAGACATACACGTGCTTTTCCGTGCCCGCATACAGCAAGCCCTGCTTCTTCGGGTCCTCACGCACCACGTTGACGAAGTCCCCCGCGGGAATGCCACGGACTGCCAGCTTCCAGGTCTTGCCTGCGTCATGGGTAACGTAAATGTAGGGCTTGTAGTCGTCCAGCCGATGCCGGTCGATCGCAGCGTAGGCGGTCTGGGCATGAAAGTGCGAGGCCTCGATGATTCCCACTTTCGACCATGCGGACAGGCGCTCGGGCGTGACGTTCTTCCAATGGGCGCCTTCGTCATGGGTCAGCCAGACCAGGCCATCGTCCGTGCCAGCCCAAATTTCTCCTTTCTGGATGGGTGAAGGCGCAATGGTGTAGATCACGCCGCGGCGTGACCCCTGTATCACGGTGTCCTTGGCTGTTATCGGATCCAGATTGGACGGCACCCCGGGATTTTCGCGCGTCAGGTCCGGACTGATCACCGACCAGCTTTGGCCGCCGTTGGCCGTACGGAAAATCATTTGGTGCGCGGAATACATGACGTGTGGATCGAGCTGCGAAAACATCACTGGCAGCGTCCACGTGCTCCGATACGTGATG
>Ga0208357_1000041_pt1 | contig 90768 bp, 86 predicted proteins | sample NGESurdeep092012_6_FD_184487 | JGI IMG/M metagenome (GOLD analysis project Ga0208357, IMG submission 184487) | Arctic peat soil microbial communities from Barrow, Alaska - NGEE Surface sample F52-2 deep-092012 (SPAdes) | ecosystem: Environmental > Terrestrial > Soil > Wetlands > Peat ...
AAACGCGTATGCGGACCTGGCGGTGGTGTACGCCGATCTGCGCGCGCTGCGCTCCATTCTCGACAACTTGCTGTCGAATGCGCTGCGTTATACGCCGCTGGAGCGTCTGTCTGTCGTCCGGCCCGTGGATCGGATACGCTTTATTGCGCATGCGTGTTCGGCTCTGCAGGTGCTGGACCTGGGCGCTATGGACGAAACTGCATTTGAGGCAAAACGAGGCAAGGGAACTTGGCTGCATGAGGAGATCGCCAAGCACGCGTTGCACGTGGATGGTATCGATAGCTCCGATTTTGTACCTGTTGGGGGGCTAAAGACTGGCCCCCGCTCGATGGTGTATCGAGGCGACGTTACCGACCCCGATCGGTTTCTGGCAATGGTTAATGTTCCCGATGTGATCGTCGCGGGCGAATTGATTGAACATCTTGAGAATCCCCTATTATTTCTGCGGCGTTTGCGATCAAATCCCCAGCTAACCGGAAAGACCCTTCTTCTTTCGACGCCGAATGCGACCGCGCTACACAACTGTCTTATCGGGCTGGGTGCACGGGAGTCGACTCATCACGATCACCTGTGCATTTTTTCGTACAAAACGTTATCCACACTGTGCAAACGGGCAGGATTTGAGGAGTGGGTCATCATTCCCTACTATTCGCGGTTTACGGAGATGAAAGAACGCAATACCGGAGCGCGGCGGTTTTTGGTCCAGACCGGTGAGCGCGTCATCAACGCGCTGGAATGGATTTTTCCATTGATGAGCTTTGGATACATTGTCCAAATCCGGATATGACACGTCCGCCCTCGCGCGCGCCGCGTTCGCCACTCCGGCATGTATATCGAGGAAATGCGCCGCTTTGGGTCGGGAGACATCCTTGGCCCTAGGTGCTACGGTGCGTCGGCTCCTCGGCCCGCATTTCGCGCGCAAAGTAGGTCGGGCGTACCGCGCGATTTTTGTCGATCTGAACAAGGAGGCGCGCGCGTTGGCGACGGTGATCCCGCCGCGTGCTCACGTGCTGGATGTTGGAGGCGGCGACGGTGAACCCCTGAACCACCTCCTCGCGCTGCGGCCCGATCTGCGCATTACGACGATCGATCCGGGGCCCGTTGTCGGCCAATGGGTCGCGCCGCAATACGACTCGCAAGTCACGCGCATTCCACGAACGCGAATTGAAGACTACCTCGCGTCGGGACAGCCGAATCCCGATGTCCTGTTGATCGCCGACGTTGTCCATCACATCCCGCGGGACGCGCGTGATCGCTTTTTCAGTTCCGTCGGAGACTTTCTCGAACGGGTGCCGACCTTGCGCATCGTCATCAAGGATGTCGAGCCGGGCTCGCCACGCGCGCTCCTGGGCTATTGGTCCGATCTCTGGATCACCGGCGACCGAACCGTCAGTCCCATCGCCAGAGCGCAGTTGGTCGATCTGCTCGAAGGCGCACTCGGTCCACTTCGTCATGAGGAGACAAGCTTGTTCGCACAAGACAATCCCAATTATGTGATCGCGTTTTTTCGATAACACCATGCCTACCCGAATCCTGATTCTAGCGGTGACCATAAATGCGGTCATCAGTCAGCTTCTATTACGACGGGGTCTGACGGAGATCGGCAGCCCCAGCGGGTTCGCGGCCGTGCCTCGGTTCATTGGGAGCGCGGCCCTGTCCCCCTGGGTATACGCGTCGCTGGTCTTGCAAGTAGTGGGTTACGTTCTCTGGATGATCGTCATCTCGAAAGAGAAGCTGGGTGTGGCCACGGCAAGTATTGGCGCGGGCTTTTATGTGTTGATGGCGTTTTCTGCCTGGATCATCTATGGTGAGAGTCTCTCGGGGTTGCAGTGGATCGGCATATTCCTGGTGACCATCGGAGTTGTCTGCGTCAGTCTCGGCCATGCGTGACGCCAGCCACACGGTTGCCCCGATAACCCCATTGGTAGACCGTCGCGAGCGCTGCGGCAACGGGTTTTGGCCAGAAGGCCTCAAACAGAGCTCGATCCTCGCGCGCGCGCGCGCGATTGGCGATCGTGGCCGTGGTTTCGCTACCCGGATGGATCCCTTTGGATACGAGCACTTGGCGCACATACACGAATCCACCTTCAATTTGCGCCAGCTCCAACCACGCTGCCCAGTCGAGGTTCGTCTGAAAGCCTGGCGGGAAATGGAACGCCGGCACCAGCGCGCGGCGAAACATCACGCTCGGACAGCAGATCGGATTGCCCAAAGATAAGAAACGCCGCTTGTCGCGGGTCAGCGTTACGATCTCGCGTGTGCCGAATCCCCGGTGGCAGAGCGCACGCTTAATGCGCAAATTGATGTTGGGGTTGCGCCGACCCGAAGGTGTGTGCTCGCGGTAGTCGCAAAAAGCCATCAGTGCCTCGGGATGGCGTTTCAGTGCTTGGCCCATCTGGGCGACGTAGCTAGGTTCGTACAGATCATCTTGGTGGGCGATGGTGACCAGCTCAGTTCGCGCGGAATCAAGGGCGAAATTCCAGTCGGTTGCGATATCGACGCGGCGTGGATTGATCTGCAACGGCACGGCATAGTGTTGAGCGAGTTCCCCGATCGCCGCCGAGGGTGTGGAGGTCGTCAGCACGATCTGGCTGCCCTGCTGGCTCTGTGCACGTAGGGACTCGATCAGGGCGGCAAGGTGCGGTGCTGCACCGTAGACTGGAATTGCGAACGTGTGCTCCACTATGCCCCTGACAGGTGGCTGGGGTCACTCGAGACCACAATTCTCATGCTCGGTCCGCATCAGCAGGCTTGAGAATCAGTCCCTGACCGGTGGGCAGCGAACAAACGGTCACGCCGTACGCGTGCGCAAACGCGTCCATCGCGAGCTTTTGCGGGGTATAGCCGAGATACGCGTAATCGTCGAGCAGAACCGGCGCGCCCGGCGCAAGTTGATTCCAAAAATGCTTGAGCGCTGCGATCTCGGGCGGCGCGCAGTTCATATCCAAATGCAGGTAGGCAATGCGACGCGCAGTGACTTGGTCCAGGGTTTCGGGAATGGGTCCCTGCACGATGCGCGCACGTGGCCACTCGGCGAAGTTTGCGCGAACGCTCTCGACGTTTTTGACATAAAAGCCGCCTTTTAAATTATTGGCGTTCTTATTTAGCGCACCACTTTGGCGCTCGCTTTCCGATACGAAGCGCGCATCCAATCCTGCGAAAGTGTCCAGCAAGTAGAAATCCCGAGACAGGGAATTCCAGTCGAGGTACTCCATGATGGCACTACTCAGAAACCCCATATTCACGCCGCATTCAACGAAATCCCCTTCAAGCCTGCTTCCAGCCGCCGCGGCCCATAACCCAACATGAATCCGCCAATGCCATTGATAGGTGTCGATGCCTCCGATGGCCTTCACGCCACGTGCATACGCCCTCTTGAAATCGGGATCCTGCATGAAGGCGTGGGAATGTACGCTGACGAGCCCGTCTTGCGCGTAAACGGCGGGAATCGCGCGGCGCGCGAGTGCGTACAGAACGTGCGCGAGAGATCTTCTGAACGCTTGCTGCAAGCTCATCAGGAGGCCCAGGTTCTGTCAACACTCGGACTGTCTGCGCCTATCCTGCCCAGCAGAAGACAGTGGCAGGTCGGTGAGCGCACGATCGGATCAGTGGCGGTCATGAGCGCTGATCCTAGCATAGCGACCCTGCATGAGTGTCCGAGCGCGCAACAGCGCGAGAGGGCAGCACCGTGCAGAAGGTGGATACTCGATCCCCGCCCCTTCGAAATTCACGTCCGACCGGACAGGGTAAATATCGACGAAAAAATCGTCAAAGCTACTGTCGCCCGTCCACGCCGCGAGAAATGAATCTTTCGGGTCGCTCAATGCAGGCCGTGCGCATCTGAAGTATCCACAGCGACACCCAGCCGAAAGACCATTTCCCCACCGAGCCAGCCGTTCGAATGATGGTCAGACCGGATGGCGCCCAGTCGTATAGCGACGATCCGGGAGTGCGTAACCGCCTACCGTCAACTCCTGAGCGTACGCAGAAACCAACGGCTCCCTGAAGGAGCCGCTAGACGCCGGAACTTGATGCGTACGTTAAGCCGCCTTGCGCCGGATGCGCCACACGGCACCAAGGGCGATGAGAGCGGCGCCCATCAATGCAAGCGGCGGCGGCTCAGGCACGGGGTTCGGATTTGTCGTTACGCCCTCTGTCGTGACATCGAAACTCAACCCGGACTGGACATTGTTGATGTCGACGAAAAACACTTCCAGGTTATGGTCGCCAGCTGGAATCGGAAGTGCCGTCGTGCATGTACCCGCTGTATCGGCATGGACGCCCCCCAAATCGCAAACAACCTGTCCGTCCAGATACGCGAAGGCCATATCATCGGCACCGATCGAAAAACTGATGAGTTCATTGCTTGGTGCGTCCAGCGTTCCGAAAAGCTTAGCCGCTTGAAAGCCGTTGTTGTCAGAGCCACCGGTGCCATTTGGCGGGAAAAAATTGAGCGGAACATTAAACGGCAGCGTCACACTCGACGTGCTGGTCAAGGTCACATCGGACACGCCGCCCGCTCCACCTTTGTTAAGCGTAGGGCTCCAATACGTGATTTCGCCAGTTGCCGTGACGTCCGTCGGAGGATTGGCCGTGTAGCAGTTGCTCACACATCCAAAGGGTCCCGTATTCAGAACGGGCAGATCATTGCCGCCAATCGAATTCTGCACCTCGTTATTAAATACACCGGTCCCCAAATGATTCGCGTCGGCGTCGTGCTCGCCGATCGTGTAGTAATCAATGTTCAGCGTGTTGGCCTGGACCGCACCGAGCGGCGCCAAGCCAATTAAGAGCGCTCCGAATCCTAAAATATGTGCGGCTTTCATAACGTCTCCCTGATGGTCCGCGTTTCTTCGATTTATTAACGCTTATAGAATTGTTGATCTAAGCAAAAACCCGGCCAAACACTTTGTTCAAGTCGAATCAAGTGCTTAGCGGCGATCCCGTATCCCGCCGACACCCGTCTGTAAATTTCTCCGACAATTCTGAAAGAGGGTCCGTGCACTGGTCGCATTTCGCTGTGAGGGCATCGACGTAACTCCGAAAGCAAGAAGCTCCCGAGGTTACGACCGCCATCGATCGCTGCCGTCGGGTCAGCGGGGTGAGTGCGCGCCCTCACGGACCTGCGATGCGCACGCAGCAAACACATTCAACATCGATTTCATCGACCGGGATGGCGTACTCGCGCAAACGCTGCCGACGGACTGGGCGACGCGGACGTGCGCGGCGTGCCACCCCGATCTGAGAGGGATGCTGCAGGCCGCCTTGGCCATTCGTGTCGAATGGATGCGATATCCTTAGCCTTTCGTATTTGTACCGAGATCGCCATGTCCCAACTTCCCATACCCGCCTTTAAGCTCAAGGATTCGGGACTTTTTCACACGGATGCCTATATTGGCGGCCAATGGGTCGCCACCGATCGCCTGAAACGATTTGGCGTGTGTGACCCCGACACGGGCAACACGCTTGCCGAGGTGACGAACCTTGGCGCTGCGGAAACGCAAATGGCGATTGACGCCGCGCAGCGCGCGTATCCCCTGTGGCGGGCGACCGTTGCGAAGGAGCGTGCCGCCATCATGCGCCGGTGGTTCGATCTCCTGATCGCCAACCTGGATGATTTGGCCGGTCTCATGACCGCCGAACAGGGCAAGCCATTGGCGGAAGCGCGCGGCGAAGTCGTCTACGGCGCCTCTTTCATCGAGTGGTTCGCCGAAGAGGCCAAACGCGTGGCGGGTGACACGTTGGCCACGGTCGCGGCCGACCGTCGTCTCGTCGTCGTCAAAGAGCCCATCGGGGTTTGCGCGGCCATAACACCCTGGAATTTTCCATTGGCGATGATCACCCGCAAGGTGGCCCCCGCGATTGCGGCCGGTTGCAGCATCATCATCAAACCAGCCGAACAGACTCCCCTGTCCGCTCTGGCCTTGGCCGAGCTGGCGCATCGTGCCGGATTGCCCGCGGGTGTTTTGAATGTGGTACCGAGCGATGCACACAACTCGATTGAGGTCGGCAAGGTCCTGTGTGCGAGCCCTGTCGTAAGGAAACTGTCCTTTACCGGCTCGACTGCGGTCGGGCGCGTCTTGATGGCGCAATGCGCGCCCACCCTCAAAAAGCTTTCGTTGGAATTGGGGGGTAACGCCCCTTTCATCGTATTTTCCGATGCGGATATGGACGCTGCCGTCACCGGAGCATTGGCTTCGAAGTATCGCAATACCGGCCAGACGTGCGTGTGTACCAATCGTTTCTATGCGCACGAGGATATCTATGACGTTTTCGTTTCGAGACTCGCCCAGGGTGCGGCAAAGCTGAAGGTGGGCAGTGGCTTCGATGCGGGTGTCCAGCAGGGGCCGTTGATCGACGACGCAGCCTTGGCCAAGGTGGAACAGCACGTCGCCGACGCTTTAGCGGGTGGCGCAAAGATCGTCATTGGTGGCAAGCGGCATGCGCTGGGCGGCCGTTTCTACGAGCCGACCGTGTTATCAGGGGTTACCGATCGCATGCTGCTGGCCCGGGAAGAAACGTTCGGACCGGTCGCCCCGGTATTTCGGTTCAAGGAGGAAGCGGAGGTCGTCGCCATGGCCAATGCAACCGAATTCGGCCTTGCCGCCTATTTCTATAGCCGCGACATAGGCCGCGTCTGGCGCGTGGCGGAGGCTCTCGAATACGGCATGGTCGGGATCAACACAGGCATTATCTCCAACGAGGTCGCGCCATTTGGTGGCGTAAAACAGTCCGGTATAGGGCGCGAAGGGTCCAAATACGGCATTGAGGAGTACCTCGAGATCAAGTATTTGTGCATGGGGGGAATCGCTTGATTCGAGGCTCTCATCCGATCGAATGCCAAGCTCCCAGGGCGTCCATTGGCGCCGATCTGCCGCACTCACGCGGGCCAATTCAGCGCGTGCAGCCTTTACTCCCAAAACTAGTCCCCTTGTTTCGATGGATGGTGCCATGATTTCTGCGCAAGCCGCCGCTCTTTGCTCGAATCCCCATGCCGTCGATCTCGGATTCGCCCAGCTGAGCTGGCTTCAAGTCGCTCTTCTCGGTGTTGTCCAGGGAATCACCGAGCTGTTGCCCATTAGCAGCACCGCACACCTGCGAATCATTCCGGGGCTCTTAGGATGGCCCGATCCCGGCTCGGCCTTCTCCGCAGCCATGCAACTGGCCAGTTTTGTGGCCGTGGTGACCTATTTCTGGAGCGATATCCGAAGCCTTTCGGTGGGCGCCTTCGAAGCATCCCGGCGCCGTGACTGGTCCGCCGAGCCATTTCGTCTCGTCCTCGGTATTGCCATCGGAACACTTCCGCTGGTGATCGCGGGTTTCCTGCTGCGCCCCGTCCTAAACGCGTGCCATTCCCCTTTGCGCGGGCTCTGGGTCGTCGGCGCCGCTTCGATCGTCATGGCGCTTTTGCTGGCTTGGGCCGAACGCTCGGCGACCCACACGCGTCCATTTGCTGCCGTCACAATGCGCGATTGCGTGATGGTCGGACTCGCTCAGGCGTTTGCGCTGATTCCAGGAGTCTCGCGCTCGGGCTCGACGCTCACCGCGGGTCTGTTTTGCGGATTGCAACGGGAAACCGCCGCTCGCTTCTCGTTTCTACTGGGTCTTCCGGCGATCACGCTGGCGGGCTTGTACGAAATCTTTGTGTTGGCCCGAGCCGGCCTGCCATTGGAAGGCTGGATCACCTTGGCCATCGGACTTTGTTTTGCCAGCGTGACCGCATTTGCCGCGATTTATGGACTGCTGCATTACCTTCAAAAACGCAGCACGTGGATATTCGTGTGGTACCGGCTCGCCATGGGGGTCGTCCTGATCGCAGGTGTGGCCCGTGGTATTTTCCCGAATTGAAGCGAGGCGTTCGAAAGGAACGGAACGCCTCTGGGACCGAGGACTCTCGGCGCGAATGAGCGATCGCGAGTGGAGCGGGCGAAGGGAATCGAACCCTCTTCTTTGCCTTGGGAAGGCAAGGTAATACCAGTATACGACGCCCGCGACGACGTCTCTTTGACCCGGCTTGCGCCGACATCGGGCAAATTCGCGAGCTTGTGATTCTAACAAGAAGCGCCGTAACATCAAACCATCGCGAACGCCAAGACGCGGCCAACTCCGGTTAGGGTTGAAGGAGCCTGCAGCCCAACCGAGGCATGACGACACCTGCCGCAGCGAATAGCGTTCGAGGCGTCCGGCAAAAATGTCATTGTATTGCCCAATATTGCGCATTTGACGGACTTAGCGATCCGAAGGGGTGTTACCGGAAACCCCTGAGGCGGCTTTCCTGTCCTACGAGTCAAGACGATCAGAACTTCCCATCAAAGGACGCGCATGCAATCCTCCAAACCGGCTCGCTGGACGCTCGCGAGCATCCCGTACGAGCGCATCGATGTCGCGCGCACCCGGGGTCGCGAGGATCTGTTCTATCTCGTTACAGCGGCTTCGTTCGTCGAAATCGCCTCGGATCTCTATACCCGCAATCTGGTGTCCTACTTCGCGGGCGATAGTGAAGTCGCGCAGTGGCTCAATGACCACTGGCAACACGAAGAGGTCCAACACGGTGAGGCGCTACGCGCTTACGTGGAGCGGGTGTGGCCCGATTTCGACTGGCAGCGGGCCTATCAGGGATTTTTCGGCGAGTACTCCCGATTGTGCACCGTCGACGAATTCGAGCCGACACGCGGCTTGGAGATGGTGGCACGCTGCGTGGTCGAGATGGGGACGGCCACCTACTATCGGGCCTTGTGCGAATGCGCCCAGGAACCGGTTCTGGCTTTGCTTGCCGATCACATCCGCGCCGATGAAGTACGGCATTACAAGCATTTTTTACGGTATTTCAAGAAGTACAACGTGGCCGAACGCAAGGGGCGTCTGCGCGTGATGGGCGCCTTAAAGCGCCGCCTCCTGGAGGTTCGCAATGATGATGCCGAGATTGCACTCTGGCATACCTTCCATGTGCGCGAACCCCACCTCGGTCGAGACAGCGACGAATTTCGCGCGATGTTCACCGCAGTCAGACGTGCAGTCCAGGGCCATTACCCGGTCAGCATGGCGATCAAAATGTTGCTCAAACCGTTGGCACTCCCGGGCGTCGTGCAACATGTTCTCGGTCCTCCGTTATCGAAACTGACCCAGCACTGGATTCTGCGCTAGCCACAAGCGGGAAAGCTTGGCATCGCACACGCGCGCCATGCACGGTAAAATCCCTTCTTTTATCGAACCGCAACTGCCGTGATTCAGATCCAACTCAATGGCGAGTCTCAGACTCTCGCCGCCTGCACCCTCCTCGAACTTCTGAGCCGTCGTGGCTGGGTCGGCAAACGCGTGGCGATCGAGCGCAATGGCGCGATCGTACCGAAAAGTCAGTACGACCAAGTGCATTTGGAAAACGACGATCGGCTCGAAGTCGTCGTTGCCGTCGGCGGAGGTTGAGGTGATCGCCGATCACGGGTTCGCGCGCCACCCCGTCGCGGCTCGGCCCAGACAGGGGTTTTCTTGACACCCGATGACCCGTTGGCACCGGACGTGATGCACCGGCGCCGCGTACGCAGTTTTGTGACCCGGGCCGGCCGCGTCTCGAACGCACAAAAAAATGCTCTGGACACATGGTTACCGGTCTATGGCATTGAATTTGTCCCCCATGTGTTGGACTTTGCGCAGGTATTCAGGCGCGATGCCCCCACGGTGCTCGAGATTGGTTTTGGTATGGGCGAGACGACGGTCGCCATAGCGGCACTCCGGCCCGACGTGAATTTCCTCGGTATCGAGGTTCACACCCCCGGAGTGGGTGCGCTTTTGAAGCAAGTGGCGCAAGAGGGACTGAGCAATGTGCGGATCATTCAGCACGATGCCGTCGAAGTCCTTGAACAGATGGTCCCGGACTCGGGCCTCGCGGGCATGCATATTTTCTTTCCCGATCCTTGGCACAAGGCCCGTCACAACAAGCGTCGACTGGTTAATGCCGGTTTTGCGAAACTGGTCGCACGTAAGCTCGCCCCCGGCGGCTATCTCCACTGCGCCACGGATTGGCAGCCCTACGCCGAACAAATGCTGGATGTGTTGGCCGAGGAAGAAGGACTGACGAATACCGCGGCCGATTACGCGCTTCGGGCCAACCCCTTGGTGCATCGGCCCACGACAAAATTTGAGACACGGGGTGAGCGTCTTGGACATGGCGTGTGGGATCTGGTGCTGGTGCGGTCTCCATAAGGTCGCGACCGTGCAGCCTGACAGGCCATCCGCGCCGGCGCTCTCCCGCGGCAGCACCCGCGGGCAACCGCCGTCGATGGCACACGATTTTTCCCCTTGCTTGATGCAAAATGTTGTAAGGGGACCGTTCATGGACCGACTCCAGTCTCGCAAGTGCAATCCTCTTCATCCCCAAAACCTAGGAGAACGATATATGGACCGACACCTCATCATCCGCTCAGCCCTGGCGTCAGTGTTCGCTTTCGCCGCCGTGAGCGCAGCGCACGCCGCCGATGAACCTGTCAAGGACAAGTGTTTCGGCGTCGCCAAGGCCGGCGCGAATGATTGTGCCAGCGTTACCGGAACCCATTCTTGTGCCGGCCAGGCCAAGAGGGATGGCGACCCGGGGGATTGGAATTATGTCGCCAAGGGTACTTGCACGAAGCTGGGCGGCAAGCTTGCCATGGCCAACGACATGATGAAGAAATAGCGCGCCATTCGGCCGAGCGAAGGGTTGCCAGCCCTTCCGGCCTTCGCGTTATTTCTTCCGATCCGTCATGCACCCCCAGGCCATTGGCATCGGTTTTCGCCAGCCGCACTATCGCGAGTTGTTGGATCGGACGCCGGCGTTAGGGTTTCTTGAAGTCCATAGCGAGAATTTTTTCGCGCGCGGCGGGGCTTCCATCCGGGTTCTCGAAAAAGCACGTGAGCATTATCCGATCAGTTTGCATGGGGTAGGCTTGTCGCTCGCGTCGGGCGACCGCCTGGCGCAAGCGCATCTTCTGAAACTGCAGGAACTCGTAGCGCGCGTTGAGCCGGTCTTGGTCTCCGAACATGTATGTTGGGGTGCGATCGATGGGGTGCACTTCAATGATCTATTGCCGATTCCATACAGCGACGAGGCGCTCGCGCTCGTGGCGGCGCGCGTGGACTGGGTGCAAGACACTTTGCGGCGCGAAATTCTGCTGGAGAACATTTCCGCCTATCTCCAATACCGCGAAAGCACCTGGTCCGAGACCGGGTTTTTGGCCGAATTGGCACGGCGCACCGGTTGCGGCATCCTCTTTGACGTGAACAATCTTTATGTCAACGCGGTCAATTTCGGCTTCGACGCACGGTGTCTCATCTCCGAGCTACCCGGCTCCTGTGTCCGTCAGATCCATCTGGCCGGCCACTCAAGAACTGACGATTGCCTCATCGACGACCACGGCTCACGCGTGAATGCGGAAGTCTGGGAACTCTATCAGGCGACGCTTTCCCATATCGGCTCCAGGCCTACCTTGATCGAGTGGGACACGGACATTCCCGAACTCGATGTGCTCCTTGACGAAGCGGCGCGGGCACACGCGATTCAAACCCGGAGCGAGGTCTCGCATGTCTGATTTGATCACGACCCAACGTGTGTTTGGTGCCGCACTGCGAAATGCCACCAAGGCGGCGGATGCGAGCTCCATGTTTTCGACGGATGATGCAACCACCATGCGTCGGCTGGCCATTTATCGCGGCAACGCGGTGGCCGCCGCCTCCAAAGCTCTAGCCAATACTTTTCCGGTCATCTCCCAGGTCGTAGGCGAGGAGTTCTTCCGTGCGCTGGCACGGCGCTATTGGGACGACGTGCCTTCCGCCTCGGGCGATTTGACCGAGTATGGTGCGCACTTCGCCAATTTCCTGGCCGCCTTTGAACCCGTCGCCGAGTTGGGCTACTTGGCAGATCTCGCCCGCCTGGAATGGCTCGTTCAGCGCGCTTTGTGCGCGCACGACGCGCCTCGCGTGGCCATTTCAACGTTGACGACGCTCGCCCCGACGGATCAGGAAGAGATGCGCCTGGCGCTCTTGCCGGGAACTTCGGTTCTGGAGTCGGTGTGGCCAGTGGCTCGTCTGTGGGCAATTCATCAGGCCGACTACAACGGCGAATTTAGCGTCGACCTGGCGCAAGGCGAGATTGCGCTCATTGCACGTGACGGTTGGAGAGTCACGGTGCAAAGCATCGGTCGCGCGGAATATACCTTCTACCAGGCGATCGCGGCGGACTTAGACCTCGGCCACGCGATCGATGCGGCGTTGTCCGTCGACACCAATTGGGACGTGGCAAAGCAACTGACGAAGATTTTAGGAAATGGGCCGCTTGAGCTTCGACAGCAAAAAGAAAGGATCACTTCCCCGTGAAGACCCTCATTGCGCATAGCCTGCGTTGGACCGCTCGCGTCGACTTGTTCCAACCGATCGCGCTTCTGGCTGTCCGACTCTATGTAGCCAGTGTTTTTTGGGCCTCCGGCCACGAGAAACTACGCGACTGGAGCAGTACGTTGGCCTTGTTCCACGATGAATTCAAGGTCCCGGTGCTCGCGCCCGACGTCGCGGCCTATCTCGGAACATTCGGCGAATTGTTCTTCCCGGCGCTGCTCGTTCTCGGGCTGTTTGGTCGATTTTCCGCGGCGGGTCTGTTTTTCGTCAATGTCATGGCGGTGCTGTCCTACCCGCAACTCTGGGGATTCGAGTGTCCGGCTGCCGTCAACAGCCACTTTTTCTGGGGCGCGCTCCTCCTCATGCTCGTCGTGTTCGGTCCCGGCAAGCTCTCTCTCGATCGGGTTGCCCTTAAGCGGTGGGGACTGGTTGGGAGTGTGCGATAAAGCCAGAAGCTTCATGCGGGCTGGCGAGTTCGGCCGCGGGAGTTGCCTGATAAATCCAGTCGCGCGTCATCGGCAAGCGATTTTCATCCGGGCCACCGAGTTTACACGAGAGCATCTGGTAGATATTCATCCAGTTGTTCATGAAGCCGTAGGCGCAGCCGGCCAAATAGACGCGCCAAATCCGAAAGCGTTTCTCGCCCGCAATCGCGCGCGCCGCATCGGCGTTCTGATCGATTCGATGGGCCCAATGTTTAAGTGTACGGGCATAGTGGCGACGCAGGGATTCCGTATCGACCACTTCGAATCCCGCCTCCGCCAGCGCGCGCATCGCAAAGGTCACATGCGGTAGTTCGCCGTCGGGAAATACGTATTTGTCGATGAATTCACCGCCGCCACGACCCACCTCGCGACGATCGGGGTGGGTCGAAGTGATGCCGTGCATGAGCATCGCGCCTCCATCACGCAACAGGCCATGCATTCTCTCGAAATAAAGTTTGAGATTCTTGTGTCCCACGTGCTCGAACATTCCGACACTCGCGATCTTGTCGAAGCGGTCGGTAGCAGGGATGTCTCGATAGTCCTGCAGACGAACTTCGCACCGGTCCGAAAGGCCCAACTGGTCGATGCGCTCACGCGTGTATTCGTATTGATTTTTGGAGAGCGTCACGCCCACGGCCCGCGCACCGCGCTGCGCCGCACGAATGATCAGCGCACCCCAACCACATCCCACGTCCAGCAGGCGATCCTTGGCTGTGAGCCGCAGCTTCGTCAGGATATGGTCGATCTTGTTCAGCTGGGCTGTATCGAGGCTATCGTCGTCGTGCTTGAAATACCCGCACGAGTAAACCATTTCCCGGTCGAGAAACAGTTTGTAGAAGTCGTTCGATACGTCGTAGTGATACTCGATCGCATCGCGATCGCGCTTTCGCGTATGGGACAAGAGCCGGGAAAACAAACCCACGTTCGGATCGACAAAGTCCTCTCCACCGGAGAGCTTCGATAACTCGATCGCCACTTCGACGATGTCCTCGACGCGCCCCTCCATGTCGAGCTGCCCTTCCACATAGGCGGTACCGAGATTGGACAGGGTCGGGCTCAAAAGGGATCGAATGGCGGTGACGTCCTGCAGCCGCATGACCACCTTGGCAGGCCCACCCAAGTCGATGCGGTGGCCCGAAGGCAGGACCAAGGCCAACGGCAAAGGCCGACTCGCCTGGGAAACGATCCATTTTTCGAGTTGGGATTCGAGCATAACCCCTCCAGGATGAACGCACTAGCTTGCAGTCGTGGAAATCGACGATCGCGTACCGGGACCCGTTATCATTGCGAGCGCGGGTCGATCTGTCAATCCTCACCGTCGATGGTATTAACCCTTGAGAGCCGTCAACTGATTAATTGTTCCCGCACCCTTCCGTGAAATCCCGCCGCGGGGAATAAAATCCTGTGAAAGCCTCCCGATTGCTAAAAGTTGCAACGCAGCACAAAGTCGCTCCAACGCCCAAAAAATCTTCCTGGATGCGATCTTTGTATGGGCCTGTTCCTGCAGAATCAGCCCCTGCGCTGGGCGCGCAAAATCATCACGGGGTTCAGCGCCCTCTAGGGCCATAGAAGTGCCGTGGCTTTGCCGGGTCGGCATCCATCGGAGTTCAAAAGGGCCTCCCGGTTCGAGCATCTTAATGCTCCTTCGAACATCTTTAAGGGGCCCTCGCGCACAGGTTTGGTAGAATTCCAAGGTTTGATATCTGCGTTTTGTCATTGCGGTGCCGCGGGTCGACGCAGCGTCGTGTCTCTATCCGCTCAGGCGCCACTGGAAAAATCACATGAATTTCGATATTGCCCGCTTTAACATGATCGAACAGCAGATCCGAACCTGGGACGTGCTGGATCAAGACGTGCTGGACCTGCTGGCGCGGGTCAAACGTGAAGATTTCGTGCCGCAGGCCTACCGCGGACTCGCCTTTGTCGATATGGAAATCCCTCTGCCGGGTGGGGAGAACATGTTCCCGCCGAAGCTTGAGGCTCGCTTTCTTCAGGAACTGGCGGTCGGCCCGCAAGATGTCATTTTGGAAATCGGTACGGGATCCGGTTACATGGCGGCCCTGCTGGCCCACCAGGGATTGCGCGTCACCAGTGTCGAGATCCAGCCCGAGCTTTGCGCACTTGCCCAGTCCAATCTGGCAAAGGCCGCAATTGCGAATGTCTCGGTGGTCGCGGGCGATGGCGCCAGCGGTTGGCCGAGCGCAGGCGAGGTGGACGTGCTCATGGTCTCCGCATCACTCCCCTTCGTCCCCCAAAGTCTGCTCGCTCAACTCCGGATGGGCGGCCGGCTCGGCGTAATCGTCGGCGACGCGCCAGTCATGTCGGCCGAGATCATCACGCGGACCACACCAACCTCTTGCGAAACCGTGAAATTATTCGAGACGGCGCAAAGACCTTTGCGCCACGCGCAGCAGCCGTCCCGTTTTAAGTTCTGACATGCAGGCGATCGCTGCGCGTGATCTTGCACAATGGCTCTTCGAGCAGGATCCCGCGGGCCGTCCAAGACCGCAGTTGATCGACGTGCGCGAGCCCTGGGAATTCCAGACCTGCCACATCCCAGGCTCAGTGCTCGTTCCCATGGGAGAAATCGTGAGCCGGATCGATGACATCGATTCCGGCCAACCGGTGGTGTGCATATGCCATCATGGCGCGCGCAGTGCGCAAGTCGCTTTATTTCTCGAGAGCCGGGGCGTTGCTCAGACTTACAATCTGACCGGGGGCGTCGACGGGTGGGCCCAACAAGTGGACCCGTCCTTCCCTCGATATTAAGGGCGACAGGTACGTGACGATCTGATCCGAAAGCGAGCGGCTTCATGCGGGACGTGTTGGTCAAAACGCTTGGGTTGTCCTTGGCGCTGACACTGGGTCTGGCTCCCCAAGCCTACGCGGCGGATCTTCTTCAGTATTACCGTGACGCACTTACCCATGATGCAAACTTTGAGGCAGCGCGCTACAGCCTCATGGCAGGCCGCGAGAAGTTGCCTCAAGGCCTGTCGGAGCTGCTGCCCCAGATCACGGCGACCGGCTCGGATACATACAACACCACGACGATCGTCCAGCCCCCGTTTCCCATTTTCAACCTCAGCTATCCGGCGCGGGCCTTCACGGTCCAATTGACCCAGCCCCTTTTTCGCTGGGCCAATTTTCAGGAATACGAGCAGTCGAAGCTCGAGGTCGCGCGATCCGAAGCGCAATTCGTTCAGGCCCAGGAAGATCTTATCGTGCGTGTCGCACAGGCCTATTTCGACGTTCTCGAAGCCCAGGATTCGATTACCTTTCTGACAGCGCAGGAAAAAGCGATCGCGCAACAACTCGCATCGGCGAAGCGCAATTTTGAGGTCGGCACGGCAAGCGTCGTCGACAGCAATGAAGCACAATCCCGTTACGACCTCGCGGTCGCGCAAGAGATCGCCGCGCGCAGTGACCTGGAGATCAAACAGTCCGCGCTTGAGCAAATTATTGGCCAACCGGTTGGCACCCTGGCCGCGCTGCGCCCCGATGTGCAGCTCAACACACCCGAGCCGGCGAAATTGGAAACCTGGGTTTCGACATCGCGCCAGCAAAACCCTTCGGTCGCCCAGGCGCTTGCCGCTCTCGAGATCGCCAAGCGACAAGTCGAGGTCAACCGCGCCGGGCACTATCCGACCGTCGATTTGATCGCTGCGCGCCAATACGGTCGCGCGCCAACTTCAATTCTTCCGCCCGAATTGGGCGTGACCACGCAAAACGCCATTGGCATCCAGGTTTCGGTGCCGATCTACTCAGGGGGTATGGTCTCCAGCAAAGTTCGTGAAGCCATCGCACTCGAAGAGAAGGCGTCGAGCGATCTCGAAGTTGCACGACGCAGTGCTGCGCAAAATGCGCGCCAGGCATTCGTAGGGGTCACCAGTGGTTTGGCCCAGGTGCATGCGCTCGAGGCCGCCGAGCGCTCAAGTCAGAGTTCACTCGAATCCAACCAGCTCGGGTATCAAGTCGGCATCCGCATCAATATCGATGTCCTGAATGCGCAGCAACAACTGTTCTCGACGCAGCGCGATCTGGCACGTGCACGATATGACACGCTTTTGAATAGCTTAAAGCTGAAGTCGGCCGCGGGCACCCTGAAAGAGGACGACCTGCAGCAGATGAATGCATTGTTGCAGCACTAAACCCCCCTATCCCTCAAAATTCGAGGGCCGCTTCGACCCGGGCCAGCGCGCGGTCGGTCGCGCCGCGATGGGCGAGCGCGAATCGCGTGGCATTTTGCGCCATCTGCGCACGTAACCCCGGATCGGACAATAGCTCGCCGGCGCGCTGCATCAGCTCTAAGGCGTTGCCCACGCGCACGGCCGCGCCGGCATCGATCGCATTGGCCGCCGCTTCTTCAAAGTTGTAGGTATACGGTCCGAGCAAAACCGGGCAGCCCACGGCACATGGCTCGATCAGGTTGTGCGTGCCGAAGGGTAACAGGCCGCCACCCACGTAAGCCACGCTCGCCGCCCGGTAATACGCAAACATCTCGCCCATGGAGTCCCCGAGCCAGATTCGCACATGTGGAGCGACCGGCTGGTTGTCGCTGCGCCGCGCGAGCGATAACCCGCGGCTGGCCGCGAGAGCTGCGACTTCGTCGAACCGTTGTGGATGACGGGGAACCATGACAATGAGGGTCGCGTGCGGCAGCACGACTTGCCGCAACGCGTCCAATAGCAACGTCTCTTCCCCTTCGCGGGTACTGGCTAACAACAGGATCGGACGATCGCCGAAGCGCCGTCTGAAGTCGTCGCCCTGCGCCAACTGCGCGACCGGCGGCGTCACGTCGAATTTGAGATTACCCATGACGCTCACGGACGCCGCTCCCAACGCCTCCAAGCGAAGCGCATCGGGCTCGGATTGCGCCAGGACGGCGTGCAGACCGGCAAGCGCCGGGCGTACCAAGCTCGCGAAGCGCTTTGCGCGTCGGAATGAGCGCTCGGAGAGGCGCGCGTTGACCAACATCATGGGCACGCCCGCGGTGTGGGCTGCCGCAAGCAGATTGGGCCACAGTTCGGTCTCCAGAAGAATGCCGACGGCAGGTCTAAAATGCGCCAGAAAGTGGCGCACCGCCCACGGATAGTCATAGGCGATGTAAGCGCGTTGCACACGGTCCCCAAACAACGCCTCGGAAGCTTTGCGGCCGGTCGGCGTCATATGGGTCACCAAGACCGCATAAGACGGAAGGGCGTGCGAAATCGCATCGATCAGAGGCCACGCGGCATACGTCTCACCGACGGACACGGCGTGAATCCAAATCACCTTGCCCGACGCGCCCGGTTTGCCATAAAAGCCAAAACGTTCGGCCCAATGCCGTCGGTACTCAGGCTGGCGAATCGACCGATACAGGAGGTAGAGGCACACCAACGGGGTGGCCAGCACGAGAGCGACCGAGTAGACCCCTCGGAGGAAGGCCGCCCTACCCACGAGTGCCGATGCCGAGGCGCAACAGCGCGCCCAACACCTCGTTGACCGACGGTTGCACTTTCTCTTCGCCCAAGCTGATCGCGTTCGCACTCCAGTAGGGCGCGTAGCGCCAACGCGGAGTCGCGCCAAACAGAGCAACCGTCGGCACCGTCAATGCTGCCGCCAAGTGGGTCAGTCCCGTATCCACCCCGATGACCACTCGCGCATCACGCAACAAAGCCGCCGCCTGCCCCAACCCGAAGCGCGGCGGTACAGTGGCTCCGGGCAAGGCCCGTGCGAGCTCTTGGGCGCCCTGTTGTTCGTTTTCGCTACCGTGCGGCAGGATGCTTTGCAGTCCAAGACCGGACAGGTGTGTGATCAGGCTGCGCCAACGACTGACGGGCCACGCCTTTTCCGGCCTCGAAGTCGCATGCAAGAGCACGGCGTAGGGTGCACTCGCCAGCCAATCGAAACGAGCATGAGGCACTTTCAAACCGAAAATTGGCGGCCCCTCGACCGCATACCCCAGGGCCTGGGCGGCCAGGGAGCGCAGACGCTCGACCGCATGTAAGTGACGCCCCACATCGATACCCCGATCATAGAACAGCCGGGCCAGGCCTTCGCGCGCGAGCCGGCGCGAAAATCCGATGCGTACGCCCGATGGGGACAATCTGGCCAACCGTGCCAAGACGGCGCTTTTCAATAACCCCTGAGTATCGAGCACCACGTCGTAGCACTCCTGCCGTAACAGCGACTCGAACGCCTGTCTTTCCGCGCTCGCAGCGACGCTTATTGTGCGGCGCCATCGGCGCTGCGCGACCGGCACCACCCGCGTCACACCCGGGTGCATGCGCGGCAGATCGGCGTACGCTTCTTCGACGACCCAGTCCACGATGGTACCGGGCAGAGCACGAAGAACATCATTGACGATCGGGAGATTGTGTACCACGTCTCCCAACGAACTTGTTTTTATAATCAGGACGCGGGACATATTGGCGCCAGTTTAGGCGGGACTTACTCGCGTACAATCGCATATTCGCCTTCTAGTTTAAAGGATGGATGGAGCCGCGTCCCGCCCTGTCGGCCGTGTTGATTACATACAACACTGCAGAGCAGCTTGCCCCGTGCCTTGCGTCGCTCAAATTTGCCGACGAGATACTCGTCGTGGACGCCGGCAGCACTGACGCGACGCTCGAGATCGCGCATTCCTTCGGCGCGCGCACGATTCATCACGCATGGCCCGGTTTTGGTCCCCAAAAGCGTTTCGCGGTCGAACAGGCTCGCCACGATTGGGTCTTGTGCATCGATGCGGATGAACGCGTCCCGGCAGAGCTGGCACGCGAAATCCGAAGTGAACTCACCGCGCCGCAATATCGTGCCTACGAGATGTCGCGCGCCAATTTCTTCATGGGGCGTTACTTGAGGCACGGCGAGGGCTTCCCCGACTGGAGCCTGCGCCTGTTTCACCGTGCACACGCACAGTGGAGCATGGATGCAGTCCACGAAAAAGTCGTGTGCGACGGGGTCGTGGGCCGAATGAATCGCAAGTACAGCCTGCTGCATCATTCCGCACCTTCGCTTGCGGCGTATCTCGACAAGCAGAATCGCTACACGACGTTACAGGCGCAGGCGCTTTTTGCGGCCGGCCAGAAAGCGGGTGCCATGCGCCTTGTGATCTCTCCCGCCCTTCGCTTTTTTAAGTTCTACCTGCTGCGCGCCGGCTTTTTGGATGGGATGCCCGGACTAGTTCACATCACCCTTGGATGCTTCAACAGTTTTATGAAATACGCGAAATTGTCAGTACTGTGGCGAGAACAGCCATGAAAGTCCTCGTGACCGGCTGTGCCGGCTTCATCGGTTACTTCGCCGCGGCCCGGCTGCTCGCCCGCGGCGACATAGTTGTCGGTTTGGATAATCTGAATGATTACTATGACGTCAGCCTGAAGCGATCCCGGTTGAGTCTCTTGTCACCGGAGGCTTCGTTCCAGTTCCGGCAGATCGAGCTTGCCGATGCCGGCGCCGTCGCAAAACTGTTCGAAGTGGAGCGTTTCGAAGGTGTTGTCCATCTCGCCGCCCAGGCAGGTGTGCGAAATTCGATCCGCAATCCAATGGCGTACGTAGAAAGCAATATCGTCGGCTTTACCAATATTCTCGAAGGCTGCCGCGCGAACGCCATCTCTCACCTCGTGTACGCCAGCACATCGAGCGTCTACGGGGGAAATCGGAAGCTGCCCTATTCTGAAATGGACGCGGTCGACCACCCCGTCAGCCTCTATGCGGCCACCAAGAAGGCGAACGAACTCATGGCGCATGTCTACAGCCACCTCCATGGGCTTCCCACGACGGGGCTGCGATTCTTTACGGTATATGGGCCTTGGGGCCGCCCGGATATGTCACCGATTCTTTTCGCGCGCGCAATCATGGAAGGCACGCCCATCGAAGTATTCAACCGGGGCGACATGGCACGCGACTTCACCTATATCGACGATATCGTCGAGGGTGTCGTGCGCTTACTGGACCGTCCGGCGCGTGCGGATCCGGATTTCGATCCCATCCATCCCATCGCCGCCACTGCGAACGCGCCGTATCGAATCTATAACATCGGCAACGAGCAGCCCGTCAATCTGCTCGACTATATCGAGATGCTCGAGTGTGTTCTAGGCAAGACAACGGAAAAACGCATGTTACCGATGCAGGCGGGCGACGTGCAGCGCACATGGGCCGACACATCCTTGTTGCAAAAAGCGGTCGGAATCGTGCCCTCGACGCCGCTCAAAGTGGGCCTTGAATCGTTCGCGAGCTGGTTCAAATCCTATTATCACTTCTAGGAACCCGAGGACATTCCTCGGCCGAAGGGCAAATGCGCGTCAGGTTTGGCCTCCAGGATGACGCGCCGGAAGTCCTCCTGAATGCGAGCCAGGGCCAACGCATTGTCGGCCTCGAAGCGCAGCACGATCACGGGCGTCGTATTCGAAGCACGTGCCAAGCCGAAGCCATCGTCATACTCGACACGCAAGCCGTCGATCAGACTGATCTCCGTTGCACCCATCTGGCGAAACTGCGGCGGCGCGTCGTTTTGCAGAACGTCAATCAGCCTGAAGTTCTCGCCCTCCCCCAGTTTCAGCTGCAATTCGGGCGTACTGATCGAATCGGGCAGTGCATTGAGCAACGCACTGGGATCTTCCCCGCGGGATTTGGCTTCGGACAGAATCTCCAGCAGGCGCGCGCCGGCATAGAGGCCATCATCAAAGCCATACCAACGATCCTTGAAGAAGATGTGCCCACTCATCTCCCCCGCGAGCGGTGCGCCGGTCTCACGCAGCTTCGCCTTGATGAGGGAATGGCCGGTTTTCCACATCAAGGGATGGCCGCCGTTCTCACGAATGAGCGACGCCAGGTTGCGCGTGCATTTGACGTCGAAAATGATGGTCTGGCCGGGATGGCGCCCGAGCACCTCCCTTGCAAAAAGCATCAGTTGCCGATCAGGGTAAATAATATTGCCTTCCTTGGTCACCACGCCAAGGCGGTCGCCATCCCCGTCAAACGCGAGGCCGATCTCTACATCGGTCTTCGTCACGCATTCGATCAAGTCCTTCAAGTTCTCGGGGTGCGCAGGATCGGGATGATGATTCGGAAACCGTCCATCCACTTCGCAGAAAAGTTCGGTGACCCGGCAACCCATGGCCCGGTACAACGCCGGCGCGAAGGCTCCGGCGACGCCGTTGCCGCAGTCAACAGCGATCTTCATGGGCACTGCCAGCTTGACGTCGCCGATGATGCGCTCTATGTAACTCGCTCCGATATCGTGCTGCGAATAGCCGCCGGCCCCCTTCACCCAGTCGGTATCTACGATCCGCTGGTACAAAGCCTGGATGCGTTCCCCATGGATGGCGTGGTCGCCGACGACCATTTTCAACCCGTTGTAGTCCGGTGGGTTATGACTTCCCGTCACCATGACGCCGCAATGAGTTTCGAGCGCATGGGCGGCGTAATAGACCATGGGGGTCGTGACCAATCCGAGATCAATCACATCCAGACCCGCAGCCTGGATGCCCACCGCCAATGCCGCTAGAAAGTCGGGCCCCGAAAGCCTTCCATCGCGGCCGATGACGAACGCGCTTTGACCCTGCAAGGCGGCCTCGCTGGCAATCGCGCGACCGATGTCGTGAACGATTTCCGCATCCAGGGTTTGCCCGACGATTCCGCGAATGTCATAGGCCTTAAAGATCGAACGGGAAATCATTCTAGGCAGAAGATCGGGAAAACACGGTGGTCAAGAAAGAAAAAGAAGGTCGCACTATCCACTCACATCACCCCGCACACGAGCGACCCGAGCGAGTCATTGTAGCCCGGATCAACGCGTCCTCTCCATACTCCGGTCGAAGCTCGCGGCGTGTCTGGCATGAGGTAGGCAATTTCCCCTGATCGTGCAGTTCGGCGATAATCCGGCATGGAAATTTTCCGGCGTTTACGGACCCCCGTGCCGCGGGCACGTCGGACATATCTGAAAATAATGCGTGCCCCGGGTGGGCAGCCACACCGGTTGCTGCCGATCCCGATGAGGTCTCGCGGCCGCATGCGCGCGCGCTCGGTGCCTACACGTCCATGCTGAATTCCCTTGCAAGTCTGTCCGCAGGCCAGATTACCAACCTCATGGCGGTGGTCCTGGCAGCCCTGGCGGCCTGTCTGTGCGCTGTCGTTTTGGCCCTATTGCTCGAAACCGGGTTGGCCTGGCGCTTGGCCGTCGATCACCCAAACGAGCGTTCCTTGCATGAACGGCCCACACCACGCTGCGGCGGCTGGGGCATTGTTTTTACCCTGCTTTTGATTCTGGTTCCCGCAGCCCCCGCCCTGTGGCCGGTTTCAACCGGTCTGTTTTTTTTGGCCGGCGTGTCGGCGCTCGACGACCGAGGCAATCTGTCCATTGGCTGGCGACTGGCCGCCCAGATCGCGGCCGTTGCGTGGACCATGGCCTGGATGGTTCACCATCTCGCGTGGTGGGATGTGGTCGCTTGCGGGCTCCTGTGGCTCTGGAGCATCAACCTCTATAATTTCATGGATGGCGCCGACGGCTTGGCCGGTACGATGACGTTCGTCGGATTCAGCTGTTATGCAATTGCCGCCGGCACATTCAATCCGGGTATCACGACCGCTTCCGTCGCGGCCGGTGGCGCAGCGTTGGGATTTCTCATGTTCAATCGCCCCCCCGCGAAATTATTTTTAGGTGACGTAGGCTCCATTCCCTTGGGTTTTCTTGCGGGGGCCATCGGCATTCTCGGGTGGCGCCAGGGGGATTGGCCCTCTTGGTTTCCCTTGATCGTATTCTCACCGTTCGTTGCGGACGCCACGGCAACCCTTTTCAGACGGCTCCTTCGGCGTGAACGATTTTGGCTGCCACACCGTCAGCATTATTATCAGCGCCTGATCCAATCGGGTGCCAGCCATGGCAGTACGACATTGATGTGGTTGGCGTGTATGGTCGCGGCAGCGGCGCTTGCGCTCTACCTGAGAGTGAGTCCGCCGCGCATTCAATGGATGGGCATCGGTGCATGGTGTGTCATCCTTATCGCCGCGGGGGCGTCTATTGATCGCCGTTGGGCGAAGTCTCACCACAGGAGTGTGAATGTCCCTGATCCGCGCTAAAGGCTCATGGCGTCAGTTGGCGGCGTTCCTGTTTGATCTGGTCGCCGTCTGCTTTGCATGGGCAGCCGGCTATGTGCTGCGATTCGACTTCACTGTCCCGGCTGGTTTTGCGCACACCGGCTATTACGTCTTCGTCATGGTGCTACCGTTGTATGGCGCCATGTTCTGGAGCTTCGGGCTCTATCGGGGACTTTGGCTTTTTGCAAGCTTGCCCGATCTCATACGAATCGTGAAGGCGGTCGCAACAGGTGCCGCGGGCACGCTGGCGATGGTCATCATCATCCACCCCATCCCGGTCGTGCCACGTACGGTGCTCTTTGCGTCCCCCCTCGTGCTCCTGTGTCTCATGGGCGGCGCGCGCGTCACCTATCGTGGGCTGAAGGAGTTTTACCGTTACGGCGGCCTATTGGCTAAGGGCAAACCTGTTCTCGTGGTGGGCGCCGGGCGTGCAGCCGCATCGCTCACGCGCGAACTGGCACGCTCTCCCGAGTGGCGGCTGGCAGGATTTCTGGATGATGATCCCGCCAAGCGGGATCGCCAGCTCAACGGCGCCAACATCCTCGGGGCGATTTCGGAATTACCGCAATGGGCGCAGACATTCAAGGTGCAACACGTGATTGTCGCGATTCCGTCAGCGCCGATCGAGGTTCAAAAAGGAGTCTTCGAGCTCTGCATCCGAAATGGCATCAAGGCGATGGTGCTACCGGCGCTGACGGCTCTCGATGAAGGCAAACCCTTTCTTTCCCGGATCCGAGGCATCGACCTGGAGGATCTGTTAGGACGCGACCCGGTCACGATCGATACGCCTCATGTCGAGGCAATGCTCAAGGGGCAGGTGGTGCTCGTCACCGGCGCGGGTGGCTCCATCGGTTCGGAGCTGTGCCGCCAAATCGCGCGCTTTTTGCCGGCACTTCTCGTTGCCATCGAACTCTCCGAATACGCCTTGTACCAACTTTGTGAGGAATTTCTGGAGAAATTTCCTGACACGCGCCTCATTCCCATGGCGGGCGACGTCAAGGATTCAATTTTTCTGAACCACGTCATGGGCCGCTATGCGCCGTCGATCGTCTTCCATGCGGCAGCCTACAAGCATGTGCCGCTGATGGAGGAACGGAATTCCTGGCAGGCTGTGCGCAACAATGTTCTGGGAACCCACCGCTTGGCGTGCGCGTCGATCGAACACAAAGTGCGTCGTTTCGTTCTGATTTCCACCGACAAAGCGGTCAATCCGACCAATGTCATGGGCGCAAGCAAACGTTTGGCGGAAATGGTCTGTCTGGGGTTGCAGAAAACCGCGCGCGACACGAATTTCGAGATGGTCCGTTTTGGCAATGTGTTGGGCAGCGACGGCAGTGTGGTGCCGAAATTCCAGGAGCAGATTGCCCGTGGCGGCCCGATCACGGTCACGCATCCTGAAGTGACACGCTATTTCATGACGATTCCCGAAGCAGCGCAGCTGGTGCTGCAAGCGTCCAGCATGGGTCGGGGCGGTGAGATCTTCATGCTCGATATGGGCAAACCGGTCAAAATCGTCGATTTAGCGCGCGACTTGATTCAGCTCTACGGTTTTAGCGAGAGCCAGATCAAAATCGTGTTTACCGGCTTGCGTCCCGGCGAGAAACTGTTCGAGGAATTGCTCCTCGACGACGAAACCACTCGGCCGACACCCCACGCAAAGTTACGTATTTCAAGTGCGCGCGACGTCAGCCAGACTTGGCTTGACGAGTTTCTTCCGTGGCTCACGCAACGCCGCATTCTCAGCGATGAAGAAGTGCGGCGCGACTTGAGGCGCTGGGTACTCGAGTACTCGCCTGCGGGAACGACCCCGCTACAGCCGGTGCCGGCCTCAGGGTTGCCGCACGGCCTGTAGTCGGCAAGCGCTCTGCACAGCCTCGATTTCGATGGCCTCCATGCAACTCGCACGCGGACATTGGCCCGGCGCACTGCCAAAGGCACGCCCGCAGCGCCTGACCCAGGTGATCTTGCGACGGTAAAGAATGTCCTGATCCCGGCAAGGAAACTGGGCGTCGGTCACGGCGGCAAACAGCGCTTCCCGAAAGAATTGGCCGGCGCCGTGCACCACCGCCGAACCCGGCCCAAAGAGCGCAACCGTGGGCACGCCGACAAGTCGGCCCAGATGTGCGACACCGGTGTCGGGACAGACCAGCTGCCGTGCACCGAGGAGCAGCATCCAGAGTTGCGGTAAATCAAGTTTCCCGATGAGATCAAATTCGCCGGGCCGCATCGATATCGCGTCCAACACGCCGGCTTCGCCTGCGCCGCCGCTCCATACGATCGTCAAGCCCTGTGAGGCGAAATCATCGGCCAGTTCGCGCCAACGCGACGCGGGCCACCGCTTCAGAACCGAGCTCGCGCCCACATGCAACACCACATAAGGCCCTTGGGGTCCGGGGAACGGCCGTGCATCAGGTGCTGGCCACTCACCCATCCGATACGGCGCTATCGGGGCCGGGCCGGCGAGCGCGCCGCACAAATCGGCCCAAGCTGCCGGTTGCGGCGGATAGCGCATGGCCTCATCGAGCATCCAGTTCTTCCACGCCGGCCGATCGCCGGCAAATCCCACGATCCAACGCGCGCCCGCAGCCCGCGCGAGCCATGCATAGCGATTGTCGTCCGGGACGAAGGCCAAATCATACGGTCCTGACCGCAGAATGGCGCGTTCGCTCGCCGGATCGTGACGGTCATAGGCAAGCGCGGTCACGCCGTAGGGTCGCTTCTCGAAAAGAGGCAAATAGGAAGGGCGGCTCAATACGAATTGTTGTGCGATCGGGTAGCGCTGGCGAAGCGCTTTTAGAAGGGGTGCGAGAAGAAGCGTGTCACCGAGCAAGAGATAGTGCGCAACGAGGATGCGCCGCACTTGCGTGGGTGGACGACGCGTCCCCCTTAAAGCGCGCGCGAACTTCGTGATCCGACGCGCGAATCGGCTCACCGGACCACCCGGACCGGTTGCGAAATATCGACAAAGCCCGCGTATGCGCGTTGATTCCGCTCGCCCCCGAGGGGCGAAAATTCCGCGAATTCAATCAAGGACATGTGAATGAGAACAGGGTCGAGCAGAGCATGCGGTAGCATAGCAGCAAGTCATAGAAGGGTAGATCGCATGGCTTTTTACGCTGTTGGCGACATCCAAGGCTGTTGTGACGCCCTGGATCGTCTGCTGTGTGAGATTCGTTTTGACCCCGATGTCGACCACCTTCTTCTGGTGGGTGACCTTGTCAATCGTGGCCCCGAATCGCTGCGCACCCTGCGCAGGGTGCGTGCGCTGGGGCGGGCGGCCACGGCCGTGTTGGGCAACCACGACCTGCATCTTCTTGCTGCGTGGCTGGGTGTACGCCCCCTAAGCAGTGCGGACACGCTTGCCGAAGTGCTCGGCGCACCCGACGCCGCCGATCTGATCGACTGGGTACGACACAAACCCTTGGCGCATCGCTTGAAGTTCGCCGGGGAGACGTTCCTTCTCGTTCACGCCGGAGTTCTTCCGACGTGGTCGGCTGCGGATGCACTGACCCGTGCGAGCGAAGTCGAGCACGCCTTGCGCCACACGGATTGGGCGCAGTTCATCGGACACATGTACGGCGACAAGCCGGACCGTTGGGATGACGGCCTGCAGGGCTTCGAGCGCTTACGGCTCATCGTCAACGCGTTCACCCGTATGCGCTTTTGCAGTGATGAGGGTGTGCTCGATCTAAAAACCAAGGAGGGTGCGCAGAGTGCGCCGCCCGGCTACAAACCTTGGTTCGAAGTGCCCGGCCGGCGCGCGGCCGATACCACCATCCTGTTTGGCCACTGGTCCACACTCGGTTGGGTCGAACAGTCGAACTTGCTCGGACTAGACACCGGCTGCGTCTGGGGCGGTATGCTCACTGCCGTGCGTCTTGAAGATCGGCATCGGGTACAAATCCAGTGTCCCCAGTATCGACGCCCAGGCTAGTGGCAATCGCCAAGCGCGCCGCAAACGCGACCTGTTGGCGCGTCTTGCCGGATGTTTCGATCAGCGGCAACACCGTTACCTGGGCCAGAATCGGTGCACCCAAAAGAATCAACCGGACCGATTCGATGAGACTCATCTCGCCGATATAGGCTGCGTCAAGCGCCAGAGCACCGTCCGGCTTGGCATAACGCAATGAAATGGGTTGAATGGGCACGCCGGCATCGATAGCCGCTTGAATCAAGTTGGCATGGAAGGGTAAAAGATCCCGGCCATCCGAAGTCGTGCCCTCGGGAAAAATTCCGACCACCCCGCCGTCGCGCAGGATTTGCGCGACATGGTCGTTCACCTCGCGCACCGCGCGGCGTTTGCCGCGCTCGATAAACAGCGTGCCGGTTTTTTCACAGAGATAGCCAATCAGCGGCCAATCGCGAACTTCGGATTTCGACACGAAGCGCGTCGGACGAACCGCGTGAGTGACGTAGATATCGATCCAGGAGACGTGGTTTAGCACGATGAGCGTGCCGCCCTTGATGTCGCCTGAGCGCCCCGACAATTCGAGCCGCATGCCGAACAGGCGCAACACGATGCGCGACCACCAGCCGATCAAATTCTCTCGCGCGGCCGAGGTGGCAAACGGAAAGTAGATCGCGATAATAAAGGTTCCAAGCGCCAAGTGCAGTACGACGCGCCCAAGGCCGAAGACGAACCGAACCTGTGAAGGGATGCCCACCAGACCTTTACGATCCTCGCGAAATCGGCGTCGCCTCGAAGGCAACGTGCCCTGAGACAATGGTATACGCGACGCTACCGGGAAGCTCATAACCCAGATAAGGCGTATTGCGCCCTTGACTCTTCAACGCGCTTCTCTGGACGAGCCAATAACCTTGCGGGTCAAACACGCACAGGTCCGCTGCAGCACCGACGGCAAGCTGGCCGCAAGGCTGGTTGAGCACCTGGGCCGGTCCGTACGTAATTTTTCTCAACGCCTGTGGCAGATCCAGCGAGGCCTCGGTGCCCCACTTCAACACCAACGACAACAGGAGCTCCAATCCGGTTGCCCCCGGTTCGGCCTCGCCGAATGGCACCTGTTTTGCATCATCGTCGAGTGGTGTATGGTCAGAACAGATCGCGTCGACCGTGTCATCCATCAAGGCGGCCCGAATCGCGTCGCGATCCCGCTGCGAACGCAAAGGGGGGTCGAGCCGGCACTGCGCGTCGAAATATCCGATGTCGATATCGCTCAGATGCAGATAGTAGGCGCCCACGTCACAGGTCACGGGCAATCCTTCACGTTTGGCTTGACGCACCAATTCCAATCCGGCGGCGGAAGAGACGCGACAGATATGCACCCGTGCGCCCGTGGATCGCGCAACCTCGAGAATCGTAAAGAGCGCAACCGTCTCCGACATCGACGGGATGCCCGCCAGGCCCAAACGGGTCGCAACGGCGCCAGCATGGGCGACGCCCGTGCGCCCAAGGTGTGCATCGATCGGACGTAGCCAGACCGTATAACCGAAGGTGGCCGCGTACTGCATGGCGCGCAACAGCACGTTGGTGTCGAGAATCGGCGTGCCGGCTTGCGAGAAACCAATGCAGCCGGCTTCTGTCAGCTCAGCCATTTCGGTCAGGACTTCACCTGCCAATCCGACGGTAAGCGCACCCAATGGATAGACGTGCGCTTGATTGAGCGTCTTGGCGCGATATTTCAACATCTCGACAAGACCGGGCTCATCGAGCGCGGGCTCGGTATCGGGCGGACAGACAAGTGAAGTCACACCGCCGGCCAACGCGGCCTGCATCTCAGATTCCAGCGTAGCCTTGTATTCGAAGCCCGGCTCCCGCAAACGCGCGCTCAGATCGATCAAACCGGGACAAACGATCAATCCTTCTGCATCGATAACCCGGTTGGCGGAAAAACCGTCGGGCGACTGTCCCAGTGCGACAACCTTGCCTGCAGCCACAAATAAATCCTGCCGTGTATCGACCCCATTTGCCGGATCGATCAGCCGCCCGTTCTTGATATGCAGCTTCATGGCTCTAGTGTCCCGCGAGAATACTCATGACGGCCATCCGCACTGCGATGCCAAAGGTGACCTGCGGCAGAATCACACTCTGCGTTCCGTCGGCCACCGGGGAATCGATTTCCACACCCCGGTTCATCGGTCCCGGGTGCATCACGATCGCATCGGGTCTCGCCAATGCGAGCTTTTCACTCGTTAGCCCATAGCTCTTGAAAAATTCTTGAGCCGACGGCAGCAAGGCCCCGCGCATGCGTTCATTCTGGAGACGGAGCATGATGATCACATCGACGCCGCGCAGACCCTGGCTCATGTCGTGAAAAGTGCGCACCCCCATGTCCTCCAGACCAGCCGGCAACAGGGTCCGCGGACCGATGGCACGCACCTCTGCCGCGCCGAGCGTATTTAAGGCATGAATGTCGGATCGGGCGACGCGCGAATGGAGAATGTCCCCCACGATCGCGATGGTCAGGTTGGCAAAATCTTTCTTGAAATGCCGGATCGTATACATGTCGAGCAGCCCTTGGGTGGGATGCGCATGACGGCCGTCGCCGGCGTTGATCACGTGTACATGGGGGCCGTGCAAGTGATCCACGTGACGTGCGATGAGATGGGGAGCCCCGCTCTGGGCATGACGCACGACAAACATGTCCGCATGCATGGCCGCGAGATTGTCGATCGTATCAAGCAACGACTCGCCCTTGCTGGTACTCGAGGCGTTGATGTTCAGATTGATAATATCGGCCGAGAGACGGGCGGCCGCAATTTCGAAAGTGGTCCGGGTCCGCGTCGAGTTCTCGAAAAAAAGATTGAACACACTCTTGCCGCGCAATAGCGGCACCTTCTTGACTTCCCGGTCCGACACGCTGACGAAACCAGACGCCGTATCCAGGATCTGGTACAACAATTCGCGTGGCAGCCCCTCGATCGATAGAAGGTGTTGCAGTTCGCCGTTTTTGTTCAGTTGCGGGTTTTGCATGGAGATCAATCTCGGCCTTACGGGGAATCGGATGCGGCTTGTGTTTCAATTTTCAGCACGAAACGCTCATCCTCTTTTTCCGAAGTCGCTCGAGACAGCACTAACCCTTCGCGGGGGTCCAACTCCACGCGGGCTCCGACCCAGCGCGCAGCGATCGGCAGCTCCCGCCCTTTGCGCTCAATGAGCACGGCCAGATCGATACGTGCCGGCCTGCCGTAGTCGAACAGCACGTTCATGGCACCTCGGATCGTCCTGCCCGTATAGAGAACATCGTCGACCAGCAGGATCTGCGCGCCATCCACCTCGAAATCGATCGAACTTGGCTTGACCTGGGCATGCAAGCCGATCTTGTCGAAGTCGTCCCGGTAAAACGAGATATCCAACTCTCCAATCGGCCCTGAAAACCCCAGGTCGCGTTGCAACCTGCGAGCGATCCATACGCCACCGCTGTGGATACCGACAATACGGCTCGCCTCAAGACGCTCCGCTCTGAGTTGGGCGCATAGAGCGCCATATGCCTGCTCCGCGTCAGGCAGTGAGCTGGGCATGGGTCGACTCAAAAAAATGCTGCAGGATGATTTCGGCCGCGAAATGGTCGATTCCGGTCGATTTACGAACCAGTCCCTGTTCGCGCAACTCGCGTCGAACGACTTCGGCCTGAACGGACGAGAAGCGCTCGTCGATGCGCTCCACGGGCAACCCAAACCGGCCCTCGAGCTGCCTAGCAAAGCGTTCGGCGCGACGGGTAAGCAGGTGTTCAGCGCCCTCGGCGGAATAGGGAATCCCCATAACCAGACGATCGGGTTGCCACTCCTCGATCAATTCACCAATTTGCAGAAGACGTGACGCCTGGTTCGACGCACAAAGGACCCGAAGAGGCTGCGCCCTTCGCGCCAGCGTATTGCCGACGGCGACTCCAATGCGCTTCTCACCGAAATCGAAAGCGAGAAGCGTCTCCGGCTTCACGCGTGACCCGCCTGGTCAGATAGCATGGCCGGGTCGATTCCGAGCAACTGCATGGCTGCGCCGAAACGTTCCTTGTGGGGAACATCGAACACGATGGCCGGATCAGCGCGGACCGTCAGCCACGCGTTCAAACCGAGTTCCTCTTCGAGCTGGCCCTCGCCCCACCCGGCATGCCCCAAAGTGACCACGAGCTTTAGAGGGCCGTCGCCTTCCGAGACGGCCTCAAGCACATCTTTGGACATGGTCAAGGCGAGTCCGTCATCCACCTGCAGGGTGGAATCGTAGTGCACATCGGTCTGATTATGGAGGACGAAGCCGCGATCCGTGTGGGCGGGTCCGCCGTAGAGGACCGGGCTTTTCGCCCGGGGATCGCTCTCCAGTTTCAGATCGACACGCTCGAACAGATTTTGCAGCGTCAACTCGGTCGGTCGGTTGATCACCACGCCCAAAGCACCCCGCGCGCTGTGCTCACACACGTAAATCACGGTTCCCGAAAAACTCGGGTCGGCCATGTTGGGCATGGCGATCAGGAAGTGATTGGCCAGGCTAAACGCCGCCGATCCTGCAGGCGACGCACGAGGACCTGGCGAGACGGCATCGGACATGGCGTCATTGTAGCTGCCAGGGTAGATTGGCACAATCGGGGCGAAGTGCTAAAGAATGCGCGGCGTTTTGACGGGGGTTGTCGCCCTGGGGACCGGCGGGTTCGAGCCCGAGATTTCTTGGGCAGCGCAAGATCGTGCGCAACAGCGGAGCATCGGACCCTAACGCGACTTGTGCTGCGAGACACACCCGGCCAACGGCACGGGCGAAATCAAGCTTGAGCGCGGCGGTTATCGCCCACGAATTGGGCCAGGTGCGCGAGCAGTTCGGATTCCTGATAGGGTTTGCCGAGATAGACGTTCACTCCCAGCTCGAGCGCAAAGCCCTTGTGCTTGTCCGCCGTGCGCGAAGTAATCATGATGATGGGGATATTGTGGTACCGCTCGTCGGAGCGGATGTTTCTCGTCAAGTCATAGCCATCCATGCGCGGCATCTCAATATCCACCAGCATCACGTCAGGCGTGTAGTCCTGCAATTGTTGAAGAGCGTCCACGCCGTCTTTGGCCAGCACCACCTGATATCCCTCGCGCGTCAGGAGGCGCTGAGTCACCCGGCGTACGGTCAATGAGTCATCAACGACCATCACGATCGGCAAAGTTTCGAGTCCGGCCACAGGCTCTGCGCGACCGAAGGATGTCGGCTCATCGATCAACTCTGCGATGGCACCGCCGATTTCGGCATTCGCCGCGACCGTGCTGTGCGGACGCTCACGTTCGGACTGCCGCGCCAGTTGAACCGGATTCAGAATCAATACAATATCGCCAGAACCCAGCACGGTTGCGCCCGCGATGCCACTCATGCGGGCCAGTTGGGGACCGACGTTCTTGACCACCACTTCCTGGTTACCCAAGACCTCATCGACATGTACAGCGATGCGCTCGCCTCCAGAGCGCAAGATGACGACAGGAGAGTATCGTTGAGCGACTGGGGAGCGGTGGCGCTCACCCAGAAGACCTGCCAGAAAGTGAAGCTTGACCGGTTGCCCCACCCAAAGAATTTGACCGTCGTTGTAGGCTTGCGCGAGAGGCTGGGGTCGCAACTGTTGGACTTGCTCGACCAGCACCGAAGGCAGCGCATAGGTACGCCCACCGACACTGACCAAGACCACCTGGGTCACCGCGAGGGTCAGCGGCAGGTTAATCGTGAACCGAGTGCCGCTGCCTGCCACGCTATCGACCGAGACGCGGCCTCCTAAACCGCCTGCCTCAGCCCGAACCACGTCCATGCCGATGCCGCGACCCGCCAATTCGGTGATCTCAGCCGCAGTCGAAAAGCCGGGCTGGAAGATCAGATCTGCCGCACGCGCGTCGGGCAGGTCCGCCTCGCCATCGATTAAGCCGACCTGCAGCCCTTTCTCTCGAATTCGTGACAGATTCAGCCCGGCGCCGTCGTCGGTGAAGATGATGACGATCTCATTCCCTTCTTGTCTGACCTCAATCAGCAATTCCCCGGTCTCGCTTTTGCCGGTCAACGCACGTTCTGCCCGAGCCTCGATACCATGGACGATAGCGTTCCGAAGCAAATGTTCGAAGGGCGCGATCATCCGTTCGAGGACACCCCGGTCGATTTCCACGCCGCCGCCGCGAATATCGAGATTCACGCGCTTGTCGAGCTCCTTGGCGGTCTGTCGGACCACCCGATAAAGACGCTCGGCAACACTGCTAAACGGAATCATGCGCACCCGCATCAGATCCTGTTGCAGATCGCGGGTCATGCGTTGCTGCGCGTCGAGGTCCCGATTCGCACCTTCCAGGCTCTTGAGCAGGTTCTGATGCACCGTCGCGACATCGTTGACGGACTCGGCCATCATGCGAGTCAGCTCTTGTAGGCGTGTGAATCGGTCGAACTCGAGCGGATCGAAGCGCTCGCGCTCTTTAACCAGGGAAAACTGCGACTGCATTTGGCTTTCGGCCTGAATCTCAATCTCGCGCAGCTGCGCGCGCAGGCGCAAGAGATTCTCTGTCAGATCCGAAAGCGACGTCTTGATTTGACCGACTTCGTTTTCCAAGCGCGAGCGCGAAATACTGACTTCACCCGCTTGATTCACAAGGCGATCCAGGACATCGGCACGCACCCGTACCGCCTGGACGACAGGGTTGCCGACTGCGGCCGCACCTCGGCCCGCAAGCGTCTGTGTCGTTCCTGGCGTTACGTCGAAGCTTTGCCCGTCGTTCGCGACCTCTCCTGATTCAGGCCTCTCCTCCTGCAATTCGGTTTTCACTTCACCCGCGGCAGCGGATTGCGCCGCATCTTGCGTAACATCGGGCTCGCTTATCACTGTCGGATGCATCAAACCGTCGTAGAGCTCCAGGCTGCGATCGTGCTCGGCCAAAAGCTCCTCGAACGACGCCACCGGGATCTCGCTCATGTGCGCGGCGAACTCCACGCGCGTTTCCATGTCGTGAATCACCTCGCCAAGACGCATGGCACCCGCCATACGCGCGCTTCCCTTAACCGTATGCAACTGCCGCAGAAGGGCCTGGGACAAGGCCAAATTGGAAGGTTCGCGTTCCCACAATCGAAGGTTCTCGCCGATCTGAGGCAGATACTCGCCGGCCTCTTGCAAAAAAATTGCAATCAGCTCGGGATCAATTTCGTCGCGCACGTTCGAGAGAATGCGCGGCGCAGCAACGGCCGAAGCAGGTGACGTTGCCGTGTCCGGGGCGTGGATGGAGACGGCAGGAGCGGGCGCATCGGCGGATGGCGTCGGTGTCTGTGTTTCGGTCACCGCTTCAATCTCCGCTTCAATCTCCGCTTCAATCTCCGCTTCAATCTCCGCTTCAATCTCCGCTTCAACCGCTGCTTCGACTCCTGCTTCGACCCCTGCTTCAATCTCCGCTTCGTCGGCTGATTCAGGCAGTACGTTCCGGTCGATGGTTATCTCGGCTTCCGCTTCGGATTGGACTTGGGGCGGCGAAACAAAGTCTTCACTCGGCTCCAAGCGCATGGGAACATCGTTCGAATGCTCTTTTCTTGCGTCGTCATCGAACGCAAGCTCCGGATGTTCGGGAGGCCCCGCAGTCCCGGCATGGCGATTCTTGAGCTCTTCGCGCAATATGATCAGCCGACTTTCCATCCTCTCGTTACGCTCTGGAAGCGTGCCGGCGGCAAAGCGGTGCAACATGCCACGCAGCACCTCGACGCCCTCCTCGAGGAGCGCGACGTGCGCAAGTTCAAGGCCCGATGGCATCTTCTTTAACGTCTGCAAGACAGCTTCGAGCCCATACGCCAATTCGTGCACAGCGGTCAGTCCGACCGTTGCAGAGGTTCCCGACAATGAGTGCGCCGCGCGCACAGCTGCGTCGGAGACCTCACGGTTCAGTTCGTGGCGCCACTCGCCGAAGTCCTGGATGAGAGCACGCAAGAGTTCGTCCGCCTCGGACAAATAGATGTTATAGAGCGGAACTGACAATGTAAGTGTGCCGATTTGTTTGAATTCGTCAGATCGCGTGCCACCGGGGGGCGCGAAGGCAAGAACACGCGCTTTCGCCGGCGCTGGCACAGCGACCGGCTCGACTTCGAACGAATAGTCAACGTGCTTGTGCGCAGACTCACTTGTGGAGGCTTCCAATTCGGTATCTGCGTCGGTGCCGCCCGAAGCCAGTGGCGGCTCCGACAATTCGAGCGTCTCCTGTTGGGTTTCATCGGGCGCGAGCACTTCGGTATTCATGAATTCATCGTCGCCTACCGCCCGCGGAAAGATTTCCGTCTCCAGATAATCTTCGGCGGCGCCCTCCAAAGGCATACGGACCACCTTAATCACCTCGGCGGCGGTCCAGTCCGGCTCAAGCTGCGGCGCTGCTGCAAAAGGCGCGGCGACTGAAACCGTCTGCGGCGCAGGAGGCGGCGTGAATTGAAGAAATGGTTCATCGTGAGTGAGGCCTTCCCGCACGGTGGCTGCGGCGGCGTATAACGCATCGGACGTGCGCGCCGAATGCCCCGTGTCGGTCAGGTCCGCGACCCAGGCATCGAGTTCGTCGACCGCACGCTTCAATAGCTGGATGAGTTCGGGAGTCGCGGACCACGCTTCGGCCAGCCAATGATTCAGGGTCTGCTCCACCCCCCATGCAGCCTCGCCAAAGACGTTTAACCCAACCATGCGTCCGCTGCCCTTTAGAGTATGAAAGGAGCGTCGAATGGTGGTCAACAATTCACGATCGTCGGGCCGCGCCGACATCTGAATCAACGCGCTGCGCGCGGCCTCGAGAACCTCGATCGCCTCGCTCAGAAAAATTCCCAGCAATTCGGCGTCGACGGTTGTGTCGGACGAAGGAACGGGAGCGGACACGGCGGGTAAAGGTGCCGTTGCGGTCATATCCCAGGCCTCGGTAAAGCGATTGGTCTGGGAGGTAAGGTTAAACACGCTGGCGGTGAGATCAGCCCCTTCGTCGGGAGACGAGTCACGCAAGATCTTTAATGCATGCGCGGCGCGTTCCTTCAGGGAACTGTCATCGACCAGCAGCGCATCTTGCTGTACGCGATGCAGCGCCTGCCCCAACTCATAACGCGCCGCGGCATCGGAAGGATCCTGCCGAAGCGTTTCGGCCAGCCGCGCGACCGCATCGCCATCCCGGCCAATCTCGTCTTCGACGCTCGTTTCGTTCTGAACATCCTCAGGGACCGAGGAAGGAGGCAATCCACCCGGGCCCGGTGGCTCCGGGTCGGGGTCGGGTTCGGGCTCCTCCTCAGGCATGGCCTTTTCCGCCGGCCCTTGCGCGAGGTTCGCTGTAAACGCCCCGGTTTGTTGGTCGAATCGGAATACCGTCCCGACATCGGAGCGATGCTGCAGGTTCTCGATATAGAACCCTACGGCGCCGAGAGATTCGGCGATGCGTTCGAATTCCCGGAGGTCCGGTTCATATGTCGGGTCGGCAAATCGCATGATGGCCGTGCGCCCGTTCTCGATCGCCTGCCCCGCCTGTTCGTGGCCCAACACCGAGAGCGCGCCGCCGATCTGGCTCAAGAGTTTCTCGGCTTGAGGAAGCTCGGCACGTTGCGTCGGATCGCGGAAAAATGCATCAAGCGATTTTTCGATACTGCGCAGATTGCTTTGCATTTCGCCAACGAAGCTGGCCATCGTCAGGCGTTCCTGAGCCTGACGCGAAATCTCGTCGAGCCAGGGGATCTGCCCCTCATCGACCGGATTGCCCATAGCCGACCACTCGACTCGCGCAACCACCGTCCGGGCGCGTTCGTCGAAAGTCTCGTCCAACGACCGGACCTGATCAAGAGCTCCTTCAAGAAACAGTAACGCCGTGGCCACATCCAAACCGACGGCGTCGGTGGGCTTTCTGGGATCGAACGACAGTTCAGTGCCGATACTCGCCACAACTTGGGCAACGTGCGCGAGCCCGGGTCGCCCGAGCGAGCCGGTTGCAGCGAGAAGCGCGCTGGCCTCCCGCGCGAAACTGCTGATTTGACCCAATTCTCCACCGACAACCGTGCTCCAGGCCGCTTTGGCGCTGCCCAGCGCTTCCTTGGCACTGCGCAGTGCCACAAAATCAATTCGTCCGTAGCGCTCTGTCTCGAAATCCTCGGGAAGCGAGTGGTCCAACAAATAGACTTGCTTGACTTCCGCAATATGCGGCGTGGCCGGTTTTGCGCGTGCCACGAAGAACAACGTGTCACGCAACAGGCGTTCTGCGACCATGCCCGATCCCTCGAGCAAGCGGCGGATTTGAAGATTGATGCGCGCACATAAGCGTTTGACGTTCAGGTCGGTGGGGATCACCCCGGCTGCCGTCGCATCGAAAAAGGCCCGCGTAACCCACCAGAACGCACGTTGCTGGCCCTGCTTGGGAGACGCTTCGATGACGGTAACCGCCGCTCGCATCTCCTCCGCTGCTGCGCGATTGGAATCGTCGCGCAAATATTGCAAGAGGGCGCGCTCGAAGCGTGAACGCTGTACTGCGATTTCCGCGGCAGACAGCACCCGCTGTGCGCCTGTCGTCGCGCGTGGTGGGCGAATCGAAAGATCCGGATAAAAGAGATCGGCCGGATGGATACGATCCGCACCGCGCAGAAATAACAGGGCACGGTAGCTCGGAAACAGACGTACCGGTTGATGCGGCGCTCCAGCCAGGACTTCTTCGAGATACTCGGTCACCGCGCGGTATGCCAATCCTATGGCATCCACGGCCTCCGGTGTGCAGGCGTAGGGATCGGCCTCGAACGTCTCAAGCAAAGCTTCGACTTCCTCAGTGACCAGCGACACGCCCTCCACGTCGACAATCTGCAACGCCCCATGCGCCTGATGAAGGTGGGATTTGGCAAGTTTAAGAGGCGTTGCGTCCTCGCGGCTCTTAGCAAAAGTTCGCACGGACTCCAGAGAGCGGTCGAGCGCCTCCCGCAATTCAGGCATCACCCACGACAGCGGACCCGTGTCAATCCGCTCCCAATCGGGCGCAGCCGCCGCGTCGTTATGGGGAGATGAGTGGGCATCCATGGTTGGCCGATCTTATGGGGTCAGAATCTCAGGCTACCTTGAATCGCGCGACCGAACTCTTGAGCTCTTGGGCCAAGGCCGAGAGCTGTGAGATCGAATCGGCGGTCTTCTGGGTACCCAGGGAAGTTTCTTCGTTGACAGTCAGAATGTGTTGGATGCTCTGCGCCACGCCGCCCGCTGATCGTGCCTGAAGCGACGTATTTTGAGAGATTTGTTCGATCAGTTCGGCAAGCTGGCGTGAAACACGTCCGATGTTGGACAGGGCCTGGCCCGCAGCATCCGACAGTTTTGCCCCCTCGACCACGCCCTGGGTCGATTTCTCCATGGCCGCAACAGCATCCTGCGTGTCGGTCTGAATCGTGCGCACGAGCGCCCCGATTTGCTTGGTTGCTTCGGCGGACCGCTCCGCCAGACGTTGCACTTCTTCGGCCACCACCGAAAAGCCACGGCCCGCCTCCCCGGCGGAGGCCGCCTGAATGGCGGCGTTAAGAGCCAGCACATTGGTCTGCTCCGTGATGTCGGAGATCAGTTCGATGATTTCGCCGATTTCCTGGGATGATTCTCCAAGGCGCTTGATGCGTTTGGACGTTTCCTGGATCTGCTCGCGGATTTCGTTCATCCCCGTGATGGAGTTCTGTACCGCACGTTGACCTTCCTCGGCGGCGGCCAGCGACTGACGCGCCACATTCGCCGATTCCATGGCCGATGAGGAGACCTCGTTGATCTGCTGGGCCATCTGCAATACCGATTCGCCAGTGTTTCGAATTTCACGCGACTGTGCTTCGGATGCCGCCAACAAACGCGTGGAAGTCTCCTGCGCCTGGGAGGACGCGGTTGTAACCATCTCTGCCGTACTGTTGATGCGCCCGACCAGGGTGCGCAATTCCTCGACCGTATAGTTGACCGAGTCGGCGATGGCACCGGTGATGTCCTCGGACACCGTCGCCTGCGTCGTGAGGTCACCGTCCGCGACCTCCTGTAACTCATTCATGAGTCGCAAAATCGCAGCCTGATTCGCATCATTCTGACGCTTGGCCTCTTCCTCTTGGCGCTGCGCCTCATCGCGTCGGCGTTCAGCCTCGATGGCCTGGGCGCGGGTGTTGTTCAACACCGCGAGACCAGCCAGCACGGCGCCTACGACGGCCACGATCGCGCACACGATCATGATCCACAGATTAAGACGGCGAGCATGATCTTCTTCGGCGTATGCCGCCTCTAGACTCAAGATCGACGTGCGTAGATTCTCGTTGTCCTTAAACACCAGCTCTTCGGCCTGCTTGGAGGCCACGATCTTCTGCAGATTCCCGAGGAGCGCGCCAATATCCTTCCGAAACGGTACAAATAATTTTTGCAGCTCGAGGAGACGATCCCGCGTGTCAGGGTCATGCGCTGGAGTCAGGCGCAGCGATTCCGAACCGTTGATCAGGCCATCGAGCAGATCACGGAAGGTATTCGTATCCTTCCCCAGCAAAAATGGCGTTTCGGGATTGACGGTCTCACCGGAAAGCAGTTCTTCCGCGTTCTTCGCCAAGCGCTGCGTCAGCATGACCAACTGGCTCGACGCGGAAATCTCGCGAGCTGGCGCACCCGATTGCAGCTTCAGGGCCGCGATCTGCTCGGTCAATTCGAGGAGCGCCGGATTTGAATCGTTCAACGCGCGAAGCGTGTTGCCGATGGTCGTGAGGACCTGTTCGTTATCCAAAACGACGGTCGCGTTCTTCTCGGTGCGCGTCCATTGCTTCGTGAGACTGGCGAGAATAGGCTGAATGCGCTCGCTCGATGCGGGAACCGATAGATCTCCCGAAATACCGCCAAAAGTCAGTACGTGTAAATTCTTCGCCAGCCTGTCGCGGCTATCGCGCAACTGGGAGAAGGCATCGGGATTCCCCTGCAGCGCCGCAGGAACCGCCTTCGCCAAACGCTGCGAGTGCATGAGCGAGTCACCCGTAATTTCCGTGTCGGCCGCGAGGTTCGACGCCTGGGTCAAATCCCGGAACACAAACACGACGCCAATGAGAATTGCCAGTGCGGTAAGAACCGAGAGATAGGCGATTTGAACCGGCAAAGGCCGATCGCCGATCAAGGGCAGCTTCCATCGGCCCGCTGTGTGAAACAGCCGGCCCACCGGATTGCCATGCGCATCGATCGTATCGCCTTGATCGTCAATGCCTAACGTGGTCGGCGCCTCGAGCGATCCCTGAGCGGCCGCATCGTCGGAAGCAGCGGACCTTTTTAGTGTGAATGCCATGGTTCCCTCACCTGATTCCTATCTGCAGAAAACGCTCGTCGGCAGCCAAAGCGACCAAGCGCAATTCTTCCCAAACGATGCCATCCGCATCCTGAAAAGCGTTGCCGATCCACGGCGCGAGAACCGACTGGCTGCGCCGTTCGAATGGCGTGAGTTGTGTCGCGTTACGAAGACCGAGCATGCGCGTCACGAGAATGGCCGCATTGAAACGAAGGCCGGAAGAAAATGCCAACACCCGACTGTCCTTGTCGAGAAGGGTGACTCCCTCGTCGTTGAAGTCCGAGAGGTCGATCACGGACACGAGATTGCCGCGAACATTCGCCAGACCACGATACCAAGTTTTTGTCAGGGGGACCGGCGTGATCTCCGGTATCGATATGATCTCTCCAGCTTCGGGCAGATCGATCAGGAAATTGCGCTCGTTGCTGTCGCGCCCGAGTCGTACGGCGAGACGACGCTGCAATGAAGGTGTGGTCGCCGCATGCCGCAGGCGCTCGGCCAGCCCCGCCTGAAACTCGCGCAAACGGGTCCGGCTACCTCGGCCAGGCAACGATGAAACCGTACGGGTTTGCGGCTCAGCCATGATATTTAGGCGTTAAACGCCTGGATCTTGTCCAGGAGGTCTTGCGGATCGACCGGTTTTACGAGGTAGTCCTTGGCGCCCTGCTTCATCCCCCAGTAGCGGTCCGTTTCCTGATCCTTGCTGGTACAGATCAGGATGGGAATGTGTGCGGTCACCGGATCCCGCGTGATGGCGCGTGTCACCTGAAAGCCATTCTGGCCAGGCATGACAACATCCATCAGGATCAGTTGCGGCTGCTCATTTTTCGCCTTGATCAGCGCTTCTTCCCCGTTTTCGGCGGTCAACACCGTATAGCCGCTTCGTGTCAAGAGATCGGCGTAAAAGTATCGCTCGGTGGGCGAGTCATCGACCACGAGAATTTTTTGAATCGGCATCAAAGTCTCCTAGCGACTAACGCGAACTGACTTCGCGCCGTCGTCCGTGCTGCTGTACCGTTTTGAGCAAGCTGTCTTTTGTAAATGGCTTGGTCAGGTATTCGTCGGAGCCGACCATCCGACCACGGGCACGGTCAAACAGGCCATCCTTGCTCGACAGCATGACGACCGGGGTTTCGTGAAACCTCGGACTCTTCTTAATTAGAGCGCATGTCTGATAACCATCCAGACGGGGCATCAGAATGTCGCAGAAAATCAGATCAGGTTGGTGGTCGTTGATTTTGGCGAGCGCGTCGAATCCGTCTTCAGCCAGGATGACATGACACCCGGCTTGGACTAGAAAAATCTCGGCGCTGCGTCGGATCGTGCTGCTATCGTCGATCACCATGACTTTCAGGCCAGCTATTTCGGGGTTTGCTGTCATCCGTCCTCAATTGATGTTCCCTTGGGACGCCCGCGACTTGGCGCGTCTTAGGATGCGATTGTCTCTCCCTTTTTTTGGACGCTGCGCTCTCCCTCGTGCCATCCCTTTGCCGGCGATTGTAGCGTGGAGTCAGTCGCGATCAAACCATGTCCACCCCGCGATTTGGCCGTTGTGTCCTTCCAACAACGAGTGGAAACGCCTGTATCCCTAGATTTCGACCAGTTCGAAATCCTCTTTGCGCGCTCCGCATTCCGGACAGGTCCAGTTTAGCGGGACATCTTCCCACCGGGTGCCGGGCGCGAGGCCTTCCTCCGGTGCGCCCGCTGCTTCATCGTAAATCCATCCACATATGAGGCACATCCATGTTTTCATCAGCAACCCGCACTCTCGTTTCTATGGCCTGGCGATAGTGTTGCGCGCCCGGAGTAAACTGCGAGTTTACCGTCTTTCGTACGCAAATCACCTTCAAGTCCTCAGCCTGGCGCCTGGTGTGTCCGGTTTTTCCCTATCGCGGACCCAATTTCCTATGGCCAACACCACCCCGCCCATCGTCATGATCTTTGCGGCGTCTGACCCGACAGGAGGGGCAGGTCTTCAGGCGGATCTCATGACTGTCTCAAGCATGGGCTGTCACGGGGTCACGGTCGTAACCGGTCTTACCGCACAAGATACTGCGGGTGTGGAAGAATTCATGCCGATCGACTCTGATTTCGTCGATGATCAGGCGCGTGTGGTGCTCGAGGATATGCCCGTCTCGTCGTTCAAGATTGGTGTCTTGGGCAGCGTGGAGACGGTGGCCATCGTCGCAGAGATCGTGTCCGACTATCCGGATATTCCGCTGGTGCTCGATCCGGTATTGACCAGCGGTCGGGGAGATAGCTTCGTCGATGACGAGGTGTTGGTCGCGATCCGCGAACTCCTCATTCCACAGACCACGATCATCACACCCAACAGTATCGAAGCCAGGAGACTGGCATCGGGCTCGGACGACACCGACGAGCAAACCGGCACGGTCGATCTGGCCACGTGTGCCCGCCGCATTATCGAATGGGGGTGCGAGTTCGTTCTCGTCACCGGGACCCATGAAAATACCCCTGACGTCGTCAACGTGCTCTACGCGGAGACCGGCATCATCCGCAGCGACGCCTGGCAACGGCTACAAGGTTCCTATCACGGATCGGGCTGCACGCTGGCGGCGGCGATCGCCGCTCTTCTGGCCAACGGCCTGGACATCCCAGAGGCCGTGCGCGAAGCCCAGGAATACACTTGGCAAGCCTTGTCGGCCGGGTTCCGGCCAGGCATGGGCCAATACCTGCCCGATCGCTTCTTTTGGGCGCGCGAACTGCAAGGTGGAGACTTGCCAAGTGCCAATGCGTGAAATCCTAGGTCTCTACGCGATCACGCCCGACGAGCCGGACACACAGCGGCTCGTCGCGCAGATCGGCGCCGCCTTGGCCGGTGGCGTGGCTGCGGTGCAGTACCGCAACAAAACAGCGAACGAATCGCTGCGGCGTGAGCAGGCCCATTCGCTCGCCCTTTTGTGCCGGACCGCGCGCGTGCCTTTCATTGTCAACGATCATCTCCAACTGGCTGTCGACCTCGAGGCGGATGGGCTTCATCTGGGCGGCGAGGATGGCAACATCCTCGAGGCTCGCAAGCAGCTCGGTCCGCGCCGTATTCTGGGCGTTTCGTGCTATTCGAGTGTGAGCACGGCGCTGGCGGCGATTGCTGCGGGTGCGAACTACGTGGCCTTTGGTAGCATGTTCGAGTCGCCCACAAAGCCTCACGCGTTACGAGCGCCCCTTTCGATTTTCGCACAGGCCCGCGCTGCCGGTATAAGGGCTCCGATGGTGGGAATTGGAGGAATCACCCTGGATAATATTTCGATACTGGTGGCAGCGGGCGCGCAGGCCGCTGCGGTCATTGGTGCGCTTTTCGGCGGCAGTGATTTAAACGGCGTTCAGGCCCGCGCCAAAGCCCTGTCCACGCGGTTTCCGCGCGGATCGGATCGGCCCCTCTGATGTCCTCCTTGACGTCGCGTAACGATCACCTGTTTGCACGTGCGCTGCGCACCACACCCGGTGGCGTCAATTCTCCCGTACGTGCCTTTCGCCAGGTCGGTGGAACACCGCGCTTCATCGTCAGCGCCGAAGGGCCCTACCTTTGGGATGCCGATGGTAAGCAGTATGTGGACTACATCAACAGCTGGGGCCCGGCGATCGTCGGCCATGCTCATCCGCTCGTGGTCAAAGCAGTGCAGGACGCGGCCACGAGCGGTCTGTCGTTCGGCGCGCCAACCGTAGGCGAAATCGAGATGGCCGAGGAGATCTGCAAGCTGCTTCCCTCGATCGAACAGGTGCGGCTCGTGAGTTCGGGGACCGAAGCCGCAATGAGCGCCATTCGGCTTGCGCGCGGAAAGACAAATCGTCCGAAGATCGTGAAATTCGACGGCTGCTACCACGGTCACGCAGATAGCTTGTTGGTCAAGGCCGGCTCAGGTCTCCTCACCTTCAATACGCCCAGTTCGGCCGGGGTGCCCAAAGAAATTACGCAACATACGATCGTGCTCGACTACAACGACAGCGCCCAACTCGAGGACGCATTCCGGATGCACGCAGACGCGATTGCGTGCGTCATTGTCGAGCCGGTCGCGGGCAACATGAACCTGGTGCGAGCGCAAACCGAGTTCCTGCAATCCATGCGCGATCTCTGCAACCGTTTTGGCGCCCTTCTCATCTTCGATGAAGTCATGAGCGGCTTTCGCGTGGCCCTCGGCGGCGCCCAGGAACTGTACGGGATCCGTCCGGACTTGACCGTTCTGGGTAAAGTCATCGGCGGCGGCCTACCGGTAGCGGCCTTCGGGGGTCGTGCCGACATCATGCGAGAGCTCTCGCCCTTAGGCCCGGTCTATCAGGCAGGAACACTTTCGGGAAATCCGATCGCCGTAGCAGCCGGATTGGCGACATTAAAAATCATCCAGCATCCGGGTTTCTACTCAGAATTGGGCGCCAACACCCAGCGGCTCGCGCGCGGCCTCGAGGCCGCGGCACAAGCCGCCGGTGTCGATTTTCGGGCGGACGCGATCGGAGGCATGTTCGGCCTTTATTTCTGTCCGGCGTTACCGCGACGATTAAGCGATGTTTCCTGTTCCGACATCGAGCACTTCAAACGATTCTTTCATCGCATGCTCGAGAGCGGCGTGTATTTGGCGCCGTCGGCCTACGAAGCGGGTTTTGTGTCGGCTGCCCATACGGCGGACATCATCGACGACACCCTGGCCGCCGCAGCCGTCGCGTTCGGATCGCTCTCCCAGGATGGGGTCTGATGCGGCTGCATCGGGCACCGGTCGAACCTGCGACCGTCGGGACGGCACCCGGCGTCTCGTCCGCGGCGTGGCTCGACACATTCACGGGTTGGGCCAGTGGCGCGCCGTGCAGGCGATCTCGCCGCAAGGGCCGCAGAGCGAACTCGGTCGCCCGCAAGATGTCTATCTCGACACATCGGGATACGAATCTGCCCACGAATCTGCCCACGAACCGGCGCGGCACCCAAACGAATCCGTTCGGGGATTCCACGATTCTCTTATAGCGAAGCCGAAGATGCAACGAAGCACTTTTCATCGAACATGCTACTCGGGATTCACTGGCCTTGCGGTCGCTGTTTTGATGACCGGCACGGCCTTGATCGCCTCCTCAGGCTATGCGGCCGCAGCCAGCTCTAGCAACCAATCCTTTGCCATACCGACCGAATACGCCGCCGTGGTCGCGAAACTGAAGGAGGACGCACCCGACTTCGAAATCGACCGGATCCGGCCTTCTCCGATACCTGGCGTACTCGAAGTCATTTCGGGGCGCCGCATCCTCTACGTCGATGTTGGCGGCAACTACGTGATTAGCGGGCATATCTTCGACATGAAGACCAAGGCGGATCTGACCGCGACGTTGCTGACCGAACTCGCCCGGGTCGACCCCAGGCAATTGCCGTTGGAAGATTCATTTACCGAAGTGCGCGGTAATGGCCAGCGTCAGATGTATGTGTTTTCCGACCCCGACTGTCCTTTTTGCAAGAAACTCGAGAAAGAGCTGCCCAAACTGGACAATGTAACGATCCACGTTTTCCTCTATCCCCTCGTATCGATTCATCCCAATGCCTATACGAATGCCGTAGCTGTCTGGTGCTCGTCCGATCGTCTCAAAGCCTGGCACGACAAAATGCTCAGGGACATCGTTCCGCCAGCCCGTTCCTGCGCCAACCCGGTTGACCGTAACCTCGCGCTCGGTGAAAAACTCGACATTACGGGAACCCCGACGATGATTTTCCAGGACGGCACCGTTTTTGCCGGAGCGGTATCCGCCGACCGTATCGAGGCCATGCTAAGACCTGCCAAATAGGGGCGACTCGCAATTCAGTCACGGAGCGGCGCACCATCGCCGCACTGTTGTCCAACACGGTACCCTATGTGCGTCCGTAGAGGTCGTCGAAGCGCACGATATCGTCCTCTCCCAGATAAGCTCCAGATTGCACCTCGATAATCTCCAGAGGAACCTTGCCAGGATTTTCGAGACGATGGCGGGTGCCGATCGGAATATATGTCGACTCGTTTTCCGCGAGAAAAAAAGTCTCTTCGTCGCGCGTGACGCGAGCTGTACCGCGTACGACGACCCAGTGCTCGGCGCGGTGATGATGCATTTGCAGGGACAGTTGAGCGCCGGGGTTCACCACGATACGCTTGACCTGGAATCTGCTTCCCGCGTCGACACTATCGTAGTAGCCCCACGGCCGGTAGATCTTGCGATGCGCATCGGCCTCGGGTCTACCCTGGTTTTTGAGACGGATGGCAATCTCCTTGACCTCTTGAATCCGATCGCGGTGTGCAACCAGTACGGCGTCGGCCGTCTCGACGACAATGAGGTCGGTCAATCCGACGACGGTAACCAGACGACCGTCCGATCGCACCAGACTGTTGCGCGTGGCCAGGGCTATCACGTCGCCTTGCAGGACATTGCCGTCGGAATCCTTACTTCCCAGATCATGCAATGCACTCCAAGACCCGACGTCCGACCATCCGGCATCGAGCGGAATTACCGCGCCCATCGACGAGTCGGAACCCAAACGTTCCATCACCGCATAGTCGATCGAGTCGGACGGACACGCCAGAAAATCATCTCGCCCCAACCGTAGAAAATCGGCGTCGCGTTGAGCGTGTTGGGTCGCAGCGTCACAAGCTGCCCGGATGTCCGCACGAAAACGCCCGATCAGATCCAACCACAAGGAAGCGCGTACCACGAAGATACCGCTGTTCCAAAGGTAGTCCTTCGAGGCGAGATAGCCCTGCGCCGTGGCCAGGTCCGGCTTTTCGACGAAGCGCGCAATGGCCGTGGCGCCCGAGTCATCGAGAAGGCGCTCGCCCATCTGGATATAGCCGTAGCCCGTCTCTGGACTTTCTGCCACGATGCCAAAGGTCACGATACGACCGCGTTCCGCCCAGTAGACGGCGCGTGCGACGGCTTTCCCGAACGCACCTTCATCCAGAATCATGTGGTCGGCGGGCATGACCACCAGAATCGGATCGTCGCCCTCGGAAACCGCGGTCAGCGCCGCGACCGTGAGCGCGGGTGCCGTGTTTCGCCCCGCGGGTTCAAGAATAATTGCCGCGGCTGAAACGCCCGCCTGACGCAATTGTTCGGCAGTGGTAAACCGGTATTGCTCGTTACCCACCACCAGTGGTCTGCCGATCGAGGCGCCTGGGAGGGAATCGGGTATCCCCAAACGCAGGACAGTCGATTGGAGCAAAGTCCTCGTACCGACAAATGCGAGGAGCTGCTTGGGTGATTGTTCGCGCGACAGGGGCCAGAGTCGCGTGCCCGAGCCGCCGCAGAGAATGACAGGCTGAATCTTCATGGCGCCAGTTTATACGGGAATCGAAGCCCCGTTACCGCATGCGACGTTCGCAGCGCTCTTTCTGGCGACACCCATGAACCTTCTCGATGAGCGGAGCAACGCGCCTGATTCGTTCTCTAGCCCTAAATAGCTATCCCTGCATATCGCGGGATCTGCAGGGTGCCCGGTACGGACGAAATGCCCATCCGTGCCGACTGCATTTTCCTGGGCGCAGCCTCGGCACACGTCCAGCATGACGAAACCTGTTCGAATTCTTCACGGATCTTGAGACATCCGCATTTGACCTTTACCAAAGACGATCGGCGAGATAAACTGCGCGGGTTTCCATTCTCCAGGAGCGTCTTTTTGGACGCAGAATCTAGTGACTTAAGCCGGCCCGAGGCCGGCTACGCCCTCGCCGGATAAGGTCGCAGGTTCATTCCTCTTGCCGCATCCAGCTGGGTAGATCTAGCAGGATTGCAGCGCCCAGGGCCGCGTTCAAGCGATGGCCGCCTATCCTGCTTCGTTTTGCCGAGTGTCACCCATCCGATGGGTGACACGAAATCGGCATGTTTGACATGCAACATATTGCATGTACGGCCGGAGGGGATAACTCATGAATCTCGAAATCTTCCGCGATCGCGTTTTGCACCTCCTGGGCGCCGAAAGCGACGTCGGCTTGCGCCAGTTCAAGCGCATCCTGCTTCTCGAGGCGTTTCGAAACGTCCAGGTCCCGATTGCGACGATTCCGTCTCTGGCAACCCGCCTGCTCGCGGCGTCGCGTGTCGATGCGCGCGAATTGATCGCCACGCTCGGCAGCCACGATGACGGCTTGACGGAAACCGAGGCGCAGGAAATTTGCGACCGCGTCGGGCCCAACGAGGTACAAAGCGAACGACCCGTCCGTTGGTGGATTCACCTCTGGCATTGCTACAGCAATCCGTTCAATCTGCTGCTGACCGTATTGGCTGCCATTTCATACTTCACGAACGACTTCGACGGTGCGGTCATCATCGGCTTGATGGTCGTATTATCGACGTGCCTGCGATTCTTCCAGGAGGCGCGTTCAAACCGGGCGGCCGAGCGGCTCAAGGCGATGGTCAGTACGCGGGCCACGGTGCTGCGCCGGGACCCCTCGCAAAATGCAGCACCCGAGGCAAGCCGGTATTTCGGCATCGAATTACACGTCAGGCCAGCGCGGCGCGTGGAATTGCCGATTCGCCAACTGGTACCGGGCGACCAGATCATTCTCGCCGCGGGAGACATGATTCCCGCCGACGTACGATTGCTTGCTGCCAAGGATTTGTTCGTCAGCCAATCGGCACTCACGGGCGAATCGCTGCCCTCCGAAAAATATCCCCTGCAGCGCGACGCGTCCGTCGAAAATCCGCTCGAACTGGAAAACATCTGCTTTATGGGGACCAACGTGGTCAGCGGCTCGGCCACAGCGATTGTGGTGGGGACGGGAAGCAATACCTATTTTGGTTCCTTGGCTGAACGCGTAACGGCGGTCAATCGGGCACCGACCGCCTTTCAATCTGGGATCAATAAGGTCAGCTGGCTGTTAATCCGCTTCATGTTCGTCATGACGCCGATCGTATTCGTGCTCAACGGTCTGACCAAGAATGACTGGTTGGAAGCTTTTCTCTTCGCCGTGTCGGTCGCTGTGGGACTGACACCCGAAATGTTGCCGATGATCGTGACATCAACCCTGGCCAAAGGTGCGGTCGTCCTGTCGCGCAAGAAAGTGATCGTCAAGCGACTTGACGCGATCCAGAACTTTGGCGCCATGGATGTTCTTTGCACGGATAAGACAGGCACACTCACGCAAGATAAGATTTTCCTGCAACGCCACACCGATGCGGTCGGGGAAGATTCGAGCGCCGTTCTCGAATATGCCTATTTGAACAGTTACTACCAGACGGGGTTGAAAAACCTGCTTGACGTTGCGGTCCTTGAACACGGCGAAATGCATCAGCGCCTCGGGGTGGTGCAGAACTACCGCAAAGTCGATGAGATCCCGTTCGATTTCCAGCGACGTCGCATGTCGGTAATCGTCAGTGAGCGCGAAGATCACCATGAGTTGATCTGCAAGGGGGCCGTCGAGGAAGTCCTCTCGGTCTGCAAGACGATGAAGCGCGGCAGCGAAGTGCTCGCCCTGGATGAGAAACTTTTGGCCGAGATCCGTGAAATCACGGGGGCATTGAACAAAGAAGGCCTGCGCGTGGTCGCGGTTGCTTCCAAAGATCTACCGCCCGTCAAGGAAAACTACGGCATCGCGGATGAAGCGGATCTGACTTTGGTCGGCCACATCGCCTTTCTCGACCCGCCCAAAGAATCAACCCAACCGGCGTTAAAGGCGTTGCGCGAACACGGCGTCATCGTGAAGATTCTCACCGGCGACAACGAACTGGTCACGGCCAAGATCTGCAAGGAGGTCGGTCTTCCGGTCGATGGCATCGTCCTGGGGACGAGGATCGAAACGATGAGTGATGCGGACCTCGCTGTGGAGGTCGAAAAGCGAACGGTTTTTGCCAAGCTCACGCCGGCGCACAAGGAACGCGTGGTCCGTATGCTTCACAGGAACGGCCACGTCGTCGGATTTATGGGTGACGGGATCAACGATGCGCCCGCCCTGCGCGCCGCCGATATCGGCATTTCCGTCGACAGCGCAGTCGACATTGCGAAAGAGGCCGCGGATCTGATTCTGCTTGAGAAGAGCCTCATGATTCTCGAAGAAGGCGTACTCGAGGGGCGCAAGACGTTCGCCAATATGCTGAAATACGTCAAGATGACCGCGAGCTCGAATTTCGGAAATGTCTTCTCCGTCCTTATCGCTTCCGCATTTCTGCCTTTCCTGCCGATGTTGCCGCTGCAACTCTTGATGCAGAATTTGCTGTATGACGTGTCCCAAACGGCGATCCCATTCGATAATGTCGATGCGGAATTCCTGGCGCGTCCACAAAATTGGAAACCCGAGGACATCGGCCGTTTCATGTTGTTCTTCGGTCCGATCAGCTCCATTTTCGATGTCACGACATTTTTGCTGTTGTGGTTCGTCTTTGGCGCGAACTCGCCAGATCATCAAACCTTGTTCCAATCGGGCTGGTTCATCGAAGGACTTTTGTCGCAAACGCTCATCGTGCACATGATCCGAACGCGCAAGATCCCGTTTCTGCAGAGTCGCGCCGGTTGGCCCCTCATGGGCATGACCTTCCTGGTCATGGCCGCGGGGGTCGCGTTGCCGATGTCGCCTGCAGCGCATATCTTTCGGATGACGCGTCTGCCGCTGATGTATTTCCCATGGTTATTCGTCATTCTGTTTGCCTATATGGCACTCACACAAGGTATGAAGGGGTTCTACGCGCGGCGCTTCGGCTGGCAATAGTCGCAGCGCGGCGCCCGTCGTCCTGTGCGACGCCGTCAGATTTGCGCGTTACCATGCGTTTTTGGGCGGATCGCACATGAGTACTGACTCTTCGCAGCACGGCACGGCCGGCCCGCCGGCGGACGCGGGTCCGCCACGCCCCGCGCATGCCGTCGAAAACGCGCACGGGAATCATGGCCACGCTCACGGTCTGCGCGTGAGCGGAATGTCGCTGCCCCTAGGGGTGGGCCGCGCCCTCTCGGTGGGCATCGCACTAAACCTCTCGTTCGTCTGTGTCGAAGTGGTTTTTGCGTTGTGGGCTCATTCGCTCGCGTTGCTATCGGACGCCAGCCACAATTTTGGAGATGTGATCAGTCTCGGACTCGCGTGGGGCGCCATGGCGCTCGCGCAACGCAAGCCGTCGATTCAATTCACCTATGGTTTTAAGGGCACGACGATTTTGGCGGCCCTGATCAATGCGATGATCTTGCTGGTCGTCACAGGAGGCATCATTTGGGCGGCGGTGGTGCGTTTGGCGTCACCCGCGGCAGTCAATGAGAACGTGATGATCTGGGTCGCGGCACTCGGGACGGCAATTAACGCGGGAACAGCCGTGCTCTTTTTGCCGAGTCGCGGGCGTGACCTGAATGCACGAGGTGCATTTATCCATATGGCGGCCGATGCCGCGGTCTCCGTTGCCGTGATTGCGGCCGGCCTTGTCATGCGCGCCACTGGATGGCTCTGGCTTGATCCGGCCGCCAGCATCGCTATCGCCTTCGTCATATTCGTGGGGACCTGGGGGCTGTTGCGACAATCACTGCGTCTTGCCGTCCAAGCCGTACCGAGCGGGGTCGACGCCAAGGCGGTCCGTCAATATCTCTTCTCTCAGCCTGGCGTCATCGAAGCGCACGATTTGCATATCTGGGCCATGAGCACCAGCGAGAATGCAATGACCGCGCATCTGGTCATGCCCGAGGGTCATCCGGGAGACCCGTTTCTTCAGCGCATTGCCGACGAACTCGACGCTCGCTTCGATGTGGGTCACGTGACGCTGCAGGTGGAGACTGGCGGGAGCAGTCACGCCTGTCGCCTCGCGTCCGAGCATGCAGTCTAGCTCCGCCTGACGGGTTCCGACCCATCTTGCATGACCAAGACCAGGCCGCATAGGGCGCATAGGAACGCCACAAGATGGGTCACGCCGAGCACTTCGTCCATGAACAGCACGCCGACTGCCGCCGCACTGATCGGCAAAGCAATCGTGAAAACACCGGCCTGGTTGGCCGGCACCCAGCGAAGACCTGACAACCAAAGCCAGGTCGAGGCGATACTTGCAGCCAGGGCGTAGAGAACAATAAGTCCCCAAAGCGCAAGGGTGATGCGGTCAAAATCGAACGTCGCCGCCTGGCATAACCCGAAGGGCAGCATGAGCGCAAAACCGATGAGGTTGATCCAGGCCGAAATCTGCATCGGCCCGACCCGAGCCGTGGTCAGCTGTTTACCCAATACCACGTAGAGGGCCTCGCAACACACCGCACCGACCATGAGGAGATTACCTGCCAGCTGCGTCGGATGATACGGGCCGTGACCACGGCCCAGAGTGAGCGTCGTCACCCCGAGGAACGCCAGGGCGATCGCAGCCGCCGTTTTCCAACCCATCGTTTCCTTGAGCGTGACGTACGAAAACAATGCGACCACTGCCGGCAGCGTACTCATAATGATCCCCGCAGCGGTGGCAGAAGTTCGCGCAACGCCCGAGAGCATACAGATCGAAAAAAGAAAGTTCCCAAAGAGCGATTGCAAAAATAGCGTCTTGCACTGCGCGCGTGCCGTCTCGAGCCCTGCGCTGGGGAACGTCCAGGGCAGCATCACGAGTGCCGCCACTCCGAAACGAATTGATGCGAGGAGGAATACGGGCACAGTCTCGAGAATGAGCTTGGAGAATGCGACGTACGCACCGACCACGGCCATGCCGCCAAAGAGAAGAAAATAGGCGCGAATGGGCGCCGATCGAATCACGGCAAATCGGCTTCCGGCATCCAGCGCAAAATCGTCTGGGTACGCCGCGTCAGATAGGCAGATCCCGGATTCCGATCGAAATAGCGCGGATTCGGAAGCATTGCGGCAAGACGTGCCGATTGCTCCGCGGATAGACTGTTCGCAGAAATACCGAAGTAGTGTCTCGCCGCGGCCTGCGCTCCAAATATGCCGTTACCCCATTCGACCACATTGAGATAGATCTCAAGAATGCGGTCCTTATCGAGCCAGAACTCGAGCATATAGGCGATGACGAGCTCTTGTCCCTTGCGCAAATACGTCCGCTCCCCCGAAAGAAAGAGATTCTTGGCGAGTTGCTGCGTGATCGTCGAGCCCCCTTTGATTCTTTTTCCCTTTTTCTTATTGTTCTCGTAGGCTTTCTCGATGGCGTCCCAGTCGACGCCCTCGTGCTCGACGAACCGCGCGTCTTCGGACGTAATGACGGCCCGTTTCAGATTATTTGAAATCGATTTATAGGTCACCCACTGGTGTTGCAATCGCGCGTTCGGATTTTTCTCCCGCATTTGAGCGAGCGCCGTATGCATGAAACTGGTCATGTCCGGGTTATGGTCGCGCATCCAACCGATTGCCAAAAAGAAATAGAGCTGCAGGGCCAGGACGAGAACTGCAAGGACGATCACTCCCCGCAGAAGATATTTGGAGAAAACGCCCATTTCCCTAAATCGAAGCGCGCAAGGCGGCCAGTACGGGGACCGTATCGGGCCTGACACCCCGCCAGATGAAGAAAGATTCGGCCGCTTGTTCGACCAGCATACCGAGACCGTCTGCCGTGGCGGCCGCACCGTGTTCACGAGCAAGACACAAAAAAGGCGTCATGTCGCTATCGGAGGCACCGGTATAGCCAAGGTCATAGACCAATCTGGCCTCGCGCAAAAGAGTCCCGGGCACTTCGGGTGGCAGCCCGTCCAGACCCGCCGAGGTCGCGTTGATGACCAACTCGAAGGTGCGACCCTGAAGATCCGACGTTGATACCGGCAACACAGGACTGGCCCCCGCACCGAACAGGCCGGCCAAGGTCCGGGCGGCAGCCTCGGTCCGATTGGCCAGAACCACAATCTCGGGGTGCAAATCGAGAAGCGGCCCCAAGATACCGCGCGCGGCGCCGCCGGCGCCCAGAATCAGAATGCGCGCACCTTCCCAACTTTTGGCGCCGGCAGACCCCAGGCGCGCGAGATCGCGCACGAGGCCAATTCCATCCGTATTGTCGCCATAGCGTTTGCCGGCATCGAAGCGCAAGGTATTGACCGCCCCTGCACGGCGCGCGCGCTCGGTTCGCGTCTGGGCATAGGCATAGGCCTCGAGTTTGAAGGGTAATGTGACATTCAAGCCCAGCCCACCTTCGTCTTCGAAAACTCGCACCGTCCCAATGAAATCATCGAGGGGCGCGTAAACGCGCTCATAGCGCAATGCGTGGCCGGTCTGGAGCGAAAACGCCGCGTGAATCGCCGGCGACTTACTGTGCGCCACCGGATTGCCGATCACACCATAGAGGTCGCGTCGATCCGTATTCACGCGAGAACGCCTCGATCACTTGCCAACATCTGCTTCAAAGGTATCGCCCCTCAAGAATGCAAACTTGGCCACGAATTCGTAGACATCGTAATCGCGCCGCATCGCTTCGGGAAATCGTCCGTAGGGCGCCGCCATACGCACGATGCGTTTGGCAGCCCGATCGAGAACCGGGTAGCCTGAACTCTGCGTGACAGTCACTTCGTCGTTGTAGATCGAACCATCCGGGCTGAGGGTAACGGACAGAATCAGTGATCCATAGTAGCGTCCGCGTGCCTCTTCCGGGAAGTTGAGTGTTCCGATGCGCTCGATTTTGGAAGCCAGTTCCGTGTAGTACATTGCATCGGCGGCACGGCGCGTATTCGGACCGACGAAACCACGCCGAGGACGGGCGTTATAGTCGTCAATTTCCTTGTCGATCTGCGCTTCCATGCGCGAAATTTTCTGCTTCAGGGTCGCCGGATCGGTCAGGGTGTTCGTTTCCGGCTGGGGTTGATCCGCGGATTGCGCGTCGGGAGTCACTGCCGTGGGTGACTGTCGAAGTTGAGAGAGCAGCTTGGTCTGCTGTTCCTCCAGGCGCGCAATCGACGGTTGGGGATCTTTCAGGGACTCACCGTCAGCGGCGCGAGGCGACGCGACAAGAAATGATTTCGCGCGACCTTTCTCATGTTCACCGCCCCCGTTCAGATCGGCCTGCGCGATTGCACTCGCCTTGACGGGGCGCATGCCGCTCTTGTTGACCAGGATGACGTCGAGCGTATGTTCGCTGGATTTGAAGCGAATCGCGTCGGGCGATACAAAATGGACGGCCAATAGAATTGCATGCACGGCGAGCGACACAGCGATGGCGCTGAGCAGGAGGCGATCGCTCTGAGCCGTGGGGCGTGGCATCAAGGAACTCATGAACCGGCTGAATCGTCCGAATCGGTGGCGATGCGCGCATGCCCCTCCGAAACCGGGGACACCCACTGAATCCGCTTACCGCGCGCCAAAGTCCGCTCGGACGACCCCGACGTCATGATTCGGCAGCCTGCGCGATCGCTTCCGCGTCGACATCGTCATCGCTCACAAGACTCGGATCATCGACTTCTTCGATGATGGCCAGTAATCGGCATTCGACAGAAAGATCGACCTCGTCGGTACCGATGATTTCGAGCTCGACGCGCGTACCGCGGGCCAGTGATGGCAAACCCGGGACTCTTATTTGCAAAGGAATGTCGGGCAAACGGACCCAGTCCTCACGTTGCACAATAGCTTCGGTGACTCGCACGTTTTCTTGTACCAGCCAGCGCAGGCACCAGTAGCGTTCCATCGTCGCTTGAAATTCCGCGTAGGCGACGTACGCGGCCTCAAACCCGGAGACCACGGCGAACAAGTCCGCATCATTGCGCTCGTAGGCCAAGGGAAGGTCCGTAACACACGCCAAGATTTGCCATTGGTTGACCAAATCGACGTAGCGGCGCAGCGGAGAGGTGCTCCACGCATACTGCGAAACGCCCAAACCCTGATGGGGCGCAGGATGAGTCACCATGCGCACGCGCCCTGCTGCCCCGAACCCCTGCTGAGTGCGATAAATACCCGGCGCTTCGTGCACGGCCAGCAGTTTGCCCCAACTGCTGTTGGTGAGGATCATGAGTTCAGCGACCAACTTGTCGAGCGGCGCGTCGCGTCGCCTCTGCGAAATGATGACGCGCTCCGCACCGTCGCTATCCTCGACATAAAAGTTGTAGTCGGAGCGGTTGTTGACCTCCGGCTTTAGCCCCGCAGCCACGCGTGCAGCTTGACGTTGCGTAAACAGGGCTTGCGAAAAGCGCCACAGGACGCCAATTTCGGCTTTGCACGGAAACTCGCCGCTTCCGGCGGCCAGCGTTTCCTCCGTGACCGCGGCATCAAGATCGTTGTGTCGCAGATTGTGTGTGATAAAAACCACTTCGGCACGACTTCGTTGGTCCGTAATCGACCAATCGGATTCTCGAACGTCGAAATAGAGAGAGAGGGCGGCGCACTCTCTCCCCGCGACGAGCGTATAGGCATCGACCGCAGTGCTGGGCAGCATGGTGAATTTATCGCCGGGCATGTATACGGTCGAGTAACGCTGCCGCGCAACATGATCCAAAGTGTCGCCACGTCGGATCGAAATCCCCGGCGCGGAAATATGAACCCCGATGCGCCAGCCGCCCTCGATCGGCGCTACAGAGAGCGCATCGTCAATTTCCGTGGTGGTGTGGTCGTCAATGCTAAATGCGCCCGTGGCCGCCGCCGGGAGTTCGAGCAACGGGGCAGGTGTCTTTAGTTCGGGAAATCCGGTACCCGAGGGAAACTGAAGCGCCAGAAAACGCTCCAAATGCAGCTGTCGCGGTGTCGCCAGCCCGCCACAGGCCAGCACGAGACGTGACGGGGTCATTCCAAGCTCGTGTGCAGCCTGTTCCAGCGCCTTATATTCGACACCGTTCTTGTCCGGTCGGAACAGGAGTTCACCGACGTGCGCCTGCATCACCGCAGGCATTCGATTGGCTTTGAATTCCTCGACATAGTGAGCTTGCAGGAGCGCCAGCTGTTTTTTGCGCTCTACACCGGCCAAGGCCGCCTTCAACGACTCGGCGGGTGCCGGTTTGTAGCGGCCTCTACCCTTGCGGTAGAAATACATCGGTGCCCCGTGCAGGCGCAGAATCAGCGCGGCCGACTCCAACGCGGTGGGAGTGTGACCAAAATAATCGGCACCCAAATCCGAGAATCCGAACTCGTCTTGAGGTGCGCACTCCCAAAGGAAATCCAGATCGATCTCCCCGGAGAGCCGTTGGGCCTCAGGCAGGAACGTCGACAGCGCCACATCCTTGAACTCGATCAGAACGTTCGCACGCTTAACCTTGGTCCTCTTGCCACTGGACAATTCCACTTGGCAAGCACCTTGCTGCTCAGCCAACACCGCACCCGCCTTAAAGGCGCCATCTTCTTCAAAAAAAACGTTCATAGGTGTGATTATAGATGGGAGGGGCCCTCGAACGGCAAAGGCTTCCGGTGTCCGGCGACATCGTGCCCCTTTCGTACGCGACTCTCAACGCGCAAAAGCCGCCTTCTGGCTCATCTCCCGGCCGATTCGAGCCGCTATCCCTGGCCAAGCGCGACGATGAAGGCGCGGATCCCCTTCAAGATCATTTCGACCGAGATCGCGGACAGGATCAGTCCCATCAAACGCTCCACCGCGATCAGTGCACGCTCGCCCAGGCACGCCTGAAGGCGCTCGGAAAAAACGAGGGTTGCGGCCGAAATGAGCATTGCCACGCTTAGAGCTGCGATCCATTCCAGAAGTCGCGCCGGATCACGCGACACCAAGAGCAGTACGGTCGCCAACGCCGAGGGTCCTGCCAGTGCTGGAATGGCCAACGGCACGATGAAGGGTTCACCAACGGGGCTGATGCCGAAAATGCCCTCGGGGACCGGAAAGACCATACGTAGAGCAATCAAAAAAAGGATGACGCCTCCACCGATTTGCAACGATGCATCGGTCAAACCCAACAGCTCGAGAAATCGGCGTCCAATAAACATGAAGCCCAGCAAAATACCGAAGGCGATCATGCATTCGCGCAAAATTACGGCCGGTCTCCGATGCGGCGGAACGCTGCGCAAGGTAGCGACAAAAAGAGGAATGTTGCCCAGCGGATCTGCCACGAAGAGGAGGAGCACAACCGCGGATAGGAAGGTATCCATTGTCAACCGGTACACTGCGAAGTGACGCCGGCCCGGCCGACGAAAAGGCGCCCGCGACGTCTAGCGGCTGCCAACATCGCTGTCTACACGGACATCGGCTGGCACGCCGCCCACCAGGCGAAACAAATCCTGTGGATTGATGGAAAAAACGGCGTGAGGAGTTCCTGCTGCAGCCCAAACCACATGAAAGCGAGCCAGCGTCACATCGCACACCGCAAACACCGGTCCGGCATGCGCGACCGGCGCAACCCCACCGATGGCGAATCCCGTGATGGTGCGCACGAAGTCCGCGTCGGCCCGTTCGACGCGTTCGCCAAAAATCTGGGATACCTTGGCCGGATCCACGCGATTGTCCCCAGCGGCCACGACAAGAACCGCGCGGCCGCTTTGAGTCCCGCGAAAAATGAGTGATTTGGCGATTTGCGCCACCTCAACGCCCAAGACCTTGGCCGCCTCTTGCGCGGTCCGCGTGGATTCCGAGGTCAAAACGACTTTCGGTTTCAGTCCCGCCGCGGCAAGGGCATCGACCACCCTTTGCGCCGAGGAGGGAAGCGCACCATTTGCCCGCGTCATGGGCAAACCCGGAGCATAACCATCGGATTCATGCGCGATAGACCTCAATCAGAGATATCCGAAAAACGAACTCGATGGTATCTGAAAGATTACGACTGCGGCGCACTCACGATGCCCGCAAATGCAAGGACCTGATCCACGATCTCATTGAAGTTCGAGAGGCCGTGATCGCCTCCCTCCAGTATGAGCTGGTGCGCGCCGGGATACCGCTGCGCCATCTCGCGCCAATCGAGCACTTCGTCGCCTTTTGCGCACACCAGAAAATAGCGTTGGAGCTCGGTCGGCGACGGGACCCATAGCGATTCGAGCTCGTCGACGAACTGCGGTTTGATCTCTTCCGTCTCGTTTGTGTGATAGATCCTCTGGATCCCCAGTTGCGAGGCCAGATCGCGCTGGGGCCGCACCGCGGGATTCAAGAGAACCACAGCACACCGGATTCGTTCGGCAAGCCACGTGGCGTAGTACCCCCCCAGCGAACTGCCGATGATGCATGCTGGGTCACGTCCGGCGTCGACAAAGGTACGCTTCAGAAGCTCCGCGGTTGCCAACGGCGACACCGGTAACTGTGGACAAAGGAATTCCTCTGAGCGCCCCAGCTGAGCCATTCGATCGTGCAAAAGGCGCGCTTTCGTCGAGCGCGGCGAAGAGCGAAAACCGTGCAAATAGAGAATCATGGATACGCCGTGATGACGAAGCCTTCTCGAGTTGGCGAATGCGGCGGGCGGTCAAGGAGCCCAGCAAACACCCTCCTTCGGCGGGCGCCATGCCGCCAGTAAGGACGCTGCCGCTTCAAGTGTTGTTTTGCGCTTGTGCGAGAGCCGCGAGAAGCTTGTCGTGGACCCCGTCAAATCCGCCGTTACTCATCACCAGGATGTGGTCGCCGGGCCGCGCCGCGGATGCCACAGCACCCACCAGACTATCGATATCGTCAAAAGCCCGCGCTTTCTCACCCATGGGAGCGAGCGCTTGCGCCAGGTCCCAACCGAGCGCGCCTTTTCCTTCCCGCGCTCCGTATCCGAAAACACGATCGGCCCCCGCGAGGCTGCCGGGCAGTGCGGCCTTCATCACGCCAAGCTTCATGGTGTTAGAGCGCGGCTCGAGCACCGCGAGAATGCGAGCGTCGGGACGTGTCGCCCGCAATGCACAACGCAAGCCATCCAACGTCGTCGCAATCGCACTGGGGTGATGCGCAAAATCATCATAGACTGCGATCCCACGGACCGTGCCGCGCAACTCCATGCGCCGTTTGACGCCCCCGAAACGCGACAAGGCGGCGATGGCGTCCACCGGCTCCACACCACAGTGGCGCGCGGCCGCTATCGCGGCCAGTGCGTTGGATTGGTTGTGCTTACCTTGCATCTGCCAGATCAGCGTTCCCTGACACACCTCTTCGAGCCAGATCTGAGCGCCCATCGGTGATGTTCGAGCCTGCCATTGCCGGCCTTTCCCGAACCGTTCGATCGGCGTCCAGCTTCCACGCGCCAGAACCCGATCGAGGGCTTCATCCTCGCCATTTGCGATGATGGCACCCTGACCCGGGACGGTGCGAACCAAATGATGGAACTGCGTCTCGATCGCGCCGAGATCCGCAAAAATGTCGGCATGATCGTACTCGAGGTTATTGAGAATCGCGACACGAGGACGGTAGTGCACGAATTTGGAGCGCTTGTCGAAAAACGCAGAGTCGTACTCGTCGGCCTCGATCACAAAAAAGCCCGACGCTGTGAGACGTGCGGACACGCCGAAGTCCGTTGGCACACCTCCGATCAGAAAGCCCGGATCGAACCCTGCGTCGTCGAGGATCCACGCGAGCATCGCCGAGGTCGTGGTTTTGCCGTGCGTCCCAGCGACGGCACAAACGCGTTTGCCGCTCAGAATGTGCTCGCCAACCCATTGGGGTCCAGACGTATAGGGCAATCCTTGGTCAAGAATGGCTTCCACCAACGGGTTACCCCGCGAAACGACATTGCCGATCACCCAAAGATCCGGCTTGAGTCGGGTTTGCTCCGCCCCGTAGCCCTCGATGAGTTCGATATTTTGGGCAGACAGCTGCGTGCTCATCGGCGGATAGACGTGCGCATCGCATCCAGTGACCTGATGGCCCGCGGTCCGGGCAAGCACGGCCACGCCTCCCATGAAGGTGCCGCAAATTCCGAGAATATGGATGTGCATGATTCAACGCCAAGCGGCCCCGTGCGTTCGTGGGGGAGGCGGGAATTGTAACGGATCGCATCTGCGGCCGAGCGTGCGTTGGGCTACACTGATCCTGGTAGTGGGCCATTTGATTGACGTCGAACGCCGATGACACATGTTGAGCGCCCTCAGGGTAACGGATTGCCATCACTGCGCCAGGAAATCGCGGCGCGGGCCGCGCGTCTGGTCGCCGAAGACGGATTGGATTACGCCACGGCCAAACGCAAGGCAGCGCGCGACATTCTGGGCGATCAACGCAGCTCCGGGCAGTGGCTGCCGGATAACGAGGAGATCGAAGAAGAGGTCCGCAGCTTTCAAGCGACTTTTCAGGCCGACACGCAGCCTCGGCGCCTGGCCGACCTCCGGAAAATGGCATTATTGCTGATGGAGTTGCTTCAGCCCTTCCGTCCTCATCTGGCCGGTGCGGTACTGAACGGCACTGCCGGGGCGCACAGCGATATCCACTTGCAGCTATTTGCCGACAGCGCGAAAGACGTCGAGATTTTTCTCATCAACCACGGCATCGACTTCGAAGCGGAGGAAATGAGCGGGTCTCCCGGATCCGCCGCCGCGCGACGCGTCGAAGTTCTGCATTTCATGTGGCGCCCCGGGCGCGCCGGCCCGTCCGAGGGTGTGCATCTGACCGTTTATGGCGTGGACGATTTAAGACGGACGACCCATGGTCTGCGGCGCGTCGAGCGCGCCGATCTGGCAACTGCGCAAAAGTTGTTTTTGCATACGGATAACCCCTTATGAGTCGTCTGGCACGTACCACTTTGATGATCAGCCTCGGACTCGGCGCCGCGGTTACGGGGGCCTATTTCGGGTGGCGCGGTATAGAAGTGTCCGCTGCGTCGCACACGAGCGCGACTGCACTTTTCTCCCAGACGTTTCCCGACGCCGCGGGCACCCAGCACATGCTGGCGGACTATCGCGGAAAAATCATCGTCGTGAACTTTTGGGCCACGTGGTGCACACCGTGCGTGGAGGAAATTCCCGAACTGTCACGCCTGCAGGCCGAATACGGCGCGCGCAACGTTCAGTTCGTCGGCATTGGGATCGACAATGCGGCCAACATCGCCGAATTTCAGAAAAAGGTTCACGCGGATTACCCTCTCTTGGTCGCGGGAGCGAATGGTTCGGACCTCATTCGCGCGTTCGGGGACACGGCAGGCGCCCTTCCCTACACTCTGGTGTTAGATCGCGTGGGCACGGTCCGGGCGACCAAACTCGGCAAAGTCGACGAGGCCGAACTGCGGCGCTGGTTGGCACCCCTCGTTAGCCAATGAGCCAGAACCCATGGCATCCTCCACGATAGCGAGGACTCACATTAAACCCCCAATGCCCGAGCTTACCCGAGTCGGGCGCGACCGCTCACGTCCCAGAAAGTAGAAGTTTCGAGCTAAAATTCGCCATCGGCCTTTATTTAGTGCAAAATTCGCGCTCTTTCAGTGACCTCTTATCCATGGCCCGTTCCCTGTTGGTTCTACATGGCCCGAATTTGAACTTATTAGGGCAGCGCGAGCCGGATATTTATGGACGTACGACGTTGGCTCAGATAGACGCCGATCTCTACGCCCAGGCGCAAAAGTCGGGTGCACGCCTACAAACCTTCCAGAGCAATCACGAGGGAGACTTGGTCGATCGCATTCAGCAGGCCCATTTGGACCGCACCGACTTCATTATCATCAACCCCGCAGCTTTCACCCATACCAGTGTGGCGCTGCGCGATGCACTCGTGAGTGCGACGATGCCCTATATCGAAGTTCATCTGTCGAACGTGCACGCGCGCGAGCCGTTTCGGCACAAGTCCTATTTTTCCGACCGTGCGGTCGCGGTGATTTGCGGTCTGGGCGCCGCCGGCTATCACGCCGCGTTAGCCTTTGCACTGGACTATGTTCCGCTATCTCCGCCGAAAGTAGGCTAATATGTGTGAAACCATGAGAAATCCCGCTTTATAGCACCTATGGATCTACGTAAACTTAAGACACTTATTGATTTGGTCGCCGAGTCCGGAATTGCGGAGCTCGAGGTTACCGAAGGGGATGGCAAGGTTCGCATCGTCAAATCGGCTGCTCAGATTGCCGGGCAGTCGACGCATGTGCAACCGACGGTTATTGGCGCGCCAGCGGGGTCTACCTCTTTCGTCGCTGCGGCCAGCGTGGCGCCCGAGCCCATCTTCGAAGGTGACATTGTCAAGTCGCCCATGGTTGGAACATTTTATCGGTCGGCAGCGCCCGGCAAGCCCCCTTATGTCGAATTGGGACAGGCCGTGAAAGCCTCCGATCCCGTGTGCATCATCGAGGCCATGAAGCTTCTGAATGAAATCGAAGCCGGCTTTGATGGCGTCGTAAAGGAAATACTGGTCGAAAATGGCCAACCTGTCGAGTTCGGCCAACCGCTTTTGATCATCGGATAGTCCCGGGCCCGTGGCCTGGATTTCCCTCTGATTCGACCTGCATCCACCATGTTCGGAAAAATTCTTATCGCCAATCGTGGCGAAATCGCTCTGCGGATCCAGCGCGCCTGTCGTGAAATGGGCATTCGCACGGTTGTGGTCTATTCCGAAGCCGATCGGCAAGCCAAGTACGTCAAGCTCGCGGATGAATCGGTCTGCATCGGGCCGCCGCCATCGGCACTGAGTTATCTCAACATGCCCGCCATCATCAGCGCAGCCGAGGTCACCGACGCCGAGGCGATCCATCCCGGCTATGGTTTTTTGTCGGAGAACGCCGATTTTGCCGAACGCGTCGAGAAAAGCGGATTCGCTTTCATCGGCCCCTCACCCGAGTCGATCAGACTGATGGGCGACAAGGTGAGTGCGAAACAGGCCATGACCGCTGCCGCGGTGCCGTGCGTTCCCGGTTCGGAGGGCGCGCTGCCCGAAGATCCTAAAGAGATTGTTCGCATTGCGCGCCAGGTCGGCTACCCCGTGATCATCAAGGCGGCCGGTGGAGGCGGCGGACGAGGCATGCGAGTCGTCCACACCGAGGCGGCGCTCCTTAACGCGGTCATCATGACACGCTCGGAAGCTGCGGCAGCTTTCGGGAATCCCATTGTCTACATGGAGAAATTTCTCGAGAATCCACGACACATCGAAATTCAAATTCTCGCGGATAGCTTCAGAAACGCTGTCTGGTTGGGTGAGAGAGACTGTTCGATGCAACGGCGGCATCAGAAAATCATCGAGGAGGCCCCCGCACCGGGTATCGCGCGCCGGCTTATCGAGCGCATCGGCGATCGTTGCGCCGAAGCATGCCGAAAAATTGGTTACAAGGGCGCGGGGACATTCGAATTCCTGTTTGAGAACGGCGAGTTCTACTTCATCGAGATGAACACCCGTATCCAGGTTGAGCACCCTGTCACGGAAATGATCACCGGGGTCGATTTGGTCCAGGAACAGATTCGCGTGGCTGCCGGAGAAAAACTGCGCTTTCGCCAAAAGGACATTGTGCTCAAAGGCTGGGCGGTCGAGTGTCGAATCAACGCTGAGGATCCCTTCAAGTTCACGCCGTCACCCGGGCGAATCAGCGCCTGGCATGCGCCAGGGGGTCCGGGCATTCGGGTCGATTCGCATGCGTATGCCGGCTACTTCGTACCGCCGAACTATGACTCCATGGTCGGCAAGGTCATCGCCTACGGGGCCGACCGTGATCAGGCCATCGCTCGCATGCGTGTGGCGCTGTCCGAGATGGTGGTTGAGGGTATCCTCACGAACATTCCCTTGCATCGCGAATTGATGGCCGATGCGCGCTTTATCGAAGGCGGCACCGGCATTCATTATCTCGAGAATCGCATCGCCGACCGCTCGCTCTGAACCATGTTTATGGAGATCGTCCTCGAGACGGACCGCGCTCATGCGCAGTGTCTTTCGGACGCTTTGATCGACGTGGGAGCGCTTTCAGCCTGCATTGAAGATGCGCAGGCGGGCGACGAGGACGAGGAACCTCTGTTTGGCGAGCCCGGGGCCGCACCTGCAGCGACCGCATGGCACCGCAACCGGGTCGTTGCCCTCTTCAACGGGGGAACCACGATCGATATCCCCTTAAGCCGGCTGCGCGCGGCGGGAATCGGCGACTTCGTCGTCGCCGGGCAGCGCGACGTGCCGGACACGGATTGGGTGAGACTGACTCAATCGCAGTTCACGCCGATTCACATTGGCCAACGGCTTTGGATCGTCCCTTCGTGGCATACACCGCCCGCCGCGGCCATGGCGCCGAACGCCATCGTCCTGTTGCTCGATCCGGGTCTCGCTTTCGGCACCGGGACCCATGCCACCACGCGCCTGTGCCTGGAGTGGCTGGAAATTCACCTGCGCGCGGGTCAATCCGTAATTGACTACGGCTGTGGTTCAGGCATTCTTGCGATCGCCGCAAAAAAACTCGGCGCGGGTGAAGTGTCGGGAACCGATATCGATCCTCAAGCCGTTGCCGCGTCAATTCAGAATGCGCGCGATAATCGATGTGACGCCCATTTTGTCGATTCCAGCAGCTTTCATGGTTCACCCAAAGAGATCGTGATCGCCAACATCTTGTCGAATCCACTGAAATTGCTCGCGCCGGCGCTGGTCGATTTGATCACGCCGGGTGGCTCCCTCGTGCTTTCCGGAGTTTTGGAGCGTCAAGCGTCGGAGGTAATCGACGCCTACGCCGATCGGCTCGCGCTGACGACCTGGCGGTCGATGGACGGCTGGGTTTGCTTAACGGGATTCAAACCGCACGGAGAGCCCGCATGAGTCTGGCGACTCGCTGCCCCTGGTGCGAAACAGTATTTCGTCTCACGAAGGAGCAGGCCGCAGTGCGCGCGGGGCTCGCGCGTTGCGGAATCTGCAATCACACATTCAATGCCCTGGACTATCTGGTCCGGGCAAGCGAACTGGGCGCGCAAGGCGAGCGTCTGTTGGCTGCGAGCCCGCAGCCACTCGATCCTCTTGTGGAACAAGCCTACGAGGACTCTCTGGGCAGTGTCCGCGACCATGCGGCGGATGATTCGAGTCCCCTCCCTCCGGCAAAGGCAGAAGACAGCGCGATCGTACCGCCCGTACAGGACGAGGATGTCGGCCACAAAAAGGAAGCGGATGTTGCCATGGAAAATTTTTCCATGCCATCCTTTATGCGCTCACAGGGAGACGACGAGCGGGGGCCGAGGTCGCTGGCCGTTCGGCTGGGCTGGGCGACATTGAGTCTCGTGGCCTTTCTCATTCTCTGCGGTCAACTTCTCTACTATTGGCGGGGCGACTTGCTGATTCGTTTTCCCGGCGCCTACGCACCCGTCGCACAAGCGTGCCAGATGCTCGGCTGCAGTATTGTGCCGCCGCATGACATCGAGATGATCTCGATCGAATCCTCAGCGCTCGAGCCCGTACCCAACGCGCACGATGTCATGACCTTTTCTACGCTCTTAAGAAACAACAGCCCGGTGGCCGAACGCTACCCCGATCTGGAGCTCACCTTGACGGACGCGCAGGACAAACCGGAGGTACGACGCGTGCTTACCCCTGCGGACTATCTCAGCAGCGCACAACGCAAGCAGATCAACCAAGGACTGGCTGCAAACAGCGAACTCCCGGTCAAGGTCGAGTTCGAGATTTCCGGCATGCCTGTAGCCGGCTATCGTGCCGGTGTGTTCTATCCCTAGGACGACGCCTTGCAACGTTGCCCGGGTGGGGTCTTCGCCCGAGCATCGCCAAATATTTGCCTTCTTCATGTCCTCGCTCGAAAGCTGACTCCCCATGCCGACTTTGATCTGTGGCTCGCTCGCGTTTGACACCATTATGGTTTTCCATGGACGCTTTGCCGAACAACTCCTGCCCGATCAGATTCATATTTTGAACGTCTCCTTTCTAGTGCCGGAGTTACGGCGCGAGTTTGGAGGCTGCGCCGGAAATATCGCCTACAACCTCGCTCTGCTTGGAGGAGAGCCGCTTTTGATGGCAAGCGTTGGCGAAGATGCCCAGCCCTACCTCGAGCGACTCGATCGCCTGGGGCTCGATCGGCGCTTTGTGCGATGCGTGACTGGCACTTTTACGGCGCAGGCCTTCATCACCACGGATCTGGACGACAACCAGATCACGGCATTTCACCCGGGCGCCATGAGTCAATCTCATCTGAACCATGTGTCGGAAACAAAAGGAATCCGGTTAGGCATCGTCGCACCGGATGGCCGTGATGGCATGCTGCAGCACGCCCGCGAATTCGCCGAAGCGGGAATTCCGTTTGTGTTCGACCCGGGTCAAGGGTTGCCAATGTTTAGCGCGGATGAGCTCTCGAATTTTATCGAACTCGCGCACTATGTGACGGTCAACGATTACGAGGCAAAGCTCCTTTCGGAACGTTCGGGGCGCTCGATTGAGAACATTGCCGCATCCGGCAAAATCTGCGTCGTTACCCTCGGGGCACAAGGGTCCGTGATCTACGCCCAGGGCCAGACCTACCGCGTCCCAGCAGTCAACGCGGAACAGTTGTCCGATCCAACCGGTTGCGGTGACGCCTATCGCAGCGGACTCCTGTACGGCATCGCGCACGCGTTGGACTGGGAGACGACGGGGCGCCTGGCCAGCACCATGGGCTCGATAAAAATCGCCCATCAAGGTCCTCAAAACCACACGCCGTCACGGGACGAGATCAGCGAGCGATTCAAAGGGGCTTTCGGTTACAGCCCTTGGTAAGGGGCGCCGCGACAGCAGCCCCTACAACGAGAAATTCGGATCGATTTTCCGGTCCATGATCGCCATCGACCCCGGCTGGGGTGCCGGGTCAGTAGATGCCGAGCCAGCGCAAACTGAGCCCATGCAGGACGATTTGCGCGATCGCAATGAGCAGAAAAAGGACCATCGGCGATAAATCGAAGCGGCCGAAATTCGGCAGGATTTGCCGAATCGGTCGCAAAAGCGGCGCGGTCAAGACGTCGAGAATCGGTAGCACCGGCGAAAACGGATTAATCCAGCTGAGTACCGCCACCAGCAAGACGATCAACTGAGCCAAATACAAGCCCCAGCGGACAATCCATATGAGCGCAAGCTCGATGACGAGATCGGGCGAAGGCAGGCGCAAAAAGCCCTGCAGCGCACTCAGGGTCAAGGTTACCGCAAGCACCCCGACCAGACTGAGGAGAAAGGCGGCAATCACGCTGGCCCAATCAATTCCGCCGGCACCGGGAATGATGCGGCGTAAGGGAAGCACGATCCAATCGCTCATGGCCATCACGAAGATGCCGACCGGATTGCGCATGCCGACACGACGCACTTGCATCCAAATGCGCAAAAGACAGGCGCCAACGATCAACGCACCAACGGTATCGACGATGAGGGAGACAATGTTGTAAAGCATTAGGCGGCAATCCATGCGCCAGGGCAGAGCGGCGCGACGCTATTCTAGCGCCAGCCGCAATCCGGCGACGCTCGAAAATTAAAAAGGTCCCGCCACCGAAGTTGCGGGACCTCAAGTTCACGACCTAGGTCGTGAACGAAGTGCAGAACCTCCGAATTGCGAATGACTTCGCTTACGGACGACTGCCGGTCGGAAACGGCCAGGCAGCTGCGGGGTTGAGCGAAGTCTTCACCCCAGGTGCAGCAGCAGTAGACGGCGCTAGAGGAGCCATTGCTTGGGGCATGGCTGCAGGCTTCGCAGCGGGCCTTTTGGCAACGTGCTTCTTGGCGGCCGGTTTCTTCGCTGCAGCGGGCTTGGCCGACTTCTTCGCCGCAGGTTTCGCAGGTTTTTTAGCAGCAGCCTTCTTCGCGGGCTTTTTGGCCGATTTCTTAGCGGCCTTCTTCGCGACGCGTTTGGCGGGCTTTTTAGCGGCCTTCTTGGCCGTCTTTTTCGCCGCCTTCTTCGCGGCTGGCCTTCTTACGGCCTTTTTCGCTGCCTTCTTAGCCGGGGCCTTTTTCGCTGCTTTCTTGGCCGGAGCTTTCTTTGCTGCCTTCTTCGCCGGGGCCTTCTTCGCTACTGATTTCTTCGCGACTTTCTTGGCCGGGGACTTCTTGGCAGCGGACTTCTTCGCGGCCGGTTTCTTTGCTGCGGGCTTCTTGGCAGTTGCCATGAGTTTCTCCTTCACGTGAAGTGACTAAGTACCAGGTTTAAAGAAACCCGTCCGCAAAACAGCGCGCTGCCTGCGGTTCGGATTATTCATCGGCGCAAACAGCGGTGTGTCAGCAAACGCCATCTCTTGCGAGGCAGCGAACGCGGGCGTCCGTAGTCTGGTTACGCTAATGAATTCGGCACTTGGCCCGCTGATTCGACGACTCGGCATTACGCCAAATCGACGAGTCAATCGGCCAAAAAAAACGCCGGCAGATGGGCCGGCGCTCGTATCGAAATGCGGGGACTGCGAGAATAAAAAACTTGATTGTTGTATTTTTGTTGAAGCGGTGTTCCAAATCGCGGAGGGAAACTGGCCCATGACCTGCGCGGAACAGGAATTATTTTTTCTCGTGCGATCGGTACGACTATGCATGCGCGCGAACGCTTTCGCTCCTTAAACCACTGTGTTGATCAAGGGCAACAACATCATTTTACCTGCGAGGACTCGTCTTCTTATTCCCAGCTAAGTGCACCGCCGGTTTGGTATTCGATCACTCGGGTCTCGAAGAAGTTTCGTTCCTTCTTCAAATCAATCATCTCCGCCATCCACGGAAACGGATTTTCCTCCTGAGCAAACAAAGGGTCAATACCTATTTGCTGACAGCGCCGATTTGCGATGAACCGAAGGTACCCCTTGAACATCGGGGCGTTCAGTCCAAGGACTCCGCGCGGCATCGTATCTTCGGCGTAGGCATATTCCAGATCGACGCCCTTGCGAAACAATGCGCGAATGTCATCGCGGAACTCGGGTGTCCAGAGATGGGGGTTTTCCAGCTTGATGGTGTTCACCAGATCGATACCAAAACTGCAGTGCATCGATTCATCGCGCAAGATGTACTGATACTGTTCGGCGGCGCCCGTCATTTTATTTTGACGGCCCAAGGCGAGGATTTGAGTAAATCCGACATAGAAGAAGAGCCCCTCCATCAGACACGAGAAGACGATGAGTGACTTCAGGAGCTTCTGATCGTTCTCGGGCGTCCCGGTGGTGAAACTCGGATCGGTGAGCGTATTGATGAACGGGATGAGGAACTCGTCCTTGGCGCGGATCGATGGAATTTCCCGATAGGCGTTAAAGACTTCCCCTTCGTCGAGTCCGAGGGACTCGACGATGTACTGATAGGCGTGGGTGTGAATGGCTTCCTCAAACGCCTGGCGAAGCAGATACTGCCGGCATTCAGGCGCCGTAATATGCCGATAGGTTCCCAAGACGATGTTATTGGCGGCCAAAGAATCGGCGGTGACGAAAAACCCGAGGTTGCGCTTGACGACGCGGCGCTCGTCCTCGGTCAGCCCATGGGGATTCTTCCATAGGGAGATGTCGCGTGACATGTTGATTTCCTGCGGCATCCAATGATTCGCACAACCGGCGAGATATTTCTCCCAGGCCCACTTGTATTTGAACGGCACGAGCTGGTTGACATCTGTCTGACCGTTGATAATGCGCTTATCAGCCGCATTGACGCGTCGTTCAGGCGCACTTGGAAGCACGTCTTCCTCCGCCGGCGCCGCCACCAGTGACTCGCTCAGCATAGGCATTACAGTCTCGAGCGGCCGGATTTGTTGCAACCCGCGCGGTTCATCATCCCAGGAAAGCATGCTGTTCATTCTCCACCATCACTGACACATTGATCGTTGCCTGGCGCGGGCTGCGCCAGAAGCCATGCCCAATCATTCACTGGCATACCTCGCACTCTTCGAAGCCGGAATCGCCTGGCCGCAGCATGCAAACTTGACCCATGATCTGAGGTTCAGGCAGCGCAGATGGCGCGGCGCCAACGCGCCCCACGCCTCCGTCAACAGGCACCGAATTCAACTCGCCGCCACGCCCTGTAGATTTCTCGGCACTCGATGCAGACAACGTGCGCAGATAATAGGTTGTCTTTAAACCGCGCAACCACGCCAGTTTGTAGGTTTCATCCAGCATCTTGCCCGAAGCGCCGGCCATGTAGATATTGAGCGATTGCGCCTGGTCGATCCATTTTTGCCGGCGTGACGCGGCCTCGACCAGCCACTTCGGTTCGACCTCGAAGGCCGTGGCATAGATCCGACGCAACTCGAGCGGTGCGCGATCGATGCGTGCGAGACTGCCATCGAAGAACTTCAGGTCGGAGACCATGACTTCGTCCCACAATCCGAGTTTCTTCAGGTCGCGTACCAGATAATCGTTGACGATGGTGAATTCACCGGACAAGTTGGACTTGACGTATAGGTTCTCGAACGTAGGTTCGATACACGCCGATACGCCAACGATATTCGAAATGGTTGCCGTTGGGGCAATCGCGACGCAATTTGAATTGCGCATTCCGTACTGCTGTATGCGCTTGCGCAAGGCATCCCAATCCATGACCGAAGAGGAATCGACTTCGACGTAGCCGCCACGTGCCTCAGCCAGGATCCTAACTGTGTCGTGGGGCAGAATGTTACGATCCCACAGCGAGCCGCGATAGCTGGAATAGCGGCCGCGCTCCTCGGCCAATTCGGTGGAGGACCAATAGGCGTAATAACAGACCGCCTCCATCGACCGGTCGGCGAATTCAACCGCCGCTTCCGATGCATAAGGCACTCTCATGACGTGCAAACAGTCCTGAAAGCCCATGATTCCCAGGCCCACGGGACGATGCTTGAGATTCGAGTCGCGCGCCTTCTTGACGGCGTAATAGTTGATGTCGATAACGTTGTCGAGCATGCGCATCGCCGTACGAACGGTATGTTGAAGCTTCGTGTGATCCAGCACATAGCTGCCGTCGGCTTCGCGCACCATGTGAGCCACCAGATTGACAGACCCTAGATTGCACACTGCAATCTCGGAGTCATTGGTATTGAGCGTAATCTCGGTGCAGAGATTGGACGAGTGCACCATGCCGACATGCTGCTGTGGCGAACGGATATTGCAGGGATCCTTGAAAGTGATCCATGGATGGCCTGTCTCGAAGAGCATCGAGAGCATCTTGCGCCACAGCGCCGTGGCCAGGATCTTCTTGAACGGCTTGAGTTCACCACGCGCCGCCCGATCCTCGTAGCGCAGGTAAGCCTCCTCGAATTCACGGCCGACCTTGTCGTGCAAATCCGGCACTGAAGACGGGGAAAACAGTGTCCATTCCCCGTTTTCCATCACCCGTTTCATGAAAAGGTCAGGAACCCAATTGGCGGTATTCATGTCGTGCGTGCGCCGCCGATCATCACCCGTGTTCTTACGCAACTCCAGGAATTCCTCGATGTCCAGGTGCCAGCTCTCGAGGTAGCAGCAAACTGCACCCTTCCGTTTTCCGCCCTGATTGACCGCCACCGCAGTGTCGTTCACCACCTTCAAAAAAGGCACCACGCCCTGAGATTCGCCATTGGTCCCCTTGATGTGGGAACCCAGAGCGCGAACCGGAGTCCAGTCATTACCCAACCCACCGGCATACTTCGCGAGGAGCGCATTCTCCTTGATCGCCTCATAGATGCCGTCAAGATTGTCGGAAACAGTTGTCAAATAGCAGGAAGAGAGTTGAGAGTGACGCGTGCCCGCATTAAACAGCGTCGGGGTCGAACTCATGAAATCGAAGCGCGAAAGGATCTCGTAGAACTCGACGGCACGTGCCTCGCGGTCGATCTCATTGAGTGCCAGGCCCATCGCGACCCGCATGAAAAACGCTTGCGGGAGTTCGATACGACGTCCATCCTTGCCGAAACCATCATTGCGATCAATGAGGAAATACCGATCGTAGAGAGTCTGTAGTCCGATATAGTCGAACTGTAGGTCGCGGCGCGCGTCGATTGCCGCTCCCAACCGCGTCAAGTCGTATTGCGAGAGGCGCTCGTCGAGTAATTCTGCATCGATGCCGCGCTTGATGAATTTCGGGAAATACTCGGCGTAGCGCGTACGCATTGCTTCCTGCGCCACCTCCTCCTGCAATACTTCCTTGCGGATCGTGTGCAATAGCAGTCGAGCCGTGACGTTGCTGTACGCCGGATCCTTCTCCAGTTGCGAACGGGCGGCGAGAATGGCCGACTTGTGAACCTCTTCGATGGGCACTCCGTCGTAAAGATTCTTGATCGTCTCGGCCACAATCACGTCAGCACTGACAAACTCGCTCAGTCCATCACATGCAGACTCGACAAGCGCTCGAATACGAGCCGCATCGAACAATATGCGTAAGCCGTTTTCGATCACATGCAGCGCGGGGGCAGCCTTTGAATCGACATCCTTGCGGGCCTGCGCACGTTCCTGTGCGCGACGCTCACGATAGAGAACATAGGAGCGCGCCACTTCATGCTCGCCGCCGCGCATGAGGGATAATTCCACCTGATCCTGGATGTCCTCAATATGCAGCGTCCCACCGGATGGCATACGCCGCATGAGCGAGACCACCACGCTGCCGGTCAATTGCTCAACCAATTCACGGATACGGGCAGAAGCCGCACCCTGACCTCCACTGACCGCCAGGAACGCTTTCGTCACGGCAATCGAAATCTTGGCCGGCTCGAAGCTCACCACCGTGCCGTTGCGCCGAATGACCTTGTAGTCCGAAAATTCGGCACGACCGCTGGCCAATCCCCCCGGGCCCGATTGGGGACCGGCCCCAGGAACCGGGTTGCCTTGGTCTGCTGTGGTCGGATTAGCCCATTGCATGAATATCTCCAAATGCTACTTTTAGGTTTGTCGATTCAATTCGAACTACCGGAATAAAAGAACCCGGCCAAAGGGATACGAATCAATACCTCGGATCCATGGAGGCGAGTTGTCTCGTGAGGAATCGTAGTCTAAAGAGTGCGGCTGCGACGGCCAATCGGGCTTTTAGCTGTTCTCGGTGGCACTTCACGCTGCCTGCGATTCGCATCATTTGCGCCCCACCCTTAGAATTGGGTAAACCACTATATCTAGTAGACCGTCTACCCTCTAGTACTAATTCTAGTGGCCCACCGTCCCGGACGCAAGAAGTCTTTTTGCGCACGCAGAGGGCCGAAAACCGCTCCGCCGTATCGTCTCGGTTTCCCACAGCATATTCACAACCTTGTCCACAAGCATCCTGCTCTGACCTCTCAAAAATGTGAGCGGATACTTCCAGCCCGGCACTACGCCATGGGCCCAATTTACCCAAAATCATGGGGATAAGCGGATGCGCCGCAAGTTCGCGCCGGTATCCGAAAAAAAGCGCCGCCAATCGAAACCGGGGCCCGGGTCCGACTTTCGATCCGGCGCGATTTCGCTATGTGCAGCCACGGCAAAGAGCGGATAGCGCGCAATCAGCCCCTGGGTCAAGCGGGCCAACGCTAAATATTGAGCATCCGAAAACGGCCCGGTGTCAGTTCCTTCCAATTCAATCCCTATCGAAAAATCGTTACAACGATCACGCCCCTCGAAGTTGGAAATTCCTGCATGCCACGCGCGATCACGACACGACACGAACTGGATCACGGTGCCGTCGGATCGCACCAGAAAGTGAGCAGAAACGCGCAAGTCGCGCAAGTCGCGGTAGTACGGATGCGAATTCCAGTCCAATTCATTTCTAAAGAATTGGACGATGGCTGGCCCCCCAAGTTCACCCGGCGGCAGGCTGATGCTATGAATCACCAAGAGTTCGGGCTCTTGTCCGGCAGGTCGGGCATCGAAATTGGGAGAGACGATCGATTCGACGCTGTCGCACCATCCGTCGGAGCCGATCGAGAGTGGCGCAGCTTGAATAAGATTCACCGACGGCTCGGATGGATGCCTTGCGTCACTGGATGTTTAGACGCTGCATGCGGTAGCGCAACTGGCGAAATGTAATTCCCAAAAGCTCTGCAGCAGCGGTGCGGTTGTAACGCGTTTGGGCCAGCGCACGCTCAATGACTTCCCTCTCAATGCGATCCAGATGGTCGGGCAGAGTTCCGACAAAGCCGAGTACGTTAGGCACTCTCGAAACACCCGCGTCAGCGGCATCTCCGATATTCTGCTCGGGCCGCGGCATCACTCCCTCGACGGCCTTTGGCAACGGTGCCTCGAGCGCACCCAATTGGAGATCCACGGCATCGATAACGTCGGATTCAGCGAAGGCACTGGAGCGCTCCAGGACATTTCCCAACTCGCGCACGTTACCCGGGAATGCATAGTTGGCCAGTTTTTCGATGGCCGCATCGGTCAACGACATGCCAGGTGCCACCTGCCCCAGAAGATGATGCGCCAGCAAGGGAATATCGTCACGCCGCTCGCGTAGTGGAGGAATCCGGATATCGATGACGTCGAGACGGTAATACAGATCCTGCCGGAAACGCCCCTGAGCCACGCACTGCGCGAGGTTTTGATGCGTGGCGCTAACGATGCGCACGTCGACCGGCTCCTCGGCCATAGCTCCCACCCTGCGCACCGAGCGCTCCTGAATGGCGCGTAGCAATTTGACCTGCATTTGCAGCGGCAAATCCGCAACCTCGTCGAGAAACAGCGTGCCTCCGCGGCCCGTTTGAAAATGACCGTCGCGATCCGCATCGGCCCCGGTGAACGCGCCTTTACGATAGCCGAAAAATTCCGCTTCCATGAGTTGTTCGGGGATAGCGCCGCAATTGACGGCCACGAAAGGACCTTCGCGTCGACCGCTGCAACCATGTATGGCGCGGGCCGCAAGTTCCTTGCCGCTTCCCGATTCGCCCGTGAGTGCCACCGGCGCTTGCGAGCGTGCGACCCTGCGAATCAGTGCCCGGACATCGCGCATCGCCGCAGACTCCCCCAACAGCTTCGCGAGCGTGTCCGTACTGGCTGCGCCCGAGCGCCCCACCGGCTCTTTCTGCGTCGAGCGCAGAGGTATGCGCTCGCTATTCGTGCGGAAGGACTGCACGGCGGACTGCACCAGATTTCGCAATTGTTCAAGTTCGACGGGTTTCGATAGATAGTCGAAAGCGCCGGCCTTTAACGCTGCGACCGCGTTGTCGGTGCTCCCGAAGGCCGTGATGACGGCAACGGGTGTTGCCGGATGGTCGCGCGCGATCGCCTCAACCAATTCCATGCCACTGCCGTCAGGCAAGCGCATATCCGTCAGACATAAGGCATACGGCCGCAACCCCAAGGCCTCGCGCGCCGTACTCACCGTGGCGGCACTGTCTACATCCAGGCCCATGCGCACCAACGTCAACTCGAGCAACTCTCGAAGGTCCGGTTCGTCATCGACCACAAGCACTCGTGGAATCGGGCGTGTAGCGCTATTCGTAGGATTATTCGGCGTTTGCATAGGAGCCCTGATTATGCCGCATCGGTTTCTGGGAAATGACGTAGATGTCCGGCCGCGTTTACCACGAAGCCGCCTTTCTTCGTAGGGTCGGCATTCGGAACGTACCCGAGCGTGGCGCCGTTGGCCAAGCATAATTCCCGTGCCAGATACAGACCGAGCCCCGTACCCCGGTGATGCGTGGTAAAAAACGGCTCGAACAGGTGCTGTCGGGTCTCCGAATCGATTCCACCACCGTCATCCTGAACAATCAATTCTATGCGCTCAACGTCGCGCGGCGCTATCGCGGTCTGCTCGCTGCGACTCCTCTTCACGCTGGGCACGACAGGCACAACGACCAGATTGACACTACCCCGACTCCCGCTCGCGTGACGACGCGCATTCTGCAACAAATTCACGAGAACCTGGCGCATGTGGTCGGTGTTGAAATGCAGTACCGGATGCTCGTAGATGGATACGTCGAGCATGCGCGCATCGAAGCCATGGTCCCGCGCCAGTTCGGCGACAATGGTTTCAATGAACGGGCTCAGTTCCACCTCGTCGCTCTGCACCGGCCCACGGCGGGATAACTGAAGGATGTTTTCAACAATCCGATCCAGCCTACGTGTGTTGTCCTGAATTATATGTAGCAGTCGCTTCTCGGGCGCCGAGGACATTGATTCGCCCAAAAGCGCCCCTGCATGACCAATCGCTGCCAGTGGATTGCGGATTTCGTGTGCAATGCTTGCCGTCAGGCGCCCCATCGACGCAAGCTTGAGTTGCTGGGCACGTTCGTCGACGCGCTGGAGATCCTCCAGAAAGACGAGGTGCTCACCAGATGGTTGGTCGTGCTGCGGCGAGACGAAGCGGGCGCGCAGACGATCCAGCGAACCTTTGGTCTCGCCGCGGTCCTCTTCACCGACGGAAATCTCAAAATTTTCGTCGGCCGGACGCTGCCGTTCGATCCACATTCGAAATCGGTCGTGGATGACCCGACCGGCCGGGTGTCGACCCCACCCGTCTTGCAGGAGCTTGTCGGGCTCGGCAACGCGCAACATGCGTGCAGCGGCTGGATTCATGGCACTCGGGTTTCCGTCCTCCGATAGAATCAGCACGCCATCTTGCATGTCAGCCACGACCAATCGATTGATTTCGATCTGCCGCTGCAGATCCCGCCCGCGACGCTGCGCAATTTTCTCCTGGGCGATCAGACGGGCCGCCAGGCGATTCATCACGAGGGCAATCGCAAAACATGCGATGCCGTAAAGACCCGCCTGCATCGTGCTCCCCGACACAAAATCGCCGGTGAGTCCGCGCCACAGCGTCTCACTGAGTATTGCAATGGCCGAGAGAGCAGCAAAGCCTGCCGCCAGAAGGGGGGGACTCAAAATCGCTGCGCCGGCAATAGGCAGCAGATAAAGAACCGCGAGTCCGCCCCGCGTCCCCTCGCTCGAATGCAGCATGAGGGTTAGAGCCGTCAAGTCGAGCACGAGTTGCCCGCTCAGCTGGGTATAGAAGCGCTCGTGGCGAGTTTCGGCGAGATAGGCGAAAACAGCGCCGAACACGACATAGGCGATCGCGGTTCGCAAAAACAGCGCGGGATCGGTCTGGCCCAGACCCGATGCCTCGCCTGATATGAGGACTGCACCCAGGAGCAGCCCGGCGATGACCAAGCGCGTGACTGCAAAAAAACGTAACGAGACCCAGAACGAGGGTCCCGGATCCGATACGTAGCGACTATAGGGATCCGGCACGAATCGCGGCCTTTTCATGCGCCTTGGAACAGAACGGACGTCCATCCGACGACGTTATTGCTTCGTCTCGGGGAAAATGAACGCCGCAGTATGCACACTGAAGCATCGGCGCATTGGGTGTTTTTTGGGATGGTGCGCGGCGACCCGGTCCCCGCCTGCCTTTTTGCCGATGGGGCAACACGAGCCACCACACCGCAAACGCGAGGATCAGCCAAAAAACGATGCGCGGGATCACAAAAAACCCTAAACCCGGTGCAGGACCACTTCAAGTACGAAGCGGCTGCCTGCGTAGGCCAGAAACATCGCAACGAAGCCGGCCAGAGTCCAGCGCAGGGCCACGCGGCCGCGCCACCCATAAAGCGCCCGACCGGCGAGAAGCGCAGCAAAGATAGCCCACGCAATGAGCGTAAATATGGTTTTGTGATCGAACACGATGGGACGATCGAAAAGTGCTTCTGAAAAAACCACCCCCGTGAGTACGGTGAGAGTAAGCAGCACGAAACCGAGCGTGACCAGCCGAAACAGAAGGCGCTCCATCGTGAGAAGCGGCGGCAGTTGTCCGAGAACGGCACGCTCCAAGCGCGCAAGCCCCGCGTCGGCGCGCTCTTTGTCCATATCGGCCTGGTGCAGCCAGCGATCGAGGGCTGCCATCAGCAGCGCATGCAAGGCGGCAAGCGTCAGTAGACCGTAGGCCGCGAGCGCGACGACCAAGTGTGCATCGAATGCGGGATTGCGTGTCGCACCGACGCGCGTGAGCGCTGTCGTACCCGGAAACCAAAACGGCAGAAGCGCACATAAACCTGCCAGAGGAAAAATCAAAAGGCGCATGCTCGAGAGCGGGAAATAAAGGCTCTCGATCCAGAATATGGCAACAGCCAGCCACATCGTTGCAGAAAGAGCGGATGCGAATCCGAAACGCACCCCGTTCGGGCTATAGAAGTCGCTTCCGAGTAGCAATAGATGTATGGCCCAGACCAGCATCAAAAGGACGCGCTCGCTCACGCCAAACGGAGCAGGCGCGGCATTCGCCGCGCCCGGTTCCTGAGTCCTTGGCATCGCCCAAACAGGTGACCTCGGAGCGGCCCGCCACCACGCCCAAGCCGCCATCCCGAAGTACCCGAACGACACCACTGCATACAGTAGAATGAGCATCTTTCGAGTTTACACTAGGCCCGAACGCGATTTATCTTCGCCGGGAGCGCCAAAAATATGCTGGATTCCCTTTCGCAACGCCTCGCCCATGTCGTCAAGACAATGCGCGGTGAGGCCCGACTGACCGAAGCCAACACGCAAGAAATGTTGCGCGAAGTCCGCATGGCGTTACTCGAAGCGGACGTGGCGCTATCGGTCGTGAAGGAATTTATCGGGCGAGTCAAAGAACGAGCGTTAGGCGAAGAGGTTGCAGGAAGTCTTAGTCCCGGACAGGCGCTGGTGGGTGTCGTGCAGAAAGAGTTGACCGCCATCATCGGAGGAGACCTCGGGCCGGGCGCATCGGCACTGCACTTGGCAGTTACCCCACCAGCCGTGATTCTCATGGCGGGTCTGCAAGGGGCCGGCAAGACCACTACCGTGGCAAAGCTCGCCAAAGTATTGGGCGCGCAAAAGAAGAAGGTATTGGTTGTTTCCACCGACGTTTATCGACCGGCAGCCATCGAGCAACTGAAAACCGTGGCGGCGCAGGTCGACACCGATTGCTATCCAAGCGAGACGAGTCAGAAGCCGGTGGAAATCGCGCTTGGCGCGCTGGATTGGGCCAAGAAACACTATCACGATGTACTCATCGTCGATACAGCGGGGCGCCTAGCGATCGATGCGGTCATGATGGAGGAGATTGCGACTCTGCATTCCGCGTTGCAACCCGCAGAGACGCTGTTCGTCGTAGACGCCATGGCAGGCCAGGATGCGATCAATACGGCCAAAGCGTTCAATCAGATCCTGCCGTTGACCGGCATCGTTTTGACCAAGCTCGATGGCGATTCCCGCGGCGGCGCTGCACTATCGGTCCGTCACGTCACGGGCAAACCAATCAAATTCGTCGGCGTATCCGAGAAACTTGACGGACTCGAACTATTCCAGCCGGACCGGATGGCCAGTCGCATTTTGGGCATGGGCGACATTTTGGCCCTGGTGGAGGATGCACAGCGCAACGTCGATAGCGCCCAGGCGCAAAAGCTGGTTCAGAAATTGAAAGCCGGCAATCGCTTCAATCTGGAGGATTTTAAGGTCCAGTTGCAGCAGATGAAGAAGATGGGAGGCCTCGGTGGGGTCCTCGACAAACTCCCGGCCCAGATGCAGGCTGCGGCAGGGCGTACGGATATGGCCCGCGCCGAACGGGATACGAGGCGAATGGAGGGCATCATCAACGCCATGACACTGCAGGAGCGCGCACGACCGGAACTGATCAAGGCCTCGAGAAAGCGCCGCATCGCAACGGGCGCAGGCGTCGGCGTCCAGGAGGTCAATCGCTTGCTCAAGCAGTTCGAACAAATGCAGACGATGATGAAGCAAATGCAAAAAGGCGGACTGGCCAAGTTGATGCGCGGCATGCGCGGCAGCCTTCCGGGCATGCGTTAGCCCAACGAATTAGCGCGCGCGGTTTGCCGAATGCATCGCACTCGGCGACCAGATAGGACTGACGGGCGCCGCCGTGGGCACTGAGGGAGCAAGCTGTGGCGTGTACTGCCATTTCTTCCAGGCCGCGAGCACTCGGTAGGGATAATCCGCCTGCCCGACCGATCCGTTGTAACGCCCCAGCGCCCGAAACAGGTTACCTTTTTCAGCATCCAAGTAGTACCTCAGGATGACGCAACCAAAGCGGATATTGACGCGCAGGTTGAAAAGCTTGCGTGCATCGCCATCGCCAATCAGGTCGGCCCAGAACGGCATGACCTGCGTCAAGCCGCGTGCACCAGCCCGACTCACCGCAAACTTCCGGAAATTCGATTCGACCTGAATCAGGCCCAGCATGAGGGCGGGCTCGAGCCCGGCACGTTTCGCCTCATAATAGACCGTCTCGAGTAAATCCTTGCGGACCAGGAAATTCGGTTGTTTGGGCTTTAGGCGTTCCGACATCTCGCCTAACCATTCAAGATAAGCGAGGCGATCATGAATATTGCTGAAGATAACCCGCGGCGGATCCTGATCCGCAATTGCAGCCGAGAGCGCCGTACGAACAGAATCTGACAAGAGTTCGTACTGCTGAGCCCCGGCCCAAGCCCGTTGCGGCACCCCGCCGAACCCCAGTACACCCAGTATCGCGACAACTCCGAGCAGCGCGTGTCGTATGCCATTCACCGCGATGCAATCCCCGACAATCGGGCTCGCACGCGCTCTAGCACATGCGGTATGGCGATGGGCTCGGCCGGGGCGCTTTCGCGGCGCACTTGCAATTCGATATTGCCATCCTTCAGGTGACGTTCGCCGACGGTGATCCGAAGCGGTACGCCGATCAACTCCCAATCGGCAAACATAACACCGGGTCGCTCGTCGCGGTCATCCAGAATAGTGTCGATACCCGCCTGTGCCAAGAGTTCGTACATCTCGGTGGCGGTCTGTCGCACCGTTTCGCTCTTACCCCAGCCAACCGGACAAATAACCACTTCGAATGGCGCTATCGCCGTGGGCCAGATGATTCCCCGCGCATCATAGTTCTGCTCGATGGCAGCACCGACGGTACGTGTTACGCCGATACCATAGCAACCCATCTCGAATACTTGAGCGCGGCCGTTTTCGTCCAGATAGGTGGCGTTCAGCGTTTTGGAATATACCGTACGCAACTGAAAGATGTGCCCGACCTCAATGCCCCGACAGAGCTCCAACGTGCCCGCACCGTCGGGTGATGGGTCCCCCGCAACGACATCGCGCAAGTCCGCAACATCCGGTTCGGGCAAATCACGAACCCAGTTCACGCCGGCCATGTGATAGTCGGTCTCGTTGGCACCTGTGACGAAGTCGCTCATCGCCACAACGCTACGATCGGCCAGAACATTCACCGGTTTTCGGGTCGCTAACGGCCCAAGGTAACCCGGCGGCGTACCGAACCATTCGACAATCTCTGCCTCGCTGGCGAAGCGAAATTGCAGGAGTCCGGGCAGTTTTCGCACCTTGATTTCGTTCATGGTGTGATCACCACGCAACAGCAGGAGCCATAAGGCAGGGCCGCCTTCTTTGTCGACGGCCAGAACGATCGACTTGATGGTTTTCCGGATGCTGATGCCCAACAACTGCGCCACGTCTTCGCATTTGGCTTTCCCAGGCGTTGCAACTTTTCGTAACGTTTCCTCGGGTGGGATGCGTCGCGTCGCCGGAGCGACGGCTTCCGCCAACTGTACGTTCGCGGCGTACCCGGACTGCGGACAGAATGCAATGGCGTCTTCGCCGGAATCGGCAAGGACATGGAACTCATGTGAACCGGTGCCGCCAATGCTGCCCGTATCGGCAGCGACAGCTCGGTAACGAAGGCCGATACGTTCGAAAATCGCACTGTAGGCCTCGAACATTTTCTGATAACTGACCTGCAATCCCTCGAAGTCGCGGTCGAACGAGTACGCATCCTTCATGGTGAACTCGCGTCCGCGCATGACACCGAAGCGTGGCCGGATCTCGTCGCGGAACTTGGTCTGGATGTGATAGAAATTAATGGGCAGTTGCTTGTAGCTTTTGAGTTCGCGTCGAGCGATATCGGTGATGACCTCCTCGGAGGTCGGTTGCAGTACGAAGTCACGCTCATGCCGATCCTTGAGCCGTAGGAGTTCCGGGCCGTACTTTAGCCACCGACCCGACTCCTGCCATAGTTCGGCCGGCTGAACGACGGGCATGAGGAGCTCGATGCCCCCAGCGCGATTCATTTCCTCGCGAATGATGGTCTCGACCTTACGCACAATCCGCAGTCCCATCGGCATATACGTATAAATACCGCCCGCGAGGCGCTTAATGAGGCCCGCACGCAACATTAACTGATGACTGATGACTTCCGCCTCTGCTGGTGCTTCCTTGAGGGTCGAAATAAAAAAACGGGAGGCGCGCATGCGATTGATTTTATTGCTTGAATTCACAAGCAATAGTCTGGTTATAATGGATTCAATTCTAACGGATTGCAGGTTGACCGACATGTTGGATAGAGAAGGCTTCCGCCCCAACGTCGGCATTATTTTGTCCAATGCCAAGAACGAAGTCTTTTGGGGCAAGAGAATTCGCGAACATTCGTGGCAGTTCCCGCAAGGCGGTATCAAACACGGCGAGACGCCCGAGCAAGCGATGTTTCGAGAATTGCGCGAAGAGATCGGGCTTCAGCCCGATCACGTGAGAATTGTCGGCCGTACGCGAGACTGGTTGCGTTATGAAGTGCCGGAGAGTTGGATTCGACGTGAGTGGCGCGGCAGCTATCGAGGGCAAAAGCAGATCTGGTTTCTGCTGCGACTGATTGGTCGCGACTCCGATATCAGCCTGCGTTCAACCGATCACCCCGAATTTGACGCATGGCGGTGGCATGATTATTGGATTCCGCTTGAAGCAGTCATAGAATTCAAGCGCGAGGTCTACAGCCAGGCATTGAACGAATTGTCGCGACTTCTGTTTCGCAAGCCGGATCAGACCCGATATCTGCGTCAGCATACTCGTACCACGCCCGGCAACCCCATGGAAATTTCAGCCGAACTCGAAATCAATACCCAGGCCGGTTCGCATGGTTAGCCGTTTCAAAGGCTGTCTATTGCGAGAATCCGCGTTTCTTCGACCCATTCGGCGTGGCGCTCTATTCGTCGTCACATGCGCCTTTCTCCTATTCGGCTGGCGGGCGACTCCGGTGCAGGCGAATCCCTTGGATGACCCATTGGGGACCGCCGACAAGAACTGGACCGAAATCGTTCCTGGGCTTCCGGCCAAACCGATGGACACGAACCTGCTGAGCTTTTATGTCAGTCCGCAAACGAGATTCCGATTCGCGGTCGACATTCATTCGATCACAATCGGGAAAGACGGCGTCGTCCACTACACGCTGGTCGCAACGAGCGAGGAAGGCACGCGCAATGTGAGTTTTGAGGGCATGCGCTGCGCGACGAAGGAGCGCAAAACGTATGCCTACGGACGTGCCGATGGCAATTGGAGTCATGCCCGAAGTGATCCCTGGGAGCCAGTCGGAGAACGAGATGGCCCGAATCGTCAGGACGCGGCCCTCTACAAGGACGTCATCTGCAAGGATGGACTGCCGCTTAACGTTAAGGAGGTCATTACGCGCCTCGAAGGCAATCCCTACGCAGCCTTGCCTCACTGAGTTCGTCGCCGACTAGACCAGTACCAGGTTGTCCCGATGAATCAGTTCCACTTCGTCGACGAATCCCAAAATCCCTTCGATTTCCGAGGAAGGCTTACGCACGATGCGACGCGCGTCGCCGCTTGCGTAATTGATGATCCCGCGCGCAATCTCACGTAACGAGGGATCCAGGCAAGACACCACTTCGCCACGCGTAAATTCGCCGCGAACCTCGACAACACCGATCGGCAAAAGGCTTTTTTTCCCGGACGCCAGTGCCGTTGCAGCACCCGCATCGAGCACCAGCTGTCCTGCCAATTGCAGATGATCGGCCATCCACTGCTTGCGCGCTGACAGGGCTGCCACAGTGGACACCAGTTCCGTTCCGATCGCCTCTCCCTGTGCGAGCCGGATCAGTACGTCAGGCTCACGACCCGAGGCGATCACGGTATGTGCGCCGCTCGTTGCCGCACGTTTTGCAGCAAGGATCTTCGTCAACATGCCGCCGCGGCCCATTGCGCTGCCGGCGCCGCCAGCCATGGTCTCCAACCCGGTATCGCCGGCCCGGCCGGACCGCACGAGTTGCGCGGCGGGGTCGCGTCTGGGGTCCGCCGTATGCAGGCCGGCTTGATCGGTCAGAATCACGAGGACATCACCTTCGATCAGATTGGTCACAAGGGCTCCGAGCGTGTCGTTATCGCCAAATTTGATCTCGTCGGTCACGACCGTGTCGTTCTCGTTGATGACCGGCAACACACCCAGCTGCAAGAGCGTAAAGAGCGTGGATCGTGCGTTCAGATATCGAACCCGTTCGACCAAGTCGGCGTGGGTTAACAATATCTGCGCGCAGCCTATGCCGTGCGCTCGAAATGCGCTTTCGTAAGCCTGGGCGAGGCCCATTTGACCCACGGCGGCGGCAGCCTGCAGTTCGTGTATCTGCCGTGGACGGCGACTCCAGCCCAGCCTTTGCATCCCTTCAGCGATGGCTCCGGAACTCACCAGGGCCACTTGTTTACCCATGGAGCGTAGCGCCGACGCCTGATATCCCCAGCGCGCGATCGCATCACGATCCAGTCCCCGCCCTTCGTTGGTCACGAGGCTTGACCCAACTTTCACGACGATGCGCGCTGCTTTTTGAACGACGGAAGCCATGCGATTGGATTTGAGGAAAAAAGGCTCAGTCGTCGCGAGACGCAAATCGGGGATCGGTCGGATCCGCCAAGCCCGAAACGGCTGATTCTGAACCACCCGGGGAAAGCGCCGAATCAAATTCGGCCGCCCCATCTTCGAAAGCGCTGGGCCCAAGTGCACGTCGTGCAATCTCATCATAGACTGCCGCTGTCAGAGTTTCGCACCCTTCATGCGTGAGAGCGGAGATTGAAAACACTTCCCCTTTCCAATCTAAGCGTTCGACGAAATCACGGATCCGCGCGGCACGCTCGCTCGCGGGCACCATATCCAGCTTGTTCAATACTAACCAACGAGGCTTTGCGGCCAGCTCATGATCGTATTTTTCCAATTCGGCGACGATTGCCCGAGCCTCCCTGACGGGATCGACCGTCTCGTCAAATGGCGCGAAATCGACAATATGCAGAAGCAACCGTGTACGCTGCAAATGCCTGAGGAACTGATGGCCCAATCCGGCTCCTTCAGCCGCACCCTCGATCAAACCCGGAATATCTGCGATCACAAAACTTCGTTCGGGGCCCACGCGCACCACCCCGAGATTGGGATGGAGCGTCGTAAAAGGGTAGTCCGCAATTTTGGGACGCGCGTTAGAGACAGCACTGATGAACGTGGATTTTCCCGCGTTGGGCATGCCGAGCAGGCCAACATCTGCGAGCACCTTCAGTTCGAGCTGAAGTTCCCGCGTCTGTCCGGATTCGCCATCGGTCTGTTGGCGTGGTGCGCGGTTGGTACTTGATTTGAAGTGAATGTTACCGCGCCCCCCTTGCCCCCCCTTGGCCAACAGCGTGACCTGACCATGCTCCGTCAGATCGGCAACCGGCAGCCCGCTCTCGCGCTCGCAAATAAGTGTCCCCACCGGCATGCGCAGGTAGATATCCTGGGCACTCTTGCCATAGCAATCCGAGCCCCGACCATGCTCCCCCTTCTTGGCGCGATGTAGCCTTGCAAACCGATAGTCGATCAGCGTGTTGATATTGCGATCCGCAATCGCATAAATACTTCCGCCGCGGCCGCCGTCGCCTCCATCGGGACCTCCAAACGGAATATATTTCTCACGCCGAAACGAGGCGATGCCATTCCCGCCGTCTCCGGCGATGACTTCGATTTTCGCTTCGTCGATAAACTTCATGGCTCACCTGCATAACAAAAAAAAGCTCCACGAAGGAGCCTTTCAGGGGACCGGTGTCCGAAAGGCCGCAATCAGCTGGGCGAGGAGCCGCTTTCTGTCGTTAACGCCACACTTACGATGTGGCGTTTCGCCTTGCCTTTCTGACCATACTCGACAGTACCATCGACCAGGGCAAAGAGCGTGTGATCCTTGCCCAAGCCAACATTTACGCCAGGGTGCACCCGAGTGCCCCGTTGCCTGATGATGATTGCACCCGCCGAAATGACTTGACCCCCGTAGACCTTCACGCCGAGGCGCTTGGATTCGGAGTCCCGGCCGTTGCGCGAACTGCCGCCCGCTTTCTTGTGTGCCATTTGTAGCTCCCGTTCGCTTAACCGTTTATCGCATCAATGCGAACTTCTGTGAAGTTCTGCCGGTGCCCTTGATGCTTTTGATAATGCTTGCGACGCCGCATCTTGAAAATCGTCACTTTGTCGTGGCGTCCTTGAGACAACACCGTCGCAATAACGGAAGCTCCGGAGATCAACGGTTGACCCAATCGAATCTGGTCACCATCGCCCACTGCAAGAACTTGGTCAAGCGTGATCTCTTGGCCAACGTCCGCAGGCATTTGTTCGATCTTCAGCTTTTCGCCAGGCGCAACCTTATACTGCTTGCCCCCGGTCTTTATGACCGCGTACATGATGACCTCGATAAAATTAGGAAAATCGGCATTTGCCGACCGTCTAAGCTGAGGGAATGCGCGTCCGGGTGACCGCCCCGCCGCTGATTTTCCCCGCTCGGCTATCTCTTCTCTCCAGCTCTCGCGGAAAACCTCTAATAATACAGCGCCTTACGACGACGGTCAAGCTACGCTCTTCGAGTTGGGTTCGCAAACGCGATAACGCTTTGTTTTCACCGGATATTAGCGACCGCGCGCGACAACGTGGTATTTCAAGCCATCGGCTTGTCATTCGGAAGTGGTACCGCACTTCCGAGACGATTTCTATTCCCGCGTTACCCGACGGGAGCACGCGACATGCGGGCGTCGACGTCGTGAAACAGATGGTCCAACACCGGCCAGAGATCCATTGCCAATGACACACCCCGTGTCGGACATGACCGATGCACAATTTGCAAGAAAACCCTTCCCGCCAAGGCGCGCACAGGGGCGCATTGCGGGAATCCCCTTTCTTTCGAGAGGGAAGAATGTCAAAATTCGCAGTTCCTCACTTTCTTGCACCCAGGTGCGATCTCTTTGAACGCACGCACCGACGCCCGTCTGATCCTAGCGCCCATTGCAGCTGAAATGCGCGCAATGGACGAAGTTATTAGAGATCGCCTGGGATCGAATGTTGTTCTCATCAACCAGGTTGCCCAATACATTATCGGTGCAGGCGGGAAACGCCTACGCCCGGCGCTATTACTGCTCTTGTCCGGAGCAGCGGGATACCAGGGGAACCACAACGTCACACTTGCCGCTGTGGTCGAATTCATCCACACCGCCACCCTGTTGCACGACGATGTCGTGGACGAATCCAACCTTCGGCGGGGACATCAGACCGCCAATGCCTTATTTGGCAACGCAGCCAGCGTACTTGTGGGCGATTTCCTTTACTCCCGGGCCTTTCAGATGATGGTGGAGGTCGACCATATGCGTGTCATGCGTACGCTGGCCGATGCCACCAATGTGATCGCGGAAGGAGAGGTCTTGCAGTTGTTAAACGTCAACGACCCCGAGGTCGACGAGGAGCGTTACCTGCAGGTCATTCGCTTTAAGACAGCAAAGCTGTTCGAGGCATCAGGACAGCTCGCGGCGATTATTTGTAACCAACCGGAATCCACCGAAATCGCGTGGGCGGAGTTGGGGCGCAGGTTGGGCACCGCTTTCCAGTTGGTTGACGATGTCCTGGATTATTCGGGAGTGACCGCCGATATCGGCAAGAATGTCGGCGACGATCTACGCGAAGGTAAGCCCACGCTTCCCTTGATCTACCTGCTCCAACACGGGACGGCCGTCCAGAGGGCGTTGGTGCGCGATGCGATCACGCAAAGCGAAAATGTCGATCTGGTGCAAATCCAATCAGAAATTGCGACCAGCGGCGCGCTCGAATACGCTCGACAAATGGCTCGCAAAGAATCCGATGCGGCGCTCTCGATCGTGCGCCAACTTCCGGAATCGCCCCATAAAGATTCTCTGATAGAATTGTGCGCCTTCGCGATACAGCGCAATCATTAGCGCGGCGTCGGCGCTTCCTTTCAGAGGGAGCGCACTGGAATTTCGGGGTGTAGCTCAGCCTGGTAGAGTACTGCGTTCGGGACGCAGGAGTCGGAGGTTCGAACCCTCTCACCCCGACCATCTTATTTCCCGATGTTTCAGGCACTTGGCCTGAAGCGCCCATCCGGATCATCACGCGAAATGGGGCGATAAGCCCGAAAATGACCCTTTTGCTGCAATTCTGCCGCACTCGATCGTTGTAGGCGCCTCAATTAAGGCTAAAGACGGTTGCTAGACATCGCTCCAGCGCTTTCAAAATGGAGCTCTGCCAGGGCGTCATGCGTCAACCGGTCCCGTCCCCGGTCAGCGTAACGAACCATCCGGACCTCTACGACGAATTCCCCCTAGCCGGGAAACGCGCTCGAATACGCCGCGCCCAAGGCGAAGGGATTTAAGACCGTCGTGACCCCGATGGCCACCCAAACTCCCTCGGGTGTGGCCACTTCAAATTCCCCCACCCCTGGCCATGAAATGATGGTCTGATGGGCGCCCCATCCCGGGCGCCGCGCAGCAGGACGTAGCCTCACCTCCCATACCTGGGAGGGCTGGATTGAACGTCTTGAAACCGCATCTGCAGAACACGATTGCCACGCTGCTTGCCCGTGGCACCCGCCAGCGCGAAATTGATCGGCTGACCGGTATCTCGCGCGAGACGATCCGCACGTGTCAGTTGCGGACGTTGGGTAACGCTTCAAATTCCCCCGGGGTGGCCAACGCTCGAATCAAATTCCCCACTCCGCCCACCGGCTTTGGCCGGTGGCAAACAAACGCCGTCGAGCTGCGAGCCATACCGCGAGTTCATCGAGGCAGCGGTTCTGTTCCGCCGTAACGCGATGTCGATTTACCAGGATCTGGTCGATCGGTTTGGTTTCATTGCGGCTTACAACAGCGTGAAGCGCTTCGTGGTGGCCTTGAAGACGGTCGAGCCAGCGCAGTTCGATCGGCTCGCATTCGGTCCCGACGAAGAGGCGCAGGTCGATTATGGCGAGGGCGCCATGACGCACGATCTGATAGCGGGACGCGATCGGCGGCCGCTTCGCATAGATTCCACCAAAGTGCTGCGAGCAATCGCGAATGGTCTCGTACGTCACGACCACCCCGCACCTAGCCATGAGTTCCTCGACATCCCGGTAGCTCAGGCAGAAGCGAAAATACAACCAGTCACA